>Ga0308163_10000206_pt1 | contig 151973 bp, 144 predicted proteins | sample PhyTR1_FD_201037 | JGI IMG/M metagenome (GOLD analysis project Ga0308163, IMG submission 201037) | Phyllosphere microbial communities from UC Gill Tract Community Farm, Albany, California, United States - DLSLT.R1 | ecosystem: Host-associated > Plants > Phyllosphere > Unclassified | place...
CAAGATCTCGGATCACTTCGCGATCATCCCGACCACGATCGCGCCGAAGAACCTGTCCGAGCCGGAACAGAAACTGTACGACCTGGTCACGCGCCGCTTCATGGCCGTGTTCTTCCCGCCTGCCGAATTCCAGGTCACCACGCGCTACACGGAAGTATCCGGCCATCAGTTCAAGACTGAAGGCAAGGTGATGACCAATCCGGGCTGGCTGGCGATCTACGGCAAGGAAGCGTCGACCGACGCCGACAAGGAAAGCAATGGCAACGGCAACCTGGTGCCGGTCGCCAAGGGCGAAAAAGTGCAGACCGAAAGCGTCAGCGCGAATGGCCTGGTAACGAAACCGCCAGCGCGCTACACCGAGGCCACCTTGCTGTCGGCCATGGAAGGCGCGGGCAAGCTGATCGACGACGACGAGCTGCGCGATGCGATGGCAGGCAAGGGACTCGGTACGCCAGCCACGCGCGCGGCCACCATCGAGGGCTTGCTGACGGAACGCTACCTGCTGCGCGAAGGCCGCGAGCTGATGCCGACCGCCAAGGCATCGCAATTGATGACCTTGCTGCGCGGCCTGGGCGTCAATGAACTGACGGCGCCGGAGCTGACGGGCGAGTGGGAATACAAGCTGTCGCAGATGGAAAAAGGCAAGATTTCGCGCGATGAATTCATGCGTGAAATCGCGCAGATGACGCAAATCATCGTCAAGCGCGCCAAGGAATACGACAACGACACGATTCCGGGCGAGTACGCCACATTGGCAACGCCGTGCCCGAATTGCCAGAGCGTGGTCAAGGAAAACTACCGCCGCTTTGCCTGCACCAAGTGCGAGTTCTCGATGAGCAAGACGCCGGGTTCGCGCCAGTTCGAGATCGCGGAAGTGGAGCAGTTGCTGAAGGACCGCACCATCGGCCCGCTGCAGGGTTTCCGCTCGAAAATGGGGCGTCCGTTTGCGGCGATTTTGCGCATCGTGCGCGATGAAGAGATCAAGAATTTCAAGCTGGAATTCGATTTCGGCCAGAACGACGAGAGCGAAGACGGCGAAGGCGTCGACTTCACCGGCCAGACGGCGCTGGGACCTTGTCCCAAGTGCAACGGTGGCGTGTATGAAATGGGCTTGGCCTATGTGTGCGAACACAGCGTGGCCAAACCCAAGACCTGCGACTTCCGCAGCGGCCGCATCATCTTGCAGCAGGAAATCTTGCCGGAACAAATGGCAAAACTGCTCAATGAAGGCAAGACCGATCTGCTGCCCGGCTTTGTATCGCAGCGCACGCGCCGTCCGTTCAAGGCTTTCTTGGTGCGTGGCAAGGACGGCAAGGTAAGCTTCGAGTTCGAAGAGCGCAAGGCCAAGCCAGGCGCGAAAGCCCCTGCCAAGGGCAAGGCGGCGGCGGCCGAAGTCGAGGGCGAAGAAGCTGTGGCCCCGGTGAAAAAAGCCGCCGTCAAGAAAGCGCCGGCGAAAAAAGCTGCGGCCGTGAAAAAGCCGGCGGTAAAAAAAGCGCCCGCCAAAAAGGCCGCGGCGGCCGAGTAAGCAAGCCGTTGTGACAGCAAAAAGCCAGGGCATGCCCTGGCTTTTTTTCGTCTGCCCGGTGCAAGCAGGCAGATCACGGTGTCATTGTAAATAACTATTGATCCAATAAAATCAATTATCTTTTCCTTTGTTGTTGCCCTCGTTACACTGTGTCCATCAGTCAACAACGAAGGAAAGCACCATGAGCACGCCGCCGCCAAATACTCCCCTCTCCACCGCTTCCGGCATTCCGCTGGCCGATAACCAGAATTCCGCCAGCGCCGGTGCGCGCGGTCCCTTGCTGCTACAGGATTTTCATCTGCTGGAAAAGCTCCAGCATTTCAACCGCGAGCGCATCCCGGAGCGCGTGGTGCACGCGAAAGGTTCCGGCGCCTACGGCACGTTTACCGTCACGCACGATATTTCCGCCTATACCAAGGCCAAGCTGTTCAGTGAAGTGGGCAAGCAGACGGCTACCTTCGCGCGCTTTTCCACCGTGGGTGGCGAACGCGGCAGTGCCGACACGGAACGCGATCCGCGCGGCTTCGCCCTGCGCTTCTATACGGAAGAAGGCAACTGGGACCTGGTCGGCAATAACACGCCGATGTTCTTCATCAAGGACCCGATCAAGTTCCCCGACTTTATCCACACGCAAAAGCGCGATCCGCAGAGCAATTTGAAATCGGCCGAGATGATGTTTGACTTCTGGAGCCATGCGCCGGAAAGCCTGCACCAGGTCACCATGCTGTTTTCGGATCGCGGCACGCCCGACGGCTACCGCCACATGGATGGTTTCGGCAGCCACACTTACAGCCTGATCAATGCCGACGGCCAGCGCGTCTATGTGAAATGGCATTTCAAGACGCGCCAGGGCATCCGGAATCTGCCGGCCGCCGAGGCCGGCCGCCTGGCAGGAGTTGACCCCGATTACGCCCAGCGCGACCTGTTCGGCGCCATCGAACGCGGTGACTTTCCGCAGTGGGAGGTCAAGCTGCAGGTGGCGACCGACGAGCAACTGGCGCAATGGGAACAGCGCACGGGCTGGAATCCGTTCGACCTGACCAAAGTGTGGCCGCATGCGGACTTTCCATTGCTGCCGGTCGGCATCTTTGAACTGAACCGCAATCCGGACAATTACCACGCGGAAGTGGAGCAGGCGGCGTTTTCGCCGGCCAACGCGGTGCCGGGCATGGGCTATTCGCCCGACAAGATGCTGCAAGGCCGCTTGTTTGCCTACCACGACGCCCAGCTGTACCGGGTTGGCACCAATCACCAGCATTTGCCGGTGAACGCGGCGCGCTGCCCCTTCCATAACCAGCAGCGCGACGGCGCGATGGCGGTCAACAACGGCGGTTCGGCGCGCAATTACGCCAACGTGGCCGCCGGCGGCAGTGCGCCGCAGGGCCTGGGTCATGGCGAGCCGGCCCTGGCGCTCGATGGCGCGGCGGCGCGCTTTGACGGCCGTGGCACGGAAGACGACTACACCCAGGCCGGCAATCTGTTCCGCCTGTTGACGCCGCAGGGCAAGCAGAACCTGTTCGACAATCTGGCCGGTCCCTTGAGCCAGGTGCGCGAGGAAACGCTGCAACGCCAGCTGGCCCATTTCGACCAGGCCGATCCGGCCTACGGCGCCGGCGTGCGGGCCGCGCTGCAGGCGCTCGGCAAGCAGGCGTAAGCGGCAGGCCCATGCCGCACTGTGCGGGACGGGCTTGATATTGCACAAGGTCAAGCTGTTATCAAATATTGCCGTGTGGACATAGTTGCCGACCATGCGTAGACTAGTTTGCTTGAAGATCACGCCGCCGCCTTGGTAGCGTGCAGGCTAGAAAGTTTGACAATGAATATGGCAAAGTTGACCGTGCATGGGGACGACCTCACGCTCAAGTCCATCCTGGAAGTCTTGCCGACCGAGCCCGAGCGCCAGTGGCGCAAGGGCGAGCCGAAAGGCGCCGGCCGCGTGTATCTCGATTCCGGTTTCGAACTGCTGGTGGCGCAGGCCAGCCAGGCGCAGGTCCTGCCCTCGCGCATACGCAGTTATCTGTCCGAATGCCGCTCGCGCGGCGTCACCTTCAGCATGCCGCGCATCGTGGCCGAGCTGCAATTTGAATTGCGCGGTGGCGAGTCGCCAGGCGCGCCGACGGCGGTCCCGCTGGACTTGCCGCTGGGCGACCTGGCCGTCTTCAGCGAAATGGGCATCAGCCTGAGCGTGGCCACCCGCGCCTGATACCCGCGCCTGGGCTGGCGCTCAGCGCTCGCTGATATCGACCGCGATCATGTTGTCGTCCGGCTTGCGGTCGATCAGCTTGTTGTCGGGATCGATGCCCGCCTTGGCCGGCCGGGCCGCCACCACCACCGTGTAGCTGGCCTGCTTGCTGCTCATCAGCTTGCGTTCGCGCAGCAGCGCGTTGCCATCCTTGTCGTCCACGCCGATCTCGATCAGGTCGCGCAGCGGCGCTTCCTGCTCTTCTCCCTGTTCGCCCGCCTGCACCTTGCCGGCCTGCACCTTGATGGTGACTTCATAGCGCCCGTCGGACAGCTTGCGCGCCGTTGCCGCCAGCGCGCGGTTATCGAACAGCACGATTTTCTCGAACAAATCATCGATCAGGTAGGCCTGCTCCGGCGGCGTGACCTGGCGCAAACCCTCGATCAGCGCCGTCACGCTGGCGTACGGCGGCGACTGGCGGCGATGCTGTTGCAGCAGCTCGCGCAGCACGCCGTTGATCTTGTCTTCGCCGACGATGTCCTGCAGCAGATACATCGCCAGCGCGCCCTTGTGGTAGTGGATATAGTCCTGCCGTTCATTGTCGGCCAGCGGCAGTTCGCGGTTGCGCTCTTCCGCGCGGCCCATCAGGTAGCGGTTCAGGTCGTAGCGCAAAAAGCGCCGCATCTTGTTCGGGCCGGCGGTCTTTTTCATCACCATCAGCGCCGAATATTCGGCCAGCGTTTCGCTCAGCACGCTCGCGCCGCGCGTATTGCCGCCCACCAGCTGGTGGCCCCACCACTGGTGCGCCACTTCGTGCGCGGTAACATAGAACGGGTAGTCGAGATCCTTCGGATTCTTGTCGTCGACCCTGGCGACAAAGCCCAGGCCTTCGGAAAACGGGATGGTGCCCGGAAACGACTGCGCATAGGTTTGGTACCGTGGAAACTCGACGATGCGCACGATCTTGTGTTGATAAGGGCCGAAATTTTTCGTGTAGTACTCCAGCGCTTCCTTGCTGCCGCGCACGAAGCGGTCCAGATTGTATTCATGGCCCGGCTGGTAATACACATCGATGGCCACGTCCTGCCAGCGCTCGTGTCGCACGGCGTAGCGGGCCGACTGGACGGCATAGAAATTGAGGATGGGCTGGTCCATCTTGTAATGGAAGTAATGGCGGCCCTTGTCTATCCAGTCGTTATCGAGCATGCCGGGCGCGATCGCCGTCTGGCCGTCGACGGTGCTGACGGTCGCTTCAAAACCGATGCGGTCGGCGTCATTGCCGACCTGGCTGTCGGCCAGGCCGCGCGCATCGTCGCGGGCCAGCGCCCGCGCGCGTGGCGGCAAACCGTGCCGCTTGCGGTCGCGCGGGTCGTTCAGTTCCAGCTGCGGCTGGTAGCCGACATGGGGCAGCACGGCATTGGTAAAGAAGGTGCCGTTGGCCACCACCGGCGTGTCCTGGCCCAGGCCCAGCACGCCGCGCGGCGCGTAATCGACGTCGAAATCGAGGCCCAGGGTGGCGCCCGGCAACAGCGGCGCGGCCAGGCGATAGCTGTAAAAGCCCAGACGCGTGTCGTCCAGGCCCGGATGGACGCGGGTATCGAAGCGCAGCCGCATGCTGGCGGTCGGGTCTTGCTGGATGAAGATCTGGCTGATCGGCACGGCGCTGCGGTTTTCCAGCAGGTAGCGCCCCTTTACCTTCAGGGTGCGCTGGGCCGGGTAGATGGCCACGTCGAGCTTGACGTCGGCGATGCGCGGCTGCGGCGTGGCCGCCAACTTGCGGTACTGGCGCTCGAAGCTGGCGCGCTCGGCGTCGCGCGCATGGCCGGAGCTGTAGTCGTTGGCGATATGGAAGGTATAGAACAGGATGCTGCCCGCCACCAGGAAGATGGCCAGGCCGGCGCCGAAGCTGGCCAGCACCGGCTGGCTCAGGGCGTGACGCGCCAGGCGCAGTCGGATGCGCCAGCTGTCGTGCGCGCCGCGCGGCCAGAACAGCAGGGCCAGCACGGTCAGCATCACGGCCGCGCCGCTCCAGTACAGCAAGTACCAGCGTTCGCGCAGCAGATAGTGGCCGGCGCCGTTCATGGCCGAGTAGATGAAGCCGGGTGTATTGCCATACAACAGCAGCGGGTTGCTCAGGTCCAGCGAGCCGAAGGTCAGGGTCGCGCCGTAGTACAGGATCATGGCGAAGTAGGCCAGGTAGCGCTGGTTGATCAGCACCTGCAGGAAAATCGCCAGCACGGCCGCCAGGGCATAGCCAGGCAGTTGCGTCAGAAACAGCGCTTCGAAGTACAGGCCGGGATCGAGCCGGTAATAGCCCTTGACGATCTGGATCGACATGCCGCACAACATGATCACCAGGCTCAGCAATGCCTGCAGGCCGATCAGCGCAAACAGTTTCGACAGCAGCGGCAGCCAGTTTGGCACGGGCAGGGCGTCGAGCATCAGTTGCAAGCCGCTTTCGCGCTCGCGCCATACCAGTTCGCCCGCATAGAAGGTGGTGATCACCAGCATGAACGGCACGAAGGAGCCGCTGACGATGTCCAGCACTTTTTCCGTCAGCGGGTAGGTATTGGTGCCGTATATCGAACCCATGTCCAGCGCGCTGGCATACATCACCAGCACGCCGGCCAGCACGATGACGAAAAAATAGATGTTCTTGATGGTTTCGCGCAGGTTCAGCCAGCTCATCTGCAGCAGCAGGGCGGCCAGGCTGCGGCGGGCAAAATCGGGCGGCTCATGCGTATCGAGCGCGCTGTTCGACAGGCGCGCGGGCGGCGTGGCGTCGCCCTGGCGCCTGGACGAGCCGCTGTCGGGTGCGGCATGGAAGTGAAAGCGCCAGTAGCCCAGCAGCAAGGCCAGCAGCGCCAGGCCGCACCAGAGGGCGCGGTTGACCAGGTACACGCCCTCGAGCGTGACCAGGCGCGTGTTGCGATCGGCATTGGGCCAGTATTCGGTCAGGTTGATCAGGGCCGTGGTGCCGAAGGGGTCGATCAGCGAGGCCACCGTCTTGAAGTCCAGGTCGCGCGCCAGCGACGGCGCCACCAGGTAGCCGATCAGCATCACCACCGAGCTGATATATACCGGCAGCATGCGCCGCGTCAGCGCGGCAATCACGAAAAAGATGGCGCCGAAGATGAACAGGTTCGGCAGCAGGGTAAAGACGTAGGGCATCAGATAGGCCAGCAGGCGCTGCGGCCCCAGCCGTTCCTGGTCGATGCCGGGCAACCAGCTGCCCAGCCAGGCACCGAGGATAATGCTGGAAAACACCACCGCCAGCACCAGCGTGGCACCGAGAAAACGGCCGAATACATACTCGTATTTGCGGATCGGCGCGCTGAAAAAGAAATGCTGCATGCCGTATTCGACATCCTGCTGCACCGAGCGGCCCATCATGGCGGCCACCACCACCGCGCCGAAGCAGCCCAGCACGGCGCAGCTCAAGGCCAGCGACCGTGGCGCATTGATCAGGAAGCGCCCGCCCATGCTGATCGAGATTTCCTTGAAGGCACCACCGGCGGCGGCCATCCACAGCATGGACAGCGCCAGGAACATGGCGAAATACACCCAGGTGGACAGCAGCTTGAAACGCTGTCGTGCTTCAAAGAAGGCAATCGCAAACATGCTTACTCCTCGCCGCAGCCGGGGTCGACGCGGTGGCGGCCGGCGATGGTGGCGAAATACAGGTCTTCCAGGTCGCCGATGGCTTCCTCGAAACCGTCGCCCGGGTCGTCGTCGCTGTAGACATGGATCAGGGTGCGGCCCGACAGCAGCCGGGTGGAGATCACGGCGTGGCGCTGCTGGAAGCTGGCCAGCTCCTTCTTGTCGACAAAGCGCGCCCAGATCTTGCAGCTGACATCATCGATCAATTCCTGCGTCTTGCCGCACAACAGCACATGGCCTTTGTTGATGATGGCCATGTTGGCGCACAGGTCGGCCACGTCCGACACGATATGGGTCGACAGGATCACGGTCTTGTCTTCGCCGATGTCCGACAGCAGGTTGTGGAAGCGCACCCGTTCCTGCGGATCGAGGCCGGCCGTCGGTTCGTCGACGATGATCAGTTTCGGGTCGCCCAGCAGCGCCTGGGCGATGCCGAAGCGCTGCCGCATGCCGCCTGAAAACGTGCCCAGGCGCTGGTGGCGCACATCGAACAGATTGGTTTGCTGCAGCAGGCCGTCGACCACCTCGCGCCGGCGCGCGCGCTGCGGCAGGCCTTTCAGATTGGCAAAATGATCGAGCAGTTCGTAGGCCGTCACTTTCGGATACAGGCCGAAGTCCTGCGGCAAATAGCCGAGCATGCGGCGGATTTCATCCTTGTCGTCGAGCACGTCATAGTCGCCGAAAAACACCGAGCCGGAATCGCATTCCTGCAAGGTGGCCAGGGTGCGCATCAAGGTCGACTTGCCGGCGCCGTTGGGGCCCAGCAAGCCGAACATGCCGGGTGGGATCGCCAGCGAAATATCGTCCAGCGCCACGACGCCGTTGGCGTAGGTCTTCGACAAGTGACGAATCTGCAATTCCATACAATTCCTTGCTCATGCTGTTAGACGTGCGGCACCCGGCGCCTGGCAGGCGGTCCGGGGCTTTTCCATGATGGCATTGTATTGAATAAAAGACGTGCTGGGCAGTTGCTTGCGATGTACGGTATTTTCGCGTGCCCAGAGTGCAATTGGCGGGGCGGAACGGCGGCGCGGCTGTACCAGGCGCGCCGCCCGTGAAGATCAGTTGCGGAACAGCACCGCTTCGCGCTTGAACCACCAGCGGCACAGCAGCAGCAGGGCGCCGGCAATTACCGTGGTCGAGGCCAGGATCACGCCGAACATGCTGTAATCCATGGTGCCCTTGACCAGCTCCTTCATGGCCAGCGAGACATTCGTCAGCGGCACCATCGCCCACAGCCAGTTCAGTTCCACGCCCGGCAGCATGGCCACCACGATCGGCAAAATGGTCAGCAGCATCAGCGGCGTGATCATGCCGGCCGCTTCCTTGTAGCTCTTGGCGTAGATCGAGATCGACAGCAGCAGCGAGGCGAAGATGGCGGCCGTCGGCACCAGCATCAGGGTCACCATCGCCAGGTCGGGCAAGGTAATGCTGCGCACCATGATGGCCAGGTTGCCTTCCAGCGAGTTGCCAAAGCCCAGCAGCAGGGCGGCCATGCTGCCCACCATCAGCACCGCCGAGGTCATGCCGACCGTAAACAGGACCAGGAACTTGGCCAGCACGATGGCGCCGCGCGGCACCGGTGCCAGCAGCAAGGTTTCCAGCGTACCCCGTTCCTTTTCGCCGGCGCCCATGTCGATCGCCGGATACATGGCGGCCGTCAGGCATACCATCAGCAGCAGGTAAGGCAGCATGCCGCCGATGATCGCGCCCATCTGTTCGCGCTGGTCGGCGGTGGATTTTTTCTCCAGCAGCACCGGCGCCAGCGCAAACGCCAACTGTTCGGCATTCAGGTTCAGGGCCGACAGCGACTGCTGGCGCAAGCTGGTGTTGTAGCCGTCGATCACCTCGCGCACGCGCTGCTGCGTCACGTCGACCGTGCTGGCGCTGTTGTAGTGCAAGGTGATGCTCGCTTGCCGCTGCTGCTGCAAGGCGGCATCAAACTGCGGCGGTATCACCACCGCGAACTTGATGCGTTCGTCGGCGATGGCCTGGCGGATCTCGCTTTCGTCCTTCAACGGCACTAGGCGCAAATTGGTCTGCTGGCCAAAACGCGCGCTCAGTGCCGGTGCGTGCTGCTGGCCGAACAGCGCGTAGCGCAGCTCTGCCGACTTGGCGTTCTTGAACATATTGCTCGATACATAAGCGAAGCCGCCAAAGATCAGCGGCATGGCGAAGATCGGAATCAGGATGGTGAAGATCAGGGTCTTGCGGTCACGCGTGAGTTCCAGCAATTCCTTCAGGTAAATGGTCCACATGCGTTCAAGCTCCCCGGTTGATGACGCCGACAAAGGCGTCGTACAAATCCGCACTGCCGCCCAGGTGGCGCAATTCGTCCACCGTGCCGTTGAAGGCGGTCGTGCCATGGTTGATGATGCAGACGCGGTCGCACAGCTTTTCCACCTCGTGCAAATGGTGGGTGGAAAAGATCAGCGGCACGCGCAGCGCCTTGTAGCTGGCGATAAAGTCCAGCAGGATCTTGGCCGACATCACGTCCAGGCCGGTGGTCGGCTCGTCCAGGATCACCACCTGCGGCGCATGCACCACCGTGCGCGCGATCGCGCATTTCTGCTTCATGCCGGTCGACAGCTGGTCGGCGCGCTTGTTGCCGTAGTGCTCCATCTGCAACAGGGCGAACAGTTCATCGCAGCGCTGCTTGAGCTTGTCGGCCGGCATGCCGTGCAGGCGGCCGAAGTATTCCACGTTCTCGCGTGCCGTCAGGCGGCCATACAAGCCGGTCGAGCCGGACAGGAAGCCGATGCTCTGGCGTGCCACCAGCGGTTGCTGCAAGACATCGATGCCATTGACGAGTGCGCTGCCCGCGTCCGCCTGCAGCGCGGTCGACAACAATCGCAAGGTGGTGGTCTTGCCGGCGCCATTCGGCCCCAGCAAGCCCAGCACTTCGCCGGGAGCGCAGCTGAAACTGACGTCGCGCACGGCGTGGAACCAGCCGTCGTGGTCGCGCGGGTCGGGAGCCGACGAGCTTTTATCCTTCTGTGGCGGCATGCGAAAACGCTTGGCCAGGTGCTTTACCTCTATCATGGGCGCGTCCAATATGGTGGGGGCTTCAGGGTAGCATGTAAAAAAAGTAACTTGCAAGAAGGAAATAGTGAACAGCTATTGAAAAAGGCCGCATCTTCATGCAAGCTGCGCGATGGGGTGCCGCTTGACGGCGCAGGGGGAGTGCAATGAGAAACATAGACGAGGCCATGCAGCAGAAAGTGCTGGCCGTGGCGCGCGCCGGCATGACCAGCGCGGAAGCCATCGGCTTCTTTCGCGTCAGCCTTGGACTGTATTATCTGGCCGGCCTGATGACGCAGGAAGAGCTCGACTTCAAGAAGATCGATGCCAAATACAACCGCTTCATTTACCACACGCTCGGTGGTGGCCACAGTATTGCCAGCGTATTGCAATTCATGAGCGGTGAAAAAGTGCTGCGCGTGCTCGAGTCGCCGCGTTTCCTGGCCGCCTTCGGCACCCATTGCCCCGATATTCCCATCGACAGCATGTTTTTCCTGATCTCATTGAACCTGGGCGTGGCAAAAAGCCTGTCGGGCCTGGACGCCGTCGGCCCCGTGGTGGACTGGATCGAAAAGGAAAAAGCGCGCACAGGTCAAGCCAGTCAATAAAGCCGGGTCCGCCTGCGGGCAGCGCCGGGACGGCTGGCCGCGATCGTCCTATAATCATGTTTTACCTAGACATGAGTTCAGTGACGATGACCGCACACCGCTACTTCAACCCCCTGGATCGCCTGATTGTCGATGCCGACAAGGCCTTGCGCGTGATCGCCGGCGTGGCTTCCGCTTCGCGCCCGACGCCGGCCGCGCAGTCGCCCGACGCCACCCTGAGCGCGGCCGAGCAGCGTCACAGCGCAGGCTTGATGCGGGTCAATCATGTGGGGGAAGTCTGTGCGCAAGCCTTGTACAACTCGCAGGCGCGCCATGCGCACAGCCCGGCGGTACGCGAACAGTTCGACGAAGCGGGCCGCGAAGAGGAAGACCACCTGGCCTGGACGGCGCAGCGCGTGCGTGAACTCGGCTCGCGTTTGAGCTTGCTCAATCCCCTGTGGTATGCCGGCTCGTTTGCCTTGGGCACCCTGGCCGCGCGCATGGGCGACGGGCCAAGCCTGGGGTTTGTGGTGGAAACGGAAAAGCAGGTGGAAGCCCACCTGGAAAGCCATCTGGGCGAGTTGCCGCCGCAGGACGCCAGATCGCGCGCCATTGTGCGCCAAATGCAACTCGACGAGATTGAACACGGCGCCGCCGCCCAGCGCCTGGGCGCCATCGACACCCCGGCGCCGGTCAGGGCGTTGATGGGCTTTATGGGAAAAGTCATGACCAAGACGGCGTATTATGTATAAAAAGCGCCAGTCCAAGATTAATGCCGTTCAGTTAAGCTGTCTGATGCATTGAATGCGTAAGGCCTAAAAACGTAGAAACGGCGGGCCGGAGACGCGAGCCCGAGAAAATGCCGATGGCTGCGTTGCAGCTCCTAGCCGTACATGCGTACTGTCTTCGTCGCTGCGCCTTGCCCTCGACATTTTTCGGACCCGCTTGGCCCGGTGGGCCTGTGCTGGAGACCGAGGCCTCAATCCGTTTCGCGGGTTTCCTGGCAGCGTAGGCGCGCTAACTGCACGGCATTACCAGTCCAAGAGTGCCTTTTGATGCAATCCATAGTCGCCAAACGCCTGACAAAACCGTAGCGAGCGGAAGGGAGAGGTGGTTGAGAAGCGCAACCGTACTTTAGTACGGTGAGCATCGCAGACCGCCTATACCGACGCGCAGTAGGTTTGGTCAGGCGTTTTCTTCGATAATCTCGAACGAGTGCGTAATTTCCGCTGTTTTTGCCAGCATGATCGATGCCGAGCAATACTTGTCGTGCGACAGCGCCACGGCGCGTTCCACGGCGGTCGGTTTCAGCGACTTGCCGCGCACGGTGAAGTGGAAGTGGATCTTGGTAAACACCTTCGGGTCAGTCTCGGCGCGGTCGGCCTTGAGCGTCACTTCGCAGCCGCTGACGGCTTCGCGGCCCCGCTTCAGGATCAGCACCACGTCATAGGCGGTGCAGCCGCCGGTACCCAGCAAGACCATTTCCATCGGCCGCGGCGCCAGGTTGTGGCCGCCGCCGTCCGGTGCGCCATCCATCGTCACCAGGTGGCCGGAGCCGGTTTCGGCCCGAAAACTCATGCCCGACGGGCCATTCCAGCTAACTTTGCATTCCATCTTGCTTCTCCGAAAATTGTAGGCGTTTTGTATTGTAATAGAGGAATGACTGTCCATGTTCGGCCCGCCCAAGCGCGACCGGCCGTGATTGCGGCGTTGATTGCAGCTTGACCGGGCAGGGCAAAGCCGCTTATACTTGTCGGCTTTCCGTTCGCTCAGGAAAAGTAAATAAGGCAGAGTCCGCGCAAGTAACCAGGCGGAACCACCATTTGAGCGTGTAATCTATTAGGAAGTCAACATGAAAACATTTTCCGCTAAAGGACATGAAGTCCAGCGCGATTGGTTCGTGGTTGACGCGACGGACAAAGTCCTCGGACGTGTTGCCAGCGAAGTGGCACTCCGACTGCGCGGCAAACACAAACCAGAATTTACTCCTCACGTCGATACCGGCGACTTTATCGTCGTCATCAACGCAGGCAAACTGCGTGTGACCGGTACCAAAGCTACTGAGAAAATTTACTACCGTCACTCTGGCTATCCAGGCGGCATCTACGAAACCAACTTCCAGAAAATGCAACAGCGTTTTCCAGGTCGCGCGCTTGAGAAAGCGGTCAAAGGCATGCTGCCTAAAGGCCCACTCGGCTACGCAATGATCAAGAAGCTGAAAGTGTACGCGGAAGGTTCCCATCCGCACGCAGCTCAGCAACCTAAAGCACTTGTTCTCTAAGGAACTGACATGATCGGTAATTACAATTATGGAACCGGCCGTCGCAAGAGTGCAGTGGCTCGCGTTTTTATCAAAGTTGGCACAGGCTTGATCGTTGTTAACGGCAAACCAGCAAACGAATACTTCTCGCGCGAAACCGGTCTGATGGTTATCCGTCAACCACTGGAACTGACCGGCAATGTCGAGCGTTTCGACATCAAAGTCAACGTCCATGGCGGCGGCGAGTCGGGCCAGGCTGGTGCAGTTCGTCACGGCATCACCCGCGCTCTGATCGACTACGATGCAGCGTTGAAACCGGAACTGGCGAAAGCCGGCTTCGTGACCCGCGATGCACGTGAAGTCGAGCGTAAAAAAGTTGGTCTGCGCAAAGCACGTCGCGCAAAACAATTCTCGAAGCGTTAATTTCTACGCTACAGCGCTTTCGGGCGCTGTCTCAAAAGCCGCTGGCCTTCGGGCCGGCGGCTTTTTGCATTTCTGCGTGCTGCGCCATTGCGCTGTAAAATACGCGCAAAACCCCGCAGGCTTGCGGTATCTCCCCTGATTTATCTCATTTTATTTACTCAAGGAAAAAACATGATCAAAGTTGGCATCGTCGGCGGCACTGGCTACACTGGCGTGGAACTGCTGCGCCTGCTGGCAACCCATCCGGACGTCGAGTTGACGGCGATCACTTCGCGCAAGGAAGATGGCTTGCCGGTCGCCGACATGTATCCTTCCCTGCGTGGTCATGTAAAACTGGCGTTTTCCTCGCCCGACAAGGCCAACCTGGAGCAGTGCGACGTGGTGTTCTTCGCCACCCCGCACGGCGTGGCCATGGCGCAGGCGCCGGCCTTGCTGGCTGCCGGCGTGAAAGTGATCGACCTGGCCGCCGACTTCCGCCTGAAAGACCAGGCCAAGTTCGAACAGTGGTACAAGATTCCGCACACCGCGCCCGAGCTGATCGAGCAGGCCGTGTATGGCTTGCCGGAACTGAATCGCGAAGACATCAGGCAGGCGACCCTGATCGCCAACCCGGGCTGCTATCCGACCACCATGCAGCTGGGCTTTTACCCGCTGCTGAAAGCCGGTCTGGTCAACGCCGGCAGCCTGATCGCCGACTGCAAGTCGGGCGTGTCGGGTGCCGGCCGCAAGGCGGAAATCGGCATTCTGTTCTCGGAAAGCAGCGACAGCTTCAAGGCGTATGGTGTGGCTGGCCACCGCCACCTGCCGGAAACCACCGCCCAGCTGCAGCGCTTTACGGATGAGAAGGTGGCGCTGACGTTTACGCCGCACCTGGTGCCGATGATCCGCGGCATGCATTCGACCCTGTACGCGCAGCTGAACAAGGATGTCAGCAATGAAGAACTGCAAGCCTTGTTCGAAGAGCAATACAAGGATGAGGCATTTGTCGACGTGATGCCGTTCGGCTCGCATCCGGAAACCCGTTCCACGCGCGGCTCGAACATGCTGCGCCTGGCGCTGCACCGCCCTGAAGGCGGCAATACCGTGATCGTGCTGGTGGTGCAGGACAACCTGGTCAAGGGCGCATCGGGCCAGGCCGTGCAATGCATGAATCTGATGTTTGGCATGAAGGAAACGGCGGGCCTGCAGCATATCGCGCTGCTGCCGTAAGCCTTGCGGGGCACGGCCCCGGACTGTGAGCAATAACAACGCTGTGGCCGCTGAAAAAAGGGCGGCCACAGCGCGACTTGCGCCAACAGTCTATAATGAATACATGTTTTCTGAGGAGTATGAAATGAATGCTGTCGCTGAAATGCAAGATGTGATCCCGTCGCCTATCGTCTTTACCGATAGCGCCGCCGAAAAAGTCGCCCAGCTGATCGAGGAAGAAGGCAATCCCGACCTGAAATTGCGCGTGTTCGTGCAGGGCGGTGGCTGCTCCGGCTTCCAGTATGGCTTCACCTTCGACGAAATCGTCAATGAAGATGACACCACCATGGTCAAGAACGGCGTCCAGCTGTTGATCGATTCCATGAGCTACCAGTACCTGGTCGGCGCGGAAATCGACTACAAGGATGACCTGGAAGGCGCGCAGTTCGTGATCAAAAACCCAACGGCAACTTCGACTTGCGGTTGCGGTTCCTCGTTCTCGGTATAAAGTAGTTTCGCCGGAATGAAAAAATAGCGGATCATTGATCCGCTATTTGTGTTTCTGCTGCTAATTCAATGGGGGTACAAGGCGCCCAATACGCGTAATCCCCGCGCTCCCGTCACCGCCGGCAAATTGCCCGGTTTCCTCTGCGTAAAACGCCAGGCCAGCCAGGCAAACGCCAGCGCCTCGACCTGGTTCGGCGCCACGCCCAGCGCCTGGGTCGAGGCCACCGCCATGCCCGGCAACGCTTGCGCCAGCGCCGCCATCAGGCTGGCGTTATAGGCGCCACCGCCACACACATACACCGTATCGGCCTGGGCGCCGTCGCGCAGAATCGCCTGCGCCAGGCTGGCGGCCGTCAGTTGCGTCAGGGTCGCCTGCACGTCGGCCGGCCGTGCGTCTGCATAAGCGGCCAGCCTGGCGGCCAGCCAGTCGGCGTGGAACAGGTCGCGGCCGGTGCTTTTCGGCGCCGGCAAGGCAAAATAGGGTTCGTCCAGCAACTCTGCCAGCAGCGCGGGGATCACCTTGCCGCTGGCGGCCCAGGCGCCGTCCGCGTCATACGGCTGGCCCTGGTGGCGCAAGATCCAGCCATCCATCAGGGCGTTGCCCGGTCCGCTATCGTAGCCAGTCACCGTGCCGTCGGCCTGCAGCACGCTGATATTGCTGATGCCGCCAATATTGGCCACCACCCGCGTCTGGCCCGGCGCATTGAACAGCGCCTGGTGAAACGCGGGCACCAGCGGCGCGCCCTGGCCGCCGGCCGCCACGTCGCGGCTGCGCAGGTCGGCAATCACGTCGATGCCACTGAGTTCGGCCAGCAGCGCCGGATTGTTCAGCTGGCGCGTAAAACCCAGTTCGGGGCGGTGGCGGATGGTCTGGCCATGCGCGCCGATGGCGGCCACAGCGTCCGGGCCGATGCCGGCCTGGGCCAGCAAGCTGCCGACGCAATCGGCATAGTGGCGCACCAGGGCGCTGGCCGCCAGCGCCTCGCGTTCGATTTCATTGTGTCCAGGCGCTTGCAGGGCCATCAGGTCGGCGCGCAGGCTGGCGGGGAAGGCCACATAGGCGTCGCCCAGGCTGCGCACGCCATCCTGTGAAAAGTCGACCAGCGCGCCGTCGACGCCATCGAGGCTGGTGCCGGACATCAGACCGATATACAACATGCTGTTTCCTTGTCTTCAAAAGTATCGGCATAAAACAAAGGCACCGGCCATCGGAATGGGCGGTGCCTTTGCTTGTTGCCCGAGGGCTCGTGCTGCTTAGCGCGAAGCGAGCGCCGTATCGGCAGGACGCAGCAGGGTGAAGCGGTGCATCATGTCGGCCGACACCATGCGGAAGCGCGACAGCTCGGCGGCCGTCAGCGGCGCCTGTGCTTGCACGTTCAGCTTGCTTGGGTCTTGCGCCACGCCGCCGACGCGGAATTCGTAGTGCAGGTGGGCGCCGGTCGACCAGCCGGTGGTGCCGACGTACCCGATGACATCGCCCTGGCTGACTTTCTGGCCTTTTTTCAGGCCCGAAGCGAAGCGGCTCATGTGCGCATAGGCGGTGCTGTAGTTGGCCCAGTGCTTCAGGACCACCACGTTGCCGTAGCCGTTTTGCGAACCGACCGTATCGACCACGCCGTCGCCCGAGGCGCGGATCGGGGTGCCGGTGGCGGCCGCGAAATCGATGCCTTTATGGGCTTTCCAGTTGCCCGAAATCGGGTGCACGCGCATCGAGAAACCGGACGAGATGCGGGAGAATTCGAGTGGGGATTTGAGGAAGGCTTTTTTGAGGGACTTGCCGTCGAAGCTGTAGTAACCGCCGCCTTGCTTGCTGGCCGGGTCTTCGAACCACACCGACTGGAACGTCTTGCCGCGGTTGGTGAATTCGCCAGCCAGTATGCGTCCCGCTCGGACAAATTCGCCGTCTTGCCAGAAGGTTTCATAGACCACGTTGAACGAATCGCCGCGTTTCACGTCGGAACGGAAATCGATATTGGTCGAGAACATTTCAACGATCTGCTTGGAGATCGCGTCTGGCAGGCGGGTGCCGTCCAGGCTGGAATCGGTGGCGGCAAACAGGGTCGAGGTGATCTTGCGCGCGTGCATTTCCACGCGGCGTTCCAGTTGCGCGGCCACTTCGGTGGCAACGAACTTGTCGCCCTTGCGGGTGATCAGGATGTTGCGCGCCGATTTGTCGCTGCCGTCGACCAGGGTGGCGCGCAGCCAGTTCAGTTCGCCGTTTTCGGACGTTTGCGCTTGCACGCGCTTGCCCGTTTTCAGCAACATCACGCCGCGTGCGACCTTGTCGGTCTTGATGAAATTGACGGCCACCGCATCATCGACGCCGAGGCGGATCAGCAAGGCGGACAGCGTATCGCCAGGACGGACCTTTTCTTCGTGGGTGAAATTCTGGTCTACCTGTTCCAGCGCGGTGATTTGCGCGGACAGATCAGGCATTTCCAGGTTTTCCGCGATCGAGCGGACCGGCAGGTCCGACGCATCGGGCGCCATCGGAGAGACCGCCACAGCGCCAAAAGCGACCACGGTCAGCAGCACTGCGGATGCGCCGACAATGCGTGCTTTGCGAGTGGTCGCGAACTGGGTGTACAAGCGTGAGCCTGTGATTTTATGTATAGGGTTCATGCAATCAGTTAAAATTTGCCCTTGAACGATTCGTGAACTGCTACTCTTTTTTATTGTTATTTTGGTTCGTTTTCATACGGCAAGATTGATGGGATCGGGCATTATACCAAACTCTGCAAACCTACTACCATTTTGAGATCTACAGCAAAAATTTATGGAAATCAACACCACCGCATCGCCTGCCAAGGCTAACGCAGCTCAGACGCCGCTCGTGCTGTCGGACAGAGTACAAGAAGCCCTCGCGATTACCAAGCGTGGCGTCGACGAACTCTTGATCGAAAGCGAATTTGCGCAAAAATTAGCGCGCTCCGAACAAACCGGTGTGCCGCTGCGCATCAAACTGGGCCTGGACCCGACCGCACCGGACTTGCACCTGGGCCATACCGTCGTGCTGAACAAGATGCGCCAGTTGCAAAACCTCGGTCATCAAGTCATTTTCCTGATCGGCGACTTCACTTCCATGATCGGCGACCCGTCGGGCCGCAACGTCACGCGCCCGCCGCTGACGAAAGAACAGATCGAGATTAACGCGATGACGTATTTCGCGCAAGCATCTTTAGTGCTCGACGCCAGCAAAACCGAAATTCGCTATAACTCCGAGTGGTGCGATCCGCTGGGCGCGCGCGGCATCATCCAGCTCGCTTCCCACTATACGGTGGCGCGCATGATCGAGCGCGACGATTTCACCAAGCGCTTCCAGGGCGGCGTGCCGATTTCCGTGCACGAATTCCTGTACCCGCTGATGCAGGGCTACGACTCGGTGGCCTTGAAGTCCGACCTGGAGCTGGGCGGCACCGACCAGAAGTTCAACCTGCTGGTGGGCCGCGAACTGCAAAAGCAGTACGGCCAGGAACAGCAGTGTATTTTGACCATGCCGCTGCTGGAAGGTTTGGACGGCGTGGAAAAAATGTCGAAGTCGAAGAACAACTATATCGGCATCACGGAACCGGCCAACACCATGTTCGCCAAGCTGATGAGCATTTCCGACGTCATGATGTGGCGCTACTACGAGCTGCTGTCGTGGCGCTCGATCGCCGAACTGGCGCAGCTGAAGAGCGAAGTCGAGGGCGGCCGCAATCCGCGCGACGCCAAAGTGGCGCTGGCGCAAGAAATCGTCGCCCGCTTCCACTCGCAGCAGGCGGCCGAGGAAGCGCTGGCCGATTTCGTCAACCGCTCGAAGGGCGGCATCCCGGACGATATTGCGGAAGTGACGCTGGCCGGCGCGCCGCTGGCGATCGCCCAGTTGCTGAAACAAACGGGTCTGTGCCCGTCGGTATCGGAAGCGACCCGCATGATCGACCAGGGCGGCGTGCGCATCGACGGCACCGTGATCAGCGACAAGGCCTTGAAAGTCGAGGCGGGCGTATGCGTGCTGCAAGTGGGCAAGCGTAAATTTTCGCGCGTCACCCTGACGGCATGATCGCCCTGCTGCAACGCGTCACCCGCGCGAAGTTGGAGGTCGATGGCACGACCATCGGCGCCATCGACGCCGGCCTGATGGTGCTGGTGTGCGCCGAGCGCGGCGACACTGAAAAAGAAGCGGACGCCTTGCTGAGCAAGTTGCTGGGTTATCGCGTCTTTGCCGACCAGGCCGGCAAGATGAACCGCAGCGTGACCGATGTGGCCGGCGGCCTGCTGCTGGTGCCGCAGTTCACCCTGGCGGCCGACACCAAGTCCGGCACGCGTCCGTCGTTCACCCCGGCCGCCAGTCCGCAGGACGGCTTGCGCCTGTTCAATCACTTCGTGGAACAGGCGCGCAGCCGCCACGCCAGCGTGCAGACGGGGCAGTTCGGCGCCGACATGCAGGTGTCGCTGACGAATGACGGCCCGGTCACGTTCTGGCTGCAAGTCGATCCGAAACCGCAGTAAGCGAGGAAACAAAGGAGCAGCGATGAGATTGTGGAGCGACACCTTTCGTGACGGCGGCGTGCTGCCGGCCCAGTACGCGTTTGCCGAGATCGACCCGGCCAGCCGCGTGCGCCTGGCGGCCAACCACAATCCCCACCTGGCCTGGGATGAGGTGCCCAATGGCACCGAGTCGCTGGCTCTGTTCTGCATCGACGGCGATGCGCCGCAGGACGCCAGTCTGGTCAATCGTGCCGGCCACAGCTTGCCGCTGGCCAGCGCACGCGGCGATTTTTTCCACTGGAGCCTGCTCGATATTCCGCTGGCCATGCGCAGTATTGCCAGCGGCCAATTTTCCAGTGGCGTCACGGCGCGCGGCAAGGCTGCCGCCAGCGTGCCCTGGCTCGATGGCAGCGGACCGTATTATTTGCGCCAGGGCGTCAACGACTACACCAACTGGTTTGCCGGCGACCCCGACATGGCCGGCGACTATTACGGCTATGATGGCCCGTGTCCGCCGTGGAATGACGAGCGCTTGCACCATTATCTGTTTCGCCTGTACGCGCTAGACGTGCCGCGGCTGGCGCTGGCAGGGCGTTTCACGGGTCGGCAGGCGCTGGACGCCATCCACGGCCATATCCTCGACGAAGCCCGGCTGGTCGTCGCCTACTCGCTCAATCCCGCGCTGGCACTTACATTGAAGAAATAACGCATGAGCACCACGATACTATTGATACGCCATGGCGAAACGCCGTGGAACGCCGAGCGCCGCCTGCAGGGCCATATCGACATTCCCCTGAACGACGTTGGCCTGCTGCAAGCCGCGGCCGTCGGCCAGGCGCTGGCCGGTGAGCCGCTGGCGGCCATCTTGTCCAGCGACTTGCAGCGCGCGCGCCAGACGGCGCAGGCGGTGGCCGATTTGCATGGATTGCCGGTGCGGACCGATCCACTGCTGCGCGAGCGCTGCTATGGCGCCTTCGAAGGCTTGCTGTATGCCGATATCGCGGCGCAGTACCCGCACGACTATGCGCAGTGGCAATCGCGCCAGATCGACGCCGTGATGCCGTCCGGCGAGCGCCAGGCCGAGAGTTTCCGCCAGTTTTATGCGCGCGCCAATGCGGCCATCGCACGCTGGGCCGGCCAATATGACGGCCAGGCGATCGCCATCGTCGCCCATGGCGGCGTGCTCGAATGCGCCTACCGCGAGGCGGTCGGCATGCGGCCGGACAGCCCGCGCGATTTTTCGGTCATTAATGCCAGCGTCAACCGCTTCTCTTATGCCGACGGCAAGTTGCATTTATTGCATTGGGGAAATATCGAACATCTGGCGGCACCCGCCATGGACGAGCTGGGCTAAACGTGTTTGCTACCTTGGCGCACTGGACGTTGAAAAATAGTGCTTATTAATTAGGCAGGGAATCGGTTAAAATAGCAGGTTCCTCCGTCCATTCCAGGTTCTTCAGTGCAAATCGGCCCTCACATTCTGCGCAACAACGTTTTCGTCGCTCCCATGGCTGGCGTGACGGATCGGCCATTCCGCCAGTTGTGCAAACAGCTGGGCGCCGGCTATGCCGTGTCGGAAATGGCGGCCTCGAATCCGCGCTTGTGGGCCACCGAAAAAAGCTCGCGCCGCACCGATCACGCGGGCGAAATGGAGCCGAAAGCGGTGCAGATCGCGGGCGCCGATCCGCAGGACCTGGCCGATTGCGCCAAGTTCAATGTCGACCGCGGTGCGCAGATCATCGACATCAATATGGGTTGCCCGGTGAAAAAGGTCTGCAACAGCTGGTGCGGTTCGGCCCTGCTGCAAAACGAAAGCCTGGTCGAAAAGATCCTGCACGCGGTGGTGAACGCCGTCGATGTGCCCGTGACCCTGAAATTTCGTACCGGCTGGAACCGCGAAAACAAGAACGCCTTGAAGATCGCGCGCATCGCCGAGCAGGCAGGCATCCAGATGCTGACCCTGCACGGCCGCACCCGGGCCGATGGCTACAAGGGCGATGCCGAGTATGAAACGATTGCCGCCGTGAAAGCGTCGGTCGGCATCCCGGTGGTGGCCAATGGCGACATCACCAGCCCGCAAAAGGCCCGCTACGTGCTCGACCAGACGGGGGCGGACGCCGTCATGATCGGCCGCGCGGCGCAGGGCCGGCCGTGGATCTGCCGCGAGATCGACCATTTTTTGCGCACCGGCACTTTATTGCCGGCGCCGTATGTGGACGAAGTGCGCAGCCTGATGGACGAGCATTTGCGCGCCCATTACGCGTTTTACGGCGAATTTCTCGGCGTGCGCACGGCACGCAAGCATATTGGCTGGTACGTGAAAGACCTGGAAGGTGGCGAGGAGTTTCGCCAGCAAATGAATCTGCTGGAATCGACGGACGCGCAATTGATGGCCGTCGACCAATTTTTCGAGTCGCAATGGAAGTTTGGCGAACGGTTACAATACCGCCTCTCCGAAGATAGCGACAGCGGTTTGACCGAAATAGCCGCAGCAACATAAAGAACAAGGGTGGACTCGGTGTGCGCCTGACTCACGCGTTTGCGCGACGGTCATGCCTGCCCGAGAGCGCCTTGATAAATCAATTAGCCGGTTGAAGCATAAAAAATGAGCAAAGAAAGCATACAGGAAGTCGTTCAGAAAAGTCTGGAAGATTATTTCAATGACCTGGGCGAGCAGCAAGCGTCGAATATCTATGACATGGTCGTGCTGACCGTCGAAAAGCCCATCCTGGAAGTCGTGATGACACGCGCCGATGGCAACCAGTCGCATGCCGCGCAAATGCTGGGCATTAACCGCAATACCTTGCGCAAGAAGTTGCAGGAGCACGGTTTGCTGTAATGCCGGCTCGCAAGTGACGCCAAGCTTTGAATCCGCCGCGGTCCGGTACTGACACCGGGCTGCGCATTCGCCAAGAACACTTAACCACCTAGCCACAGCCATGATCAAACAAGCTCTCCTTTCCGTTTCCGACAAGACCGGCGTCCTCGATTTCGCACGCGCCCTGTCTGCCCTCGGCGTCAACCTGCTGTCGACCGGCGGCACCGCCAAATTGCTGGCCGATAACGGTGTGCCCGTCACGGAAGTGGCCGACTACACGGGTTTCCCCGAGATGCTCGATGGCCGCGTGAAGACCTTGCACCCGAAAGTGCACGGCGGCATCCTGGCACGCCGTGATTTTCCCGAGCATATGTCCAAGCTGGTGGAACACGACATGCCGACCATCGACATGGTGGTGGTCAACCTGTACCCGTTCCAGGGCACCGTGGCCAAGGCCGACTGCACCCTGGAAGACGCGATCGAGAATATCGACATCGGCGGCCCGACCATGCTGCGTTCGGCGGCCAAGAACCACAAGGACGTGATCGTCATCTGCGATCCGAGCGACTACGAGGTGGTGCTGGCCGAAATGCGTGCGGCTGACGGCAAGGCGGGCGAAGTGAGCTACGACACCAAATTCATGCTGGCGAAAAAAGTGTTTGCGCACACGGCGCAATACGATGGCGCCATCACCAACTACCTGACCAGCCTGGGCCCGACGAAAGTGCACGCCGAGCGCGGCGCTTATCCGCAAACCCTGAACGTGGCGTTTGAAAAAGTGCAGGACATGCGCTACGGCGAAAACCCGCACCAGAGCGCCGCCTTCTACCGCGACCTGGTGGTTGCCGACGGCGCGCTGGCCAACTATCGCCAGCTGCAAGGCAAGGAACTGTCGTACAACAATATCGCCGACGCCGATGCGGCCTGGGAATGCGTCAAGAGCCTGGGCGGCTTCGAGCAGAGCGCCGCCTGCGTGATCGTCAAGCACGCCAATCCATGCGGCGTGGCCCTGGGCGCGAACGCGGCCGAAGCCTACGCGCGCGCGCTGCAGACCGATCCGACCTCGGCGTTTGGCGGCATCATCGCCTTCAATACCGAACTCGACGGCGCCACCGCCGGCGAAATCGCCAAGCTGTTCGTCGAAGTGCTGATCGCGCCGTCGTTCTCCGCCGAAGCGAAACAGATTCTGTCGAGCAAGCAGAACGTGCGCATGCTGGAAATCCCGCTCGGTGCTGGTGTCAACGCGATGGACTTCAAGCGCGTCGGCGGCGGCCTGCTGGTGCAGTCGCCGGACGCGAAAAACGTCGCCATGGGCGACCTGCGCGTGGTGTCCAAGCTGAAACCGACGCCACAGCAACTGGCCGACCTGATGTTCGCCTGGAAAGTGGCGAAATTCGTCAAATCGAACGCCATCGTCTTCTGCGGCAATAACATGACCCTGGGCGTGGGCGCCGGCCAGATGAGCCGTATCGACTCGGCCCGCATCGCCTCGATCAAGGCGCAGAACGCCGGCCTGTCGCTGGCCGGTTCGGTGGTGGCGTCGGACGCCTTCTTCCCGTTCCGCGATGGCCTCGACGTGGTGGTCGACGCGGGTGCGACCTGCGTGATCCATCCGGGTGGCTCGATGCGCGACCAGGAAGTGATCGATGCGGCCGATGAGCGTGGCGTGGTGATGCTGTATACGGGCACGCGTCATTTCCGTCATTAATTAAACCCTTTGCAAGGGTGGGCAGACGAAGGCTGGGGTCAGACCCGGCGGGTCTGACCCCAAACGGCAGGCTCCGGTTATTCACCGGTGCCTGCCGTATTCATTATAGAATCTGGCGATGATTATTCTTGGCATCGATCCTGGCTTGCGCACCACCGGCTTCGGGGTCATCGAAAAACACGGCAGCAAGCTGCGCTATATTGCTTCGGGCACCGTCAAGACGGCTTCGGAAGGGGCCTTGCCGCCGCGCCTGAAGATCATCTTGCAGGGCGTGACGGAAATTATCGCCACCTACCGGCCCGACTGCGCGGCCATCGAAAAAGTCTTTGTCAACGTCAATCCGCAATCGACCTTGCTGCTGGGCCAGGCGCGCGGCGCGGCCATCTGCGCGCTGGTCAATGCCGACCTCGAGGTGGCGGAATATACGGCGCTGCAACTGAAACAGGCCGTCACCGGCCACGGCAAGGCGGCCAAGGAGCAGGTGCAGGAAATGGTGGCGCGCTTGCTGTGCCTGCCCGGCCTGCCCGGCAGCGACGCGGCCGATGCGCTGGGCGTGGCGATTTGTCACGCCAACAGCGTCGACGCGCTGGCCATGATCGGCGCGCTGGCGCCACAATTGCAGGGCTTGCGCATGAAGCGCGGCCGCCTCGTTGGTTGAGGCATACTTGAAATTAATTACTCCTAGGAACACACGATGATAGGCCGTCTCTCCGGTACTTTGCTTGAAAAAAATCCGCCACAATTGCTGGTCGATTGCCAGGGCGTCGGCTATGAAGTCGATGTGCCGATGAGCACCTTTTACAATCTGCCGCATGTGGGCGAAAAAGTCGTGCTGTTTACGCACCAGGCGATCCGCGAAGACGCGCACCTGCTGTTCGGCTTCGGCAACGCGGCCGAGCGCGCCGTGTTCCGCCAGCTGATCAAGATCACCGGCGTCGGCGCGCGCATGGCTTTGGCGATCCTGTCCGGCATGACGATCGCCGACCTGGCGCAGGCGATTACTTTGCAAGACTCCGGCCGTTTGGTCAGGGTGCCCGGCATCGGCAAGAAGACGGCCGAGCGGTTGCTGCTGGAACTGAAGGGCAAGATCGGCGCCGATCTGGGCCCGCTCGGCGCGCACGCCGCGCCGGACGCGCAGTCCGATATCCTCAACGCGCTGATGGCGCTTGGCTATTCGGACAAGGAAGCGATGGCAGCCGTGAAAAACGTGCCGGCCAGCAGCGGCGTCTCGGACGGCATCAAACTGGCGCTCAAGGCGCTGTCGAAAGGCTAACGGGAACACGGCATGAGCATCCAGACCGACATCTTCACGGAACAGCGCATCATCGATGCGGCGCCGATCTCGCACAATGAAGAGGCGATCGAGCGGGCCTTGCGGCCCAAGCAACTCGATGAATACGTGGGCCAGGAAAAGATCCGCGACCAGCTGGAAATTTTCATTACGGCCGCGCGCCAGCGCAAGGAAGCGCTCGACCATACCTTGCTGTTCGGCCCGCCTGGCTTGGGCAAGACCACCCTGGCGCACATCATCGCGCGCGAAATGGGCGTCAACCTGCGCCAGACCTCGGGCCCGGTGCTGGAGCGTCCGGGCGACCTGGCGGCGATCCTGACCAACCTGGAAGCGAACGACGTGCTGTTCATCGACGAGATCCATCGGCTGTCGCCGGTGGTCGAAGAGATCTTGTATCCGGCGCTGGAAGACTACCAGATCGACATCATGATCGGCGAAGGCCCGGCCGCCCGTTCCGTGAAACTCGATTTGCAACCGTTTACATTGGTCGGCGCCACCACCCGCGCCGGCATGCTGACCAATCCGCTGCGCGACCGCTTCGGCATCGTCGCCCGCCTCGAGTTCTATAACACGGCCGAGCTGACCAAGATCGTCACGCGCAGTGCGGCATTGCTGAAGGCGCCGATCGATCCGGACGGCGCGCATGAAATCGCCCAGCGCGCGCGCGGCACGCCGCGCATCGCCAACCGGCTGCTGCGCCGCGTGCGCGACTTTGCCGAAGTGAAAAGCAATGGCGAGATCACCAAGGTGGTGGCCGACCGCGCGCTGGCCATGCTCGATGTCGATTCGGTCGGCTTCGACGTGATGGACCGTAAATTGCTGGAAGCGGTGCTGTTCAAATTCGGCGGCGGCCCGGTCGGCATCGGCAACCTGGCGGCGGCCATCGGCGAAGCGGCCGATACCATCGAAGACGTGCTGGAGCCGTATCTGATCCAGCAGGGATTCCTGCAGCGCACGCCGCGCGGACGGGTCGCCACGCCCGCCGCCTACCTGCACTTCGGCGTCAGCGCGCCGCGCATCAGCCCGAACGGCGAAGCGTGGGCACTGTGACGGACAAGCCGGCAATGCAGATATGGGTCGACGCCGACGCCTGCCCGGTGGTGATCAAGGATATTTTATATCGCGTGGCCGACCGGCTGGAATTGCCCGTCACCCTGGTCGCCAACCAGGGCCTGCGCGTGCCGCCATCGCGCTTTATCCGCACCGTGCAAGTGCCGTCGGGGCTTGACGTGGCGGACCAGGAAATCGTGCGCCTGCTGAACCCCGGCGACCTGGTGGTGACGGGCGATATTCCGCTGGCGTCCGATGTGCTGAAGAAGGGCGGCTACGCGCTCAATCCGCGCGGCGAGTTTTATACCAATGATAATATCGCCCAGCAACTGAGCATGCGCGCCTTCATGGAAGAGCTGCGCAGCGGCGGCGTCGATACCGGTGGCCCGGCCGCGTTCAATCAGGGCGACCGGCAGAGCTTTGCCAATAGCCTGGACCGGCATTTGAGCAAACACCACCGCAAGCCGGCCTGATTTGGCACGAAAAAAAACCGGCGATCAAGCCGGTTTTTTGTTGGGGAAAACGATTTACTCTTCGCGCAGCCAGGTTTGCGTGCGGCCCAGCATCGGCACGCCCTTGTAGGCCCGCATGCTGATTTTCTTGCCGCCATCGCTGAGGCTTAACTTGCTTTTATAGACATTGCCGTTTTTGGGGTCAACGATTTCACCACCGGTAAATTCGTCGCCATCTTTTTTCAGGCCAGTCAGGATCACCATGCCGATGATGGGCTGATCCTTGCGCGCGCCTTCGCACTTCTCGCATTTCGGCGCCTGGTCTTCATTCGGCTCGCGGAACAGCTTTTCAATCTGGCCTTGCAACACGCCATTGTTTTCGGTAATACGTATCAGCGCTTTCGGCTTGCCGGTCTCATCATCGATATTTTTCCACAGGCCGACAGGTGTTGCATCGGCGGCAAGGGCGAGGGCAGGGGCAACACACAATATGGCGCTGATGGCCAGTGCAGCAAATTTCATGGTAAGTCTCCTGGTGAATTATTGTCCGATGAGTGTAGCAAATAAATGACCGGTCGTACTATTTCGCTGAAATTAAACCTGTTGTTTGGCAGCGTAAAAAAAGCCGCTCCCAGGAGCGGCTTTTGAGGGGGGGGCGTCAGCTGCTTATGCGGCGGGCAGCTTGGCAAATTGTTCGCGCATCTTGTCCAGCGTGGCCGAGAAGTTCTCGACGCGGGCTTTTTCCTGCGCCACGACTTCAGCCGGGGCACGCGCCACAAAACTCTCGTTCGACAGCTTGCCGTTGGCTTTGTTGATCTCGCCTTCGATGCGCGTCATCTCTTTCGACAGGCGCTCGCGCTCGGCCTTCACGTCGATCTCCACTTTCAGCATCAGCTTGGTGGTGCCGACAATCGCCACCGCCGCCGGCGAGTCCGGCAGCGCGTCGACGATCTGCACTTCGGCCAGCTTGCCCAGCGACTGGATATACGGCGCGTAGGTCGCCAGCGCGGCCTTGTCGGTGGCGTTGCCCGCTTCGACGATCAATGGCACGCGCACCGATGGCGAAATCTGCATTTCGCCGCGCAGGTTGCGCGTTGCGTCGGTCAGCGCTTTGAGCTGCTGCATCCACGCCTCGGCCGATTCGTCGATCTTGCCGGTATCGGCGATCGGATACGGCTGCATCATGATGGAGTCTTCCGCCTTGAGGGTCTTGCCGGCCAGCGGGGCGACGGTTTGCCACAACGCTTCCGTGACGAACGGAATGATCGGATGGGCCAGGCGCAGCACCACTTCCAGCACGCGCAGCAGGGTGTGGCGGGTGGCGCGCTGCTGGCCTTCCGTGCCTTGCTGCACTTGCACCTTGGCGACTTCCAGGTACCAGTCGCAATACTCATCCCAGACGAACTTGTAGATGGTGGCGGCGATATTGTCGAAGCGGAAGTCCTCGAAACCCTTGGCCACGTCCAGCTCGGCTTTTTGCAGCAGCGAGATGATCCACTTGTCGGCCTGCGACAGGTCGGCTTCGTTTGGCGTGCAATCCTTGCCTTCCGTATTCATCATCACGAAACGGGTGGCGTTCCACAGTTTGTTGCAGAAGTTGCGGTAGCCTTCGCAGCGGCCCAGGTCGAAATTGATGTTGCGGCCCAAGGATGCATAGCTGGCCATGGTGAAGCGCACGGCGTCGGTGCCGTAGGCGGAAATGCCTTCCGGGAATTCCTTGCGCGTCGCCTTGGTGATTTTTTCCGCGTCGCGCGGGTTCATCAGGCCGGTGGTGCGCTTGACGATCAGGCCGTCCAGGTCGATGCCGTCGATCAGGTCGATCGGGTCCAGGGTATTGCCTTTCGACTTGGACATTTTCTGGCCGGTCGAATCGCGCACCAGGCCGTGCACGTAGACGGTTTCAAACGGCACTTTGCCGGTGAAGTGCGCCGTCATCATGACCATGCGCGCGACCCAGAAGAAGATGATGTCGAAACCGGTGACCAGCACCGACGATGGCAAAAAGGCCTTCATGTCCGGCGTTTCTTCCGGCCAGCCCATGGTCGAGAACGGCACCAGGGCCGACGAGAACCAGGTGTCGAGCACGTCGTCGTCGCGTTTCAGGGGGCCGGTGCTGCCGGCGGCCTGGGCCTTGGCTTGCGCTTCGGCTTCCGTCTTGGCCACGAAAATATTGCCGGCCTCGTCGTACCAGGCCGGGATCTGGTGGCCCCACCACAGCTGGCGCGAGATGCACCAGTCCTGGATGTTGTTGAGCCACTGGTTGTAGGTGGTGCTCCAGTTTTCAGGCACGAACTTGATTTCGCCGTTGGCGACTTTTTCCAGCGCCGTCTCGGCGATCGATTTGCCCGGGAAGAAAGTGCCTTCCGGCGCCGGTTTGCTCATGGCAACAAACCACTGGTCGGTCAGCATCGGTTCGATCACCACGCCGGTACGGTCGCCGCGCGGCACCATCAGCTTGTGCGGCTTGACTTGTTCCAGCAGGCCCAGGGCGTCCAGATCGGCGACGATCTGCTTGCGCGCGGCAAAGCGGTCCAGGCCGCGATAGGCTTCTGGCGCGTCGTCGGTGATTTTCGCGTCCAGGGTCAAAATGACGATCTGCGCCAGTTTGTGGCGCTGGCCGACGGCGTAGTCGTTCATGTCGTGCGCGGGCGTGATTTTCACGCAGCCGGTGCCGAATTCCTTGTCGACGTAGTCGTCGGCGATGATGGGGATTTCGCGATCGGTGAGCGGCAACTTCAGCATCTTGCCGACCAGCGCCATGTAGCGTTCGTCGGTCGGGTCGACCGCCACCGCCACGTCGCCGAGCATGGTTTCAGGACGCGTGGTGGCCACCGTCAGGAAACCACTGCCGTCGGCCAGCGGATATTTGATGTACCACATCGAGCCATCTTCTTCTTCCGACACCACTTCCAGGTCGGATACGGCCGTGCCCAGCACCGGGTCCCAGTTGACCAGGCGCTTGCCGCGGTAGATCAGGCCCTGCTCGAACAGGCGCACGAAGACGTCGGTGACGACTTTCGAGCGCGGCTCGTCCATCGTGAAGTATTCGCGCTGCCAGTCGGCCGACGCACCCAGGCGGCGCATCTGGCCGGTGATGATGGAACCCGATTTTTCTTTCCATTCCCACACTTTTTCGACGAATTTTTCACGCCCCAGGTCATGGCGCGAAATCTTTTGCGCGTCCAGCTGGCGCTGCACCACGATCTGGGTGGCGATGCCGGCGTGGTCGGTGCCGGGGATCCAGGCCGTGTTATGGCCCAGCATGCGGTGGTAGCGCGTCAGGCCATCCATGATGGTCTGGTTGAAGGCATGGCCCATGTGCAGGGTGCCGGTCACGTTCGGCGGCGGCAACTGGATGCTGAAGGAAGGTTTTCCGGCATCGAGGGTGGCGGTAAAGTAACCGCGCTGTTCCCACTCGGTGCGCCAGAATTGTTCAATGTCGGCGGGCTCGAAAGACTTGGCTAATTCCATGATTTGGCGTGTGTTTGGCAAAAGGAATCATTATAGATGACGCGGCCAGCGCTGCGCCGTGGCTGGCCCGACTTTTCAGTGTTTTGGCGGCCTGGCGGGCAGCCGGCCGGCAAGCGTACGGGGGTAAAAGTTGCGCCAGTGCTATAATGTCGGCCTTGTCGCCTCCTGCCAGCACTTGCGGACGGCGCCAGCGGCCGCAGTTTTATCCAACTCACGGCCATGCCAGCGCATCAGCGATGCCGGCAACTTTTCAGTGCTTCCCCTGCGGGCCGGGCGCCTGAGCCACGCGCACCGCCAGCGGTGCACCATTCACGGCGGAATTGCCGCGGCATGCAGCATTGCAGGCCGTGTCCGCCACAGCTTTGCCAGGAATGTTCCGGCCCGCCGTCTTTCGATGCGGCAGCAGCACGCATGCGCCTTGCCGCCTGCGCGGTATTCCTGGCCCGGCGTTTATCAAGGAAACCTGCATGAAAACCACCACCGTCTGCCTGGGACTCGCCTCGTCCATGATGTTGCCCGCCATTTCCGCTCACGCCCAGTCCTCCGTCGATATGTACGGCCTGATGGATGCCGCACTGGTGCAGGAACGCTCGATCAGCAAAGTGTCGAGCGGCGTCTCGGCCGGCTCGCGCCTCGGTTTTCGCGGCGCCGAAGCGCTGGGCAATGGCTGGCAAGCCGTGTTCACGCTGGAAGCGGGCTTGCTGACGGACACCGGCCGTTCCGACCAGGCCGGCCAGCTGTTCGGCCGCCAGGCTTTCGTCGGCCTCAACAGTCCGCTGGGCATGCTGACCATCGGCCGCCAGTACAATCTGCAAAGCCAGGCGCTGACCGACGTCGCCGATCCGTTCGAGGGCGGCATGGCCGGCGCCTCGACCAACGTGGCCGGCTATTCGGCCACCCGCATCGACAATACCGTGCGCTACACCTCGCCCACCATGCGCGGCGTGACGGCCACCGTGATGTTCGGCGCTGGCGAACACAGCGGCATCGCATCCGACCAGCGTTCGCTCGGCCTGGCTCTCGGTTATGTGAACGGCCCGTTGACCTTGCGCCTGGCGCGCCAGAGCCGTGGCGGCGACGCCGGCAAGAAGGACGTCAACAATACTATCTTGGCGGGCAACTACAATTTTGGTCCGGCCACGGCATTCGCCGGCTACGGCAGCAATACGGGCGATGGCAGTTCGATGTTCTTTGCCGACAACCCGTACGGCGCGGCCACGGCGCCGCTGTAATCGAGCGACAGCCGCGACGCCATCGTCGGCGTCTCGGTGCCGCTCGGTGCGGCGACCTTGCTGGCGTCGGTGGTGCACAAGGATGACCGCAATGCGGCCAACCGCGATGCGCAGCAGCTGGCTATCGGCGCCACCTATGCCTTGTCGAAACGCAGCAAGATCTATCTGGCGTATGCGCAGATCCGCAACCACCATGGCGCCGCCTATATGGTCGGCAATGCCACCGAGGTCGGCACCGGCGACCGCGCTTTCAACCTCGGCCTGCGCCACGCGTTTTAAGCGTACGCTTCGACAGCAAGTGTTCTCGATTGACGCAGCAGCGCCTCGAACGCCGGTGCTTGCAGCGGACGGCTGAACAGATAGCCCTGCATCTGGTCGCAGCCGTGCTGGCGCAAAAAGTCCAGCTGCTGCACCGTTTCCACGCCTTCGGCGATGACCTTCAGGCGCAGGCTGTGCGCCAGCGAAATAATGGCGCGCACGATGGCCGCGTCGTCGGCGCTGTGGTTGATGTCGTTGACAAATGACTTGTCGATTTTCAGCACATCGATCGGGAAGTGGCGCAGATAAGCGAGGCTGGAATAGCCGGTGCCGAAATCGTCGATCGACAGCTTCACGCCCAGCGCTTTCAGGTTGCCCATGATGGCCGTGGCCTGCTCGACGTCGTGCATCACCATGCTCTCGGTCAGTTCCAGTTCCAGGTAGTTCGCGTCCAGCCCCGTTTCCATCAATACCGCCGCCACCGAATGCAGCAAGTTGCGCTGCTTGAACTGGCGTGCCGACAGGTTCACCGCCACGCGCAGCGGTCCATGGCCGGCGCGCTGCCAGTCGCGCGCCTGCTGGCAGGCCGTGCGCAGCACCCAGTCGCCGATCGGAATGATCAGGCCCATTTCCTCGGCCAGGCCGATAAAGCTGGCCGGTGCGATGCGTCCCAGTTGCGGATGCTCCCAGCGCAGCAGCGCTTCCATGCCGACCACCAGGCCGCTGGCCAGGTCGACCTGCGGCTGGTATTCGAGGTGGAACTGCTTGCGTTCGAGCGCATGGCGCAATTCGCTCTCCAGGCTCAGGCGCACCAGCGTCTCTTCATTCATGGTCGGCGCATAGAACTGCCAGTTGCCGCGCCCCTGTTCCTTGGCGCGGTACATGGCGATGTCGGCATGCTTGATCAGTATCTCGGCGCTGGTGCCATCGTCCGGGTAGACCGATACGCCCATGCTGCAGCCGAGGAAGAACTCGTATTCGCCAATTTGCATCGGCTGCGCCACGGCGTCGAGCACGCGCTGCAGGATCGCCATGCCGGGTGCGCCATTTTCATGTTGTGGCAGCAGCAGCACGAATTCATCGCCGCCCAGGCGCGCCACCGTATCGACTTCGCGCGTGGCGCCCAGCAGGCGTTCGGCCACCACTTTGAGCAGGGCGTCGCCGGCATCGTGGCCGAGCGTGTCGTTGACGAACTTGAAGCGGTCCAGGTCGATGAATACCACCCACAGCGGCAAGCCGCTGCGCTGCGCCACGGCCATCGCCTGCTCCAGGCGTTCGCGCAGCAGGCGGCGGTTGGCCAGCCCGGTCAGGATATCGTGGCGCGCCTGGAAGGCCAGTTCGGCCTCGAAGTGCATGACGGTACTGATGTCGTATTGGGCCACCACGAAATGGCTGATCGGCGCGCTGCCATCGTCGCCCGCTTCGCCATTGCCGCGCACCGGTGCGATAAAGGTCTCGCTCCAGTAGCTGTCGCCATTCTTGCGCGAGTAGCGCAGGATGGCCTTGCCTTCACGCTGTTCGCGGATTGCCGCGTGCAACTGCTCCATGTCCGGCTGTTCGATGACATTGCCTTGCAGGCTGGCCAGCGGCTTGCCGATCACCTCCTGCGCCGTGTAGCCGGTAATGCGCTCGAACGCCGGATTGACATATTCCACCAGGTAACCCGGCGGCTCGGCGCTGCAGATGACGATGGCGTTGGCCGACACTTCGATGATGCGCTCGCGCAGGCGCAGCGCTTTTTCGCTTTGCAGGCGCGCCGCGATATCTTCCGACAGGCGCAGGTTGGCAAACTGCAGCTCGGCCGTGCGCTCGCCGGTGATGCGCTTGATGACGCTGTTGCGGGTAACCAGCTGGTAGATATAGGCGGTGGCCAGCAGGGTCGACAGCAACCCGCCCAGCAGCACATACAGTGAACCGTGATGATCGCTCCACAGTGCCGGCGATGGCTGCAGGCGCACGCGCCACGGCTGGCCGGCAACCGTGAAGCTGGTTTGCGTGGCTTGGTTGGCGCCTGTCTGCATCCAGGCCGGCAGCACGCGCGTCTTGATGGCCGCGTCGCGCCGGTAGACCAGGGTCTCGCCGCGTGCGCCGGCAAATACTTCGATGCCGACATTACCGCTGTCGAGCAATTCGGCGTTGCCAAGAATGGTGGCGATCAGGTGGGTGACGCGAAAAGTGGCCGCGGTCTCGCCACTGACGGCGCGCTGGCGCTGCTCGGGTGTGTCGAGTGGCATGCCGGCGCGGTACACGGGCGCCAGCACCAGGAAGCCGGTCTGCCGGCCAGGGTATTGCGTCAGGGTCAACAGTTCGGTGGCGGTCGGCTGGCCGCTGTCGCGCGAGGCGATGCGCGCTATCTGCTGGCCCGGTGATTCGGACGTGTCCAGCCCCAGCAACTGCGCGTTGCCATGCATCGGCTCGATATAGTCGATCACGTTGTAGCTGTTGCGCTGCGGCGCCGGCTGGCTGTTGTTGCCGTCGTCGTCGCCCTGGGCGATCATGAAAGCGGGATAGGCCTGGCGCATCGCGTGTTCGTAGCCGGCGCGGTCCGCATGGTCGAGCACGCGGCGGTAGCTGAAAGCCTGGATTTCCGGATAGCGCTGCAGCAGCGGCGCGCTGAAGCTGCGGAACTGTTCGCGGCTGATCGGGTCGATGCTGCGAAACAGCTGGTTCAGCACCTTCAATTGTTCCACGGCGTTGTTCAGGCCCGACATCAGGGCGGCGCTGCGCACACTGGCGTCGTGCTGGAACAGCAGCCGCGCGCTTTCCGCTTCGATCTGGCGCGCCGACACATAACACAAGGCCGTGATCGCCAGCCCTGCCAGCATGGTGATCAGTACCGAGACCGAGACCGAGATGCGTACCCGCCGGAGTATTTTTTGCATCGCGTGCTTTCGGTCTGTGATTGCGTCGGACCGGATCGGCGACCAGGTTGTCTTGTGCAATAACCGACTGTAGGTGTTGGCACCCTTGCAAGTCGGTTCGGTACCGAACAGAGATCATTTACGATAGGAAATATAGTTGCGGCTCAGAGACACCGCTGTGTTACTCTGCCCGATGGCGCCTCTCGTTCAGACGCCTCTCCCATTACCGCCTAGCTGACGACTGGAAACCAGGAAACCTGCCCATGTCCAGTCCGCATGCCGTATTACACAACCCCAACCAGAACCATTTGCTCGCTGCCATGCAGGACGCCGATTTCGCGCGCCTGGCGCCGCATTTGGAGCAAGTGGCCATGCGCCTCGGGGATGTGATCTACGATTCGGGCGACAAGCTGCACCATGTGTATTTCCCCACCACCGCCATCGTTTCGCTGCACTATCTGCTGGAAAACGGCGGCTCGTCCGAAATCGCCGGCGTCGGCAACGAGGGCGTGGTCGGCGTGTCGCTGTTCATGGGCGGCGACTCCACCCCCAGCCGCGCGGTGGTGCAGACGGGCGGCGTCGGCTACCGCCTGAAAGCGCATCTGCTGATGGAAGAGTTCGACCGCGCCGGCCCCGTGATGCGGCTGCTGCTGCGCTACACGCAGGCCTTGCTGACGCAGATGTCGCAAACGGCGGTGTGCAACCGCCATCATACGGTGGAGCAGCAGCTGTGCCGCTGGCTGCTGCTGACGCTGGACCGCCTGCCCGGGCGCGAACTGACCATGACCCAGGAACTGATCGCCAACATGCTCGGCGTGCGCCGCGAAGGCGTGACGGAAGCGGCCGGCAAGCTGCAGGCGCGTGGCCATATCAGCTACCGGCGCGGTCATATCACGGTGCTGGACCGACACGGGCTGGAAAGCACGACCTGCGAATGCTATGGCGTGGTGAAGAAGGAATTCGCCCGTCTGTTGTCGGATGTGCGCCAGCGCCAGGCTTGAACAGCGTTTCCCCTATTGTTGTACCAACCGGCTTAGCCCATGCAAACAGTTGAAAAAATTTCCACCGGCCTGCCATCGCGCTGGCCCGTCGCGCTGGCGTTCGCCTTCAGCGCCATCGTGCTGGTCGCGATCGCCGCGCTGGCCTGGCGCGGTCCTTTCGATACGGCCATCCTGACCGGCGTGCTGGTGTTGCTGCTGCTGGTGCTGCTGGCCGCACTGTACCGGCGCACTCTGGCCGCCGGCCTGCCGCGCCAGCTACTCAAGGCAGGCGCCCTGCAGGACGCGATTTTCAACAGCGCCAATTTTTCCAGCATCGCCACCGATGCCCAGGGCGTGATCCAGATTTTCAATGTGGGCGCCGAGCGCATGCTGGGCTATGCGGCGCATGAGGTGGTCGACAAGCTGACCCCTGCAAGCATTTCCGACGCGCAGGAAATCGTCGCCCGCGCGCAGGCGCTCTCCGCCGAACTCGACACGCCGATCACGCCCGGCGTCGAAGCGCTGGTGTTCAAGGCCAAGCGCGGCATCGAAGACATCTATGAGCTGACGTATATCCGCAAGGATGGCAGCCGCTTTCCCGCCATCGTCTCGGTGACGGCCCTGCGCGACGCGCAGAACAAGGTCATCGGCTACCTGCTGATCGGCACCGACAACACGGCGCGCAAGCGGGTCGAGGCCGAGCAGGCCATGCTCGACAAGCGATTGCAGGAGCAGCAAGCCTATACGCGCTCGCTGATCGAAACCAATAATACCGAGCTGGAAAAAGCGCGCCAGGTGGCGGACAAGGCCAACCGCGCCAAGTCGGAATTCCTGTCCAGCATGAGCCATGAATTGCGCACGCCGCTGAACGCCGTGCTGGGCTTTGCCCAGCTGATGGCCTCCGACGTGCCGCCACCGACCCAGCCGCAGCAGCGTTCGCTCGACCAGATCCTCAAGGGCGGCTGGTATCTGCTGCGCCTGATTAACGAAATCCTCGACCTGGCGATGATCGAGTCGGGCAAGGTGACCATGTCGGAAGAAGCGATGTCGCTGCTCGACGTGTTGCAGGATTGCGAGGCGATGATCGCGCCGCAGGCGCAAAAGCGCGGCATCAGCATGCATTTCCCGCGCTGCGGCGCCGCGTTCTATATCCATGCCGACCGCACGCGCGTGAAGCAGGTGATGATCAACCTGCTGTCGAACGCCATCAAGTACAACCAGAGCGGCGGCAGCGTGCAGGTGGTGTGCAGCCAGCGCGGCCAGCGCGTGCGCGTCAGCGTCACCGACAGCGGCGCCGGCCTCGATGCGAAACAGATGTCACAGCTGTTCCAGCCCTTCAACCGCCTGGGCCAGGAAAACAGCCAGGAAGAGGGCACCGGCATCGGCCTGGTGGTGACCAAGCAACTGGTGGAGTTGATGGGTGGCGCCATCGGCGTCGACAGCACGGTCGGTGTCGGCACCACCTTCTGGGTCGAGTTCAAGGCCTCGCGCGCACCGCAACTGGTGCTGGGCGAAGGCGAAGTGTTGCCGGTGGTGCAGGAAGACTCCGACACCCAGCGCACCTTGCTGTACGTGGAAGACAATCCGGCCAACCTGGCGCTGGTCGAGCAACTGATCGCACGCCGCAGCGATTTGAAGTTGCTGACCGCCATCGACGCTCACCTGGGCATCGACCTGGCGCGCACCTGCCAGCCGGACGTGATCCTGATGGACATCAACCTGCCCGGCATCAGCGGCTTTGGCGCGCTGCGCATCCTGCACGACGATCCGCTGACCAGCCATATTCCGGTGATGGCGCTGTCGGCCAACGCCGTGCCGCGCGATATAGAAAAAGGGCTGGAGGCGGGCTTTTTCCGCTATCTGACCAAACCGATCAAGGTTGTCGAATTCATGGATGCGCTCGACGTGGCGCTGCACCATGCGGCCAAGCATGGCCTGGCCGATGACACCACCGCAGTACGCTAATCAAGCACTTACCAGGACTACCGCCATGTTACAAGCCACCGAGATATTGAACGCCAGCATCCTGATCGTCGACGACCAGGAAGCCAATGTGATGCTGCTGGAACAGGTGCTGCGCAATGCGGGCTACACCCGCATCACCTCCACCATGGACCCGCAGGCGGTGCGCGCGCTGCACCAGCAGCACCGCTACGACCTGATCCTGCTCGACCTGCAGATGCCGGAAATGGATGGCTTCGAAGTGATGGAAGGCTTGCGCGACATCGAGGCGGGCAGCTACCTGCCGGTACTGGTGATCACCGCCCAGCCCGGCCACAAGCTGCGCGCGCTGCAGGCCGGCGCCAAGGATTTCGTCGCCAAGCCGTTCGACCTGGTGGAAGTCAAGACCCGCATCCACAACATGCTGGAAGTGCGCTTGCTGTACCAGAAGCTGGCCGACTACAACAAGTCGCTGGAGCTGGCGGTGCAGGAACGCACGGCGGAACTGCGCGAAAGCGAAGCGCGCTTCCAGCGCTTTACCGAACTGTCGTCGGACTGGTACTGGGAGCAGGATGCCGCCGGCAATCTGACGCGCTTTTCCGGCCCGGTGGCCGAGATGCTGGGCATCGGCAGCGAAGACGAACCGCAGCGCTGGAACGCCACCGAGCGCGCCCTGCTCGACGAAAAAATCGCCGCCCGCGAACCGTTCCTGGACTTTATCTACAGCCGCCAGAATGCGGACGGCAGCATGCAATACCTGCAGGTCAGCGGCGAACCGATGTTCGACCATGGCAGCCGCTTTGTCGGCTATCGGGGGATCGGGCTTGATATTACGGCGCGTCAGAAACTTGCTTGATGTAGTCAGCGGCGCATCAGCGTCTACCGCTTCCTGAGGGTGGGCTCGGGCGTGTCGCCAGGTGGGTTGATATTGATCACGCTGACGGTGGCGACCGTTTTGAGTTCATACGGGACGCGCACGTTCAAGTCTCTGAAATCTTTGGTGTTGCGGGTAATAATGGTCAATTGCCGGATATCGGCTGTCGCTTGAATAATTGCATCCGGCAAGCTCATCTTCGGGCCGAGGCGACGGCGTTCGGACACGATGGATGCCGCTATTCGCATGATATCGGCATCGATGTCGATGATTTCGAAGCCGAAATCGGCCATGAACTCATCGAAACGCGGTACATCATTGATGTCGGCCCCGCCGTATAACTCCATCCAGGTAATGACACTGATGGCGGGATTGTCCCAATGTGCCAGTTCGGTCAATGCCTGCTTGTAGCCTTTGCTCCAGTCGATCAGAATGTTAGTGTCGAAAAGAACTAAGCCTGCCATTCGGACCTCAGCATCCGTTGGTATTGCAGGCCGTCTGCGGGAATGTCCGGGCGGTCGGACCAGATGCCGGCAACTTTCTTCAATGCGGCCATGCGGCGTGCGCGGCGTGCCTCTATCGCCTCTTCAACGACTGTCTTGTCCGGCACGCTGGTATCGAGGGCCTGATGATCGCCCAAAGAATGTTTCAGTGTCGCCATGGCGCACCTCTTTCATGTCTGTATGAGATCAGTGTAGCGTATTGTCAGGCCCTTGTCTTCCCTGCACTGCAAGCGAAATGAGCCTGTTTGATAAGAGGTGATCGCGCATAAGTTACCATAGCTATTATTCATCGCCCTTGTTCCTGTCCCCCGAGAAATATCATGACCAACAAATCTCCTTCCTACTGGTTCCCCGCCAAGACCTACGGTTTCGGCTGGGGCTTGCCGATTACCTGGCAGGGCTGGCTGGTGTTCATCAGCGCGCTGGCGCTGTTTGCCAGCGGCGCCTTTCTGTTCCCGCCACAGCAAATGCTGGCCGCCTATATCGTCTATGAGGTGGTGATCGTCGCCTTGCTGGTCGGTATCTGCTGGTGGAAGGGCGAGCCGCCACGCTGGCGCTGGGGCAAGAAATAATCATCTGGCCACGCGGCTTGAAACGCGTATAATTGGCCCGCTGCCGCAAGGCGGCAAACGCTAGGGGTCCTGCTCTTTGCTGTGGAAACACGGTGAAGCGCGGGTGAGAAATACCCTCCGAACCTGATCTGGATAATGCCAGCGAAGGGAAGCTTTAGGATGAACGCACCTCGCTCTTTCCGCGTGCGCGCAGCCGAACCTCCTTAGCTGGCTCCAGGCTTATACATAGCTAGCCAAGGAGCCAAAATGAACGCCAATCCGAAATTTCTTTCCGCCACCGCAACGGTCGACCAGGCCGCGATTGCGCCGCTGCCCAATTCACGCAAGATCTATGTCCAGGGCAGCCGGCCCGACATCCGCGTGCCGATGCGCGCCATCAGCCAGTCCGACACGGAAGCGTCGTTCGGCGGCGAAAAAAATCCCCCCATCTACGTCTACGATACCTCGGGCCCGTACACCGATCCGGAGGTCGCCATCGATATCCGCTCGGGTCTCGATACGCCGCGCCTGCCGTGGATACTGGAACGCGCCGACACCGAAGAGCTGCCCGGCCCGACCTCGGACTACGGCATCGCCCGCCTGGCCGACCCCAAGCTGGCCGAGCTGCGCTTCAACCTGCACCGCAAACCGCGCCGCGCCTTGGCCGGCAAGAACGTCACGCAGATGCATTACGCGCGCCGTGGCATCGTCACGCCGGAAATGGAATTCGTCGCCATCCGTGAAAACATGCGCCGGCAGCAATACCTGGAAGAGCTGAAAGCGTCCGGACCGATGGGCGGGCGCATGGCCGAGATGATGGGCCGCCAGCACCCGGGCCAGTCGTTCGGCGCCAGCATTCCCTCCGAGATCACGGCCGAATTCGTGCGCGAGGAAATCGCCCGTGGCCGGGCCATCATCCCCGCCAATATCAACCACCCGGAAGTCGAACCGATGATTATCGGCCGCAATTTTTTGGTGAAGATCAACGCCAATATCGGCAACTCGGCCGTCACCTCGTCGATCGGCGAGGAAGTGGAAAAGATGACCTGGGCCATCCGCTGGGGCGGCGACAATGTGATGGACCTGTCGACCGGCAAGCATATCCATGAAACTCGCGAGTGGATCGTGCGCAACAGCCCGGTGCCGATCGGTACCGTGCCGATCTACCAGGCGCTGGAAAAGGTCAACGGCAAGGCCGAAGATTTAACTTGGGAAATCTTCCGCGACACCCTGATCGAGCAGGCCGAGCAGGGCGTCGACTACTTCACCATCCACGCCGGCGTGCTGTTGCGCTATGTGCCGATGACGGCCAAGCGCCTGACCGGCATCGTTTCGCGCGGCGGCTCGATCATGGCGAAATGGTGCCTGGCGCATCACCAGGAATCGTTCCTGTACACGCATTTCGAAGAGATCTGCGAAATCATGAAGGCGTATGACGTATCGTTCTCGCTCGGCGACGGCCTGCGTCCCGGTTCCATCTACGACGCCAACGACGAAGCGCAGCTGGGCGAACTCAAAACCCTGGGCGAGCTGACGCAGGTCGCCTGGAAGCATGATGTGCAGGTGATGATCGAAGGCCCCGGCCATGTGCCGATGCAGCTGATCAAGGAAAACATGGACTTGCAGCTGGAGCAGTGCGGCGAAGCGCCGTTCTATACGCTGGGGCCGTTGACCACTGATATCGCGCCCGGCTACGACCATATCACCTCGGGCATCGGCGCTGCCATGATCGGCTGGTACGGCACCGCCATGCTGTGCTACGTGACGCCGAAGGAACACCTTGGCCTGCCCAACAAGGCGGACGTAAAAGACGGCATCATCACCTATAAAATCGCGGCCCACGCGGCCGATCTCGCCAAGGGCCATCCGGGCGCGCAGATCCGCGACAACGCACTGTCCAAGGCGCGCTTCGAATTCCGCTGGGACGACCAGTTCAATATCGGCCTGGACCCGGACAAGGCGCGCGAATTCCACGATGAAACCTTGCCCAAGGATTCGGCCAAGGTGGCCCATTTCTGCTCGATGTGCGGCCCGCATTTCTGCTCGATGAAGATCACCCAGGAAGTGCGCGACTACGCGGCCGGCATCGGCATCTCGGAAGAGAGCGCCGTCAAGCAGGGCATGGAAGTGAAAGCGATCGAGTTCATCAAGAACGGCGCCGAGCTGTACCGCAAGGTCTGAAGGAGCGCGCCATGATCCCCATCATGCTCAACGGCGCGCCGCACCAGGTACCGCCCCATCACACGCTGGACCAGCTGATCGCCGCGCTGTCACTGCAAGGCCAGGCGCTGGCGCTGGCCGTCAACCGCTCGGTGGTGCAGCGGAAAAACTGGCCGGCGCATGTGCTGCAGGCAAACGACAAAGTGGACATTGTGCGCGCCATCGGCGGCGGCTAATACATTGAAAGAACAGAATATGCATACCGAAACAAATAACGATGTCCTGACCATCGCGGGAAAAACCTACGCCTCGCGCCTGCTGGTGGGCAGCGGCAAATACAAGGACTTGCCGCAAACCAGACTGGCCACCGATGCGGCCGAAGCGCAGATCATCACGGTGGCGATCCGGCGCGTGAATATCGGCCAGGACCGGAACGCGCCGAGCCTGCTCGACGTGTTGCCACCCGACCAGTACACCATCTTGCCGAATACGGCCGGCTGCTATACGGCCAAGGATGCCGTGTACACCCTGCAACTGGCGCGCGAACTGCTGGGCGGGCGCAACCTGGTCAAACTGGAAGTGCTGGGCGACGAGAAAACCCTGTTTCCCCATATGCCTGAAACGCTGATTGCCGCCGAACAACTGGTCAAGGATGGCTTCGAGGTGATGGTGTATTGCAGCGACGATCCGATCCAGGCGCGCATCCTGGAAGAGATCGGTTGCGTGGCCATCATGCCGCTGGCCTCCCTGATCGGCTCGGGCATGGGCATTTTGAATCCGTGGAATTTATCGCTGATTATCGAGCAGGCCAGGGTGCCGGTGCTGGTCGACGCCGGCGTCGGCACGGCGTCGGACGCGGCGATTGCGATGGAACTGGGCTGCGACGGCGTGCTGATGAACACGGCGATTGCCGGCGCGCGCGACCCGGTGCGCATGGCGCATGCGATGAAGCTGGCCGTGCGGGCCGGGCGCGAGGCGTTTTTGGCCGGCCGCATGCCACGTAAATTTGCCGCCTCGCCGTCGTCGCCGATGGCGGGCCGGCTGGCGTGAGCGTGGGTGCAATCGCGTCTTACCGGCCCACGGTACTGGTCTTTGCCGGGCTCGACCCGTCCGGCGGGGCCGGCATCGCGGCCGATATCCTGGCCATCGCGGCGCAGGGCGCGCATGCCTTGCCCGTCATTACCGCGCTGACGGTGCAGGATAACGACCGCGTGTTCGAGGTACAAGCGGTCGACGCGGCGCTATTGCTGCGCCAGGCGCAGGCCTTGACGGACAAGATGGCGATCCATGCCGTGAAAATCGGCATTCCGGGCAGCGCGGCCAATGCGGCGGCGATTGCCGCAGTGATCGTGCAATTGCGGCGTGACCATCCCGGCTTGCCGGTGGTACTTGATCCCGTGCTGGCCAGCGGCCATGGTGACGTGCTCGGCATCGATGACGCGGTGCGCGCGCTGGCGCCGTTGTTGCCGGTAACTACCGTGATAGTACCGAATGGACCGGAGGCCGGACGCTTGACAAATGTTGCCGATATTGCCGGCCAGGCGGCGACTTTGCAGGCACAAGGCTGCGGCCATGTGCTGCTCACCGGGGGCCATGGCGCGGGCAGCGGCGTCGTCAACCGCTGGTTTGGCGCGGCGGGTGAAGAACAGCAATGGCAATGGCCGCGATTGAGCGGCGAATTTCACGGCAGCGGTTGTACTTTGGCGGCCGCCATCGCCGCGCGGCTGGCGCTGGGGCAGGCCATGCCCGAGGCGCTGGCGCAAGCGCAAGCGTATTGCCATGCGGCACTGGCGCAGGCCTATGCGGTCGCGCCGGGCCAGCTGATGCCACGGCGGCTCACCACTTTATAAGGAAGAACTCATGCGTGGACTGTATCTGGTTACCCCGAACTGGGATGAAACCGACCGCTTGCTGGAAGTGACGGAGCAAGCCTTGCAGGAGGGCGTGGCGCTGCTGCAATACCGCCACAAGCATGCCGATGCGGCGCTGCGGCGCGAACAGGCCGGCGCCTTGCTGCTGCTCGCGCGCAAGTACGGCGTGCCTTTCATCGTCAACGATTTTATCGACCTGTGCGAAGAACTGGACGCCGATGGCGTGCATGTCGGCGGCACGGATATCTCCGTCGCCGAGGCCCGGACCCGGCTGGGAAAGCAAAAACTGGTGGGCGCGTCGTGCTATGGCGATCTGCAACTGGCGCACAAGGCACAGGAAGTGGGTGCCAGCTATATGGCGTTTGGCGGCTTTTATCCCTCGCTGGTCAAGCAATACCCGGTCACCACCGATCCCGACATCGTGCTGCAGGCCAAACGCGAGATCGCCTTGCCGTGCGTGGTGATCGGTGGCATGACGCCGGGAAACGCCGCGCCGTTGGCCGCGCGCGGCGCCGACCTGGTGGCGGCGATCAGCAGCGTGTACCTGGCGGACGATGTAACCATTTCCGTACGGGAATTTAATAAGCTCTTTGTCAACTAGAGACGGCGGCGCAAGCGGGTCTGGTTTCAAGGAATAATCGGCATATAATAAGGCCATCCCCTTATTACTATGACCGAGGTTCCCTTGCCCATGAATCAGCCAGCCGCCAAACGCCTTATCCTGATCGTTGACGATGACCAGCTGCTGCTGGAGTTTCTCGGCGAAGTATTGCGCCATGCAGGCTATGAAACGGCGTTGGCCAGTTCGGCCGAAGCCGCCTTGCAGCTGATCGCCCAGCGCGAACCGGACTTGGCCCTGCTCGACATCCACATGCCCGGCATGTCCGGCCTGGAACTGGCCAAGCGCCTGCACGCGGAAACCGCCGTGCCGTTCATGTTCCTGTCCGGCAGTGGCGACAGCGAATCAGGCAAGCAGGCGGCCGCCTATGGCGCCGTCGGTTATGTCGTCAAGCCGGTCGACGAAGGCCGTTTGATGCCCGCCTTTGAAGCGGGCCTGGCGCGCGCCGACGATATCCGCCAGCTGCGCCGCACCGAGCTGAACCTGAACGCGGCGCTGGCCGCCGGCCGAGAAACCAGCCTGGCCGTCGGCTTGCTGATGGGCAAATTCCAGACCGACCGCAACACCGCCTTCGAAGTGCTGCGCGACCATGCCCGCTCCAGCCGCCGCAAGATCAATGAAATCGCCAGCCAGCTGCTGCTGGCCGAGGAAACCCTGAACGGCCTGCACGGCGCATTTTTGAACCGCGCGAAAACGCCCAAGTAAATCTTTACAGGACAAACATGAAAACCAAAGCAGCCGTGGCCTGGAAGGCCGGCGCCCCCTTGACCATCGAAACCGTCGACCTGGCCGGCCCGCGCGAAGGCGAAGTGCTGATCGAACTGAAAGCGACCGGCATCTGCCATACCGATTACTACACCTTGTCGGGCGCCGATCCGGAAGGTATCTTTCCGGCCATCCTCGGCCATGAAGGCGCCGGCATCGTGGTCGACGTGGGTCCGGGCGTGAAAACGCTGAAAAAAGACGACCACGTGATTCCGCTGTACACGCCGGAATGCCGCGAGTGCAAATTCTGCCTGTCGCAGAAGACCAATCTATGCCAGAAAATCCGCAGCACCCAGGGCCGCGGCCTGATGCCGGACGCCACCAGCCGTTTCTCGCTGGACGGCAAACCGCTGTTCCACTACATGGGCACCTCGACCTTTTCCAACTATATCGTGGTGCCGGAAATCGCCCTGGCAAAAATCCGTGAAGACGCGCCGTTCGACAAGGTCTGCTATATCGGCTGCGGCGTGACCACCGGCGTGGGCGCGGTGCTGTTCTCGGCCAAGGTCGAGGCGGGCGCCAACGTGGCCGTGTTCGGCCTGGGCGGCATCGGCCTGAACGTGATCCAGGCCGCGAAAATGGTCGGCGCCGACAAGATCATCGGTATCGACATCAACCCGGCGCGCCAGGCGATCGCGCGCAAGTTCGGCATGACGCACTTCATCAATCCGAACGAAGTGGAAAACGTGGTCGACGCCATCGTGCAACTGACCGACGGCGGCGCCGATTATTCCTTCGAGTGCGTCGGCAACACCAGCCTGATGCGCCAGGCGCTCGAGTGCACCCATAAAGGCTGGGGAAAATCGTTCATTATCGGCGTGGCGGCCGCCGGCCAGGAAATTTCGACCCGTCCGTTCCAGCTGGTGACGGGCCGCGAATGGCGCGGTTCGGCCTTCGGCGGCGCGCGCGGCCGCACCGACGTGCCGAAGATCGTCGACTGGTATATGGAAGGCAAGATCAATATCGACGACCTGATCACGCACCGTTTGCCGCTCGAACGCATCAACGAAGGTTTTGATCTGATGAAGAGCGGCGAGTCGATCCGCTCGGTGGTGCTGTACTAAGATAGTCCAGGCGGCGCACCGGATGCGCCGTCCATTCCCCGTTTTCTGCCGTCCATCGCATGCTTCCTGTCATGCGTGCGGCATCGCGCTACAGTAAGCTCCCGACTTCCACTGTAGCGAGACTCCCATGCCGATCCCATCCCGCCTGTGCCTGGCTTTTGCCGGCGCCATCCTCTCCTTTAGCGCGTTTGCCGCTTCCGGTGAACCATTTACCCTGGTGCAGGGCAAGAATGGCGCGATTTCCACCTATGGCAGCGGCTCCGATAACGACGAGCTGGACCGCCTCAAGCGCACCAGCAATGGCCCCTTCCTGTGGTTTCGCGACCATGGCAAGTCGTATGTGATCGAGGATCGCACCCTGCTGGCGCGCGCCGACGCGGCCTGGAAACCGGTGCAGGCGCTGAGCCAGGAAATGTCGGCGCTGGGCCAGCAGATGGGCGAGCACGGCAGGCAGATGGGCAAGCTGGGCCGCGAAATGGGCGAGCAGGGCCGCCAGTCGGGCCAGGTGTCCAGGGCGGATGCGGCACAGCTCAAGACGCTGTCGGCCCAGCTGGGCGAGGCGCAGCGCAAGCTGGCGGCGGCGCAGCAGCAGCGGCAGGCAAAATCCGAGGCACAGCGCGATGTGGCCGAAAACCATGTCGAACAGGCCCAGGATGCGGTGGAAGTACTCCAGGACGAGATCGAAGCCGTGCATGAGCGCATGGCCCACCGCCAGGAGCGCGCCCATGACGCCGCGATGGAAGCGAAAGGGCGCCAGATGGACCAGGCCGGCAAGCCGATGGACAGCCTGGGCAAGCGCATGGGGGAACTCGGCGAGCGCCAGGGACGCGCCAGCAAGGAAGCCGAACGCGCCACGCGCGGCGTGATCGATGACGCCTTGCGTACCGGCAAGGCAAAACCGGTACGGGCCGGCTGAGCTTGATCTTTGCACCAGCCGCGCCGCAATACCCGCATGCTGTATTGATCGACTGTGAACTACGCCGCATGCCGGCGTAGTTCAGGAGGCTTCGGCCTCCATTTTTTTTCTCCGTTCATTCCGCCAATCCGCCATTCCATCGCCCATGCCAGCACTCTGTCGCATGGCGCTGGAAGCGGCGGCCGCATGGTATTACAGTCAAATCTCGCCGTACAAAGGCGGTTTTTGCGGGGGGACTCCGCCCCCCGCATTTTTTTTGCCTGTGCTATCAGTCCATCGCATGCGTGGGGCGACGCTACAGTCGATATCCAATAATTGATTGCGCGCCAGCCATCTCCATTTTCCACCGTTTGATGCCAAGCCTGGCCGGCATGCTCGTCGGCGCCAGCGCGCTGGCCGTGCAAGCGCCGCAGCCGCCACACCCCCCGCAGCCGCCGGCCGCACTGAGCGTCCCGGCAAGCCGTCCCTGGCGCTGTCCAGCGTGTCATGCACCTGATCCTGGCGGCATTCCCAGTGTGCATCGCAGCTGAAGCGGTACACCCGCGCCTCATCCGCATAGCGGCACAGCGCCAAACCGTGGATGGCGATGGCAGCCGCGCCGGCGTCATCGGTGACATGGCCGAAGGGCTGGTCGGACCAGGCCCAGGCCAGCACGCGGGCGCCGTCGATATGGTCAGGTGGTGTCATGAGAGCGATCCCGTCAGCGTTGCGGTCATGCCGATTGTAGTGCGCGCATGCTGAAACTGGTGATACTGCTGGACAAATCCACAGTGGATTGCGGCGCGCCGGTGCAGTATCGGTATAATCACGGCATGCAAAATCTTCTTCACAACCTCAATCCCGAACAACTGGCCGCCGTCACTTTGCCAGCCCAGCATGCCCTGATCCTGGCGGGCGCCGGCTCGGGCAAGACCCGCGTGCTGACCACCCGCATCGCCTGGCTGATCCAGACCCAGCAGGTGTCGCCGCCGGGCATCCTGGCGGTGACGTTTACCAACAAGGCGGCCAAGGAAATGCTGACGCGGCTGTCGGCGATGCTGCCGATCAATACGCGCGGCATGTGGATCGGCACTTTCCACGGCCTGTGCAACCGGCTGCTGCGCACGCATCACCGCGATGCCGCCTTGCCGCAGACCTTCCAGATCCTCGACTCGCAGGATCAGCTGTCGGTGATCAAGCGCTTGCTGAAAGCAAACAATATCGATGATGAAAAGTTCCCGCCGAAGACGGTGATGTATTTCATCAATAGCGCCAAGGACCAGGGCCGGCGCGCCACCGATGTGGAAGCGTACGACGCGCACGAGCGCAAGATGGTCGAGCTGTACCAGCTGTATGACGACCAGTGCCAGCGCGAAGGGGTGGTCGATTTTGCCGAACTGCTGCTGCGCACCTATGAACTGCTGAGCCGCAACCAGCCGCTGCGCGAGCATTACCAGGCGCGCTTCCGCCATATCCTGGTCGACGAGTTCCAGGATACGAATAATCTGCAGTACAACTGGCTCAAATTGCTGGCCGGCCATGGCAGCCGCGATGGTGGCGCGCTGTTTGCCGTCGGCGACGATGACCAGAGCATCTATGCTTTCCGCGGCGCCAACGTCGGCAACATGAGCGCCTTCGAGCACGAGTTCCAGGTGAAAAACCTGATCAAGCTGGAACAGAATTACCGCTCGCACGGCCATATCCTCGACAGCGCCAACGTGCTGATCGCCAACAACAGCAAGCGCCTGGGCAAGAATCTGCGCACCGACGCCGGCCATGGCGAGCAAGTGCGCGTGTACGAGGCCAGCTCCGACCTGCAGGAAGCGCAGTGGATCATCGAGGAAGCGAAAAGCCTGATCGCCGAAGGCGCCTCGCGCAGCGAGATCGCGATTCTGTACCGCTCGAACGCGCAGTCGCGCGTGATCGAACATGCGCTGTTCTCGGCCGCGATTCCGTACCACGTGTATGGCGGCCAGCGCTACTTCCAGCGCGCCGAGGTCAAGCATGCGATCGCGTATTTGCAGCTGATGGACAACCCGCACAACGATTCGGCCTTCTTGCGCGTGGTGAACTTCCCAACGCGCGGCATCGGCATGCGCTCGATCGAGCAATTGCAGGCCGCTTCCGAGCAGTACGGCATTTCGCTGTATGCGTCGGTACCGTATGTGGCGGGCAAGGCGGGCAGCAGCCTGGCCGGCTTCGTCAAGCTGATCGAAGGCGTGCGCTTCGAAACCCAGCAACTGTCACTGCCGGAAATGGTGCGCGTGGTGCTGGAAGCGAGTACCTTGCTGCAGCATTACCAGAATGAAAAAGAAGGCGCCGACCGCATCGAGAATCTGGAACAGATGGTCAGCGCCGCCACCCAGTTCGTTTCCGAAGAAGGCTTCGGCCAAGCCGCGCCGGCCCACCTGGGCCCAGCCGCCCAGGCGCAGTCGGGCGCGCCGGTGGTCAACCAGGACGGCATCGAAATCCTCGACGCCGATGCGCCGCTGCCGGCCGTGATGTCGCCGCTGTCGGCCTTCTTGTCGCACGCCTCGCTGGAAGCCGGCGACAACCAGGCGCAGGCGGGCCAGGATGCGCTGCAGATGATGACGGTGCACTCGGCCAAGGGCCTGGAATTCGACAACGTCTTCATTACCGGCCTGGAAGAGGGCCTGTTCCCGCACGAAAGCAGTTCCAAGGAAGACAATGGCGTGGAGGAAGAGCGGCGTCTGATGTACGTGGCGATCACCCGCGCGCGCAAGCGTTTATATATGAGCTTTTCGCAGACGCGCATGCTGCACGGCCAGACCCGCTACAACATGAAGTCGCGCTTCTTCGACGAGTTGCCGGAAGAATCCTTGAAATGGCTGTCGCCGAAAGTGCAGGCCAACTGGTTCGGCAACCGCAAATCGGCCTGGGACGAAGCGCCGCGTACGGTCGGCAGCCTCGGCTCCGACAACGCGATCGCGCAGAAGATCGCGCAAAAATCCACCGATGGCGGCTGGCGCATCGGCGAATCGGTGGCGCATGCCAAGTTCGGCGAAGGCGTGATCGTCAATATCGAAGGCGGCGGCGGCAACGCGCGCGCCCAGATCAACTTCGGCCAGCATGGCATGAAGGTGCTGGACCTGGGGATAGCCAAGCTGGAGCGATTGGGACGGTGAATACCGGGGTCAGACCCTCAAGGCCGCTAACTCAGAGGCCTGAGCTAACGCTCGCGGGGGTCTGACCCCAGCTTTAACTCTTATCCAGCGACACCGTTTTGCCGGCATCTGCCGGCACGCCGAAAATCTGCCGGTACGCCGCATAGAACGAGCAATGCATGATCACCGTCAAGATCATCGACAGCGGCATCATCAGCTGGATCGCCATCTGCGTACGGCCGACGATCATGAACAGCAGCTGGCTGGTGACGATGCTGATGGCGAACCAGGTCGAGGCCAGCACGATAAAGGCAGACAGCGAGCGCCAGACGGCGAAAAAGCTGAAGAACAGCGCCTTGCCCAGGCTGACATGCTGCCAGTAGATCAGCGGCGCGGCAAAGAAGAAGGCCATCAGGGCGGGAATCGACATGGCCATGGTCAACAGGATGGCCGAGCCGATATTCGATTCGCGGATCACTTCGGGCGAGGTTTGCGGATTGAGCTGGCCCGTCACCAGTTGCCACAGGGTGCCGCCGTCAACCAGCGACGAGGCGCCGATGGCCACGATGGCCATGATGAGGTACAGCACGCCCAGGCCGAACAGCACCGGCAGTGCCGGCTTGCGAAAGCCCGACATCAGCAAGCTGGGCAGTACTCGCTTGCCCTGGTCGATATTCAGGCAGCCCTGTGCAAAGGCGACCGAAAAGATCGGCACCAGGATCACGGGCAGCAATTGGCCCAGCAGGGGGATGATGCTGACTAACAGCATGCAGACCATATAGCCGAGAAACAGCATCGACATGCCGCCAGGTTGCTTGCGAAACAGGCCGAAGCCTTGTTTCACCCAGTGCCAGCCTGTGCTTGCAGGTAATTTTTCCATGTTCTTAAAACAGTTCCGGTGCGGGTGTAGCGATGCGTTCGCGCAAGATGCGTTCAAAATGCGCGGGATCGTGGGGCGTCAGCATTTCGGCTGCGCGCGGCTGGTAGTAATCGTACAGGCGCGATAGCCAGAAACGCAGCGCGGCGGCGCGCAGCAGCGGTTGCCAGGCTGTATGTTCTTCGGTGGTAAACGGGCGCACGGCCTGGTAAGCGTCGAGCAGGGCGCGCACGCGCTCGACGTCGAGCTTGCCGGTATCGAGGTCGATGCACCAGTCGTTGACGGTGACGGCCACGTCGAACAGCCAGGTATCGCAGCCAGCAAAGTAAAAATCGAAAAAGCCCGTCAGCCGTTCACCGTCGAACATCACGTTGTTGCGGAACAGGTCGGCATGCACGGGGCCGCGCGGCAAGGCTTTGTAGGTGGCGCAGGCGGCAAAGGCGTCCTGGAAATGGATCTCGGCGCGCAACAGATGCGCGTTGGCGTCATCCAGGTGCGGCAACACCAGCGGGGTGGTGGCGTTCCACCAGTCCAGGCCGCGCAAGTTCGGTTGCTGCATGGGAAAATCCTGCGCCGCCAGGTGCATTTTTGCCAGCATGGCGCCAACCGCTGCGCAATGCACGGGCTGTGGCGCCATTTGCGAGCTGCCGTCGAGTTTGCTGACGATGGCGGCCGGTTTGCCCTGCAGGCTGGAGACCAGTTCGCCGTCGGCGTTCGGAATCGGCGCCGGCACCAGCACGCCGCGCTCGGCCAGGTGGCGCATCAGCTGCAGATAGAATGGCAGTTGCTCGAAGCTCAGGTTTTCAAAGATCGTCAGCACATGTTCGCCGCGCTCGGTGCTGAGGAAAAAATTGCTGTTTTCAATGCCGGAAGCGATGCCCTTGAGCGCCAGAGGCTTGCCGAGTGGGAATTGCGTGATCCACTGGCCGATATCGTCCAGGTGTAGCGCGGTAAAAACTGCCATGGGAAAGAAAAGAGAGTAAAAGGTCAAAAAAAGCCGGCTGCCCCGCAGATGGCCGGGGCAGGGCAGTGCAAGAGTGGCTGCTTATTTGGCTGGCGGCGGTGGGGCAGGCACGTCGTCGGCCGCTTCCTCGTCACGCTGTTTCTGTTTTTTCTTGCCCAGGTCAAATTCCATCACCTTCCATTGCGGGCCGCGCAGGGCGCTGCCATGGGCCTGGTCGCCGCCGGCCGATGGCTTCATGTAATAGGTGCTGCCGCCGGACGTCACTTTCACTTCCGACGTCACGCCATTCTCGCGCTTTTCGGTGATCTGCTGAGCAGGGGCCGCTGGCGTGACGGTAATGGGCGCTTCGCCCATTTCTTCGATTTTTTCCAGCTGCGGTGGCGCATCGCTGGGTTTCGGTGGCGTCTGGGCACCGGCGATCGCCGATACGGCCAGCAAGGGCAGTGCCAGGAGTCGCCAGAAAGTGGTGGTAGGCATCATGATGGGGTCGCTTCCAAGTGTGACTGCGGCGTGACGCTGCAGTGGACAGGCTGTCAATAAGCCGTTGTTATCTATGGGGCATTGTAACAAACTGCCAAGCAAGCTGTTTTAAATGCAGAGAAATAGTGGGGCGCGCTGGCACGCCCGGCCACGCAGGCGAAAACAGCGCGGCGCGCAAGGTGGCGCGCTCACAAACTCTGCGATAATTGTGCGATATTCCACCCGCCCGCCCCATGTTTCCCTCTGGCAGGCGCGGCTCACCTTTATTTATTGGCATTATGCAAAACACCCTGCTGTTAGTCGACGGTTCCAGTTACCTTTATCGCGCCTTCCACGCGCTGCCCGACCTGCGCAGCCCGGACGGCTACCCTACCGGCGCCATGCACGGCATGGTCAACATGCTGCGCCGCCTGCGCGCCGACTACCCGGCCGCGTATATCGCCTGCGTGTTCGATGCCAAGGGCAAGACGTTCCGCGACGATATGTATCCGGAATACAAGGCCACGCGCGCCTCGATGCCGGACGATCTGCGCCTGCAGATCGAACCGATCCATGAAGCCGTGAAAGCCATGGGCTGGCCGATCCTGATGGTCGATGGGGTAGAGGCCGATGACGTGATCGGCACCCTGGCCGTGCAGGCGGCTGCCGCCGGCATGAACGTGGTGGTGTCGACCGGCGACAAGGACCTGGCGCAGCTGGTCAACAGCCAGGTGACCCTGATCAATACCATGAGCAATGAAAAGCTCGACGAGGCGGCCGTGCTGGCCAAGTTCGGCGTGCCGCCGAACCGCATCATCGATTACCTGTCGCTGATCGGCGATACGGTCGACAATGTGCCGGGCGTATCGAAATGCGGACCGAAGACGGCCGTCAAATGGCTGACCCTGTATGACAGCCTGGAAGGCGTGATGGAAAACGCCGCCAATGTGGGCGGCGCGGTTGGCGAGAACCTGCGTACGGCGCTGCCGTGGCTGCCGCAGGCGCGCGCCTTGATCACGGTGAAAACCGACTGCGATCTGTCGGCTCACATGACGACGATTGCCGACTCGCTGGTGGCAAAACACGAAGACCGCGACGCGCTGCTGGCCTTTTTCAACCGCTACGGCTTCAAGGCCCTGCTGCGCGAACTCGGTGGCGCGCCGCCACCGATGTCGCCGGTGGGCGCGCCTGTTGCTGCAGGTACGGCCGTCAATACCACCGGCGACATGTTTGCCGATGCTGCTCCGGCGCCTGAGGCCGAATATGAAACCGTGCTGACCGACGAGCAGCTGGACAAATGGATCGCGCTGATCGATGCGGCGCCGCTCACCGCCGTCGATACGGAAACCACCTCGCTGGAACCGATGACGGCGCAGATGGTCGGCATTTCCCTGTCCGTGGCCGAGCACGCGGCCTGCTATATTCCGCTGGCACACGATTACGCGGGCGCGCCGGACCAGCTGTCGCGTGAGCATGTGCTGGCCAAACTGCGGCCGTGGCTGGAAGACGCGAACAAACCCAAGCTGGGCCAGAACCTGAAATACGACAGCCATATCTTCGCCAACCATGGCGTGATTCTGCGCGGCATCGTGCACGACACCCTGCTCGAATCGTATGTGTTCGAGTCGCACAAGAAACATGATATGGACGGCATGGCCTTGCGCCACCTGAACTACACCACCATCCCGTTCGAGGACGTGTGCGGCAAAGGCGCCAAGCAGATCACCTTCAACCAGGTGGAAGTGGGGCAGGCGGCCCGCTATGCGGCCGAGGATGCCGACGTGACATTGCGCCTGCATAACGCCATCTGGGGCAATGTCGCCAACGATGAAAAGCTGACGTATATCTATGAGAAGATCGAGCTGCCGACGGCGCAGGTGCTGCAGAAGATCGAACGCAACGGCGTGCTGATCGATGATGCGCTTTTAAATTTGCAGTCGGCCGAGCTGGCCGTGAAAATCCTGGAACTGGAAAAGAAAGCCTATGAACTGGCCGAGCAGCCGTTCAACCTGGGCTCGCCGAAGCAGATCGGCGAAATCTTTTTTGAGAAACTGAAACTGCCGGTCATCAAGAAAACCCCGACCGGCGCGCCGTCCACCGATGAAGAGGTGCTGCAAAAGCTGGCCGAGGATTATCCGCTGCCGAAAGTGCTGCTGGAATACCGCGGCATGGCCAAGCTGAAATCGACCTATACCGACAAGCTGCCGAAGATGATCAACGTCACCACCGGCCGCGTGCATACCAATTATGCACAGGCCGTGGCAGTCACGGGGCGCCTGGCGTCGAACGATCCGAACTTGCAGAATATTCCGATCCGCAGCGCCGAAGGGCGCCGTATCCGCGAGGCTTTCATTGCGCCGCCGGGCAGCAGCATCGTCTCGGCCGACTATTCGCAGATCGAACTGCGCATCATGGCGCATATTTCGGGCGACGAAGCGATGCTGCGCGCGTTTGCCGAGGGCATTGATATTCACCGCGCCACGGCGGCCGAGATCTTCGGCGTGGCCGCCAGCGAGGTGCAAAGCGAGCAGCGCCGCTACGCGAAAGTCATCAACTTTGGCTTGATCTACGGCATGAGCGCGTTTGGCCTGGCGGGCAACCTGGGCGTCGACCGCACGGCCGCGCAAAGCTATATCGACCGCTATTTCGCGCGTTTTTCAGGCGTGAAACAGTATATGGAAGATACGCGCCAGCAAGCCAAGGCGCGTGGCTACGTGGAAACCGTGTTCGGCCGCCGCCTGTGGCTGCCGGAAATCAATTCGCCGAACGGCCCGCGCCGCCAGGGCGCCGAACGGGCCGCGATCAATGCACCGATGCAAGGTACGGCGGCCGACCTGATCAAGCTGGCCATGATCGCGGTGCAGGACTGGCTGGAGCAGGATGGCCTGCAAACGAAAATGATCATGCAGGTGCACGATGAGCTGGTGCTGGAAGTGCCGGACGCCGAGCTGGAACTGGTCAAGCGCAAGCTGCCCGAGCTGATGGCTGGCGTGGCCCAGCTGAAAGTACCGCTGACGGCGGAAGTTGGCGTGGGCAAGAATTGGGATGAAGCGCATTAATTTTTTAAACGCAACACTTTCAGGAGAAACGCATGAAAGACATGATCACCGATGTTGAAAGTCTGTTGGGCCAGAGCAGCTTGTCCGGGCCGGATGGCCGCCGTGGTTTCCTGAAAGTGGCGCTGGGCACCGGTTTTGCCGTGGCCGCGCTGCCGGTGGTGGCGCAAAACGTGATCAAAACCGATGGCGCCGGCCTGATCTCGGGCACCGTCATGGTCAAGATCGACGGCCAGGACGTGCCCGTCTATGCATCCCAGCCCGAAGGCAAGACGGGCTTGCCGGTGGTGCTGGTGATTTCCGAGATCTTCGGCGTGCACGAGCATATCGCCGACATGGCGCGCCGCTTTGCCAAGCAGGGTTATCTGGCGCTGGCGCCGGACCTGTTCGTGCGCCAAGGCGACGCCACCAAGGCGCCCAGCATGCCTGAACTGATGAAAAACATCGTCGGCAAGACGCCTGACGCGCAGGTGATGAGCGACCTGGACGCCGTCGTCGCCTGGGCCAGGCAGAATGGCGGCGACACCTCGCGCCTGGGCATTACCGGTTTTTGCTGGGGCGGCCGCGTCACCTGGCTGTATGCGGCGCACAATCCGGCCGTGAAAGCGGGCGTGGCCTGGTATGGCCGCCTGGTCGGCGAATCGACCGCGATCACGCCGCAGCACCCGGTCGATCTCGCGCCGACGCTGACCGTGCCGGTGCTGGGCCTGTATGGCGGCAAGGATACGGGGATCCCGCAAGAGTCGATCGAGAAGATGAAAGCGGCCTTGGCCAAGGGCGCCAGCAAGTCCGAATTCGTGGTCTACCCGGACTCGGGCCACGCCTTTAACGCCGACTACCGCCCCAGCTATGTGGCGGCCGACGCCAAGGATGGCTATGCGCGCTGCCTGGCCTGGTTCAAGGCGCACGGCGTGGTCTGACGTAAGTTCTTCACCGCATCTTCCTCATTGGCGCAAGGCTAACTGGGCCGTAAATGCCCGGTTCTTTCGCCAATGCAGTACAATTGCATCTTACTCGCGCCACGCCGCCGCCAAGGTTGCAAAAATAATCAACCAGCAATACCGTACTGAGCAGGCTCCAGCACAGCGGACGCCAGTATCCTGGCGCCCCTTTTGAGGTAAGAAATCATCGATCCCGTCCTAATATCCATTTTGCTCGCGACCACGATCGCGGGCCTGTTCAGCATTACCGCGGCGGCGATTTTCTCGTTTGCATTCTTGTCCAAGGTGGTCGAGCGCATGGTCAGCCTGTCGGTCGGCATCATGCTGTCGACTTCGCTGCTGCACGCCTTGCCCGAAGCGTTCGAGTCGCAAGCCGATCCACGCAGCCTGTTCGCGACCTTGCTGGCCGGCCTGCTGGCGTTTTTCATGCTGGAAAAATTCGCCATCCTGCGCCATTCGCACCACCACGAAGGCGACGGCCACCACCATGCGCACGGCCACGACAAGCATGAAGCGGGCAAGGCCGGCTGGATGATTTTGGTCGGCGACGGCATGCACAATTTCACCGACGGCATTCTGATCGCCGCCGCCTTTTTGGCCGACCCGAAACTGGGCCTGGTGACCGGCCTGGCCATCATCGCGCATGAAATCCCGCAGGAAATCGGCGACTTCATCGTGCTGCTGAACGCCGGTTTCTCGCGCCTGCGCGCCTATATCTTCAACCTGCTGTGCAGCCTGATGGCGGTGGCCGGCGGCCTCTTGGGCTACTTTACGCTCGACCGCGCCAGCAACCTGATTCCGTATGTGCTGGTGTTCGCCTCGTCCGGCTTCATCTATATCGCTCTTTCTGACCTGATGCCGCAGATGCAGCGCCGCTCGACCCTGCGCGAAACCATACCGCAAGTGCTGTTAATCGCGCTGGGCGTGTGCATCGTGCTGTTTTTGACGCGCCACCGGCACGGTTAATCAGCAACCAGGCGGACGATACTCCGCTGGCGCACAATTCGGCAGCGACAACAACAATCCGGAAACCCGGTGACGGGCCGTTCGCAGGGCGGCCTGTACACGAGCATCAACGCGAGCTGCTAGAGGCCCGCGGCGGCCGGTTGCATTTCCTTGTCCATCTGTTCGAGTTCCTTTACTGCCGCTTCATGTTCCGAATAGATGGTCAGGCCGGTCGCTCTGGTTTTTTCGAAATATGCCCGGGCCTTTGGCTTGTCGCCATGCACCAGATAGAATTGCCCGATATAGAAATAGGCCTCGCACAAGGCCATCAGCCGTTCGTCGCCTGGCAGCTTGTCCACCTGCGCCAGCACTGTTTCAGGGGAGGATGTACCTGTAAACATGCCATAGGCGGCACGCGGCCAGGCGCCATTAAGGTCCTGGTCCAGCTGCTGTTTCAGCGCTTGCGGCAGCGGCCGGCCGGCCCGGGCCAGCGTCCACAGATACCAGAGCCTGACGTAGGGCTGGCTGGCGTTGCCTTCTTCCGCCAGTGCTATTTTTCCGAAATCCTGCAGGGCCTCGTCGTATTTTCCCATCTGGTAATAAATCTGGCCGCGATGGGCATAGACGCGATCGGGCTCCATGCCCAGTGTCAGCGCCCGCCTGGCCTGGTCGAGCGCGGCCGGGTACTGGCCACGTTTCTGGTAAATGATCGCCAGGTTGAGCGGATGCTCGGGATCGGCAGGGTCGAGTTTGGCCGCTTGCAGCATGTCGGCCATCGCTTCGTCGGTTTGCACCAGTTCGCTGTACGCGATCGAGCGCGCAGCGTAGGTTGCTGCCAGATCCTTGCCGGTGAGCTTGCCACTCTTGATAACCTTGTCGTATGCATCCACCCGGCGATGTTGCGCATCGTTCAGCCGTTTCGCCAACAGCTGCGCCGGATCGCTATTGGCCGGTGCGGCTGACTTGACCATGCCCGGTGAAATCGGGAGCACTCCGCGTATCAGTTCTCCCATCTGCTTGAGCTCGCCCAGATAGGTCTTCATGCCCGCTGCCGGTACGGCATCGGCCACTATCCTCAATTCCAGGTCCATGTGCATGATATTGCCGCGGAAACGCTCGTTGAGTTTCAGCTTGAAATAATCGTTGTTCAACTGCGCGCTGCGGGGATCGAATATGGCGCTGACATTGGGCGGCAGCGTCGCGTCAAACGTATAGCGCAGCCATTGCGGCGAATCGGGCAATACCATCGGCGTGCTGCGTTCGGCGCCAGCCACGCGGATGGCATCGAGAAAATTCGCCGGGCCGAACTTGATGAACCTGGTGTCCTGCTGCAATTCTGCGACCTTGTCGATGGTATAGCGGTCGACGATGGTGAGCTGGTTGGCCTGCAGATCGTCGCTGAATACGGCGGTGCCGATGCGGCGCGCATCGGGATAGCGCTGTGCCAGGTAGCGGGTGCGCATGGCGTCGAATTGCGTCGGCAGCCTTTGTGCGCCCTGGCGCATCGAATCGGCATATTTTCCGCGTACGACCAGCCGGCTTTCCAGCGTTGCCGGCTGATCGAAACCGGGCCAGGACAGGGTCTCGTGCAATTCGCTGTTGGGCGCGCCGGTATAGCTGGCAGTATTGCGGATCGTCACCAGCGAGCGGCTTGCCTTGTCGACTACCAGCACTTCCGCTCCCGCCAGGTACTGGCCCATGGTTTCAAGCGTGCCGACCTGGCCGACCTGGGTCGGATCGACAAAGTATTCTTTGCCGTCGTGCACAAGTTTGACGATCACATGGTCGAAGACGCCGGGAGTAGGCGGTACCGCGTCCAGGTTCTTCTGGCGTCTTGCGGCGGCCAGGACGATATCGGCGCGCACGCCCAGTTGCCGCAGCAGGCTGACCAGCAGCAACGATTTGTCCTTGCAGTCGCCATAGCGGCGCTGCAGCGTCAATGCCGGCGCGGCGGGACGATGCGTGCTTTCATCGAAGGAAACAGAAAAATAGCGTATCTCGTTTTGTACGTAGCGGATGGCCTGCAGGATCTTTTCTTCCTCGCTGGCCGCGCCTTGCAAGGCGGCGACACGCTGCGTGAATTGCGCGTCCTGCACTTCCTTGACGGCGAACAGGTCGGCCGCCCACAGCGCCACATCGTTCCATGAGGTGTATTCGGAAAATACCAGCGACGTCGCTGCATCGTAAGCGGGCGGCATATACGGCTCGGCCATCACCATGGCCGGTTGTTGCTCATCGAATTGCAGGCGGGTCAGGTTGCCGACCGTGCTGCGCTGCGGTTTGCCGGCATCGCCTTTGGGCGCAGGGCCAACGAAGCGGTAGCGCACGGGATGGCTGTCCGGATATTGCAGCACGACCCGACGCAATTGCGTTGGCATATCCGAGGTCCATGCGGCCTCCTCGAAGTACTTGCCGCCGAACACCGGATTGAGGCCCGTGATGGTATAGGCAAATTCCAGCTGGTCACCGACGCGCAGGTCTTCGACCAGGATGGATGCGGTAACGACGCCGCTGTACATGCCTTGTTCCAGCCCGGTTTCGCGCTGCAGGAAACGTACCTTGACCGTATCGCGCATATCGATGACAGTGTTGCCGCGCATGATGCGCAAGGTATTGAGAGCCACGCTCTGGTACTCCGGCACGAAGGTCAGGACGAGCGGACCGAGGGCCGACATGCCCGCCGGACTATTGAACTGAATGATGCGGCGTGAATGGACCGCCGGGGCAGGTCCGGCCAGGAAGTGTGTTTCCCACAGACGCCGGATGGCATCGCCGCCCAGCGTGGTCTCGGGAACGCCGGCGGGCGTGACCCATGCCGGTGCCGGGCCCGTGGTGTACGCGCCCTGGCGCATTTGCGCTTCCCGGTACACTGGCTCGGCCTGGGGAGATTGTGCCCGGGCGCCAGCCGACATCCACAGCGATGCGGCGGCAAGCGCGATCAGCAAGATTCGCATGACATGATTCCTGTATCAATAATGGCATTAATAAAAAATTATTGTATAAGATTCACATGCTGCATGGAAACTTTTGAATCGTTAGGCTGTTCTCTGTGGCGTGCGGCACAGCGGATATCAGGATGGGGTTTGCGACAGCCGCTGCAGTTCCAGCACGGCGTCGCCGTATTCGGCATACATGAGCATGCCGGTGGCGACTGTTTTTTCAGAAAACTCGCGGGCCTTGATGCGGTCCTGCCTGGCCAGATAGTATTGGCCGATATTGAAATAAGCTTCGCGCATGGTAGACGGCCGTGACAGGCTGTGATCGGCGACGTCTTTTTCCAGGCTGGCGCGCATGCGCTAGCGCGGTGTGCTTGCCGCAGCGCCCGGTTCCACCTTGTTGATCCACATATCAGGGATCTTGAAACCGCCGCCTATCATCTGATTGAGGTGTTGCAGTTGGGCGATGAATTTTTCCAGGTCGCGCGCCGGCACCGCATCGGCCAAAAAAGTCAGTTCCAGCTCGATGCGCGCCACGTTCCCACGAAATTGCTGGCACTGTTTGTAAGTGAAAAAGTCGCTGTCGTATCGCATGGTGGCAGGGTCGAGCAAGCCGCTGACATTGTCGGGCAGGTTGATCTGGAACGCATAGGTCAGCACCTTGCCGGCGCCCGGCAGGACAAATGGCAGGCCACGTGCGGCCTCGTCCCTGACACGCATGGCCTGAGCGATATTGACCGGCAGGAAGGTGAAAACCCAGCCGTTGCCCAGGTAGGTCGCCGCGCGTTCGACCATGTAGCGGTCGACGATCGTAATGTGCGTACCAGGGCGGTAGTCGGCCAGTTCCGCGACTCCCAGGCGTTGTGCGCCCGGATAGCGGGCCTGGGTCAACGCCTGGTCCAGTTGTGCATAGTCGGCCAGGCGCGTTGCTATTCTGTCGTGCACCTTGTCAGCCGGCATGCCGTCGTAGCTGTTGCGCTTTTCCAGCAATACCGGCTGGTCGAACGAGGTGACGGTCATGGTTTCCTTCAGCGCATAGGGAACCGGCGCTTTTTGCGCCGCCGCAGGCAAACTGAAAATCAGGCACACGCTGGCCAGTACGCTCAAAACGAAATGTTGCATCGATCATTCCTGTGGATGGCGGAGAGCGACGCCTTTGCGTCGTGCCTTTGTCTATATCGCGCCGGTCGCGACCGGCCGTGCCGGGTCGGCGCACCATTCGCTCCACGAACCCGGATACAGCGCCGCGCCCGGCAAACCGGCCACTTCCAGGGCCAGCAGGTTGTGGCAGGCCGTCACGCCCGAGCCGCATTGCATGATGGCCGCCTCGGGCTTATTGACCAGGCCGGCGAATTCCTGTTCCAGTTCCTGGGCCGGCTTGAAGCGGCCGTCGGGCTGCAGGTTGTCCTTGAAGAAGCGGCTTTTGGCGCCCGGGATATGGCCGCCTACGGGGTCGATGGTTTCGTTTTCGCCACGGAAACGGTCGGGCGCGCGCGCGTCGAGCACCTGCAGTTCCTGCGTGGCCAGGTTGGCCACGACTTCCTGCACGCTGACGGTGCGCACCAGGCTGGCCTGTTCCGTGATATTGCCGGCCGGGCGCGGCGCCACCGGCGTTACCACCGGCAAGCCCTGCGCCTGCCAGGCGGCTAGGCCGCCATCGAGCACGGCGACATTTGCATGGCCGATCCAGCGCAGCAGCCACCATAAACGGGCGGCGTACATGCCGCCCTGGCCGTCATAGGCCACCACTTGCGTGTCGTCATTGATGCCCCAGCCGCGCAGGGTGTCGAGCAAGGTGTTGCGGTCGGGCAGCGGATGGCGGCCGGTAAAGCCGGGGCCGCGCGCCGCCTTGGGACCGGACAGGTCGGTATCGATATTGGCGAACTGCGCATTCTGGATATGGCCGGCCGCAAACGCGTCGCTGCCGGCGGTGGGCTGCAGCAGGTCGTGGCGGCAGTCAAAAATGGCCCAGTTGCTGTCGTTCAGGTGGCTGGCCAGCTCGCTGGCACTGATCAAGGTGGTGTAGTTCAAGCATCGCTCCTTCACACTTCGCTGGCAATTGGATCCGTGCGCGCAATGGCGGCGCCACGGGCGGTGTTGCGGGTATTGTAATAGGTGGCGGCAATGCCGGAAGCGAGAATGATGCCGATGCCGGCCCAGCCGTGCCAGTCGAACAGGTCGCCGAAGATCACCACGCCCCAGAAGCTGGAAAACACGATGCCCGTATATTGCAGGTTGGCCACCACCAGCGTCTTGCCCAGGCGGTAGGCGCGCGTCATCGCCATCTGCGCCATGGTCGCGCACAGGCCGATGGCCGCCAGCAGGCCCACGCCATAGGCGCTGGTATGCGCATGCCAGACCACCGGGCCGCCACCGGCGCTGGCCACATGGCCTATCACGCCGGCGACGAAATTGACGATGGAAAAGTAAAACACCACCCGGTATTCGGGCTCGCCCAACAGGCCCAACTTTCGCACCTGCAGGTAGGCCAGCGCCGACAGCATGCCGGAGATCAGGGCCGTGATGGCGCCGGCCGCCTGGTCGGTTTCAAACACCGGTTGCAGCAGCAACGTGACGCCGACAAAGCTCATGGCGATCGCCGCCACCAGCGGCCACTCGACCTGCTTGGACGCTTTCCACCAGCCGCCGGCCAGCAGGATCACGGCGATCCAGATCGGCGCCATGTAGTTCAGCGTCATGGCGGTGGCCAGCGGCAGGATGGCGATCGCGTAAAACCACAGCCACAGGGCGACCACGCCGACCACGCCGCGCCACAGATGCTGGCCCCACATGCCGGTTTTGAAGCTGCCGCCCTGGTACAGGATGGTGCAGGTCATTACGGTGATGCCGATGATGCCGCGGTACATGACGATCTCGGAGGTCGAATACATGTCCGAGGCGATCTTCACGCACACGCCCATGATGGCGAACATAAAGCTGGCAAACAGCATCCAAAGTGATTGCATCTGATTCCTGGAAAACGTGAGGATAAAAAAAGGCCGCACGCGGCGGCCCTGGGAACTACAGTTCGATATTGTCGCGATACCATTCGTGGAAGTGCTGCATGCCGTCTTCCATCGGCGACTGGTAGGGACCGGCTTCGTTGACGCCGCGCGCCATCAGCACCTTGCGCCCGGCATCCATGCGCAGGGCGATTTCATCGTCCTCGACGCAGGTTTCCATGTAGGCGGCGCGTTCGGCCTCGATGAACTCGCGCTCGAACAGCACGATTTCTTCCGGGTAATAAAACTCGACCACGTTGCGCGTTTTTTGCGGACCATCGGGCCACAGGGTCGACACGATCAGCACATGCGGATACCACTCGACCATGATGTTCGGATACAGGGTCAGCCAGATGGCGCCATACGGCGGCGGTTCGCCGCCACGGAACTGCAGCACCTGCTCCTGCCACTTCTTGTAGGCGGCCGAGCCCGACTGCTGCAGGCCACGGTGCACGCCCACCGTCTGCACGCTGTAATCCTTGCCGAACTCCCAGCGCAGGTCGTCGCAGCTGACAAAGCTGCCCAGGCCCGGGTGGAACGGTTCGACGTGATAGTCTTCCAGGTAGACTTCGATGAAGGTCTTCCAGTTGTAGTCGCACTCGTGGATTTCCACGTGGTCGAACATGTAGCCGGAAAAGTCGAGTTCTTTCGAGACGGACAAGTCTTTCAACTTTTCCATCACGTTGTAGCCGTTTTGCTCGAACAGCAGGCCATTCCAGCTTTGCAGCGGCGTTTTCGACAGGTTCAGGCACGGCGTCTCGGGGAAGTGCGGCGCACCGATCAATTCTCCCTTGAGGTCGTAGGTCCAGCGGTGCAGCGGGCAGACAATATTGTTCGCGTTGCCACGGCCATTGAACATCAGCGCCTGCCGGTGACGGCACACGTTGGACAGCACTTCGATGCCATTGGCGTTGCGCACCAGCATGCGTCCTTCGTTTTCGGACGCCAGGGTGGCAAAGTCGCCCGTTTCCGGCACCATCAGCTCGTGCCCGATATAACGCGGGCCGGCCTGGAACAATTGCTGCATTTCACGCTGCAACAGCGTTTCGTCAAAATAGACGTGGACCGGAAGTTGCGCGTTTGAACGCGCCAGCTTGGCGTGAGTAGCCAGATCGGACATCCCAACCCCCCATAATATGTACAACGGTCAGCAGCTTCCCGGGTCATCCCCTGGGCCAGCGCTACAGAGAGAAAGAATCCGCAAAGACCTGAATTCAAATTGGATGAAACGGTATTTCGGACAGAACCGGCGATTATAGCGTGAATCGGCCCCATCCATGCCAAAAGCCCTGCCAAAAGCGGGACTATTCGGCGAGATTCTTGCGCCGGCGATGTTTTGCCGTGCATTTTCAGGCAAATGGGGACGATTGCGCCAAAATCCACCGCCAGATGGCCAATCTGTCTTGCTTTGAGCACGCCGCGCGCGCTTTAGTTTTCACTTAAGCCAGTGGTTTGTTCTAAAATAACGCTACCATGCCGGCCGGGCATCTCCGGCATCCCCCGGCAAGCCCTCCGTGCCACGAAAAGATCTGAGTTTATGTCCAAGAAAATAACTGCCGCTGCCGCTGCAGCTGTGCCGGCCTCGTTTGAAGAGGCCATGGCCGAGCTTGCTCAGCTGGTGACCCAAATGGAAGCGGGCCAGCTGCCGCTGGAAGCGTCGGTCGCGGCGTATCAGCGCGGCTCCGAACTGGTCAAGTACTGCGCCGGCCAGCTCGATAGTGTCGAATCGCAGGTGAAAGTGCTCGAAGGCGACATGCTGAAGCCGTTTGCCGATGGCGAGGCCTTGCAATGAGCGCGGTCATCACTGCCGGCATGACCTTCGGCGACTGGATGCAGAGCACCCAGGCCGGCGTGGAGAGCGCGCTCGACCAGTTCCTGCCTGCGGCGGACGCGGTGCCGCACAAGCTGCACGCGGCCATGCGCTATGCGCTGCTCGGTGGCGGCAAGCGCGTGCGCCCGCTGCTGGTGATGGCGGCCGGCGAGCTGTTCGATGCGGATGCCGCGACGCTGGCGCGCGCCGCTTGTGCGCTGGAAATGATACATGTGTATTCGCTGGTGCATGACGACATGCCCTGCATGGATGACGATGAATTGCGCCGTGGCAAGCCTACCGTGCATGTCGCCTACGATGAAGCGACCGCCTTGCTGGTCGGTGACGCGCTGCAGTCGCAGGCGTTCACCATTCTGGCCGAAGGCGCGGCAATTGCGCCCGGGCGGCAGATGGCGATGATACGGCTGCTGGCGCAGGCGTCCGGATCAGGCGGCATGTGCGGCGGCCAGGCGATCGACCTCGACAGCGTGGGTTTGTCGTTGAGCCTGCAGCAGCTGGAACAGATGCATCAGTTGAAGACGGGCGCGCTGCTGCGCGCCGCCGTGATACTCGGCGCGCTGGCCGGCAAGGACCTGGAGCCGGCCGACATGACGGCGCTGGACGCCTATGCGAAGGCGGTCGGGCTGGCGTTCCAAGTGGTCGACGATGTGCTCGATGCGACGGCCGATTCGGCCACCCTGGGCAAGACGGCAGGCAAGGATGCGGCGGCCAACAAGCCGACCTATGTATCGATACTGGGCCTGGCGCCGTCACAGGCCCTGGCAGAACAATTGCGGTGCGACGCCCATGCGGCGCTGGCGCCATTCGGGGACAAGGCACGCCGCCTGCGCGAGCTGGCAGACCTGGTCGTGCAGCGGAAGGCTTAAATGAAACTGTTAGAAACCATCAATGAACCGGCGCAAGTGCGCCAGCTGGCGCGTTCGCAACTGGTGCCGCTGGCACAGGAACTGCGCAGCTTTTTGCTCGACTCGGTGTCGAAAACTGGCGGCCATCTGTCGTCCAACCTGGGCACGGTCGAGCTGACCGTCGCGCTGCATTACGTATTCAATACGCCGCACGACCGCATCGTGTGGGACGTCGGCCACCAGACCTATTCGCACAAGATCCTCACCGGCCGGCGCGAGCGCATGCATACGCTGCGCCAGAAGGACGGCATTTCGGGTTTCCCGAAACGCGATGAAAGCGAATACGACACCTTCGGCACGGCCCACTCGTCGACCTCGATCTCGGCCGCGCTGGGCATGGCGCAGGCGGCCAAGATCAAGGGTGACCCGCTGCATGCGATTGCCGTGATCGGCGACGGTTCGATGACGGCCGGCATGGCCTTCGAAGCGATGAACAATGCGGGGGTGCAGGAAGACGTCAACTTGCTGGTGATCCTGAACGACAACGACATGTCGATCTCGCCGCCGGTGGGCGCGCTGAACCGCCACCTGGCGCGCCTGATGTCGGGCCAGTTCTATGCGGCCGCGAAAAACGTCGGCAAATCCGTGCTGCCGGGCCCGGTGCTGGAACTGGCAAAACGTTTCGAGGAACACGCGAAAGGCATGGTGGTGCCGGCCACCATGTTCGAGGAATTCGGTTTCAACTACATCGGCCCGATCGATGGCCACGACCTCGATTCGCTGATTCCGACCTTGCAGAACATCAAGCAGCTGAAAGGCCCGCAATTTTTGCACGTGGTGACCAAGAAGGGTCAGGGCTACAAGCTGGCCGAGGCGGAACCGATTTTGTACCACGGCACCGGCAAGTTCAATCCGCTGGAAGGCATCAAGCCTGCCAGCGCGCCGGGCAAGATGACCTACACGGAAGTGTTCGGCAACTGGCTGTGCGACATGGCCGCGCACGACAAGCGCCTGGTGGGCATCACGCCGGCCATGCGCGAAGGCTCGGGCATGGTCAAGTTCGAACAGCAGTATCCGAACCGCTATTTCGACGTCGGCATCGCCGAGCAGCATTCGGTGACGTTTGCCGGCGGGCTGGCCTGCGAAGGCCTGAAACCCGTGGTGGCGATCTATTCGACCTTTTTGCAGCGTGCCTATGACCAGCTGATCCACGACGTGGCGCTGCAAAACCTGGACGTGACGTTCGCGCTGGACCGCGCCGGCCTGGTCGGCGCCGATGGCGCCACGCACGCCGGCAATTACGACATGGCGTTTTTGCGCTGCATCCCGAACATGGTCATCATGGCCGCCTCGGACGAAAACGAATGCCGGCAAATGCTGACCACCGGCTATTACTACCCGGGACCGGCGGCGATCCGCTATCCGCGCGGCGCCGGTGCCGGCGCGGCCATCGTGCCGGAACTGGCCAGCATCGAGATCGGCAAGGGCGAAATCAAACGCCAGGGCAAGAAGATCGCCATCCTGGCGTTTGGCTCGATGGTAACGCCAAGCGTGGCCGCCGGTAGCCAGCTCGACGCGACGGTGGCCAATATGCGCTTCGTGAAGCCGCTCGACGTGGCCCTGGTCAAACAGCTGGCGGCGGAACACGACTACCTGGTGACGGTGGAAGAGGGCTGCATCATGGGCGGCGCCGGCTCGGCCGTGGCCGAAGCGCTGGCGGCGGAAGGTATCGTCAAGCCTATCCTGATGCTGGGCCTGCCCGACCAGTTCATCGACCATGGCGATCCGGTGCAGTTGCTCAAAAGCGTGGGCCTCGATGGCGCCGGCATCGCCGCGTCGATCGAGCAGCGCTTCGGCGGCGCGCAGCCACGCCTGGCCGTGGTCAGCTAAACATCGATCCTGGCGGGGCGGTCGAGGCCCGCACCACCAGTTCCGGCGGCGGCGCGATGCGCATCGGCGCCTGCGCCTGCGGACTGGCAATCAGTTCCAGCAGCAGCGCAATCGCCAGGCCGGCCGCTTCGGCGGTCGGCACCGCCACCGTCGTCAACGCGGGGCGCGCCTGGTGCGCACCCTGGATATCGGTCAGGCCGATCACCGACAACTGCTGCGGCACCTTGATGCCGAGGTCGGCCGCCGCATGCATCAGGCCCAGCGCCGGCAAGTCATTGGTGGCAAACACCGCCGTAATCGATGGCAGGGCCGTCAGCATGGCCGCGCCCGCCTGCAAGCCTCCCTCCACCGAATCGTGCACGCGGATGGTGCGCACCACGGCGCTTGCATGGCCCAGTTCCGCCAGCGCATCGTTGAAGCCGCGCTCGCGCTCGGCATGCACGCCATTCGCCCCACCGACCAGCACGCCGATGCTGCGATGACCGAGCGCGATCAGATGGCGCGCGGCCAGCGCGCCGGCCAGGTGAAAATCGACCGCCACGCACGGCAGGCCCGGCGGCTGGTGCGGCTTTTCCCACATGCCCAGCACCACCGTGGCGCCGCGCTGCTCGGTTGCCTTCAGGTCATCCAGCGACGGGTCGGCGTTCATCACCAGCACGCCGTCGGCCAGGGTGCCGGCGATCTGGTCCAGGTAGGCGCGGCCGATGGCGCGGTCGTCGTTGGTATTGCAGACGATCAGGAAGCGGCCATGCTGGCGCGCCGCCTGCTCAGCCGCCAGCGCGTATTCGGGATAAAAAGGATTGGCGATGCTCGACACCATCAGCGCCAAGGTGGGCGCGCGCCCTTCGGCCAGCGCGCGCGCCGTCAGGTGCGGCCGGTAGCCCAGTGCTTCGACGGCGGCCAGCACGCGCGCGCGCGTTTCCACGCCGACCTTGCCGCGCTGGCGCAGGACGTTCGAGACGGTGGCGGAGGTCACGCCGGCGCGCTGGGCAACTTGGGACAGGGTGGTCATGGTGGGGGCATCGGTAGCATGCCTGCATTCAACAGGGTTAGGCGGCCGCTGTCAATGACCGCCTGGACTGGCGGTGCGATTGCTGCAATGCGTCACAGGATTAGATTGCCTGAAAAAAAATCCTTTGGTATATTCGGTTCAAACGAGCATATTCGAAACCATAATAATAAAAAACACGCAAAAGAGCGTGCCTGGCCAGCCGGGCACTTTTTTTAAAGTGGATTGGTTAAGCGCTTAACCTACTGGAGACCAGGCATGGCAAGCATTACACTCAAGGCAGTGCAGAAGTCGTATGGCAACGGCGCGGCGGTGATCCGCAACGTCGACCTCGACATCGGCGAACATGAATTCTGCGTTTTTCTGGGCCCCTCGGGCTGCGGCAAATCGACCCTCTTGCGCATGATCGCCGGCCTGGAAGACCTGTCCGGCGGCGAACTGCGCATCTCCGGCGAACTGATGAACGATGTGCCACCGGCCGAGCGCGGCGTGGCGATGGTGTTCCAGAGCTATGCGCTGTTTCCCCACATGTCGGTGTACGACAATATCGGCTTCGGCCTGAAGCTGGCCAAGACGCCGAAAGACGAGCTGGACCGGCGCGTGCGCGAAGCGGCGCGCGTGCTGCAGCTCGATGAACTGCTGGAACGCAAACCGAAGCAATTGTCCGGCGGCCAGCGCCAGCGCGTGGCGATCGGCCGCGCCATCGTGCGCCGCCCCGGCGTGTTCCTGTTTGACGAACCGCTGTCCAACCTCGACGCCACCCTGCGTGGCCAGACCCGGATCGAGATCGCCCGCCTGCACAAGCAGTTCGTCGACGCCAGCGTGGTCTATGTGACGCACGACCAGGTCGAGGCGATGACCCTGGCCGACAAGATCGTGCTGCTGCGCGCCGGCCCCGACGTGCAGCGCCTCGGCAGCATCGCCCAGGTCGGCTCGCCCCTGGAGCTGTACCACCGCCCGAACAGCCGCTTCGTGGCCGGCTTTATCGGTTCGCCGCAAATGAATTTCCTGCCGGCCAGGGTAGTCGCCGGCGACGCCGATAGCGTAAGCGTGACGCTCGAGCATACCGGCGAGGCCATCACCGTCGCCGCCGATGGCCGCGCGCTGCAAGCCGGCCAGAGCGTCTGCGTCGGCGTACGGCCGGAACACCTGCTGCTGGCACCGCAGGAAAACAACCGCCTGCTGCGCCGCGTGATGCTGGTCGAGCGGCTGGGCGAGCAGACCTATCTGCATTTCGAGCAGGCCGGCGGCGAGCCGCTGCTGGCCAAGGCGCCCGGCAACGTGGCCACCGAGGCCGGCGCCGAGCTGGCGCTGGGCATGCTGGCGCAGCACTGCCATTTGTTTACCGACGATGGCAACGCCGTCGCCGCCCCGTTCCATCCCCAACATCTTGCACAGGAGATCGCATGCGCTTAGGAGTCTGTTACTACCCCGAACATTGGCCCGAATCGATGTGGGAGGACGATGCGCGGCGCATGAAGGCGCTCGGCATCGCCCAGGTGCGCATCGGCGAATTCGCCTGGAGCCGCATCGAACCTGAAGCGGGCCAGCTGCAGTGGGCCTGGCTCGACCGCGCCATCGACGTGCTGGGCGCGGCCGGCCTGGAAGTGGTGATGTCGACGCCGACGGCCACGCCGCCGAAGTGGCTGATCGACCTGCACCCCGATATCCTGCCGGTCGGCGCGGACGGCCGCGCGCGCGCCTTCGGTTCGCGCCGCCACTACGATTTTTCGTCGAACGCCTACTTCGAGGCCTCGCAGCGCATCGTCACCCTGCTTGCCGAGCGCTACGGCAACCATCCGGCCGTCACCGCCTGGCAGACCGACAACGAATACGGCTGCCACCAGACGGTGGTCAGCTATTCGGCCGACGCCGTGGCGCGTTTCCGCGACTGGCTGCGCGCGCGCTACACCACCATCGCCGCGCTGAACGCGGCCTGGGGCACGGTGTTCTGGAGCATGGAATATACGAGTTTCGAGCAGATCGACGCGCCGGTCGGCACCGTCACCGAAGCGCACCCGTCGCACCGCATGGACTATCGCCGTTTTGCATCGAGCGAAGTGGCGCGCTACAACCGCATGCAGGTCGAGATCCTGCGCCGCCATGCGCCGGGCCGCGTGATGGTGCACAACTTCATGCAGAACTTTTTCGAGTTCGACCATTATCCGGTCGCCGCCGACCTCGACGCGGCCACCTGGGACAGCTATCCGCTGGGCGCGCTGGAAGAATTCTGGTTCTCTCCCGAACTGAAGGCGCGCTGGCTGCGCACCGGCCACCCTGATTTCGCCTCGTTCAACCACGATCTGTACCGTGGCATGTCGAAGCAGCCGTTCTGGGTGATGGAACAGCAGCCTGGTCCCGTCAACTGGGCCAAGTGGAATCCGGCGCCGCTGCCGGGCATGGTGCGCCTGTGGAGCTGGGAGGCATTTGCCCACGGCGCCGGCTGCGTGTCGTATTTCCGCTGGCGCCAGTGTCCGTTCGGCCAGGAACAGCTGCATGCGGGCCTGAACACGCCCGATAATCTGCTCGATATCGGCGGCGCCGAAGCGGCGCAGGTGGCGCAGGAGCTGCAATTGATTGCGAATCAGAATGCCACCGTGTCGACCAAGGTCGCGCTGGTATTCGACTACGAAGCCAAGTGGCTGTTCGAAGTGCATCCGCAGGCGCAGGACTTCCAGTACGGTCCGCTGGTATTCGAATATTATTCAGCGTTGCGCTCGCTCGGCTTCGATGTCGACGTGATTCCCACGTCCAGCAATTTCGACGGCTACCGCCTGATCGTGGTGCCGCCGTTGCCGGTGCTGCCGGACGATTTGCCGCAGCGTTTGCAGGACAGCGGCGCGCATGTCGTGTTCGCGCCGCGCAGCGGTTCGAAAACGGTCGACCTGTGCATACCCGCCAACCTGGGGCCGGGCCCGCTGGCGCAGCAGTTGCCGATGCGCGTGTGGCGCGTCGACGCCATGCGCCCGACCACCCGCGTGCCGGTGCGGTGGGGCGAGCATCAGGGCGAAGCCCGCATCTGGCGTGACCTGATCGAGGTAGCCGGCGATACCACGGTGGTGGCGACGTTTGACGACGGCCACCCGGCCATCGTGCGTAGCGGAAACCTGCATTACCTGGCAGGGATATTTGACGAGCCGTTGCTGCGCGACTACCTGGCGTCGGTGGCACGGGAAGCTGGCCTGCCGGTGGCGCGCCTGGACGACGGCACGCGCATCAGCCGCCGCGGCGACCTGACCTACGTCTTCAATTATGGCGATGCGCCGCTGGACGCATCGCCTCCGCCAGGCGCGCGGTTTGTATTTGGCACGGCGCAAGTGCCGCCGCAAGGCGTATCGGTATTCCAGTCATGAGCGGACGCCAGATCCGCGACCTGTAGTTAATGTTGATAAACTGAGGAGACACAATGAAACGCATGCTGCAAGCAGGACTGATCTCGGCGACCCTGTTCGCCTCCGTGGCGCAAGCCGGCACCCTGGCCGTCAATATCGCCTTCAAGGGCGCCAGCCAGCGCACCGTCTGGCAATCGACGCTCGACGAATTCAAGAAAGCCAATCCGGACGTGGAGCTGAAGGTGGCTTTCGTCGATGAGGAAGCCTACAAGATCCAGCTGCCGAACTGGCTGTCGAGCCAGGCGCCCGACGTCGTTACCTGGCACAACGGCGAGCGCATGGCGTATTACGCCAGCCGTGGCCTGTTCGAGGATTTGAGTGCGGACTGGGCCAAGAACAACTGGAACGAGACCTACGCGTCGAGCAAGGAAGCGTCATCGTACAAGGGCAAGCAGTACGCCATGCCGACGGTTTATTATTCGTGGGGCATGTTCTACCGCAAGGACCTGTTCCAGAAGGCGGGCATCGCCGGCGAGCCGAAGACCTGGGCCGAATTCATGGATGCGAACAAGAAGCTCAAGGCGGCCGGCATCAGCCCGATCGCCGTCGGCGGCCGTGACGCCTGGACCCTGGCCGGCTGGTTCGACTACCTCGACCTGCGTATCAACGGCTATGCCTTCCACCAGCAGCTGATGAACGGTGAAATCGCCTATACCGACCCGCGCGTGAAAAAGGTCTATACCACCTGGAAGACCTTGCTCGACAATAAATACTTCATCGACAATCCGTTGTCCTACGACCTCGACGCGGCGCAACCGTTCGTGTTCCAGGGCAAGGCGGCGATGATGCTGATGGGTACCTTTATCGCCAAGGGCTTCCCGCCGAAACAGAAGGAAGTGATGGGCTACTTCCAGTTCCCGGCCATCGACCCGGCCATCGTTGGCGCCGAGGAAGGCCCGATCGAGTCGCTGCATATTCCGAGCCGCGCCAGGAACAAGGTCGATGCGCGCCGCTTCCTGGCGTTTGTCGGCACGCCGGCCATCAGCGCCAAGCTGGCCGACGGCCTGGGTTCCTTGCCCGCCAACAGCAAGTCGGCGCCGCCGGAAGAGCCGATTTCGCGTATCGGCTTCGATATTTTGTCCAATACCAAGGGCGGCATCGCGCAGTTCTATGACCGCGACATGACCAAGGAAATGGCCGATGAAGGCATGAAGGGCATGCAGAAATTCATCAACGATCCGAACGCGCTCGATGACATCCTGGCGCAGCTGGAACGTACGCGCAAGCGCATCTACAAAAAATCGTGATGACCGGGCCAGGCTGACGACATGCATACTTCTACTCTCGACGCCGGTGGCGCCAAGCTTCAGGCGCCACGCCGGCCTGTGCGCTGGTGGGCCGCGCCCGCCTTCAAACGGCACCGCGCCGCCGCGCTGTTCCTGGCGCCGGCCTGCCTGCTGGTCGGGCTGTACGTGGTCTACCCGATCCTGTACACCATCTACCTGAGCTTTTTCGAGTGGGATGGCCTGGCGCAGAAGACCTTTGTCGGCCTGGCCAATTACCTGGAACTGTTCCATACGGATACCTTCTTCACGGCCCTGAAAAACAATTTTTTGTGGCTGGTACTGTTTCTGCTGGCGCCGCCCGCCGGCCTGGCGGTGGCGTTGTACCTGAATCAGCAGGTGCGCGGCATCCGCCTGGTCAAGTCGCTGTTCTTCGCCCCGTTTGTCTTGTCGGGCGTGGTGGTGGGCCTGATCTTCAGCTGGTTCTATGACCCTACCTTTGGCCTCCTGGCGCTGATCCTCGGCCACGGCGTGCCGGTGCTGGGCGACCCGCGCTATGTGACTTACGGCATCATCTTTGCCGCGCTGTGGCCGCAGACGGCGTATTGCATGATTTTGTTCCTGACGGGTCTCACCTCGATCAACTCGGAGCAGGTGGAAGCGGCGCGCATGGAAGGCGCCAAGGGCTGGAAGATGCTGATCCACGTGATCCTGCCGCAATTGCGCCCGAGCACCTTCATGGCCGTGGTGGTGACCATCATCGGTGCGCTGCGCAGCTTCGACCTGATTTCGGTGATGAGCGGCGGCGGGCCGTTTGAAAGCTCGACCGTGCTGGCCTATTACTCGTACGACCAGGCCATCAAGTATTACCGCCAGGGCTATTCGGCCGCCGTCGCCGTGGTGCTGTTCGCGATGATGCTGGTGTATATCGTGTATCACCTCAAGCGCATGCTGCGCACTGAACAATAAAGGGCCGCCATGTATCCCATGCCTGTCGATAAATGGAAGCCGTGGAACCGGCGCCTGTACAAACTGTCGCTGCCGCTGGCGCTGGTGATCTGGCTGCTGCCGATGATCGCCGTGCTGGTGACCTCCCTGCGTTCCACCGAAGAACTGATGGAAGGCAATTACTGGGGCTGGCCGCGCGACCTGTCGCTGTGGGCCAATTACCACGAAGCGCTGACGGCCTCGCCGATGCTGCATTATTTCTGGAACAGCGTGCTGATCACGGTGCCATCGGTGATCGGTTCGATCGCGCTGGCGGCGATGGCCGGTTTCGCGCTGTCGACCTACAAGTTCAAGGGCAACACCTTTTTGTTCGCCACCTTTGTCGCTTGCAACTTCGTGCCGGTGCAGATACTGATGATCCCGGTGCGCAATATGTCGCTCGACTTTGGCGTGTTCAACACGGTGCAGGGCCTGGTGCTGTTCCATGTGGCGTTCCAGACCGGCTTTTGTACCTTGTTCCTGCGTAACTTCATCAAGCAACTGCCGTTCGAGCTGATCGAAGCGGCGCGCATCGAAGGCGCCGGCGAATGGACCATTTTTACCAAGGTCATTTTGCCGCTGATCCGGCCGGCCCTGGCCGCGCTGGGCATCCTGGTGTTTACCTTCGTGTGGAACGATTACTTCTGGGCCCTGTGCCTGACGCAAGGCGACAGCGCGGCGCCGATCACGGTCGGCGTGGCGGGCCTGAAAGGGCAGTGGACCACGGCCTGGAACCTGGTCTCGGCCGGCTCCATCCTGGCGGCCCTGCCGTCGGTGCTGATGTTCTTCCTGATGCAGAAACATTTCGTGGCCGGTCTGACGTTTGGCGCCACCAAGGGATAAACCCTAAGTAGTATCACGCTGCCGCCGCCCGCGCGCGCCCCTTACAATAGCTGCCAGACTATCAATTTGGCAGGGCAAGGGGCGCGCAGTGAGATTGAAGCAACTTCATCGCCGATGGACCGGCCGGGCGGGGCGCTGGGTGGTGGCCCTGCATGGTGCCGGTGAGCGGCTGGCGCAGCGCCGTCCGCTTTGGATGGTAAGCCTGGCCATCGACGAAACCAATCTGTCCGAAGGCTTGCGCGCCGCCAGCGCCGCCAGCGCCATGCTGGCCCTGGGCCTGCTGTTCGATCACCCCGATTTTTCCTGGGCCGCCATCGGCGCCTTCTGGACCTGCCTGGCCGACGCGGCCGGCACGCGCCGCATGCGTTTCGTCTCGATGGTGAGCTTTGGTTTGCTGTCGACCTTTGCCGGCGGCGTGGCGGCGCTGGCGGCCGGCCATGGCGTGGCCGCCGCCGCCCTGGCCGTGCTGGTGTTTTCCTGGACCGGCGCGCTGGCGCGCATATGGGGCGCCGCCAGCGCGCAAGTGGCGATCCTGGCCGCCACCGCCTGCGTGGTGATGGTCACCCATCCGCTGCAGTCGGCCGCGCAGGCGCTGCCCTTCCTGGCGATTTACCTGTTTGGTTGCCTGTTTGCCACCTTGCTCAGTTTTACCGTCTGGCGCATCCACCCTTACGGACCCAGCCGTCAGGCGATCCGCAGCGCGTATCTGCGCCTGGCCGGCATCGCGCGCGACAATGCGCGCTACCTGGCGCAGGCCGGCGAACTGGCCGGCGCCGGCGCGCATGGCGCCAGCTACCGCTCGCAGGCGCGCGCCGCGCTGGAAGCGGCGCGGGTGGCGCTGGCCGCCGTGCCGCCTGCGCGCGCCGGCGACAGCGCGCTGTTCGACAACCTGCTGCTGGCGCTCAGTGACGCCGAGCGCATCTTTGCCTATCTGATCGCCGTCACCCATTCCTGCGAGCGCGAACGCCAGCGCCTGCGCCACGATCCGCGCGCGCGGCGCAGCCTGGACGCCATGGCGCTGCTGCTGCGCCGCCTGGGCCTGGCCTTGCGGCGCCAGCCGGAAACCCCACCCCTGCTGCTGCAGCGCCGCCTGGCCGCCTGCGGCCGGCGCCTGGAAGCGGCGCTGGGCGCCTTGCTGCCGCTGCGCCTGAACGTGGAATTCATGCAGCTCGACTTGCCGCGCGCTTCGCGCCTGCCGTGGCGGCAAGCGGCGGCGCAAACGCTGGCGCAGGGCTGGCATACCCTGCGCGGCAACGCCACCTTGCAGTCGCTGGGCTGGCGCCATGCGGCGCGCGTGTCGCTGACCACCACCACCGCCTTTTTGCTGGTCGAACTGCTGCGGATTCCCTTTGGCTACTGGGCCACCATGGCCACGCTATTGATATTGCAGCCATCGGTCTCAACCACCTGGCCGCGCGGCATCGAGCGGGTGGCCGGCAGCATCTTGGGGGCGCTGCTGGCGGTGCTGATCGGCCTGGTGATCCATACGCCGCTGGCGATATCGCTGGTGGTGTTTCCGCTGATTGTGGCCACCATGGCGCTGCGCCGCGTCAGCTACAGCCTGCACGTGATGTTCATGACGCCGGCGTTTGTACTGGTGGCCGATTACGCCATGCCGGCCAGCGAGATGGCCTATGCGTTCAGCCGCCTGGGCAACAATGTGCTGGGCTGCGTGCTGGCCTTGCTGGCGACGTTTTTTTTGTGGCCCGACCGCGAAGCGGACGACTTGGCGCCGCGCCTGGCCGGCGCCGTCTCGGCCAATCTGAAATACCTGCTGGCGGTGCTGGCGGCGGGCGGCAAATGGGACCCGTCGATCGCGCGCCAGCGCCGCGAAGCGGGCCTGGCCAGCAATAATGCGGAGCAGGTGCTGCAGCGCCTGCGCATCGAACGCCGCCTGGACCGCAGCGCCGGCGTCGGCCTGGCCGCCTTGCGCACCTTGCCGCTGCTGCGGCGGGTAGCCGGCAGCACGGCGCGCATCAGTCTCAGTCCCGACGCGCTGCCCGCCACGCCGGTGCTGCAACAGTGGATAGCCGGCGTGGGCGGCGAAATCGACGCCTTGCTGCGCGGCGATATGACGGTGGCCACGCCCGGCGACTGCCAGGCCACGGACTTGAGTCCGCTGCAGGCCGATGCGGTGGCGCAGGTGCTGATGCTGCGCATCCTGCTGCGCCAGCAACTGGGCGCTACAGCACTTCCAGGAAGCTCTTCAGTGCCGTGATTTCACCGGGTGTCAGCTGCAGCCGCTGCAGCAGGGGCGAGGTGACGGGAAACTTCGGGTCTTGCGCCTGCTCGGCATTGCGTGGCGCGGGCCGCGACATGCCCGCGTTATACATGTTCAGCACCCCCGCCAACTGGGGAAACAGGCCGTTGTGCATCCACGGCCCCGATTGCGCCACGCCGCGCAGCGACGGCGTGCGGAACTTGCCGACGTCCTGCGCCTGGCCCGTGACCAGGTAGCGGCCCAGGTCTTCGTATTTCTTGCGCCCGTAAAAGGCCAGGCCCAGGTTGTGGAATTGCTGGTCCGTCAGCAAGGCGCCGCTGTGGCAGGTCATGCAGCGCGCCTTGGTGCGGAACAGATGCAGGCCCAGCAGTTCGTGCTCGTTCAAAACCGTGCGTTCGCCTTCCATAAAGGCGTCAAAACGCGTGGCCGGTGGCAGCAAGGTGCGCTGGTAGCCGGCCAGCGCGTTCAAGATGCGCGCCAGGGTCACGCCGCCGGCCTGGCCGAAAGCGGCGTCGAATTGCGCCCGGTAGTTGTCCAGCGCGGCCAGCTTGGCCGGCAGCGCCGGCACGTCCATCGCCATTTCGTCGGCATGCCGCAAGGGGCCCAGCGCCTGCACTTCCAGGCTGGCCGCGCGGCCGTCCCAGAACAGCGCCTTGAGCTGCGCCACGCCCAGCAGGCCCGGTGTATTGCGCTGGCCCGGCCGTCCTTCATGGCCGACGGACACGCGCGCGCTGTCGGCAAAGGCGTGGGCGGGATTGTGACAGCTGATGCAGGCCACCGCATTCGAGCGCGACAAGCGTGGATCGCCGAACAGGCGCTGGCCCAGCGCCGCCACCCCGGGTGCCACCGGCGGCGGCGCGATGGCCGACACGCTCGCCAGTTCCGCAGGTGCAATGCCGTCGGGCACCTGCGGGCGTGGCCAACTGGCGATGGGGCCGGCATACGCCTGCCGCAAGCAGGCCAGGTCCCAGCTCTTGCCCGCCGCGCATGGCGCCGCAGTCGCGTCCTGCGCATGGCCTTGCAGGCTGGGCAGCAGGGCGCCGCCCACCAGCAACGCGGCGCCGGCCGCTTGCTTCAGGTGTTTCATCAGAAACGGTAACCCAGTTCCAGCGTGAACTGGCGGCCTTTTTCATAGACGATCTCGGCCGAGGCATACAGGGGATTGGTACGGTTCGTCACGTTTTCCACCGCCAGGTTGACGTAGCCTTCGCCCGGCCCCGTTTTCGGCAGCGCATATTGCACCCGCAGGTCCCAGCTGATCGACTTGCCGACCGTGGCATCCTCGAACACGGTGGCGACACCGCCGTCGAACAGCTTGCTTTCGCCGGTACTGACCAGGCCGCTTTCCGGCCCGCGTACGCGCAGGAAATTGTCGAGCTTCAGGCGATAGGCGGGCACGTCGGTCGACAGCAGCAGCCGCGCCGTCCAGGGCCGGTTGTAGTTGCTGGTCGGCAGATCCGTCGCCGCCAGGTACTTGCCCTTGTAATACACATAGCCGTCCAGGCCATTGTCGATATTGCGCACGGTGGTGTCGTAGTCGGCGTGCGAGCTGTTGCTGTGCGTCTTGTCGACGCCGAACTGCACCCGGGTCGAGGTGCCGGCCCACTGCAGCGGGCGCAGCGTTTCCGCCGACAAGGTCCACAGCTTGCTGTTGGTGTGGCCCACATTGTCCCAGTAGAAATTGGCGGCCGACACCACGTGGTACACCATCTCGTCGCGCCCGGCGCGCAGCACGCGCTTGGCGCTCCATTTCATGCCGCCCCATTGCTGGCTGATGCCGAACATTTTTTCATCGGTGTAGGGCGACTTCATGTCGCCGAGTTTCAGCCAGGTCCAGTTGGTGGCCATTTCCGGCGTGCCCCAGTCGGTCAGCACGCCGCCCGACAGCCGGCGCGTCTGCGGCGAGGCCTGCAGGGCCAGGCGCTTGGCGCGCGCATAAAAGTCGAAGAAATTGCGGCCATAGTAACGGTTGGCGCCCGCTTCGAGCAGGGTCGTGCCATTACCCGCCACGTCCCAGGTGGCCGACAGGCGCGGCGCGATGGTGGCTTTCGGCGACAGGTCGTCGTCGTCGTAGCGCACGCCCAGGCGCAGGCGCACGTCGCCGGTCTTGATGTCGTCCTGCAGGTGCACGGAGCGCGTCTTGTTGGTCAGCTCGTAAGAACCCGCGTAATAGATGATGCGCTGCGCCAGGTACTGGCCGCGCACGGTGGACGCCGCATTCCACGGCGTGGCCATCGAGCAGAATTCGGTGTCGACGCCGCCGCCGAGCATGGCGCAGCTGTTGATGTTGAGCGACGCCTGGTACTGTTCATATTGCGTGTGGCGCACATAGCTGCTGGTCTGCTTGCCCAGTTCCAGGCCGGCCTGGAAGGCGTGCGTGGCGCCCAGGAGCGTCACCGGGTCCCACTTCAGCTTGCCTTTGTAGTCGATGTTTTTCTGTTCCTGGTCCACATTGCCGAAGCCGCCTTCGTTGCTGGACCAGCCGGTGGCGTTGGTGCCCGTCTTGACGCCCCAGTTTTTCTCGGATGAATAGCGCCAGGCTTTCCAGATGCTCGAATCGGTGCTGCGCGAACTGTCCATGCTCTTCCAGCTCAGGCGGTGGTCCATGATGGCGCCGCCGAGCCAGTCCAGCGGGTGGACCAGGCCCAGGTTGACGCCGGTGCCGCCGCTTTTCAGGTGAAAGCTGCTGTTCTTCGTATTGGCGATGAAATGGTCGCCGCTGGACGGCGCATGCATCAGCGACAGGTCGGCTTTCACGCCGGGGCTGATGCTCCAGAAAGCCCGCACGAAGGCATTGTCGTTGCCGCGCTTTTGCACCTTGCGGTTGGCGTCGCTGCTGCTTTGCAAGCCGTTGCCGTAGCCGTTCAGGGGAATTTCGGAGGTCTTGCGCACGAAGCTGCCGATCAGGCTGAAGTTGTCGCTCAGCTTGCCCTGCAGCGCGGCGCGCCAAGTCCATTTTTCAAACTCGGGCTGCAGATCGGCGGTGGTCGAATTGGCCGCGCTGGCGCGCTGGCTGTCGTTGAGCTTGTATTGCAGCCAGCTCGAGCGCGTGCTTTCGACCGACACCTGGCCGCCCAGCTTGCGGGTCGGCGCGCAGGTATTGGCGTTCACCACGCCGCCCTTGAAGCGGCCATATTCGGCGCCGACGTTCGAATCGAGCACCGTCACCTCGCACAGCAGGCTGGTATCAATGGCGAAGCCCTGGCTGGCCGACGGTGGCGTGGTGGCGCTGTTGGTATTGGAAATACTCTGGGTCGGATTGTTGGTGGGGCCGATATCGTTGTTGAGCGACATGCCGTCCATCTGGTACAGATTGTCGTAGAACTTGGCGCCGTTGATGCTGATGTCGGCCGGCGCCAGCTCGCCCTGGGTGGCGGAGGCCTGCTGTTTGTTGGCGAACTGCACGCTGGGATGGATGCGCAGCAAAGTGGTGATATTGCCGTCGATGCCATTCATGGCCTCGATCTGGCGCCGGTCCAGCTTTTGTTCGCCCAGCGATTCGCGCTCGGCACGCAGCCGCACTTCGGGCAAGACCTGGTGGACCGGTTCTTGCGGATCGGCTTCGGCGGCAAAGGCCAGCGGAGAGCTGGCGCCAAAGGCCAGGCTGATGGCCAGGACGGACTGGCGCAGGGGGAGCGTGGAGGACATGAAAACCTTGAACTGACGAAAGTGGGGCGGTTGCAAATTGTAAATGATAACCATTTCGATTTAGATTGGCAATATTGATTTTGCCATCTGTAAAAATGTGCACATGCAAGCTCGGCCTCCACACGCCTGTGCCGGCCCCACGCCGTTCCCTGAATTGGGCGATAATCGCCGCCATACCCCATCACCACAGGATGCCGCGTGAACATGAAAACCATCAAGGGCCTGCACCAGGCTTACCGCGACGATATCGCCGACCTGACCACGCGCCGCCCCGTGCCCGGGCCGCAGCTGGAGCAGGTCGATCCTTTCCTGTTTTTGAATCACCACGGCCCGCAGACCTATGCGCCGGGCAACCGCGGCCTGCCGTTCGGCCCCCATCCGCACCGCGGCTTTGAAACCGTGACCTTCATTCTCGAAGGCGAATTGATGCATAGCGACAGCGCCGGCCACGACAGCATCATCCGCGCCGGCGGGGTGCAGTGGATGACGGCCGGCAGCGGCCTGGTGCATGCGGAACTGTCGCCGCCCGCCTTCAAGCGCGACGGCGGGCGGCTGGAAATTTTGCAGCTGTGGCTGAACCTGCCGTCACGCCTGAAGATGACGGCGCCGCGCTACCAGGGCGTGCAAGACCAGGCCATCGTCAAGCTCGCCACGCCGGACGGCTTGAGTACCCTGCACCTGGTGTCGGGCCAGTACGGCGGGCAGCAGGGGCCGGTCGAGTCGTTGACGGGGGTTTTCATGTCGTGGCTGGTGATGCGCCCCGGCGCGCGTTTTGCGCTCGATGGCTTGCGTGGCCGCAATGTGTTTTTGTATGTGGTGACGGGCACGCTGGCGCTGGACGGCCGCAGCGCCCCCGCATTTACGCTGGTTGAGCTCGATGTCGACGGTGAGGGCGTGGCGTTTGCGGCGCCCGAAGGCGCGGTGGTGCTGTTCGGCCATGCCGAACCGATCGGTGAACCGGTGGTGGCGCACGGCCCCTTCGTGATGAACACGCGTGAGGAAATCAACCAGGCGATCCGCGATTATCAGGCCGGCAAGTTCGAGCCCAAAAGCAGTTAGTTTCAGCTGACCGGTTCTTCGACCGGTTTGACCTTGCGCGGGCGCCCGCCCAGCTTGCCGTTTTCGCGTGCGGCCGTTGATTTGGCGCTGCTGCGCGCCTGGCCACCTTTCTTGCCGTTGTTGGAGGCGACCCAGCGCTGCGAGCCGAGAAAGCCTTCGAGCAGGGCCGGCAGGTACAGGTCGGCGTCGAGCAAGGGGAAATGGATGCCCAGGCCCGACGGGCTGATCTGGGCGTCGGCCAGGCTGGCCGGCGTGGCGTGCGCCAGGGCCGGCACGTCGCCGGGCGCAAAGGCGATTTCCAGTTTCGAGGCCAGCGTAATGACCACGCGTTCGATACGCTGGTCGTAGTGCACGGCCACAGCGGCGGGAAACGCGGCTTTTGTTGCCACGCCCCGCGCGTTGGCCTGCGCAAAATCGTTGTCAGTGAACTCCATGGATTTCCTCCCATCGCCAGCATAGCTGGCCCAGCTCCGTCATCAAGGCCCCGGCCAGCCGGCCCAAGTACTTTTGCGTATAACCATAATTCTCGCGCAAGCAGGGCGGCCCCCAGGGGCAATCGAGTTCGAACACCGCTTCGCAGCCACTGCCGAGCACATGCACGTGCGCCGGCCGATGGTCATTCGAATAGATCACGACCCGATGGCCGGCATAAGTGAATATGGTAGGCATGGTAGCATGAACCTAAGGTGATTGGGTTATTTGGTATCGACTTTTTTGCCAGATTTTTTGGCAGTGCCGACCATGCTACGCCTGCCGCGCCCGAGCTTGCACGCCGGGTGCAGGTTTGTTGAGGCTGCGCAGTCGCGGCCGCATTCGGGCGTGTTCAGCCCGGTAGGGCGCGACATTGTATCGACATCGCTGCCTGACTATCTCTCCAAATTTCACTTTCTGCAGCCAGGCTCACTATATTTTCAAAAAGCAAAATTTATCTCGGGGAAACGTTGACTCTAAAATAAGTGCGTTCTATATTTGGTTTTGCAGCATGGATATTCGATTAACCGGAATGGGGGTGTGATGCACAAGAAATTCAAATCCTTGCTCGTGTATGGCTTGATTCTGGCGGCAGGGCTCGGCAGCGGTTATGGCCTGTCCTTGTTGCCGGGCCTGTTCAAATCGAATTATACGGAAGGCAATTACGCGGCCTATTTCCCGAATCCGCAAAGCAAGGTGGTGTTATATGGCACCGCCTGGTGCGGCTATTGCGCCAAGACGCGTGACTATTTCAAGAAAAATCATATCGACTTTGTCGACCTCGATATCGAGAAGTCGCCGGCGGCACGGAAGGCGCATACGGAATTGGGCGGCGGCGGGGTGCCTGTCGTCTTGATCGGAAACCGCAAGATCACGGGTTACGATGCCAATGCCTTCCAGGCGGCAATCAAGAAAGCGGCTGGCTGATTTCCTGCTCAAGGGCCTGCCTGCGTGCGCAGCATGAAACGGCGGCATGTTGCGTTGTCATTGACGTCGCTTATAAAGGAACAGCATGTTTAAAAAGATCGCTTTTTTTCTGTTTGTGGCAGGCGCCAGCCTGTCGTTCAACAAGGCCGCGCACAGTGAGCCGGGTTGTTCCATCCAGTGCAGCCAATTGCGGGCGATTTGCCTCGACGAAGGCCGTGGTTCCGCCTCCTGCCGCGACAACTACAACTTCTGCATTGAAAACTGCCGTAACGGGATTTATCCGGACATGCCGCAGTAAGCGGCAGCAAACAGAGGATGGGTACCTGGCGGCCCATCCTGAAGGTCGGTCATCGCCTGTCACTTTGATCAGGAGCTGTACACATGTTGAAAAAACTGGGTTTCTTTCTGTTTGCGATGGGCGTTAGCGTCTCGTACGCGATGGCGGGTGGAGGCGAGCGGGAATGCTATGCACAATGCGATGACAATCTCGATCAGTGCGCGCTAGAGCGGCCGAATTCACTTGCCGTGTGTACCAAGCTCCACAGCATCTGCTACGAACGCTGCGACCACGTTAACGACTGACGCCATGCTGTAGCCTGGCCATGACCGCGTCAGCTCCTGGCGCGATCATGCCGCCACAACACATCGCCGCCACCGGCAAAGCGGTTCAGCACGCGCGACAGCACGAACAGCAGATCGGACAGCCGGTTCACATACTGGCGCGGATGTTCATGGATGGTTTCCAGGCTGGCCAGCGCCACGATGCTGCGCTCGGCGCGCCGGCACACGGTGCGGCACACATGGGCCAGCGAGGCGCCGCGCGAACCGGCCGGCAAAATGAATTCGGCCAGGGCGGGCAATTCCGCATTGTATTTGGCCAGCAAGTCGTCGAGCCGCAGCACGTGTTCTTCCTTGATCAGCTGGTAGCCGGGAATGCACAATTCGCCGCCGAGGTCGAACAGGTCGTGCTGGATGGCGACCAGTTCCTCGCGCAAGGCGTCGGGCATTGCTTCGCACAGCAGCAAGCCCAGGTTGGAGTTCAGTTCGTCAACGTCGCCCATGGCGTGCACGCGCGCGCTGTCCTTGCTGGTGCGGCTGCCGTCGCCCAGGCCGGTGCTGCCATTGTCGCCCGTCCGCGTGGCGATTTTCGAAAGTCGCTTGCCCATGTTGCCATCCTGTCGTGTCAATAAAGAAGGGGCAGCATACGACACTGCGCGCCTTCCTGCCGGAAAACTGGCGCCCGATCCGACGAAAAACAGGTGGCGCCCGCCGGTTTGTGCTTACAATCGTGGCAACGCCATGCCTGCCCGGACCCATCCCATGCACACCGCCGTCACTGCAGTCACACCCGGATTTACCCTCACGCGCCAGCAGACGGTCGCCAAGGCCCTGCGCGCCGTGCTGCCCGCGCGCAGCGTGCTGTCCGACAGCGAGGACACGCGCCCCTATGAATGCGACGGCCTGGCTGCCTACCGCCAGTTGCCGATGATCGTGACACTGCCCGATACCGAAGCGCAAGTGCTGGCCATCCTGCGCGTATGCCGCGAAATGAAAGTGCCGATCGTGCCGCGCGGCGCCGGTACCGGACTGTCGGGCGGCGCCTTGCCGATCGCCGATGGCGTGGTGCTGTCGACGGCGCGCCTGAACCGCATCGTGCGCGTCGATGCCTATGCGCGTATTGCCGTGGTGCAGCCGGGCGTGCGCAACCTGGCCATCTCGGAAGCGGCGGCGCCCTACGCGCTGTACTACGCGCCCGATCCGTCCTCGCAGATCGCCTGCAGCATCGGCGGCAACGTGGCGGAAAACTCGGGCGGCGTGCATTGCCTGAAATACGGCCTGACGGTGCACAACGTGCTGCGCGTGCGGGTGGCCACCATCGATGGCGAGATCATCGAACTGGGCGGCGAAGCGCTCGATGCCCCGGGCCTGGACTTGCTGGCCGTCTTTATCGGCTCCGAAGGCATGCTGGGCATCGTCACCGAAGTGATCGTGAAACTGATCCCGAAACCGGCCACCGCGCGCGTCATCATGGCCTCGTTTGGCGATGTGGTCACGGGCGGCAATGCGGTAGCGAATGTGATCGCCGCCGGCATCATTCCGGCCGGCCTGGAAATGATGGATCAAACCTCGTCGCGCATGGTCGAACCGTTCGTGAAAGCCGGCTACGACATCGACGCGGCCGCCATCCTGCTGTGCGAGGCCGATGGCACCCACGAAGAAGTGGAAGAGGAAATCGCGCGCATGACGGCGGTGCTGGAAGGGGCGGGCGCCAGCGCGATTGCCGTGTCAACGACCGAGGCCGAGCGCATGAAATTCTGGTCCGGGCGCAAGAACGCGTTTCCGGCCGCCGGGCGCATCTCGCCCGATTACTACTGCATGGACGGCACCATCCCGCGCAAGAAACTGGCGCAAGTGCTGACCGGCATCGCCGCCATGGAAACCACGCATGGACTGCGCTGCGCCAATGTGTTCCATGCCGGCGACGGCAACCTGCATCCATTGATCCTGTTCGACGCGAACCAGCCCGGCGAATTCGAGCGCGCCGAAGCGTTCGGCGCCGATATCCTGGCCCTGTGCGTGGCGGTCGGCGGCACCATCACGGGCGAACACGGGGTGGGCATGGAAAAGATCAACTCGATGTGCGTGCAATTTACACGCGCCGAGCTCGACGCCTTTTTTGCCGTCAAGCGGGCCTTCGATCCGCATGCCTTGCTCAACCCCGACAAGGCGATTCCCACCCTGAACCGCTGCGCCGAATTTGGCAAGATGCATGTCACGGCCGGGCGGCTGCCATTTGCCAACCTGCCGCGTTTTTAGTCATACCGGAGCCCCCTTTGCAAGCAATAGCGGAACAATTCAGACAGACCATCGTGGCCGCCAGCGCCGCCGGCACGCCCTTGCGCCTGCGCGGCGGCGGCAGCAAGGACTGGTATGGCCAGCAGCTGGCCGGCCAGGTGCTCGATACGCGGCCATACGCCGGCATCATCGACTACGAGCCGACGGAGCTGGTGATCACCGCGCGCTGCGGCACGCCGCTCACGGAGATCGAAGCGGCGCTGGCCGCGCGCAACCAGATGCTGGCGTTCGAGCCGCCGCACTTCGGCCCAGGTGCCACGGTGGGCGGCACGGTGGCCTGTGCCTTGTCCGGGCCGCGCCGTGCCAGCGCCGGCGCCGTGCGTGACTTCGTGCTGGGCGCCGTGCTGATGGATGGCAACGGTGAACGCCTGGCCTTTGGCGGCCAGGTGATGAAAAACGTGGCCGGCTACGATGTGTCGCGCCTGCTGGCCGGCTCGCTCGGCACCCTGGGGCTGATCCTGGAAGTATCGCTGAAAGTATTGCCCTTGCCGCTGCGCGAAGCGAGCCTGCGTTTTGACTGCGCCGAAATCGCCGCGCTGCGCATGCTCAATGAATGGGGCGGCCAGCCCTTGCCGATTTCCGCCAGCTGCTGGCATGACGGCGTGCTGACGGTGCGCCTGTCTGGCGCCGAAGCGGCCGTGACGGCGGCGCAGCAGCGGCTGGGCGGCGATGCGGTCGCAGCGCAGGATGCTGCGGCCTTCTGGAGCGCGCTGCGCGAACAGACCCACGACTTTTTTGCAGGATCCGGCAGCCTGTGGCGATTGTCCCTGCCGGCGCACGCCAGCGCCGTGATTCTGAAAGGCCGGCAATTGATCGAATGGGGCGGCGCGCAGCGCTGGCTGAAAATCGAGGGCGACGCGGACGCGGCCGGCGCACAGCGCATCCGGCAGACGGTGGCGGCGGCCGGTGGCCACGCCACCCTGTTTCGCGGCGGCGACAAGGCGGTGGGCGTGTTCCACCCGCTGGCGCCGGCGGTGGCGGCCATCCATGAACGCCTGGCGCGCAGTTTCGACCCGGCCGGCATCTTCAATCCGCACCGCATGTACTGACTCTATCGAACAATCATACCGGGACGCCATGCAAACCAATCTTGCCGACTTTATCAGGAATACGCCGGCCGGCGACGAGGCCGAAGCCATTCTGCGCGCCTGCGTGCATTGCGGCTTTTGCACCGCCACCTGTCCCACCTACCAGTTGCTGGGCGACGAACTCGATGGCCCGCGTGGCCGCATCTATCTGATCAAGCAGGTGTTGGAGGGCGCGCCCGTCACGCAGAAAACCCAGACCCACCTGGACCGCTGCCTGACCTGCCGCAATTGCGAATCGACCTGTCCCTCGGGGGTGCAATACGGGCGCCTGGTCGATATCGGCCGCCATGTCGTCGATCAGCGGGTGCGGCGCCCCTTGCGCGAACGCGCCTTGCGCTTTGCCCTGAAGGAGGCCTTGCCGCGCCGCTGGTTGTTTACACCGGTCTACAAGGCGGGCCAGGCGCTGCGCCCGCTGCTGTCAAAAAGCTTGCAGGACAAATTGCGGCCCGGCGTGGCACCGGGCCGCTGGCCGGCGCGCAGCCACGCGCGCACCATGCTGGTGCTGGACGGCTGCGTGCAGCCGGCCATGTCGCCGAATATCAATGCGGCCACGGCGCGCGTGCTCGATGCCCTGGGCGTGCAGCTGATCAAGGTGGCCAAGGCGGGCTGCTGCGGCGCGCTGCGCCATCACTTGAATGAGCAGGAGGCGGCGCTGGACGACATGCGCCGCAATATCGACGCCTGGTGGCCGTATGTGGAAACGATTGAGGCGATCGTCATGACGGCTTCGGGCTGCGGCGCCACCGTCAAGGAATATGGCCATTTGCTGGCGCACGATGGGCGCTATGCCGCCAAGGCGCAGCGCATTGCGCAGCTGGCGCGCGACCTGTGCGAAATCCTGCCGGCATTCGAGACGGAACTGGCGGCGCTGGTGCAGGGCCGCATCACCGAGCGCGTGGTGTACCACCCGCCGTGCACCTTGCAGCATGGCCAGCAAATCCGCGGCCGGGTCGAGCAGGTGCTGCGCGCGGTCGGCGTCGACGTGCGCCTGTGCGCCGACAGCCATTTGTGCTGCGGCTCGGCCGGCACTTATTCCATCTTGCAGCCGGCGCTGTCGCAGCAGCTGCGCGACAACAAGGTGGCCGAACTGGAAGCGTGCGCGCCGGACGTGATCGTGTCGGCCAATATCGGCTGCCTCAGCCACTTGCAGTCGGGCACCGAGGTACCGGTGCGGCACTGGATCGAACTGATCGATGCGGCCTTGACCCCGTCCTAGATCTGGTCTTCCGTGTATTTTGCGGCGCGCCATTGCGGCGGCGCGATATAGTTGTTGGCCCAGTCCAGCACGGCGTCGGCCGGCATCGGGCGGGCGATGCCATAGCCTTGCGCCAGGTCGCAGCCCAGCTCGATCAGGCGCTCGCCGTGGGCGATGCTTTCCACCCCTTCGGCGATCACCGTCAGCTGGAACGAGCGGGCCAGGCCGATCACGGCGCGCACCAGGTGCAGGTCGTCGCGGTCGTTGAGCATATTGTGGACAAAACTCTGGTCGATCTTGATGATGTTGGCCGGCAGGCGCTTCAGGTAGGACATCGAGGAATAGCCGGTGCCGAAATCGTCGAGCGCAAAGGTGATGCCCAGCGCCTGGCAGGCGCGGATGATGCGGCGCACGTGTTCGACATCGTGCAGGGCCGATGATTCGAGGATCTCGATTTCCAGCATGCTGGCGCGTACGCCGGGAAATTCGCCGAGGATGGTTTTCAGGCGCAGCACGAAATCGGGCTGCTGGAAGTGGCGCGCCGCGATATTCACGCTGACCACCCACTGCCGGCCGGCCGCGCCCCAGCGCTGCATTTGCCACAAGGCCTGGCGCAGCACCCATTCGCCGATGTCGATGATCAGGTCGGTTTGCTCGACCAGCGGCAGGAACTGCGCCGGCGCCAGCAGGCCGCGCTGCGCATGCTGCCAGCGCAGCAGCGCTTCCATCCCCACCACGGCGCCGGTGCGCATGTTGACCTTGGGCTGGTAGTGCAGGCGCAGTTCGCCGTTGATCAGCGCGTGGCGCACTTCGGTGCGCTGGTTGTGGTGGGTGCGCACTTCCTCGTCGAGGTGGCTGTCGAAGAAGTGATACTGGTTGCGCCCCGTCAGCTTGGCCTGGTAGACGGCATGGTCGGCGTGGCGCAGCAGGCTTTCCGCGTTCATGTCCTTGCCCGCATACACGGCAATGCCGGCGCTGGCCGTCAGTTGCACCGCTTGCTGGTCGCACTGGTAGGGCTGGCTCAGTTCGCGCATCAGCACTTGCAGCTGCTGCTCGACGCTGGCCAGGCTGGCCTGGCCGCACAGCAGCAGCACGAATTCGTCGCCGCCCAGGCGCGCCGCATAATGCGACTTGCCGGTGAATTCATGCAGGCGGCCGGCCACCTGCTTGAGCAGGTCGTCGCCCGCTTCGGCGCCGTAGCGGTCATTGATGGCCTGGAAGTGGTCGAGATCGAACAGGCACACGGCCATCAGGCGCTGGCGTTCGCGCGCCAGGAACAGTTCCTGTTCAAAGCGGGCCGCCAGCGCGGCGCGGTTGGGCAGGCCGGTCAGCACGTCATGGTAGTTTTGCCAGGACATTTTTTGCAGCACCTGCTGCATGTGCACGGTTTCCGTCAGCTGCGCGCCCAGCTGCTGCCGGCTGGCCTGCAGCGAGGTGAGCATCTCGCCCACGTCGCCCACCATGCCATTGAAGGCGCGCGACAGGTGTTGCGCTTCCGGCGTGGCGCCGGCCGCCATGCGCACCGTGAAGTCGCCGCCGCGCAAGCGCTCGATGGCTTGCGCCAGCCGCGCCAGCAGCTTGCGGTGGGAGGCCAGCAGCAAGCCCAGCAGTACGAAGATCAGGGTGATATTGAAGGCGCTCAGCACGGCTTGCTGGCGCACGGCCTGCCACACCTGCAGCAGCGGCAGGTCGGGCGTGTACTGCAGTTCCAGCACGCCATCGCTGCCGCCGGGCAGCGACACTTGCAGGCGGTTGTGGATCGGCCGCATGCCGGCCAGCCGGGCAAACCACGCCGGCACCTGCCCGCCTGGCGCCGGGCCCGGCGGGCTGTCGGCCAGCACTTCGACGCGCGTGCCACCGCCATGCCAGGCGATGGCGGCCAGGTTGCGGTTCAGGGGCAGGGCGGTGCGCAGCACCTGCTGCACGCTGGCGTCCTCGGTGCGCACCGACAGCGGCAGCACGGTGTTGGCCAGGTACAGATTGAGCTGGCGCGCCTCGCCGCGGTAGCGCGCGTCCGCTTGCGCCGTTTCCGCCGTCAGCAAGGTATGGTAACGGACGGCGGAGACGGCCAGTATCAGCAATAAAATGGGCAGGAACCAGCGGGAATACGTCCCCATCCGCGACCATGACGATAAAATGTTCCCGAAGACTGGCATCGTTCCGTATCGATATCCGTGAATAATTTAGCAAACATTATCACCGAATAGTGCCGTCAGGAACAGATATCGGACGTCCAGCTAAAAAAAAATTAACTGTGAGAAATTGGCATGTTTGTTGTTTAAAGTCAATGTCAATTTCATCGCCGATTTCTTCTACAGCAGGCCCAGCGAACTGCTACCGGTATGGGCATCGCGCGCATGGGCCGCCTTGCCGTTGAGCTTGATGGACAGCCGCAAGTCATTGACGGAATCGGCATTGCGCAAGGCATCTTCATAGCTGATCTGGTCTGCTTCGTGCAGGTCGAACAGGGCCTGGTCGAAGGTCTGCATGCCCAGCTCGCGCGATTTTTTCATCAGCTCCTTGATCTCGTGCACCTGGCCCTTGAAGATCAGGTCGCTCATCAGCGGCGAATTGAGCAGGATCTCCATCGCCACCTTGCGCCCGCCGCCATCCTTGCTCGGCACCAGCCGCTGCGAGATCAGGCCCTTCAGGTTGAGCGACAGATCCATCAGCAGTTGCTGGCGCCGTTCTTCGGGGAAGAAATTGATGATGCGGTCGAGCGCCTGGTTGGCGTTATTCGCATGCAGGGTGGCCAGGCACAGGTGGCCGGTTTCGGCAAACGCGATCGCGTGGTCCATGGTTTCGCGGTCGCGGATTTCGCCGATCTGGATCACGTCGGGCGCCTGGCGCAAGGTGTTTTTCAGGGCCGTGCCCCAGTCTTCCGTATCGACCCCCACTTCGCGCTGGGTGACGATGCAGTTGCCGTGCGGATGGATGAATTCCACCGGATCTTCGATCGTGATGATATGGCCGTGGCTGTTGGCGTTGCGGTGGCCCAGCATGGCCGCCAGGGTGGTCGACTTGCCGCAGCCGGTGGCGCCCACCATGATCACCAGGCCGCGCTTGCTCATCACCACGTCCTGCAGGATGGCGGGCAGGCCCAGCTGGCCCAGCTCGGGAATCGCGGTGTTGATGGTGCGCAGCACCATCCCCGCCTGGCCCAGCTGTACAAAAGCCGAGACGCGAAAGCGCCCCAGGCCTTCGGGGCTGATGGCGAAGTTCGCTTCGTTGCTCGCTTCAAAACTCTGCACCTGCTTGTCGTTCATCAGCGCGCGCACATAGCCGGCCGCCAGCACCGCGTCGAGCGGCGTCGATGACAGCGGCGTCAGCTTGCCGTCGAGCTTGATGGCCGGCGGAAAACCGGCCGTGATGAACAGGTCCGAGCCGCCGCGTTCGCGCATCTGCGCCAGCAGCGCGTGGATGGCGCCGGTATTGTCGGAATGGGCCATGGCTTATCCCGGGAAGTTTTCAGGCGACTTGGCGGCCGAACGCGCCGTCTCGGCCGAAATCGCGCCACGCCGCACCAGGTCCGTCAGGCACTGGTCCAGGGTCTGCATGCCGACGTTGCTGCCGGTCTGGATCGCCGAATACATCTGTGCCACCTTCGCTTCGCGGATCAGGTTGCGGATCGCCGGCGTGGTCAGCATGATTTCATGGGCCGCCACGCGCGTGCTGCCATCCTTGGTTTTCAGCAGGTTTTGCGCGATCACCGCCTGCAGCGATTCGGACAGCATGGTGCGCACCATTTCCTTTTCTTCGGCCGGGAACACGTCGATGATGCGGTCGATGGTCTTGGCCGCCGACGAGGTGTGCAGGGTACCGAACACCAGGTGGCCCGTCTCGGCGGCCGTCAGCGCCAGGCGGATGGTTTCCAGGTCGCGCAATTCGCCCACCAAAATCACGTCCGGATCTTCACGCAGGGCCGAGCGCAGCGCATTGCTGAACGAATGGGTGTGCTGGCCCACTTCGCGCTGGTTGATCAAACACTTTTTCGGCTCGTGCACGAACTCGATCGGGTCTTCGATGGTGAGGATGTGGTGGTTCAGCCGTTCATTGACGTGATTGACCATCGCCGCCAGCGTGGTCGATTTGCCGGAACCGGTCGGTCCCGTCACCAGCACCAGGCCGCGCGGGCGCATCGCCAGCTCGCCGAAGATGCGCGGCGCGTTCAGCTCTTCCAGGGTCAAGACTTTAGACGGAATCGTGCGCAGCACGGCCGAGGCGCCCCGTTCCTGGTTGTAGGCATTGACCCGGAAACGCGCCAGGCCCGGGATTTCAAACGAAAAATCGCATTCGAGCGCTTCTTCATACGCCTTGCGCTGGCCGTCGTTCATGATGTCATAGATCATGCTGTGCACTTCCTTGTGCTCGAGCGCCGCCACATTCAGGCGGCGCACGTCGCCATTGACCCGTATCATCGGCGGCAGGCCGGCGGACAGGTGCAAGTCGGAGGCCTTGTTCTTGACGGAGAATGCGAGTAGTTCGGAAATGTCCATTTATAATCCCTGTGCCTGCAATAAAGGGCGCCGCGCGCATGCCGCGTCAACGCCCGCCCACTAGAAAATGATTATGTCCACAATCGAAGAGAAACTGCAAGCCGTGCGGCGCGCGATTACACAAGCAGCAACCGAAGCCCGGCGCCCGCCTGACAGCGTGACGCTGCTGGCCGTGTCGAAAACCTTTGGCGCGGACGCCGTGCTGGCGGCTGCCGCCGCCGGCCAGACGGCCTTCGGCGAAAACTATCTGCAGGAAGCGCTCGACAAGATCGCCGCCGTCAGGCTGGCGCTGGAGCAGCCGGCCATCGAATGGCATTTTATCGGCCCGATCCAGAGCAACAAGACGCGCCCGATCGCCGAGCATTTCGACTGGGTGCATACGGTCGAGCGTGAAAAAATCGCCGCCCGCCTGTCGGAGCAGCGCCCGGCGGGCATGGCTGACTTGAACATTTGCCTGCAGGTCAATATCAGCGGCGAAGCGAGCAAGAGCGGCGTGTCGCCCGATGACTTGCCGGCGCTGGCGCATGCCGTGGCGCAATTGCCGAAGTTGCGCCTGCGCGGGCTGATGGCGATTCCCGAGCCGCAGACCGATCCGGTATTGCAGCGCGCCGCGTTTGCGCAGCTGCGTGCCTTGTATGAACAACTGCGCGCCGGCGGCCTGCCGCTCGATACCCTGTCGATGGGCATGTCGGCCGACCTGCAGCCGGCCGTGCTGGAAGGTGCCACCATCGTGCGCGTCGGCAGCGCCATCTTCGGTTCACGTACTTATTCCTGATCCCCTTTGAAAGAGCATCCATGACGCAAGCATTGAAAATAGCATTTGTCGGCGGCGGCAATATGGCGGCGGCCCTGATCGCCGGCCTGGCCGGCAAACTCACGGCGGGCGCGAACATCCACGTGATCGATCCGCATGCGCCGGCGCTGGACAAATTGCAGGCGCAGTTTGGCGTCACCACGGCCGCCGCTGCCGATGAGGCCCTGCGCGCGGCGGACGTGATCGTGCTGGCCGTGAAGCCGCAAAGCATGCGCGAAGTGGCGGCGCAATTGCTGCCGTTCCTCGATACCGCCAGGGCGCCGCTGGTGCTGACGATCGCCGCCGGCATCCGCAGCAGCGACCTGGCGCGCTGGCTCGGTGATTACCCGGCCATCGTGCGCTGCATGCCGAATACGCCGGCCCTGATCGGCATGGGCATCACCGGCATGGTGGCCAGCGGCGGCGTGAGTACCGCGCAACGAGCCCAGGCCGACGCCATCCTGGCGGCGGTCGGTACCACCGTCTGGCTGGACGACGAGGAAAAAATCGATCCGGTGACGGCGATTTCGGGCAGCGGCCCGGCCTATGTGTTCTACTTTATCGAAGCGATGCAGGAAGCGGCGCGCGAGCTGGGCTTGACGGCCGAACAGGGCACGCAGCTGGCAATCGCCACCTTCACGGGCGCGGCGCAACTGGCCGCCAACTCCAGCGAGCCGGCCTCGGTGCTGCGCGAACGCGTGACGTCCAAGGGCGGCACCACCTATGCCGCTTTGACCAGCATGGAAGAGAGCGGCGTCAAGGCGGCCATTATCAAAGGCATCAAGGCGGCGGCGGCGCGCGGGCGCGAGCTAGGTGACGAGTTGGGGAAACAAGACACCTGACGACACCGTGGCGAGTGGCAGGGAGTTGCTGTGGACGAATAGTAAAGTCGGACACAAACTGATAGATCTTTTAAAAAATAAGGTTTATGGACGTGGATGCGGCCAATGATTAGTTTGCTAGTGCAGGTAGAGCGCGTTGTTGACGACCACTTTCCGGTATGGGTCGCATGCGTGCTTACCGATGCTGATGGCGTACGACATGAATTCGTCGAAAAAGGACCTGTCGTCAGCACTGGGGAGTTAATGTTCGGGAGCCATTACCCCCACCTTGGGCACATCGGCTGCGTCATTGAAGAGGAATGGGTTGATAAACTGGGACGTAGCCTGGTGCGGGTGAGCACTGAGAAGCCTTGGTCCATACAATCGGTGGCCGGAGAGACCAGGTTCACGGTATTTAAAGAACGCATTTTTACGGGTTAAGTTTGGGCAGCGAACCGCCAGGAGCAGTCATTGGAGAAATAATGGATTGGACGCCGATTTCAGAGGCTGGGTTGTGGGACAAGATCATCAGTGCGGAAGGTCGAATGAATCTTCAGGTCCTGCGCCTGTGGGAAACCATCAAAATTCTTCCTGAAAAGTGGAGCGAACAAACGTATGGCACAGTTGGTGGTGGCTTTTGGGTTGTCGCCATCATCGGCAACAGGGTGATTTGGTTCAACGATATCGAAGATGGTTTTAACTGTTCTTCGTATGTAGTTGCCGGTAAGCTTGCCGAGTATTTTTGCAACCAGGATGAACTTGAGATAGCCGTTCAACATGTGTTGACGATCATCGAGACGGGCAGGGATGCCATCGCGCGATGCTCCGCCCCGATCCCAGGGGAATGGCAGCCTGGATAAGTCAAATATCACAGGTCCGGTTCGGGCGACAGCAGCCACTTGCATCGCCCCAGGAAACTGCAGTTTTGGTCAGGTGTTCTACATCACCTTCACAGCACGGCCAATATACAGGATAGGCCCGGTCGGCCGTCCCGTCGGCGATCCGGTCTCCGGCTCCAGCGTGATTTCAAACAGCTGCTCGGCCTGCATTGGCGGCAGCTTGTCGAGTTTCAGCTTGAGCGTTTGCCCGGGCTGTACCAGGCCCAGCGACACAGGGGCGCCCCAGTCCTTGCCCTTGGTCCAGAACTGCAGCGATTTTTGCTGCGGCACGCTAGTGGGGCCCAGCGGTATCAGGCTCAGGTCGCGGCTGTTTTTATTGCTGGCTTGAACGATCCAGCCGGGCGCCTTGTCCTGCGGCGCGACCAGCACCACCAGGTAGCCGGGGCCGCCTGGCGCTTGCAGCTGCATGGTCACCGTCACGGCCAGCGCGGCGGCGGTTGCCAGGCCACCGCCGGCCAGTATCCGCCAGAACGCCAGGCTGTTCCACCAGGCTTGCCAGCCGCCGGCCTGTTTGATGGCTTTGGGTGTAAACAGGGTCGAGGCGATGCGTGGCCACAACTGGGGTGACGGGTCTTGCGGCGGCGCCAGCGCGGTCAAGGGCAGCAGCCGCTGTTCCCAGGCATCGACGGCGGCGCGCAAGGCGGCATCGTTAGGCAGGCGCTGTTCCACCTGCGCGCGTTCGGCCAGCGGCAGGGTGCCCAGCACATATTCGCCGGCCAGCGCCTGCAGTTCTTCATCATTCAATGGCGTATTCATCCCATGCACTCCCGCAAGCTGGCCAGGCCGCGCTTGACCCAGGCTTTCACGGTGCCGAGCGGCGACGCCACGCGTTTGGCGATTTCGCTGTGCGAGCAGCCGTCGACATAGGCGTACAGGATGCAGTTGCGCTTGGACTCGTCAAGGTGGCCCAGGCAATCGTGCAGCTTGCCCATGTTCGCTTGCAGGGCGTACGCATCGGCGGGTTCATCGTCCTGGCGTTCGTGCAGCAGGTTTTCCACGGTATCCTCGTCGGCTGAAATTTCATGGGCGCGCGCACGCGCCACGTTCAGCGCCTGGTGCCGCACCACCACATAGATCCAGCCCTTGCCGCTGCCGCGCGTGGCGTCGAAACTGCCGGCGCGGCGCCAGATGCTGAGAAAGGCGTCGTGCAGCACATCTTCGGCCAGCGCGCGCTGGCGCACGATACGCAGCGCCACACCCAGCAGGTAACGGCTTTCCTGCTGGTACAAGGCCTGCAGGGCTTGCTGCTCGCCGCGCGCGCAGGCGCGCAGGGCGGCGTCGTAGTCGTAGGTGGCGGCTGGCGTAGGCAAGGTGGCGTCTGTCGGTTGGTTAGCAAGTTTTCAATGGATTATAGGCCAGAAAAGATCTTGCCAACCGACATGTTTCAACCGTTTCAGGCGGCTTTCCAGAAAATATAATCGGCCTGGTAAGGCACCCATTGCTTGGCGCCCAGATTGCTGGCGCCGCAAGCGGACATCGGCGCCACGCCGCCCTGGGTGGCCACCCGCTGGATATAGCTCACGCCCTGCATCGCGCCGCTGCCGGTGGCCGGATTGGCTTTGACCAGCTGATACGGAATATTGCCGGCGCCGGCAGGCGCCACCGCCACTTGCGTTGCCGTCACGGCCGAACCATCGCGGCTGGCCCAGGTGGCCGGTGGGCCGACATACGTGCCGACCTGCATGCCGCCGCGGTCATTGAGCACCGCGTCCGGTCCGCCGAAGACCCATTCGTGGCCGCTCATGTCTTTCTTGGCCTTGCATTCATAGGTGATCTTGCCGACGCCGACGGTCTGCATGGCGACCTGGTGGCCGGCTGGTACTTGCACGGTGGCGGGCAGGGTGTCTTGCGAATAACGTGCGGCCATCGGGGCGCAGGCCGTCAGCAGCAGGGCGGACAGGGGAATGGCGAGGGTAATGATATGCATGGCAGGCTCCTGAAAGTATGGTTCAACCGGTTGGCTGATACCAGTACTACCCGCGGCAACGCCGTTTGGATGCAGTCAGGAAAAATTATTTTGCAATATGGTGGGTGCGTTGCCGGTCCATCCGCTGCAGCACGCTGCGGATCACGGGCAGCGCCACTTTCGCGTGCCTCAGCAGTTTGGACGCTTTCAGCAGCAGCGGCAAGCTGCGGCGCGGGCGCAGCAGCATCAGGCCCAGCACGGCGGCGCCCACCAGCAGCGGTTTTTTCACGCGCGCCATGATGGTCTGGCGCAGATTGCCGCCGCTCAAAGGCTCCAGCAGCAACTGCGTCTGCTCGCCCAGCGCCGTGCGCTGCAGCGCGCATTCGGCCAGCAGCGCGTCGCGCCGCTGCCTGGCGGTGGGCTTGATCTTCAGGGGCGACTGGTTCATGGCTGCTCCGATTCGCGCTGCGCCAGATGCTGCAAGGCGTCGAGGTCCTTGCTCAGCTCATCCATGGTGAACGACAGCAGCTTGGGCTTGTTGCGAAAGCTGGCGCGCACGCCGACCAGGGTGGCGATGGCGGCAACGATAAAGACGGTCGAGGAAATGGCGATGGCGCCGATGCGGTGCGTGTCCCAGAAGATGACGATGACGAGGAACACCAGCAGCACCAGGCCGACAAACAGCAGCAGCAGGGCCAGCATGGCCAGGCCCAGGTAGGTCAGGTAGCGCAGCGACTCTTCTTCCATCTCCACCGCCGCCAGTTTCAAACGGGTGCGGATAATGGCGGCCAGGGTCGCCGCGACGCGGGCAGCATGTTGAACGATAGCCATGAACTGCCTTTCGTGTCGAAATGCAGGCGGCCGTGCCGCCCGGGTGGTGCGGGAAGAAACTAGCGGCGCGACGAGGCCAGCAGCAAGCCGAACAGCACGCCGACGACGGCGCCGGCGCCGACCGCCTTCCATGGATTGTCCTGCACGTATTCGTCGGTGGCCTTGGCGGCCTTCTTGGTGCGGTCGACCACGTCTTCTTCCAGTTTGATCAGATCTTTCTTTGCCGTATCGAGCGTGGCAATGAATTTCTCTTTCACGGCGCGGATGTTTTCGCCGGTCTGGCCGCCTGCATTGTCGAGCCAGCCTTCGGCTTCGTTGATGACACCCTTGATGTCGCCGATGACTTTATCGCGTGCCTGGCTGGCGTCGTCGATGATCTTGTCGCTGCTGGATTTGCCTGTTTGTATCGAGCTCATGTATTACCTCATGGGTGGGTGAAAGCACAGTGAAATACCAGTGTAGACAGCAGCGGCCAGTGAGTCTTGCGGCGCCTCAATAACTTCCGGGGCGCAACACTGATTGCCTAGCGGAACGCAAAGTCAAGCACGACCCCCGCAAAAACCGCTGCTCCTAGCCAGTTATTATGCCGGAATGCGGCAAAACACGGCATACGCTCGCGTGCGCGTATCAAGGTGTAGTGATAAATGGCGCAACCGGCCGCCACCAGCAGGCCCGCCACGTACCAGTAGCGCAGGCCCAAATACCAGCCGCAGGCGAGCCACAGCAGCAGGAACACGGCATAGCACAGCATGATGATGGCGACGTCGTAACGCCCGAAGGTGATGGCCGAGGTCTTGATGCCGATCTTCAGGTCGTCGTCGCGGTCGACCATGGCGTACTCCGTGTCGTAGGCCACGGCCCAGAACACATTGCCCACCAGCAGCAGCCAGGCGACGGCCGGCACCGAATCGGTGATGGCGGCAAAACCCATCGGAATGCCGAAGCCGAACGCGATGCCGAGATACGCTTGCGGAATCGCAAAGAAACGCTTGAAATAGGGATAGGTGGCGGCGATGATCACTGCCGCCACCGAGAGTTGCTTGGTCAGCGCGTTCAGCGGCAGGATCAGGCAGAAGGCGGCCACCGTCAGCACGCCGGCCACGGCCAAGGCCTCCTTGCCGCTGATGCGCCCGCTGGTAATCGGCCGCTCGGCCGTGCGCTTGACGAATTTGTCGATATCCTGGTCGGCGTAGTCGTTGATGGCGCAGCCGGCCGAGCGCATCAGGAAGGTGCCGAGGATGAAGATCAGCAGCAGCCGCCAGCTTGGTACGCCTTGCTGCGCCAGCCACAAGGCGCACAGGGTCGGCCACAGCAGCAATACGGTGCCGATCGGCTTGTCGAGCCGGATCAGGCGGAAATACAGCGCCAGCTTGTTCATGGAAAACTCGATCTTGTAGAAGAGAAACGCCGATTATCGCAAATAGTATGACGATCTACTATTGTTGCGCTCAGGCTTCTTCCGTCAGCAGCATCTCGACGCCGGGCAGCTGGCAGCCGGCAATCGCCGCGCACAGGGCGTCGATGGCGGCCTTGCGCGTAAAACTTTTGCGCCACAGCATCACCACCCGGCGCGAGGGCGCCGGTTCGTCGAATTCGCGGTATTCCAGCATGCCGTCGGCGGCGTGCATGTCCGGCACCGAGGCGCGCGGTAGCACGGTCAGGCCGATGCCGCTGGCCACCATATGGCGGATGGTTTCCAGCGATGAACCTTCAAAGGTGCGCTGCATGCCGTTGCCGGGCGAGGAAAAGCGCGCCATTTCCGGGCACACTTCCAGCACCTGGTCGCGGAAGCAATGGCCGTTGCCGAGCAACAGCATGGTTTCCGATTTCAGGTCCTGCGCGGCAATGCTGCTGCGCGCCGTCCACGCATGGTGGCGCGGCATGGCGACCACGAACGGTTCGTCATACAGATCGTGCATGGCCATGCCGTGTTCGGGCAGGGGCAGCGCCATGATGGCCACGTCCAGTTCGCCCTGGCGCAGCAGTTCGAGCAGGCGCACTGTGAAATTTTCTTGCAGGATCAAGGGCATCTGCGGCACCTGGTCTATCATCGCTTTCACCAGCGGCGGCAGCAGGTAGGGGCCGATGGTGTAGATCACGCCCAGGCGCAGGGGCCCGGCAAGCGGGTCCTTGTTCTGCTTGGCCAGCTCCTTGATGGCGGCCGTCTGTTCCAGCACGCGCTCGGCCTGGGCGATGATTTGCGCGCCCAGCGGCGTGACCGAGATTTCCGCGCCGCCCCGTTCGAACAGCACCACGCCGAGCTCGTCTTCGAGCTTCTTGATGGCCACTGACAGGGTCGGCTGGGCAACAAAGCAGGCTTCCGCCGCATGGCCGAAGTGCTTGGCGCGCGCGACCGCCACGATATATTTCAGTTCAGTCAGTGTCATAAGGTGATTGAAACACAGGAAGTGCCAGCTTGCAATGAATGAAAGAGACGCGCGCGGCAAACTGTCGCGGCGATCGCGTATTGTAGTGGATCGCCCCCTATAATAGAGGCAGCACACCTCTTACTCTACTGCACAACGGAAGCCCATGCCTGACTTTGAAACCAAATTATGCAGCCGCGAGGAGCTGCAGGCGCGCGCCGCGGCCTTGCCGACCCCGGTGGTCGTCACCAATGGCGTGTTCGATATCCTGCACCGCGGTCACGTGACCTATCTGGCACAGGCGCGCGCCTTGGGCGCCTCGCTGGTGGTGGCGATCAACACCGACGCCTCGGTCAATCGGCTTGGCAAGGGCGACGACCGCCCGCTCAACAGCTGCGAAGACCGCATGGCCGTGCTGGCCGCGCTCGAATCGGTGAGCCTAGTGGTGCCGTTCTCGGAAGACAGCGCGCTCGAAGTGGTGCAGGAAATCCAGCCCGGCATCTATGCCAAGGGTGGCGACTACGACATGACGGCGATTCCCGAAGGCAAAGCCGTGCTGGCCTATGGCGGCCAGGCGGTGGCGATCGACTTCGAACACGACCGCTCGACCACCAAACTGCTCAGCAAGGTGCGCCAGCAATAATGCGCGCCAGATTGCGCATACGGCCGCTTGTGTGGCGGCCTGTTGCGTTTATACTATCGTGCTGGCGTGTGGCGTAGCGCCGCGCGCATGAACTTGGCGATTGCCAATGTTTCCTCATGGATAAAAAGGCGGTAATATGATCAACATGCCAAGGCTGCCTATCAATCAGCCGCAGCGCGTAGTGCCGCCTTTCCTGTTACGCCACGTCCCATGGCGGTCATCGTTTGCGACAGAAGAAATCAATGGATCATAAAACCACGGGAGAATGGCTGCTGCAGTCCGGCGTCTGGATTGCCGATGAAGCCCAGTCAGGAATGCAATTTGAACGTAGTGCCGCAGGCAAGGCGGTGTCGCCGCGCCTGACCGGCGACGATATCGGCCAGCTGATGCGCACGCCGCGCCTGCCCGGCGACGCCAAGGTGCAGTTTCCGCCCGAATTCCATTTCAGCCCATTTACGGGCGCCACCCTGCAGGCGCCGCCGACCGCCGGCCAGGCCAGCGCCTGGCTGCCGCCATTTGGCGCGCGTCCGCTGAACAGCAGCGTCATGCCCGGCGCCACCGGCCTGCGCCAGACGGCCGTGCCGATGAAGCTGGCGCGCAGCCCGGCGCGCGACGAGCCTGCCGACGCGCTGGCCAATGCCGATCCCGACGCCACGATGCCCGCGCCGCCACCCGGCGAGCACGCGTTTTTCTCGGCCCGTTTCGGCACCTTCGGCGCGGCCTTGCTGGCGCTCGACGCGCGCAAGGGTTCATTGTACGGCTGGCTGCCCGGTTCGCAGCACTGGCTGGCGCTGGAATCCTCGCAAGGCGGCCTGCTGTCCGAATGCCTGCTGGGCGAGACGGCCTGGCGCGCCGAACTGGCCACCGGCTGGAACAGCCGCCTGTACGTGCCCAGCGGCCATGGCCTGGCCTGCATCACGCCCGATCTTCCTTCATTGAGCTACCAGGTCGAGCATTTCGGCGATGCGCCGTCGGCCGCCGCACCCGTCTGGTTCCAGGGCCGGCTGTGGGCGCCGCTGCAAGGGCCTGACGGCGTGATCCGCTTCCTGAACCTCGATGCCCAGCATGCACTGGGCACGCAAGTATTGCTCGACGGCGCGGTGTCGCTGGGCCGTGCCAGCGCGCCGGTGGCGTATGGCCGCAGCGTGATCTGGCCGTGCGAACATGGCCAGCTGCGCCTGCAGCAGCGCCAGGACGGCGGCATGGCGGCCAGCTGGACGCCGTGGCCGGCCGGACTGCAGCCGCAATTCGATTTCGGCTGCCCGTATCTGTCGCGCGATGGCGACTTGTGGCAGCTGTGCTTTGACGTAGTCGCCGACCGCTACCTGTACCTGAAACTGGGCACGCAGGGCGAAACGGTGGAGGCAATGGAGCCGCGCCTGTGCTCGGGCAGTTTCAATTACCGTTTTTCGACCAAGCTGAAAACCGCGCCGTGGCTGGAGCTCGAGCGCGGCAATGACGGCGGCAGCAGCAAGTCGGTGATGCCGCTGCTGGAAGCGGGCGAGACCGTATTGGGCGTGCGCTTTGAAACCCGCAGCAGCCTCGACAGCGTGCTGCGCTCGGAAGAGCGCATGTATGCGCAACTGCTGCAGGATGACGGCGTGCGCGAACTGCCGTTCCACGCTTTTTCGGTGGCCGAACCGTGGCGCATGCGCCTGTTTGCGCACCAGGGCACACTGTGGGCGTACCACCCCTTGCTGACGCGTATCGATGGCTGGAAGCTGCAAGCATGAAATGGATCGCGCGCATTATCGCCGCCGTTGCGGCCCTCGCACTGTCCGGACCCGGCAACGCTGCAGGCATCCAGCAAGCCTTTCTGGTGCAGAACTCGGGCTGGATGGAGCCGTTTTATACCGACCAGCAGTCGCAGCTGAAAGCGCTGGTCGGCGCCGTGGCGCAGGCCGCCAGCACGCCCGACGACCAGCTGTTTTTGCTGGCCTTCAGCCAGAGCAGCGGCAGCAATGTCTCGCCCGCGCTGCTGGGGCAGGGACGCGGCGCGGCCGCCATCAACGCCCAGCTGGCGCCGCTGGGCCTGGCGCGCAAGGGCAATGGCGGCGCGCTGGCCGACACGGATTTCCAGGAAGCCGTGACGAAAACCATCACCGGACCATTCCGTTCGGCGTCCGGCATCGTGTGGATTTTTACCAATAACAAGAACAGCCCCAACAACGACAGCCAGACCGCCGAGCGCAACCGCGACTTTTATCGCTTGCTGCATCTGGAGCCATCGATCACCAAGACCCTGGTGTTTCCTTTGCGCATGCCGGTGCAGGGCAAGCTGTACAGCGCCAAGGGATTGATGGTGTATGCGCTGGCGTATGGCCAGCCGGCCGCCGACGCCCTGAGCCGCATCCAGGCCGAGGGGCGGCTGTCGAAGGTGCTGACGCGCGCGCCGGCTCGCTTGAAACCGGTCGACCAGGACGCCGTGCGCATCGTGCCGCAGTCGGTCAAGAACAGCCCCAACGTGCACGCCAGCCTGGGCCGCGATGGCCGCACCATCGTGCTCGACGTGGAGGCGGCCAGCCTGCTGCCGCAGGTGGTCCTGCAGGCGTCCTTGCAGAACATGTTTTTCCCGTATGTGATCGAGAACGCCACAGTGCGGGCGGCGCTGGCCGGCCAGGCGGCGCCGCTGCAGGTGACGCCCGATACCATCAAGGGTTTGCAGCCGGGCGCCAGCCAGTCGGTCGAAGTGCGCTTTGACTTGCCGATGGCGCAGATTCCATCGCCATGGTCGGCCCAGGCCCTGTCGGCCATGGGCAAGCAGGTGCTGCTGCCGATGACGGCGACGGTCGGTCTGGCCGACCAGCGCCTGGCTTTGTCGACCGGCTTTGCCACCGAACTGCAGGAACTGTTCCCGGGCGATCCGATCTCGGAAGTATTTACGCCGCCCGACAGCGTGCGCGCCTCGCAGGCCACGGTGCCGCTGCTTGTGCGCATCCAGTATCCGCTGCTGCCGGTGCTGCTGATTATCGGCGCCATCTTGCTGCTGGTGCTGGCGTTTGTGCTGTTCGGCCTGCTCGGCACGCGCAGCAAGCGCTACCGCGTGGTGGTCGACGGCGTGGCGCGCCAGGTCATGCTCAAGCCGTTCAAAAGCGTCGTCATCAAGGACGACGGCGGGCGCGATATTGGCGAACTCAAGCGTGGCCTGGGCAAGCCGTCCGTGGTGCGCGTGGCCGACGGCCACCAGCTGACGCTGGGCTGATCACTTTTCCGATTTACTGACATTACATTACTTTTCGAGGCAGACGATGGCACAAGATACTCCCAAAGACAACGCAGGCTTTACCTTGCCACCACCGGCGGCAGAACCGGCAACACCGGCCACGCCAGCCACCGCCGCACCGGCCACCAGCGCCAGCGTCGAGACCGCGCCAGCGCTGGACCAGGTCGGCGCCACCGACACCTCCTCGCGCGACACACTGATCGGCGGCGCCGTCCTGCTGATCCTGTTCGTGGCCTTTTTCTTTGCCAAGAACGCCTACGCCAACGGCCTGGTGGCCAAGCGCGTGTCGCCGAACAAGGCCAATGCCTCGGGCTGGTGGCTGTTCATTTTCCTTGCCAGCCTGGCCACCGCCGTGGTGCTGGCGGCCGTGAACGCGCATAAATTCCTGGCGCCCCTGTTCATGGGCCCGCTGGTGATGGTCGGCCTGGTGGCGCTGGTGCTGACGTTTACGTCCAGCCGCAACTAACCTTTTTAAACACGCCCGCGCCGGCGACCGCCTACCCGTTAAGGAAACACCATGTCAGACACGTTGAACCAGACCACCGCCGCGCCGGGCGAGCGCAAGCAGGACAAGATCATCGATTTGCGCCCGACCTTGTTCATCGGCGTGGGCGGCACCGGCATGCAGGTGCTGATGCGCGTGCGCCGGCGCATCCTCAACACCTTGTGGGGCGGCGCCGGCCACCGCACGCGCGTTGAAAACCTGACCGAGTTTCCGGTGGCGCAATTCATTCATTTCGACCTCGACAATGGCGCGCTGGTGGAAAGCGGCGAATCGCAGGCGCAGGATTTGCAATTCGACCTGCTGAAATTTACCGACGATGAAAAAATCGTCGGCTCCTTCGACGCCGACAAGTATGGCCGCGACGACGATTCGCTGGAACGCTATCCGCACATCAAGGAATGGCTGCCGCTGACGCCGCAAAAGATCCGCGACCTGAACTTCGACATGCAGTCGGGCGCCGGCCAGGTGCGCGCCGTCTCGCGCCTGTATTTCTTCGACAAATACAGCAAGGTGCGCGACAAGATCCGTTTGAAACTCAAGACATTGAAAGCCGGCCTGTCGCACGAGCGCCAGCTGAGCGAACTGGGCTTGCGCATGGAGCCGGGCCGTTTTCGCATCGTGGTGGTCGGTTCGGTGGCCGGCGGCACCGGTTCCGGTTCCTTCCTGGACATGGGCTACCTGGCGCGCTGGATCGCCAAGACCGAAGTCGAGCGCGCCGACGTGGAACTGATGCTGTTCCTGCCCAGCGGCTTTACCAAGAACAACAAGGACCGCACCGAAGGCAATGGCTATGCGGCGCTGATGGAACTGGAATCGGCGATGATGGGCAACAAGAATTACCTGAGCCGCTGGGATACCTACGACCGCCCGGAGTTGTCGCGCGTGCCGTACAACGAGGTATTCCTGGTCGATTCGGGCAACCTGGCCCAGCAGCATACCGACAGCGTCGACGACATTTATCATATGGTGGCCGATTCCCTGTTCGAAGATTTTGCGTCGGCCGACTTCGCGCGCGCCAAGCGTTCGATCGCCGTCAACCAGGCCCAGCACAAGAACGCCATGTACAAGGCGCCGGTGCCGCAGAACCGTTTCGGCGACATGCGCCTGTATTTCTCGCAGCGCTATTCCTCGTTCGGCATGTCGGTGCTCGATACGCGCCAGGAAGCGGCGCGCGACGAACGCGCCCACCGCTGGGCCGGCGCCATGCTCAAGGCCTTCTTTGGCGTCGGCGGCACGGACGCTGGCGCCAACCGCGCCAATGACGACCAGCGCAACGCCTTTATCGCCGCCCACATGGGCTTGCGCGCGGTGCCGTTCTACGACTTCCCCGTGTTTTCCGACAAGAGCATCGAACTGAAGCGTTCGAACGGTCCCTTCGACGACTTCCAGGTCGTCGACGACCTGCTGGCCGAGCGCCAGGGCAGCCTGCTGAGCGGCGTGGAAGAGCGCGTCAACCGCCGTATCGACGAGATCCGCACCGGCTACGACCGCAAGGAATGGCCGACCCAGTTGCGCGAAGCGGTGCGCCAGCTGGAACGCGACGCCGTGCGCGACCAGGATTCCACCGCCGACACCACCGAAGACCGCATCGCCAAGCGGCGCGCCGAATTGTTCGGCAATATCAAACAGGTAGTGCGCGACCAGCTGTACGGCTACCTCGACAACAAGGAATTCGGTGGCCTGGAATATGTGCTGTCGCTGGTCGAGCAGATCAAGGACCGCATCGAGGCGCCCGGCAGCGGCCTGATCGCGCAGATCGACACGAATGCCGAGCGCTATCGCGAAATCAAGGAAGCGGTGCGCACGCGCGAATACGAACGCCTGCTGAACAACCTGGAACAGGTGCGTGGCGGCCTGTTCGGCAGCGGCGACAAACAGGCCGCCTCGGTGATGGATCATCTGCGCACCGAGATCGCCAATGCGCTCAAGTTCCACCTGCGCGCGCGCGCCGCCGACGAGGCGGTATTGCTGCTGCGCGAGATCTCGCGCTGGCTGGGCAACCGCACCGGCGTCGACGGCGAAGGGCGCGCCGTGTGGAATGGCCTGGTCGGCGAATTGCAGAATGGCCGCGCCGCCGTGCTCGACATGCTGAACCAGCTGCAGACGGCCAATGTCATCGTCCAGAAAGACCTGCAGAAAGACCATGCGACCGCTATCGTCGTGCCCGTCACGCTGGCCGATATCGCCATGCCCGATGCCGGGACCTTGCGTTTCTGGGCCGATGAAGCGTTCCAGGATATCGGCGGCTCCAAGACCCTGTTCCCGATGCTGGGCGACCCTGCCCAGCGCAGCGAAATTTTGAACAAGGTCAAGCGCATGGCGGAAAACCGCCTGGCCATCATGGGCGTGAACGACGAAGACGGCAACAAGGTCGATCCACTGTTCGCGGCCCTCGACCAGATGGAGCCGTCGCGGCGCCAGGATTATTTCCGTAAACTGCTGGCCTGCGCCATGCCGTGGATCGACGCCAATATGGTGGGTGAATTCAATGTGATGGCCGATCAATACAAATGCGTGATAGGCGTGCCTGGCGCGAAGCAGTTCAAGACGCGGTTCGGCGCCGAAATCGAGGCCTGCGTGCAAACCCAGGCCGGCATCACCAAGAGCCAGCTCGATATCGTCGAGACCGGCATCGCCGGGCGCGCCGTGTGCTACTGCGAGCTGGCCGGCGTGCCGCTGACGGTGCTGCGCGGGCTCGAAGGCTGGCGCACCAGTTATCGCAAGGAAAGCGACAACGACAAGGCGCCTATCCACACGCATATCGACACCACCCAGTTCAATCATCCGATCGCGCCGGGCACCGATGAAATCCGTTTGCTGGCGGACCACTTCGCGCTGTTCCTGAAAGCCGTCATGCTGGGTATATTGACACGCCACAATGGCCGCATCGTGCCGCTGGGCCAGTACCTGTTTGCCATGGGCCGCGGCGACGTGCGCCGTATCGGCAATGAACGCTCGATCCGCCAGAGCGGCCTGCACCATGTTTTCCACGGCCTGATCGAGTCGCGCGTGGCCGAGCGCCTGTCGGAAATGGATGATGTGCAGACCGTGGCGCTGGCCGCGCTGGCCAGCTATTACGCGACCGATGTCTATACGCCGCGCCTGATTTCGATGACGGGCGGCGCCCAGCTCGACAACAAGGGTTTCGGCAATTCGATCGCCAATGAGATCGCCGCAGACCTGCGCGAAAGCGCGCGCCGCAAGGGCCTCACCGACGCCGAGATTCGCAAGCTGGAAGAAAAAATGCTGGCCGACCTGAAGGCGTGGGCCAATGTGGTGGCCGATTCCGATGCCGATACGCATGAATGGGAAGTGCGCGAACCGGGAGAGGACGGCTTGCCGCGCCTGAAGTTTGCGATCAAGCCGGAGATGCTGGAACCGGGCGCGCTGCAATCGCTGTTTGCGCCGGCGCCGGTGGCCACCGCACCGTCCGCCGCGGTGGGGTCGCCGTTCGGTATGCCTTCGCTGGCGCCGGCCATGGCGCCGCCGCTGGTCGAGTACCAGTATTTCCTCGGCATCGATGGCAAGCAGCAGGGACCTTTCACGGCCCAGCATATCGGCCAATTCGTGCGTGCCGGACAGATCGTGCCGGCCGCCACCAAAGTCTGGCGCGAAGGCATGCCGGCGTGGGCCGACCTGTCGCAGTTCCCGGAACTGGCCTCGGTGCTGTTCAGTGCGCCGCCATCCCTGAGCGCCGCGCCGCCTCCGCTTTGATGAAGGACGTGTTGTGAACAAGTGTGTCAAGTGTCAATCGGTGCTGGTGGGCGGCGTGCCGTTCTGTCCGTTTTGTGGCCAGGGCGTGGCCGGTGCCGTCGCGCCGCCGCCGTTGCCGAAACCGGTGGCGGCCGCAGTGCCGCCGACACCGGTGCCGGTCAAGGCGGAGCCGAAGCCGGAACCCAGGGTCGAGCCCAAGGTCGAGCCCAAGGTGGAGCCCAAGCCGGTGCCGCAGCCCGTGCAGAAGCCTGTGCCACAGCCCGTACCGCAGCCTGTACCTGCGCCTGCACCGGCGCCCAAGCCGGTGCCCAAAGTGGATACCCCGCCGAAGCCGACCGCACCGCCGAAAAAATGGCCGCGCTGGCTGGCCGCCATCGCCGTGCTGGCGCTGGTCATTGTCTACATGAACGGCAAGCCCGGCGGCAAAGGCGAATCGGCGTGCAATGACGCCATCGACAGCGGCCTGAAGCTGGTGGCCGACGGCAGCCTGGACGGCGCGCGCGGCAAGCTCGCCACCGCCAGGCTCGCATGCACCGGCAAGTCCAGCGCCAAGGCCGAAGACTTGCAGGCGGCCATCGGCAAGGCCGGCGCGGCCAGCAGCGGCTGCCAGCGCAGCGTCAAGGCGATTGAAAATGCGCTCGACGGCAAGCGCCTGCAAAGCGCTGCCGACGCCATCGCCAAGCTCGACGCCGATTGCGCCGGCGCCGCCACGGTCGAGTCCTTGCGCAAGCAGCTGGCGCGCCAGCAGGCGGCGGCCGCCTCGGTACAGGTGGGCGTGCGCCAGGCGCTCGACAACAACGATGCCTCGGCGGCGCAAAACGGCATCGCCAAGCTCGAAGCGATCGACCGCGAATATCCTGAACTCAAGCAGCTGAAAGCCGATCTGCAGGCATTGAATACGCCCGCACCGGCAGCCACACCGGCCCCGGCGCCGGCGCCCACGCCGGTTGATCCGGCGCCAACGCGCCCCATCCAGACCGAACCTGTTGCGCCGCGTGTGGTCGAACGTCCAGCGCCTGCCGCCGCGCCTGCCGTCGACAATGGCGCGGCCATGCGCAACGACATGGCGCAATCGTTCCTGCGCGATGCCGAACGGGCCATGGCCGATGGCCGTTTCGACGCCGCCAAGACCTATCTGGACAGTGCGCGCCGGGTCGACCCGAACAACCCGCGCATCGACAGCCTGTCGCGCCGCATCCGCGAGCGCGAGCGCCAGGTGCTGCAGACGGAAACCACCATCAAATAAGTTACTTTGGAGCCTCTCATGAACAAGACCACTTTGCGCGCCGCCGCCGCCCTGACCCTGACCGCCATGCTGGCCGGCTGCGCGACAGCGCCCGGCAATCCGAACGGCGTTCGCCAGGACAGCAACTATCCGCAAGACGGCAATCAACAAGCCTCAAGCAGTGACGACCCTTGCAGCGTTGGTGCCACCGCCGCCGCCGGTGCGGCCGTTGGCGCCTTGCTCGGTGGCCTGATCAGCGGCAAGAGCGGGATTGTCAAGGGCGCGGCGATTGGTGGCGGCCTGGCCGCGGCCGGTTGCCTGGCGATCAATGTGAATTCGCGCCAGACCAAGACGGCGGCGCAGGCCGACCGCGACTATATCCGCACGCGCGGCGCGCTGCCACGCGAGCCGCAGGTGGTGTCGTACACGCCGCAAGTGAGCGCGGCCACCGTCAAGCGCGGCCAGCCGTTCAAGGTCAATTCGGTGGTGGAACTGGTCAATGGCAGCGCGCAGAACGTCAACGACGTGCGCGAAGAACTGGTGGTGCTCGACCCGCAGGGCCAGCCCTTCAAGTCCGGTTCGAAAGCGCTGGCCAGCAACAACAAGACGGGCGGGCGCTTTGAAAACTCGTTCGAGCTGACCTTGCCGGCCGGCGTGTCGCAAGGCGTGTATGGCGTGAAGACCAATCTGTACGTCAACGGCAAGCTGGCCGCCACGCGCGACCTGCGCACGCAGCTGGTGATCATGGATGTGGACACGGGCGCCAACGCGCAGCTGGCGCTGCGCTGATTGTGTATGCGAATCCGTAGGTCGGGTTAGCGCGCAAGCGCGTAACCCGACAACACCAGCGGCGCCAACAATGTTGTCGGATTACGGCCCCTTTGGCGCCTAATCCGACCTACGCGCCGCCAGCGTAGCCATGCTGGCGCCACGCTTCATACACCACCACCGCCACCGTATTCGACAGATTCAGGCTGCGGTTGTCGGGGCGCATCGGCAGGCGGATGCGTTGTTCGCCGGGAAAACTGTTGCGCAGCTCCGGGTCCAGCCCCCTGGTTTCCGAGCCGAACACGAACACGTCGCCGGGCAAAAAGGCCAGTTCGGCGAACGGGCGCGAGCCGTGCGTGGTCATCGCGAACATGCGCGCCGGGTCCGGTTGCGTGTCGGCGATAAAGGCGTCCCAATGCTTGTGCACTTTCATCGTGGCGTAGTCGTGGTAATCGAGGCCGGCGCGTTTCATTTTTGAATCGTCGAGCGGAAAGCCCAGCGGTTCGATCAGGTGCAGCTGCACGCCCGTATTGGCGCACAGGCGAATGATATTGCCCGTATTGGGCGGTATTTCCGGGTTGACCAGCACGACATGAAACAAAATACTCTCCTTATCTAAATAATCCATCAGTGCGGCGGCGTACGCGCGGCCACCAGCACGGTGACCTTGCGCGCGCCCGCGCGTTTCAGTGCGGCCGCCAGCGCGTGGACGGTATGGCCGCTGCTCATCACGTCGTCGACGATGCCGACATGGCAACCGGCCACTTTCTCGGCATATTGCGGCGCCACCATAAAGGCCTGCGCCAGGTTGGCCCGCCGTTCGCGCGGCGCCACGCCGCTTTGCGCTTTTGTTTCGCGCACGCGGAGCGCCAGCCGCGCTTGCAGCGGGATGGCGAGGCGGCGCGCCAGCGGGCGTGCAATTTCCAGCGCCTGGTTGTAGCCACGCTCCACCAGCCGGGCCGGGCCCAGCGGTACCGGGCACAGCACTTGTGGCGGGTCCCAGCCACTGTCGCGTTGCACGGCCGCCACCAGCAGCTGCGCAAACAGCGGCGCCAGCGCCAGCCGTGCGCCAAATTTCAGTTGCAGCAACAGCTGGTCGACCGGTGCCGCGTAGTCCGCCGCCGTCCAGGTGGCGTCATAGGCGGGCGGGCGGCGCAGACAGCGTCCGCACAGAACGGCCACGTCGGCCAGCGGGTTGGCGCACTGGCGGCAACGGCGCCGCGCTTGTTCCAGGTATTGTTGCCGGCAAAGCGAGCACACGACGCCACGGCAACTGCCGGCGCACAGCGCGCACTGGGCCGGCAGCAGGGCGCCCAGCACATCGAGGCAAAAGAGGCTGTTGATCGTCATGGCCAGGTTCCCTGTACACTGCCGACATTATCTCACCTCACCCGATTCGACATGTCAGTTCCCACTACTCCGCCCAAAATGAGTGCGCCCATCGATGCGGTGCACGTCCGTGATTTCTTTTCCCGCCCGGCGCGCGTGGCGCCGTCCGATTTCCTGCGCCGCGAAGTGTCGTCGCGCATGCATGAACGCCTGGAACTGGTCAAGATCGCGCCTTTGCGCGTGCTGGACGCGGGCTGCGGCCCCGGCGCCGACCTGGCGCAACTGCACAAGGATTATCCTGCCGCGCAGATTCTCGGCCTGGACGCCGCGCAAGCGATGGTGCAGGCGGCGCGCGCGCCGGCCAGCAAATTGTCCGGCCTGAACCAGTTTCTCAGCAAGCTGCTGCCGGCCAAGACGGGCGTGGACTTGCTGTGCGGCGACCTGGGCGACTTGCCGCTGGCGCCGAACAGTGTCGACCTGGTCTGGTCCAACCTGGCGCTGCACTGGCATGCCCAGCCCGACCGCGTGTTTGCCGAATGGCGCCGCGTGCTGCGCCTGGACGGCTTGCTGATGTTTTCCTGTTTCGGTCCCGACACTTTCCGCGAACTGCGCGACGCCTTTGCCGAAGCCGATCTCTATCCGCACGGTTTGCCTTTTGTCGACATGCATGACTTTGGCGACATGCTGGTCGAAGCGGGGTTTTCCACGCCGGTGCTGGATATGGAAATCATTACCGTGACCTACGATACGCCTGAAAAACTGCTGGCCGACGTACGCGCTTTTGGCGGCAATCCCCTGACGACGCGCCGGCGCGGACTGATGGGCAAGCAGGCCTGGCAGCGCATGCTGGCTGCGCTGGAGAAAATACGCAGGCCAGATGGCAAGCTGGGGCTGACTTTTGAAGTGCTCTACGGCCATGCTTTCCGCCCCGCGCCGCGTGTCACGCGCAATGGCGAGGCGATCATTCGTTTTGATTTGCCGCGGAAATAAGCAGGTTTCAAACCGAAATGAATGGCGCGCAACCCCAAGAGTCCCTGATAAAACGGCCATGGCGTTGTTGCCTTGCCTCGCCGTACATGCGTACTGTCTTCGGCGCGGCGCCTAGCCCTGACCATTTTCTCATGAACTCTTTGCGCGGGATAAAAACCGAGACTTCGTCAGCATTGCGGCTGATATGGCCGCAACCGTTGCAATCCGCGCCGCCGCCGGTGGAGTAGCTCCGCATGCGCCGCATATTTCTTGATGGATTCAACTTTTCTTGCTTATAATCGTTGACTGTTTTGTCAGCTTGTTAAGCTAAAAAACAAGGGCCGTGCAAAAAATAAAAATGCAAAGCAAGCCACGCTCGAAGTTAGTGCATTAGTATAGTAACCATCTTGCATGCAGGGTGATGCCAGGATGGATGGGAAAACAGGGTTGCAGCATGGTGCTCCGGCGACGTTTTGTACGGATCGCCAGCATGCAATCTGCTGGTGCTACAGGCCTGCGGCGGCGGTCGGGCCGTTGTGCTTTTCATGGAGGAGCGGCAGCGGGGGAGTACGGAGGTTTCCGCAGCCGTTTAAAATATCGTTATTTTTTAGGTGGTTGGGGAAAACATGACTTATGCAAAGCGACTGCTATCGTCGATGCCGGGACTATTGCTGCTAGCGGCTGGCAGCGGACAGTGGGCCATGGCGGCGCCTGCCGCCTCCACCTATCCTGGTACGGGCGGTCCGGTACCGTTCGAGATGAATCTGCAACCGCCGGCGACCCAGATCGCCCATGAAATCTACGATTTGCACACCTGGATGATGGTCATCTGCCTGGTGATCTTCGTGGCCGTGTTCGGCGTCATGTTTTATTCCATCTTCAAGCACCGCAAGTCGCTGGGCCACAAACCGGCCACCTTCCACGAAAGCACCACCGTCGAGATCGCCTGGACCGTCGTGCCTTTCCTGATCGTGATCGGCATGGCGCTGCCCGCCACGCGCACCGTGGTCGGCATGAAAGACACCTCGAATGCCGACATCACCATCAAGGCCACCGGCATGCAGTGGAAATGGGGCTATGACTACCTGAAAGGCGAGGGGCAGGGCATCTCTTTCCTGTCCAACCTGTCCACGCCACGCTCGCAAGTGGGTGCGCCAGGCGCGCCGCCGACCGAAAAGCGCGGCGAAAATTACCTGATCGAAGTCGACAATGAAGTGGTGGTGCCGGTCAATAAAAAGATCCGTGTGGTGCTGACCGCGAATGACGTGATCCACGCCTGGTCGGTGCCCGCCTTTGGCGTGAAACAGGATGCGATTCCCGGTTTCGTGCGCGACACCTGGTTCAAGGCCGACCATATCGGCACCTTCCGCGGCAATTGCGCCGAGCTGTGCGGCAAGGAACACGCCTTTATGCCGATCGTCGTGAAAGTGGTCTCGGCAGACGACTACAAGGCCTGGGTCGACGTGAAACAGAAGGAAATGGCGGCGCTGGCCGACGATCCGAACAAGACCTGGACCATCGACGAGCTGAAGGTCAAGGGCGAAAAAGTGTATGCCGCCAACTGCGTGGTCTGCCACCAGGCTACCGGCAAGGGCGTGCCGGGCGCGTTCGCGCCGCTCGACGGCTCGGCCGTCGTCAACGGGCCGAAGGCCGACCAGATCCACGTCTTGCTGAACGGGCAAAAGAGCGGCAAGTATCCGGCGGAAATGCCAGCCTGGAAACAATTGTCCGACACGGATATCGCGGCAGTGATCACTTACACCCGCAATAGCTGGTCCAACAAGGCCGAAGAAAATATCGTTCAACCAGCCGAAGTCGTGGCTGCACGCAAGTAATCAGGAGTCGCAGATGAGTATGAGCACGAGCACTAGCACCCTGGACCGCGCCGGTCACGATCTTCACGACCACGCCCACGATCACGCCCATGATCACCCCACCGGCTACCGCCGCTGGCTGTTTGCCACCAACCACAAGGATATCGGCACACTGTACCTGTGGTTCTCCTTTATCATGCTGCTGTCGGGCGGCGTGCTGGCCCTGATGATACGCACCGAGCTGTTTCATCCTGGCCTGCAGTTCTTCCACCCTGAATTTTTCAACCAGCTCACCACCATGCACGGCCTGGTGATGGTGTTCGGCGCCATCATGCCGGCCTTTGTCGGCTATGCCAACTGGATGATCCCGCTGCAGGTGGGCGCTTCCGACATGGCGTTTGCGCGCATGAACAACTTCTCGTTCTGGCTGCTGCCGCCGGCCGCGATCCTGCTGGCCACCTCGTTCCTGGTGCCGGGCGGCGCCACCGCCGCCGGCTGGACCCTGTACGCGCCGCTGTCGACGCAGATGGGCCCCGGCATGGACATGGCGATTTTCGCCATGCACCTGATGGGCGCCTCGTCCATCATGGGCTCGATCAATATCATCGTCACCATCCTGAACATGCGCGCACCGGGCATGACCCTGATGAAAATGCCGATGTTCTGCTGGACCTGGCTGATCACGGCCTATCTGCTGATCGCCGTGATGCCGGTGCTCGCTGGCGCCATTACCATGACGCTGACCGACCGCCATTTCGGCACCTCGTTCTTCAACGCGGCCGGCGGCGGCGACCCCGTCATGTACCAGCATATCTTCTGGTTCTTCGGCCACCCCGAGGTCTACATCATGATTCTGCCGGCCTTCGGCATCGTCTCGCAGATCCTGCCGGCGTTCGCCCGTAAACCGCTGTTCGGCTACGCCTCGATGGTCTACGCCACCGCCTCGATCGCGATTTTGTCGTTCATCGTCTGGGCCCACCACATGTTTACCACCGGCATGCCGGTGACCAGCCAGCTGTTCTTCATGTACGCCACCATGCTGATCGCCGTGCCGACCGGCGTCAAAGTGTTCAACTGGATCGCCACCATGTGGAAGGGCTCGATGACGTTCGAGACGCCGATGCTGTTCTCGGTCGGCTTCATTTTCGTGTTCACCATGGGCGGGTTTACCGGACTGATCCTGGCTGTTACGCCGATCGACATCCAGCTGCAGGATACTTATTATGTGGTGGCCCACTTCCACTACGTGCTGGTGGCCGGCTCGCTGTTTGCCCTGTTCGCCGGCTTCTATTACTGGTCGCCGAAATGGACCGGCCATATGTACAACGAGACGCGCGGCAAGATCCACTTCTGGCTGTCGCTGATCACCTTCAACGTGACCTTCTTCCCGATGCACTTCCTGGGCCTGGCCGGCATGCCGCGCCGCTACGCCGATTATCCGGCGCAGTTCACCGACTTCAACATGATCGCTTCGATCGGCGGTTTCGGCTTCGGCCTGATGCAGGTGTATTTCCTGGTGTTTGTCGTGATCCCGACGATTCGTGGCGGCAAGGCAGCGGCGGCGAAACCATGGGAAGGCGCCGAAGGGCTGGAGTGGACCGTGCCGAGCCCGGCGCCGTTCCATACCTTTGAAACACCGCCGACCGTGAAGTAAGCGACGCCATGAGCGAACTCGATACCCAGCGCAAGAAGAACAACCGCCGCACCGGGCTGATCCTGGCGGCGCTGGCGGCGTTCTTTTTCCTGTCGGTGTTTGCCAAGCGGCTGTGGCTGTGACATGACGACGCCCACGCCCATGGCCCCGGAAACACGTGGCCTGAACCGCCAGATGCTGGGCAAGCTGCTGGTGATTGCCTGCGTGATGTTCGGTTTCGGCTACGCCCTGATTCCCGTCTACAAGCAGATTTGCGAAGTGATGGGCATCAATGTGCTGACGCAAAAAGATGGCACGGTCGCCTATGACAAGAACACGCAGGTCGATACCACCCGCAGCATCACGGTGGAATTCGACGGCAATGCCCAGGGACCCTGGCGGTTTCGCCCGGTCGTTTCCAGCATGCAGGTGCATCCGGGCGAATTGGTGACGGTGCTGTATGAAGTCGTCAACACGCAGGGGCGCACCGTCAATGCGCAGGCGATTCCCAGCTATGCGCCGCAAAGCGCCACGCCGCATTTCAAGAAGGTCGAGTGCTTCTGCTTCCAGCAGCAGACCTTGAAACCGCATGAAGCGCGGCAGATGCCGGTGGTGTTTTTCCTCGATCCGGCGCTGCCGAAAGAAGTGAAAACCATCACCCTGTCGTACACGTTTTTCGAGATTGCCGGACTGAGCCAGGCTCAGACGTCGGTGGTGCAGTAATGAACGAACCGCGCAAACCGCAAGCGTCGTTCCTGTATTCATTGAAGGCCGTGATCTGGTCGTTTACCGGTTTGCGGCGCAAGAGCGATTTCGATACCGATTCGGCCCGGCTGAACCCGGTGCATATCGTGATTGCCGGTCTGCTGGCGGTGGCCTGCCTGGTCGGCATCCTGATTGCCATCGTCAGCCTGGTCGTACCATAACTATATAAACGAGGAGATGAGAATGAGTTCCAACCACGCTACAGCGTCCTCTGCACCCTATTATTTCGTACCCGGGCCATCGAAGTGGCCGATGCTGGGCGGCGCCAGCCTGCTCTTGACCATGATAGGCGCCTCGGCCTGGGTCAATGATATTGCCTGGGGCCCGTATGTGAACTACCTCGGCCTGGCCGGCATTTTGCTGGTGCTGTATTTCTGGTTCGGCGACGCCATCGGCGAATCGGAAAAAGGCCTGTACAGCGAGCGCATCGATTACTCCTTCCGCTGGAGCATGAGCTGGTTCATCTTTTCGGAAGTGATGTTCTTTGCCGCTTTCTTTGGCGTACTGTTCTATGCGCGCGTGATCTCGATGCCGTGGCTGGGCGACCTCGACCACAAGCTGATCTGGCCCGATTTCTCCGCCCACTGGGGCACGGTGGGGCCGGCCGGCACGGTGCCGGAATTTACCACCATGACGCCGTTCTGGATTCCAACCATCAACACGGCCTTGCTGCTGACCTCGGGCGTGACCCTGACGATTTCGCACCACGCATTGCGCGCCGGCCACCGCGGCATGACGGCCCTGTTCCTGGCCGCCACCATCCTGCTGGGCGCCGTCTTCATGGGCTTCCAGGTGTATGAATACATGCACGCGTACAGCGAGCTGAACCTGAAAATGACGTCCGGCATCTACGGCGCCACCTTCTTCATGCTGACCGGTTTCCACGGCTTCCACGTGACTCTGGGCGCCATCATGCTGTCGGTGATCCTGTACCGCGTATTGAAGGGGCACTTCACGCCCGAGCATCACTTCGGCTTCGAAGGCGCCGCCTGGTACTGGCACTTTGTCGACGTCGTCTGGCTGGGCCTGTACGTGGTCGTGTATTGGTTATAATGCGCGGCAGGGTGCATGGCGCAAGCCGTGTGCCCCGGCAGGAAAAAAGCCGTACCGGACGATCCGTGTACGGCTTTTTTCTTGATGCGAAATTTTGCTAACCAGGCAAGGTATGCAGCATCGGGGTCAGACCCGCCGGGTCTGACCCCAGCAGTTGCTTTGTGGGTTAATGTATCCCCGTCGGCTGTATATACCCCAGCTTGTGGGCCAGCAGTATCAGCAGGAACAAGGCGATGGAAAACCCCACGCGCATGGCCAGCGCCTGCACGGTGCGGTTGCTCTTGCCCTTGTCGCGCATCAGGAAGAACAAGGCCGACCCCAGGCTGCCCAGGATCAGGATAAAAGCGATGGCGACGACGATTTTCATGGATGACAAGGCCCGCTCTGAGGAGGTTCCATTGTAATGCCAATAAGCTTCAAATTCCGCTTTCAGTTTCGATGGATACCGTTTGTCGTGATGCTGTTGCTGGTGGCGCTGGGCCTGTCGCTGGCGCAGTGGCAGCAGCGCCGCGCGGACGAGAAAATCGCGCGCGCCGCCAGGCTGGAGACGGGCAACCTGGCCGCGCCGCTGGCCTTGGGCGCCGCGCCGATGTTGCCGCAGGACGCGCAAGCGATCGAATACCGCCGCGTGACGGTGAGCGGCCGCTTCGTGTCCGCCTGGACTGTTTATCTCGACAACCGCCCGTATCGGGGCCAGGCCGGTTTCCATGTGCTCACTCCCTTTCGCATCGATGGCTCCAGCATGCATGTCCTGGTGGCGCAGGGCTGGCTGCCGCGCAATAATGCCGACCGTACCCGTATCGCCGATTACAGCACGCCCACCGGCACCGTCACGCTGCAGGGCGTGGCGCGCCTGAATGCCGGCCATGTGATGCAACTGGGCACGGCCGCTCCTTTGCTGCCGCAGGCCATCGTGCAAAATGCCGATATCGCGCAACTGGCCAAAGCCAGCGGCCTGGCGTTCCAGCCGCTGCTGATCGAGCAGACTTTGCCGGAGGCCGCCACCTTGCCGGTGCGCGACTGGCCGGCGCCCGATCTCGGTGCGGACAAGCACCGCGGCTACGCCTTCCAGTGGTATGCGCTGGCACTGATGGCCTTCTTATTTTTTGTCTTTACAGGATTTCGACGTGCAAAAAAATCTCCCTGACGCGCTGGATAAAAAAGCGCAAACCACCGGCCGCTGGAAGCTGCTGGCGGTGGTGGCCGTGTGCGCCTTTCCCATCATCGCCTCGTACGTGACGTACTACATTATCAAGCCCAGCGGGCGCAACAACTATGGCGCGCTGATCGACCCGCGCCAGTATCCGATACCGGAAGCCAAGCTGCAGGTAACCGAGCTGGACGGCAAGGCGTCGCCGCTGGCGCAGTTCAAGGGCAAGTGGGTGATGCTGCAGACCGGTCCGTCCGACTGCCAAGAGGCGTGCAAGCAGCAGCTGTTCGCCATGCAGCAGTTGCGGCTGACGCAGGGCAAGGAGAGGGAGCGCATCGAACGCGTCTGGCTGATCACCGACCCGCAGCCGATCGATACCATCGTCATGCGCGAATACGACGGCACCAATATGCTGCGCGTGAATGGCGACGCCTTGAAAGCCTGGCTGCCGGTGGAGCAGGGCGGCAAGCCGGACGATCATCTGTACCTGATCGATCCGCTCGGCAATCTGATGATGCGTTTCCCGAAAGATGCGGACCCGACCAAAGTGAAAAAAGATATCGCCAAGCTGCTCAAAGCTTCGGCGATCGGTTAAGGAGTCCGCATGCCGACGATGCATCTTTCCGCGCTGGCCCAGCTGGGCCTGACGGGCCTGCTGGTGGCCTTGCTGCCGTTGACCATGGTGTGGGTCTCGGCCGACGCCAACAAATACCGCAAGCTGGTGTGGATCGCCGTCTTCCTGACGGTCGACCTGATCATGTTTGGCGGCTTTACGCGCTTGTCCGATTCCGGCCTTGGCTGCCCGGACTGGCCCGGCTGCTATGGCTCGGCCAATCCTTTCCTGGCGCACGAGCATATCGTGGCCGCCGAAACGCTGATGCCGACCGGCCCCGTGACGGTGGTCAAAGCGTGGATTGAAATGACGCACCGCTACCTGGCGATGGCGATCGGCGTATTGATCGTGGCGATGATGGTGCAGGCCTGGCGCCAATGGCGCAAAAAGGATGAGCAAGGCAGCCGGCGCGAGGAATTCGCGCCGGCCTTGCCGACCGCGCTGTTTTTCTTTGTCTGCCTGCAAGGCGCGTTTGGCGCCTGGACCGTCACCCTGAAGTTGCAGCCGGTGATCGTCACGATCCATTTGCTGCTGGGCATGGGGCTATTGTCCCTGCTGGTGTGGCTCGGTGGACGCCAGGATCATGCGGTGTCGCCCGTGCTGCGCGCCGATGCCGATGCGTCCGTATTGCGCCCGGTGCGCGCGCTGGCGATTTTTTCGGCCGTGCTGCTGACCGTGCAGATCGCCCTGGGTGGCTGGGTCAGCACCAATTATGCGGCGCTGGCCTGTACCGATTTTCCCCTGTGCGCTGGCAAGGTGATTCCCGAGATGGATTTCGAGCACGGCTTTTATCTATGGCGCGAGCTGGGCAAGACGGCCGCCGGCCATTATCTGCCGTTCTCGGCGCTGACGGCAATCCACTGGGTGCACCGCAATTTCGCGTTTATCGTGCTGGCCGGCATCGGCTATACCGTGTTTCGCGCGTGGAAGCTGCCGTCCCTGCGCGGCACCGCGCGGCTGATTGCCCTGGTGCTGGCTTTGCAGGCCGCCACCGGCATGGCGACCATCTACCTGAACTGGCCGCTGGCGATTGCCGTCCTGCATAACGGCGGGGCGGCGCTGCTCGTGTTGTTGCTGACCATGTTAAACTACAAGGCTAAATTCCAGCTCGATGCCGCACAGAATCGCAGCATCCACCGCGACGCCTTCGCGGCAGCACCTTCCGCACTCTCCCAGAAATGACTACTCAGACCATCAGCCGTAAACCCTCCCCCCGCATCGCCCAGTATTGGGCGCTGACCAAGCCGCGCGTGACGCAACTGGCCGTATTTTGCGCCGTGATCGGCATGTTTCTGGCCAGCGAGACCTTGCCGGACTGGCAGCCGGTGGTGTTCGGCACCATCGGTATCTGGCTGCTGGCGGGCGCGGCGTTCGCCGTCAACTGCCTGGCCGAACGCGAGATCGACGCGCGCATGGCCCGCACGGCGCGCCGTCCGATGGCGATGGGCGATATCACGGTGAAACAGACGGTGGTGTTCGCGCTGGTGATCGGCGGCCTGGGCATGGGCATCCTGTATTACCTGGTCAATCCGCTGACCATGTGGCTGACCTTTGTCACCTTTGTCGGCTATGCGCTGATCTACACCATGGTGCTGAAACCGGCCACGCCGCAGAACATCGTCATCGGCGGCCTGTCCGGCGCCATGCCGCCCGCGCTGGGCTGGGCGGCCGTGGCCAACGATGTGCCGATGCAGGCCTGGCTGCTGGTGCTGATCATTTTTGTCTGGACGCCGCCGCATTTCTGGGCGCTGGCCATGTACCGCCGCGACGACTATGCGCGCTCGGGCCTGCCGATGCTGCCCGTCACGCACGGCCTGGCATTCACCCAGTTCCACGTGTGGCTGTATTCGATCGCGCTGGCCGCCACCACCCTGATGCCGTATGCCGTGCGCATGAGCGGGCTGATTTACCTGGCCTCGGCGGTGGTACTGAACGCCGGCTTCCTGTATTACTCGTGGCAGATGTACCGCAAGTACACGGATCTGATCGCGCGCAAGGCGTTTACTTATTCCATCATCTACCTGTCGCTGCTGTTCGTGGCGCTGCTGGTCGACCATTACCTTCCTTTCGGCTCATGAAAAAACTCTTCTGCCTGTTGTTGACGACCTTGCTGCTGGCCGGCTGCGGCAAACCGGAAGCGCCGAAACCGGCGTTCCAGAACACCGATGTGACCGGCCTGGGCTATGCGCGCGAATTTGCGCTGCTTGACCATACGGGCAAGCCGCGCACCCTGGCCGACTACAAGGGCAAGGTCGTGCTGATGTTCTTTGGCTACACGCAATGCCCGGACGTGTGCCCCACCACCATGGCCGACATGGCGCAGGTAATGAAAGAGATGGGCCCGCAGGCCGAGCAGGTGCAGGTGCTGTTCGTCACGGTCGACCCCGAGCGCGACACGCAGGCGCTGCTCGCCGAATACGTGCCGGCCTTTGACAAGCGCTTTGTCGGCCTGTATGGCGACCTGGCCGCCACCGCCAAAGTGGCCAAGGAATTCAAGGTGTATTACGCCAAGGTCGAAGGCGAAACCGACAGCAGCTACACGGTCGACCATACGGCCGGCACCTATGTGTTTGACCGCCAGGGCAAGATTCGCCTGTTCGTGCGCCACGGCGAGAAGCCGGCCGCCATCGCGCACGATCTTAAACTTCTGCTATCCTGAGCCAGCGGCGCCGCTGGGGCGCCATTTCAGGATACGCGGTACATGGACAAACGTTTCGAGCCTCATGCCCGCCTGGCAGCCGTCATCTTTCTGTTGATCGGCTGCTTTTTCGTCTTGCGCCCCTTTTTGCCGGCGATGCTGTTCGCCGTCTGCGTCAGCATTTCCAGCTGGCCGCTGTATCTGCTGCTGCTGGCCAAGGTCAAGGGAAGGCGCAACCTGGCGGCCGCCATCATGACGGTCTCGCTGGTGCTGGTGATCGTGCTGCCGCTGGTGCTGGTCACCTACAACCTGGCCGACAATGTGGCGCGCATCTATGAGCAATTGCGCCTGGCGCTGGACGAAGGCGCGCTGCATCCGCCGGCCTGGCTGGCCAGCATTCCCTTGATCGGCGAGACCATCGACGGCTATCTCCGGCGCATTATCGACGACCGCGAGGAACTGCTGAACCTGGGCAAGAACATGCTGGAGCCGGCGCGCCATTTCCTGACCTCCGGCGGCATCGTGCTCGGCAGCGGCGTGGCGCAGACCAGCCTGGCCGTATTCGTCAGTTTCTTCCTGTACCGCGATGGGCAATTGCTGCGCACCGCCTTGCTCAACGGCAGCGCGAGGATTATCGGCGACAGTGCGCCCGGCGTGGCGCTGACGATCAGCCGCACGATCCGCGGCGTGATGTATGGTCTGCTGGGCACGGCGCTGGCGCAGGCGCTGGTGGCGGTGCTGGGATTTCTGATCGCCGGCGTGCCGGCGGTGGCGCTGCTGGGGATTGCCACCTTCGTGCTGTCGCTGGTGCCGGTCGGCCCGCCGCTGGTGTGGGGCGGCGCCGCCATCTGGCTGTTCAACGGCGGCCAGACGGGCTGGGGCATCTTCATGCTGGTGTGGGGCGCCGTGCTGATCAGCGGGGTCGACAATGTGGTCAAGCCGCTGTTGATCAGCCGCGGCAGCAGCCTGCCATTCTTGCTGGTGCTGCTGGGCGTGCTCGGCGGCGTGCTGGCCTTCGGCTTTGTCGGCATCTTTATCGGCCCGACCCTGCTGGCCGTGCTGTACAGCCTGCTGCAAACCTGGACCCTGGGCATGACCACCGTGCCGCAGGGTAAGGATTCACTGACCGAAGAAAAAAACTAGTCGCGCAGGTCGGCGTCCAGGTCACGCTCGACTTTCGGGATCACCTTGATCAGGACGATGCGCGGGCCGTTCATCTTCTTGACGACGATATCGAAGTCGACAAAGGTGATGCGCTGGCCCTGTTTCGGGATATCGCCCAGCTTGACCATGATCAGGCCGCCTACCGATTCCACGTCGTCCAGACCCAGTTCCTCGTTTTCGATATCGATGCCGAGAATGCGCTCGAGCGAAAAGATCGGCAGGCTGGCCTTGCCGATCAGGGTGCCGTCGCTCTGCTTGAGCCAGTCGTTTTCATTGCGGCGGAATTCGTCGCGGATCTCGCCCACCATTGCACCCAGCAAGTTATCCAGGGTGATGAAACCGACCGGGCGCTTGCCCTTTTCACCGATCAGCGCGAAGTGCGGTGCGCCGTCGCGAAAGCGGCGGAACAGTTCCAGCGCCGGCGTGCGCGCCGAAATGATGTCCACCGGCCGCAGGAAAGGAATCAGCGAGCTGATGGTCTTGCCGGCCTGCTGCGCGAAAAACAGGTCTTTCAGGTGGATCACGCCCAGCACGTCGTCTTCATTGGTATCGAAATAGGGGTAGCGGCTGAAGCGGTTGCGCAGCACCGTTTCCAGGTTCTGCTCCAGGTTTTCGGAGGCATACAGGGCCACCACTTCATTGAGCGGGCGCATCAGGTCGGACACCGTCATCTGCTCGAAATCGAGTGACTGGGCCAGGATATTGCGCTCGTCACGCGTGAATTTTTCGCCGGGCTGGCTGGTGCGCAGGATCAGCTTCAGCTCTTCCGACGAATAATGCGCGTCGTGGCCGCCCTTGCCGGACAGGCCCGCCATGCGCAGCACCCAGTTGGCGCTGGCGTTGAGCAGAAAGATGGCCGGGTACATGGCCCAGTAAAACCCGTACAGGGGAATCGCGCTCCACAGGCCGACCGCTTCCGGGTTGCGGATCGCCATCGACTTGGGCGCCAGTTCGCCCACCACGATATGCAAAAACGAAATCACGCTGAAGGCGACGACGAAGGACACGCCGTGGATCAGCTCCTGCGAGGTAACGCCGATGGCGCCGAACAGCGGTTCCAGCAAGCCCGCGAAGGCCGGCTCGCCGACCCAGCCCAGGCCCAGCGAAGCGAGCGTGATGCCCAGCTGGCAGGCGGACAGATAGGCGTCCAGCTGGCCATGTACCTTGGCCAGGATGCGGCCCCGCAGTCCCTGCGTCTTGGCGATGGCGCGGATGCGCGTGCGCCGCAAGGTGACGATGCCAAATTCGGCGGCAACAAAAAAACCATTCAGCGCGACCAGGAAAAAGGCGAGCAGGACAAGCAAAACATTATGCATGGGGACGCAAAAAGATGGGCTGTTAAAACGTCATCTTAAACGACGAAGGCCACCATAGCCTAATATTGGCCGCGCGCGCCGCAATGTCAGTCCTTTTCAGGCCTTGACAGTGCCGCTGCCGGTGCTGCCGGCGCGCATGGAAAACACCATCACGGCCGACACGATGGCCGGAATCGCCACCACCAGGAAAATCGTGCTGTTGGGCCAGTTCAAACGGATCAGCTCGCCGCCAAGCACCGGGCCGATGATCGAGCCGATGCGGCCCACGCCCAGGCTCCAGCCGATGCCGGTCGAGCGCAGGGTGGTCGGGTAGTAGCTGGCCGCCAGCGCATTGACGGCCGGCTGGCCACCGACGATGCAGAAACCGGCGATGAAAATCGTGATGAACAGGAACGCCAGCGACACGTCCGGGCGGCCGATCAGGGCAATCGCCACCGCCGCCACCAGGAAGCAGGGCAGCAGGATGCGGCGAAAACTGGAGCGGTCGATCAGCTGGCCCATGACCAGGGTGCCGATGGTGCCGCCCACTTGCAGGGCGGTGCCGGCCAGCACCGCGTTGGCGGTCGACAGGCCCGCTTCTTTCGCAATCGTCGGCAGCCAGTTCGACAGGAAATACAGGTTCAGCAAATTCATGAAGTTGATCACCCACAGCAAGACGGTCATCTTGGCGCGGCCTTCGCGAAACAGCGCCAGCACCGGTGCGCCGCGGGTTTCCTTCTCATGCACCACGTATTGGGTGTCGGCCGTGATCGTCACGCTCGGGTCGATCCGCCTGAGCCACTGCGCCACCTTGTGCAAGTTCTTTTTCTTCAGCACCAGGAACTGCATCGATTCAGGCAGCAGGAAAAACATCAGCACGCCAATCGCCAGCGGCACCACGCCGCCCACGTAAAACACCGATTGCCAGCCAAACGCGGGAATCAGGGCCGCCGACAGCAAGCCCCCCAGCACGGCGCCCAAGGTAAAACCGCAGGACACCAGCATCATCAGGGTGACCTTCTTGCGCAGCGGGCTGTATTCGCCGGCCAGCGCCATGGCGTTCGGCATCACGGCGCCCAGGCCCAGGCCGGTGATAAAGCGGATCAGCTGCAGTTGCTCGATGGTGGTGGCCAGCGGCGTGACCAGCATGCACAGCGAAAAGAAGATGGTCGAGCCGATCAGCACCGGGCGGCGGCCGAACTTGTCGGCCGTGATGCTGAACACCAGCGAGCCGACCAGCATGCCCAGCAGGCCGGCGCCGAAGACCGGGCCCAGGTTGGCCTTGCTCACATGCCAGTCGGCAATAATGGCGGGCGCCACATAGCCCATCGCCTGCACGTCGAAGCCATCCATGATGACGCACAGCCCGCACAGGATCAGCATGCCGATCTGGAAGGAACCTATCTTGTTGTGATTGATGAGATCGGGAATATCGATCGTTGTGCCTGCCGTGGACATGCTTGCCGCTCCTGGATTTTTTTATCGGTGGCGCCTGTCCGCGTTCGCGTCTGTGTGATTGCGGCAGGCACCTTTCTGAGCCTTGATTACAATCGTTTTTGATTGATTATTCAAACGTTATTTTCGAATGGATTTATCGGATTTCCTAATGGGTGTTTGGCGGCTTCTGCACCGCCGCCAGAATCACCCCCAGCGCCGGGTGCATGATCTTGCGTTCGTTCGAGATCACATAGAACTGTTCGCGCAGGGACGACGCTTCGCCCACCAGCACGGCGCCGAACTGCTCCTCGATTTCGGCGGCCAGGCTGGCTGACGCAAAAAACAGGCCCAGGCCCTTGCGGCCGAAGGCGTTGAGCATGGCGTTGTCCTCGAATTCAGCGGCCACGTCGGGCCGCACGCCCTGGTGCACCATCCATTCGTCGATGCGCCCGCGTAAGGCGTTGTTGCGCGTCGGTAGCAAAAACGGCGCGCCATTCAGGCTGTGCGGAAAGTTGTCGCGGTAGCGCTCGGCCAGCGCCGGCACGCCGAACAGCTTCATGGCGCTCTCGCCCCACAGGTGGCTGGCTACGCGCAGGCTGGCGCCGGCCGGCACGGCGCGGTCGGTCAGCACCAGGTCCAGCTTGTGCAGCGCCAGGTCGGCCAAGAGCGACTCGAACTCGTCTTCCAGGCACACCAGCTTGACGGGCTGGCCCAGGCTGCGCGTGGCGTCCAACATGCGATAGGCCATCAGTTTCGGCAGCGAATCCGAAATACCCACCGTCAGGCGCATCTTTTCCGCATCGGTGTCGGCCAGCGCCTCCTGCATCTGCTCGCCCAACAGAAAGATCTGGTCGGCGTAGCCGAGCGCCAGCCGGCCCGCTTCGGTCGGCACCAGGCGCCGGCCCTGCGGCTGCAGCAGCGACTTGCCCAGTTCCTTTTCCAGCAGCGCCAGCTGGGTGCTGATGGTCTGCACGGCCAGCCCCAGCCGTTCGGCCGCGCGCGTCACGCCGCCTTCCTTGGCGACGACCCAAAAAAAGTACAAATGGCGGTAATTGAAGCCGGTGGTTTTCATGGATGATCCTATCTTCTGTTTTTACGAAGTAATACTTCCATTATCTTCCATTTTTAAATCAATCGTGCGCACCTATACTCTGTCCTATGTTTGCAAACTGATAGGAGAATTGATGAAGCATTTTAGAGTGTCATTTTTAGTGACATTTATCTGCCTGGGCATCTCGGCCTGGTGGGGCTACACCCATGGCGGTGTGTCCACCATGCTGTCGGCGCTGGGTATTGCCGTGATCCTGGGCATCATGGAAGTGTCGCTGTCATTCGACAATGCGGTCGTCAATGCTTCTGTCCTGAAAAACTGGGACAAATTCTGGCAAGGCCTGTTCCTGGGCGTCGGCATCATCATCGCCGTGTTCGGCATGCGGCTGCTGTTCCCGCTGGTGATCGTGGCGCAAGCGGCGGACCTCGGTTTGCTGGAAGTATGGAACCTGGCGCTCAGCGACCCGGAACAGTATTCGATGCACCTGACGAATCACCATGCGGAAGTGGCGGCGTTCGGCGGTATTTTCCTGCTGCTGGTGTTCCTGAACTTCCTGCTGGACCATGAAAAAGAAACCCACTGGCTGGGCCGCTTCGAAGAAAAGATCGGCGCGCTGGGCAAGGTTTCCTCGATTTCCGTGATGATCGCGCTGGGCACGCTGATGGCCAGCCTGGGCATGATCGACGACGGGCAAAAGCTGGTGGTGCTGACGGCGGGCCTGTGGGGTATTTTGACCTACGTCGGCGTTGACGTGATCAGCGGCTTGCTCGAAGGCGACAACGGTGACGGCAATATGGGCGACATCGTCAAGCGCGGCGGTATCGGTGGTTTCCTGTACCTGGAAGTGCTCGATGCATCGTTCAGCTTTGATGGCGTGATCGGCGCGTTCGCCATCACCAAGGATGTGGTCATCATCATGCTGGGCCTGGCAATTGGCGCGATGTTCGTGCGTTCGATGACGGTGTTCCTGGTGCGCAAGGGTACATTGGATGAGTTCGTTTATCTGGAGCACGGCGCGCACTATGCGATCGGCATCCTGGCGGTGATCATGTTGGTCAGCATGAAGTTCCATGTGCCCGAGATCTTTACCGGCCTGATCGGCGTGGCCTTTATTCTCGCCTCGCTGTGGTCGTCGATACGCTACAAGCGCCGGATGGCGCTGGAAGAAAACAAGCCTGACGTGCTGGAATCAGTTAAGGCATAGCAGGTCCAAGGAATGCGCGGCAAACGAATACACCGGTTTGCCCGCCAGCAGCAAGAAGCGTCGCCGCCGGCCCGGGGAGTCGGGCCGGTGGAGGGCGCCAGGTGTTTGTATGACATATGCGGTACCTTCATTTCACATAGGAGAAATACATCATGGCAATCAGTCTGCAAAAAGGCGGCAACGTCAACCTGAGCAAGGAAGCTCCCGGCATCACCAAGATGACCATCGGCCTGGGCTGGGATGCGCGCGCCACCGACGGCGCCGCGTTCGACATCGACGGTTCGGTCTTCCTGCTGAAAGCGGACGGCAAGGTCCGTGCCGACGTCGACATGATTTTCTACAACAACCTGAAGTCGAGTGACGGCTCCGTCACCCACTCGGGCGACAACACCACCGGCGCCGGCGATGGCGACGATGAAACCGTCACCGTCGACCTGTCGACCGTGCCGGCCGAGATCGACAAGATCGCCGTCTGCGTGACGATCCACGACGCCGAAGCGCGCAAGCAAAACTTCGGCATGGTCTCGAAAGCCTATGTGCGTTGCATTAACGCCAATGGCAACACGGAAATCGCCCGCTTCGACCTGTCGGAAGACGGCTCGGCCGAAACGGCGATGGTCTTCGGTGAAATCTACCGCAATGGCGCCGATTGGAAATTCAAGGCCATCGGCCAGGGCTACAAGGGCGGCCTGGGCCCACTCGCCGCCTCGTTCGGCGTCGGCGTTTAAGTATTAAAACCGCATCACCATCGCCAGGAAAGGAACAGTTGAATGCCAGTTTTTAATGTCACCGGGGATATCGACCCGTTTCTGCACGTATCGCTGGCCAAGGGCGAGAAGATCTATTGCGAATCCGACGCGATGGTGATGATGGAAACCAATCTTGAGCTGAAAGGCAAGATGACCGGCGGCCTGGGCGCTGCGCTGATGCGCACCTTTGCCAACGGCGAGTCCTTCTTTCAGCAGCATGTCGAGGCCTTGCGCGGCGATGGCGATTGCCTGCTGTCGCCGACTTTGCCGGGCGCCATGCGCGTGCTGGAAGTGGGCGCCCAGCAATACATGATCAGCGATGGCGCGTTTGTCGCGGCCAGTTCCGGCGTGGAACTGAAAGTGCGCACACAGAGTATCGGCAACGCGCTGTTTGCCCAGAGCGGTGGTTTCTTTATCACCGAAACGGCCGGCAGCGGCCAACTGGCGGTGTCCGGTTTTGGCGCCATGTCCGAACTGGACGTGGTGCCCGGCAAGGACGTGGTGATCGATAACGCCCACGTCGTGTGCTGGGACAGCCGCCTGCAATACGAGATTTCCATGACGACCGGCAGCAGCGGGGGATTTTTGGGCAACCTGATCAACAGCCAGACCAGCGGCGAAGGCATGGTGCTCAAATTTACGGGTACCGGCAAGATATTGATCTGCTCGCGCAACCGCGCGGCCTTCCTGGCCTGGACCCAGAGCAAGCCGGCGTAATTACACACTAACCAAACAGGAGCAATGCGTATGTCTGTCAATTTGAGCAAAGGCCAGAAGATTTCTCTGGACAAGGAAGCTGGCACCAGCCTGTCCCGCATCACCATGGGCCTGGGCTGGGATTCGGTCAAGACCAAGGGTTTCCTGGGCTTCGGCTCGAAAACCGAAGCGGTCGACCTGGACGCCTCATGCGTGCTGTTTGACGACAGCAACAAGGTCTCCGATATCGTCTGGTTCCGCCAGCTGAAAAGCAAGGACGGCAGCATCGTGCACACCGGGGATAACCGTACCGGCGCGGGCGATGGCGACGACGAGCAGATCAATGTCGACCTGGCCAACGTGCCGGCCGGCGTGAAAAGCCTGGTGTTTACCGTCAACAGCTTCACGGGCCAGAACTTCTCGCAGGTGGAAAACGCCTATTGCCGCATCTTGAATGCCAGCAATAACCAGGAAATCGCGCGTTTCAACCTGTCGGTCCAGGGCGCCCACACGGCGCAGATCATGGCCAAGCTGTACCGCCATAACGGCGAATGGAAAATGCACGCGATCGGCGAAAACGGCAATGGCCGTACCTTCGATGATTTAATGCCGCAGATCACCGTGCATTTATAAGGAGCAGTACGCAGCGGGCGGGGGACGGACCGGATACCGGCTTCTGTCCGCTGCTCTTGATTGAAGGAGAGTATGTCGTGATGCGATTGCTGATAGCCTTGCTACTTCCGTGTCTCACGTTTTTCATGTTGCGCCGCCCACTGGCCGGCGCCGCCACCCTGGTGATGCAGTGCACTGTGATCGGCTGGGTGCCGGCGGCCCTGTGGGCCCTGTACACGGTCAACCAGCATAAAACGGAGCGCGAACTGGAAGGCGCATTAAGCCGCAGCTACTTACGCAGGCGCAGCCGGGTGATCTGATCCCGGCGTCGCTTCCATCCTGGACTATGGCCCCACGAGCAATCGTGCGGGCCATTTTCTTTTAGAACAGGACAAACTGGCAGGCCAGCATGGCCGCGTTATAACTTGCGTGCACCAGCATCGGCGCCAGCAGCGCGCCGCTCTTCTCATAAGCCCAGCCCGTGCACAAGCCCAGCACGAATACCGGCAGCATCGAGGCTGGCGGATGCATGATGGCAAACACCGTCGCACTGACCAGGATGGCCTGCCAGGCCGGCAGCGAGCGGCGCAAACCACCTTGCAGCAGGCCGCGGAAAATGAATTCTTCGCACAGCGGCGCGGCCAGCACCGCTAGCGCGCTCAGCCAGAGCCAGCTCCATGGGCCGTCGAGCAGCGGCGAGGCCGGTGGCGCCAGGCCGTATGCATGCAGCAGCGTGGTGTGGCCGACGCCGAACACGGCGGCCAGCGTGGTGCCGGTCAACACCAGCCGCCAGGCGGTGCGGCCTTGTTGGATGCGCGGCACGCCGGCCGCCTTGCTGCGCCAGCAGACCAGGCGCATCGAAGCATAGGTCAGTACGCCGGCGATGCCGAACGCCATGGCGATCTGCTGCAAGTCCGCCGGACCTTTGCCTTTGAGCAGCAGCAAGGCCAGTGCCTGCAGCACGAAAAACAGCATCGCGGCGATCAGGCCGTCGGCGAACGAGACGCGCGCCGGCGGCGAGGCGGCCGGGTCCAGCAGGTACGGCATTTCGTCGCGCGCCTTTTGCCATAGCGCCACCGCCAGCGCGCCAGTGAGCACCACGAACACCAGCTGCTGCACCACGCTGCCGGCCGCCAGCGCGGCGATGTACAAACCGGTCAGCAGCAGGTACAGATACATATAGGCCGGGCGCATTTTCGCCGCCGCTTCGGTGGCTTGCGGATCGCTGGCAAACACGCCCAGCGCCACGCCGATCACCGCGTACAGGGGAATGCCGGCCAGCGCCAGCAGCATCAGGCCCGCCATGTCCCAGCGCCAGGCCGGCATCCACGCCAGCGCCACGCCGAACATGATGACGGGGTAGACCATCGCCAGCACGGCCCACAGCTGGGCCTTTTCGCGCAGGGCCTGTTCCACGCCGGCCGGGAAGGTGTACAGCAGCCACAGCGCGCCGCCTTCCTTGTTCAGGTTCTGGAACGCCGACATCATCAGCGTATAGGTGCCGAGAAAAAAGCCGGTCGAGGCCACCAGAGCCGGGCTGTCGAGCAGCTCGCGCACATCGTGCAGGCGACCGGTGAAGAGCACCTGGCCGCCCAGTATCAGCAGCGGCAGGAACATGGTTTGCGCCAGGAAATTGCGGTCGCGTTTGAGCAAGGTTAGCTCGCGCCGCTGGATCACGCTGCCGATCTGCCAGCGGCCGGGCGGGACCGGCGCCGATGTTGCCGCCTTGCGCGCGCCGGCGCGCTGGCCTGAGCCGACCACGCCGTGGCGCAGCTGGCGGCGCAAGATCGCCATGCCCAGCGCCAGCAAGGCCAGCGATTGCGCCAGCAAGGCGCAAGCCGCCAGCAGGGCGGCGCCGGCGTCCTGCGCGTTGAGCAGCGCCACGATCTGGCCGGGCGGGGTCCAGCCGATCCAGGCCGGCAGCCTGGCAACCCAGCCGAACAGGAAACCGCTCTGCCCCATGCCGAACGACATGCCGGCATACATGGGAAGCAGCGACACGATGGAAATCATCGCCTGCAAATTGCCCAGTTTCGATGGCGCCAGCGACAGGCGCAACCCTGTGTCGACCAGGGTGCGCAGCATGGCGGCCAGCAACAGCAGCACCAGGCTGACGGCCAGCGCCAGCAGCGGCGAGAGCCAGCCATGGCCCGAGTACCAGGCAATCATGGTTGTGGTGGGCAGCACGGCCAGCACCCCGGCCGGATTGACCACGCTGCGCTCGAACACGCGCGCCCATAGCACCGTGCTGATGGGCGAGGGCAGGGTGACCAGCCATTCCAGGTCCCAGTCGGGGCGCGCCAGGTCGCCGGTGCCGAGTGGCACCAGCACGCTGACCAGCCACAGCAGGGTCAATTGGAAGGCCAGGCCGGCCAGCAGCGCCGTGCTGAACGGTGTGGCGGTCAAGTGGGCGATCACCGCCGGCATCGCGTGATGCAGGCCGCAAGCGGCCACGGCGTCGAACTGGCAATGCAGGTTGAGCACGCTGTTACGGGCCATGTGTCCGAACGAAAACAGCATCGGCGCCATCAGCAAGACGCCGACCAGCCAGCGCCCGCGCCGTTTGCCCGGCGTGGCCGCGCGGCTCTTGCCGTTCTGGCCGCGCTTGAACAGCAAGGCCGAACCGCTGAAGTTGAGCAGACGCCGCAGGCGCAAACGGATCAGCAGCCAGATGGCGTGCAGGGTAGACGGTGTGGCCATCATGCCCCGGGCTCGTCGGTCAGCTGCAGGAAAATATCTTCCAGGCTGCCGGCGCTGGACAATTGCTGGCGGATCTCGTCCAGGCTGCCGGTGGCCGCCAGCGCGCCGCGGTGGATAATGGCGACCCGGCTGCACAGCTTTTGCGCCATGTCGAGCAAGTGGGTCGAGACAAAGATGGTGGTGCCGGCGGCGGCGATGCGCAGCAAGCGCTCCTGCACGTCGCGCGAGGCGCGCGGATCGAGGCCGTTGATCGGTTCGTCCAGCACCAGCACGGCCGGCTCATGGATCAGCGCGCAGGCCAGGCCCAGTTTTTTCTTCATGCCCAGCGAGTAATTCACCGCGAAATCCTCGCTCGCTTCGTCGAGGCCGAATTCCGTCAGCAGTCGTGCGGCGCGCGCGGCGGCCTCGGTACGCGGAAAGCCATGCATTTCGGCGACGAATTGCAATATTTCTCGTCCGCGCAGGTAGTCATAGAAGATCGGGTTGTCGGGCAGATAGCCCACCTTGCGCTTGACGGCCGCGCCATCGCGATGGCAATCGAGGCCGTCGATCAGCACGCGGCCGCCACTCGGCACCAGAATGCCCATCAGCATGCGGATGGTGGTGGTCTTGCCGGCGCCGTTCGGCCCCAGGAAACCGAAGACTTCGCCGCGCCCCACCTGCAGCGTCAATGGCTTGACGGCGTCGAAACCGCCGTAGCGTTTGGAGAGAGACTGGAACTCGATCATGGTGCGCCCAATGCTGCCATCAGGCGCTGCTGGCCGGCGGCTGTGACCTTCAGGGCGCGGCTGTCGAGTTCGCGTTCGGCCCAGCCCTGGCGCAGCGCCAGTTGCAGCACGGCCGCACCGAGTGCGCCACCGAGATGAAAACGCCGTTCGCTCCAGTCCAGGCAGGCGCAGGCGAAGCGCCGGCGCTGGCCGGCCAGCGGCGCCACGGCGATGCCGAGCGCCGCCATGCCGATCGCGCCCGTTTCGCTCAGGCCATAGTTGCCGTTGCCGTCGTCGCCGCGCAGCCAGTCCTGCGCCAGCAACTGGTCGTGCAGGGCGACCGCCACCGTGCCGGCCATATGGTCGTAGCAGGTGCGGGCATGGCGCAGGCGCTCCGGCGTGGACGGCGTAAACAAAGGGCGTGGCACACCGGCCACCACCAGCAAGGCTTCGAGCGCCTGCGCCACTTCAACGCTGGCGAGGCGGTAATAACGGTGCTTGCCCTGCGCCACCACCGACAGCAAGCCGTCCTTGCACAAGCGCGTCAGGTGGGCGCTGGCGGTCGAGGCGACGACCTCGGCCAGCACGGATAGTTCCGTGGCCGTGCGCGCATGGCCGTCGAGCAGGCTGCACAGCATGCGCGCGCGGGCCGGTTCGGCAATCGCGCCGGCCAGTTGCGCCAGGCCGGCGTCGGCAGTGCTGATGTTTGCATCCATGATTCGTCCCGGGGCGAAGTGTTGAGGTGGAAGGGCCAGCATACTCGCCTGCATTCATCACCGCAATGGAGTTGCCATGTTCCCGCACGATCCTGACCATCTGCTGGCCGCCGTCACGCACGCCGCGCCCTTTGATTACTACCGCCGCCTGGCCGAAGGGCCGCCCCTGTTTTTTGATGCCGGATTGGACTGCTGGCTGGCAACCGGCAGCGGCGTACCCGCCGTGCTGGAGCACCCTGACTTGCGCGTGCGGCCAGCCGGGCAGCCGGTGCCCTTGCACCTGATCGGTACGGCGTGCGGCGCGATTTTTGCCGAGCTGGTACGCATGAATGACGGTGAACGCCATGCCGGCGCCAGGCGGCAGCTGATGCAGCGACTGGCAGGGGAGGACCTGGTGCGCCTGCATGAGGATACGGCGCGCCTTGCCTGCGATCATCAGCCTGGCAGCGCCGCGCAATTGAACCGGCTGATATTTGATATGCCGCTGTTGGCCGTGGCGCAGCTGCTGGGCTTTGCGCCGGCGGATTTGCCGCAGATTGCCGCTTGGACCCAGGAGCTTGTCGCCGCGCTGCCGGTGACGGCCGACCACGCCACCATCGCGCGCGCCGAGCGGGCGGCCAGCGGTTTGCAAACGGCGTTCACCTGCTTGCTGCCCGGCGCTGACGCCAATCAACGGGCCAACCTGATCGGTTTGCTGACGCAGACCTGCGAAGCGACGGCAGGGTTGCTGGGCAACAGCGTGCTGGCGCTGCACGCGAAAGGGGCCCGGGCACCCACGCTGGCGATCCACAATACGCGCCGCTTTGCCGTTTGCGACGTGCAACTCGACAACGTGACGATACGCCAGGGGCAAATGGTGCTGGTGCTGCTGGCCGGCGACGGGCTGGCTTTTGGCCACGGCGTGCATCGCTGTCCGGGGCAGGCGGTGGCGCAGACCATCGTGGCGGCGATATTGGCGGCCTGGTCCGGTGCGCTGGGGCGCTTGCCGCTGGACTGGCATTACCGCGCCTCGCCGAATGCGCGCATTCCCGTATTTGCTGCAGTGGAGGCCACATGATCGCCGTGATCTTCGAAGTCTGGCCCAGCACGCAGGGGCGCGCGCATTACCTGGAGCTGGCGGCGGCGCTACGGCCGCTGCTGGATGAGGTCGACGGCTTTATTTCCATCGAACGTTTCAGCAGCCTCAGCGACCCTGGCAAATTGCTGTCGCTGTCGTTTTTTCGCGATGAGGCGGCGCTGGCGCAATGGCGGCAGCTCGAAGCGCACCGTGCGGCGCAGGCCGAAGGCAGGCAGGGTGTGTTCGACGATTACCGGCTGCGCATCGCCGGCGTGGTGCGAGACTATGGCATGTCTGACAGGGAACAGGCGCCGGCCGACAGCCGCTGCCGCCATAATACTAGTGCTTGAGCGTGCCCTGGGTGATCTTGACCTTGACGCGGTAAGTCGGGATGGGCGCATCGATCGGCGGCGGGGTGGCCGGATCGACGTCGAGCAGGGTAAAAGTCAGGTGATTGATGGTGATGGAACTGGCGCCGTTCGGCATCGAGTCCGACAATACCAGGTCGGTGGCGCCGGCGCTGTGCAGCAGGGTAAAGCTGTAGCTGACATACCCTTTCCAGACGCACACGGCGCCGGCGCGGCAGCGGCTGTCGTTGACACGGTCGAGTTTCAAAGTGTCGGTGGCGGTGATGGCGACCTGCTCGCCGGGCGACAGCACATGGGTCACGCTGCGTGGCGTATTGCGCGCGTCGCCGGTGCTGGTGGCGGCGCCGCAGCCGGCCAACGCCAGGCACAGCAACAAGGGCCAGAATAAAGTTCGTAAAAAATGACTCGGATAATGCATGCTTTTCCTTTCAGATAGCGTCCTATGCGTGGTATTCACGGATGAGATTGTTGATCATAACAAAATGATATTCTTGCGGCGCACGCCTGGCATGCGGCGATGGCGTAAAATGGCTGTTTTGAAAATCAGGAAACAACCATGAAAAAAACCGCCCTGGCGAAAAGCGACGCCAAGAAGTTGATGGGAAAGATGAATGTTCCCGGCGCCGGCGCCTTCGGCAAAGAAGCGGTGGTCGTCGACCGCCGCGAACAGCGCAAGCGCGACCAGGCCCTGGGCCTGGTGCCGTTCGCCGTCAAACTCAAAAGCGACCTGGTGCTGCAGTTGCAAACCCTGGCCAAGGAGCGTGACGCGGACTTGAACGAACTGGTCGCCGAATTGCTGGCCAAGGGCCTGGCGGCTTGATTGCGATGTCGTATTAAAATCAAAAGGCGCCTTGCGGCGCCTTTTTGCTGCGTGCTGCCAATAACTTAGACGTACGCGGCCAGCGCGCCCTTCATTTTTTTCAGCGCCGCCACTTCGATCTGGCGGATGCGCTCGGCCGAGACGCCGAACTCTTCCGCCAGCGCGTGCAGGGTGGCGCCGGAGCCGTCGTCGTTGGCCAGCCAGCGCGCTTCGACGATGCGGCGCGAACGTGGGTCGAGCTTGCCCAGCGCCGTTTCCAGGCCTTCCGATTGCAGGCGCGTTACTTGTTCCGCTTCCAGTACCTTGGTCGGTTCGCTTTGTTCCGACGACAGGTAGGCGATCGGCGAAAACTTGTCGTCTTCATCGTCGGTCGGCGATTCGAGCGCAATATCACGGCCGCTCAGGCGCGTTTCCATTTCGATCACTTCTTCGCGCTTCACGTCCAGCAATTTCGCCAGCGCATCGATCTGTTTCGGCGTCATCGCGTCCAGGCCGGTCTTGTGGCTGCGCAGGTTGAAGAACAGCTTGCGCTGTGCCTTCGTCGTCGCCACTTTGACCAGGCGCCAGTTTTTCAGGATGTACTCGTGCATCTCGGCTTTCACCCAGTGCATGGCGTACGACACCAGGCGCACGCCCTGGTCCGGGTCGAAGCGCTTGACAGCTTTCATCAGGCCGATATTGCCTTCCTGGATCAGGTCGGCATGCGGCAGGCCATAGCCCAGGTAGCCGCGGGCGATCGATACCACCAGGCGCAAGTGCGACAGCACCAGTTCCTGCGCGGCTGCCAGGTCATTTTTTTCGCGCAAGCGCGTCGCCAGCGAGATTTCTTCATCGTGGGTCAACATGGGCAGACGGTTCACGGCCGAAATATAGGCGTCGATATTGCCCAGGTTGCCGGTGAACCCAAGGTTCAGCGCATTATTTTTGGTGGGAACCAATGCGGACATCGTAGTCATGTTTACTCCTCGTAGTCTTGCTTGTTCCATACGGCCCTGCCACGCGGCAGGGACCAGTTTCAATCTTTTTACTGTATCCGGTCTTGCGGTTTGCAGCGCGCGGCGCCATCTTCATCTGGCGGCCTAGGCCTCGCTGCTCACTGGTATGACATATATTAGCACTCTCTGGTGGAGAGTGCCAATCAGCTCATCCAATCACTCCGATAGCCAAAATACTATGACGTTCGAAAGGCTGATGGTGTCTGGGTAATGCGGCCTTGCATGGGGGATGGCGCCAGTGTGCGCCGATTGTGGCTGACTTGAAAGTGCCGCACAGTAGCCCATGGCAACTATGGCAGAACTGAACATTATTCCCTATGGCAATGTCAATATTCTACGCAGGCTAACTGAAGTGAGCCTTAAGAATACTTGTCAAAAATCAAGGGTATTGCGGGCGGAGGGCATGCGGCGGCGCCGAAGGCGCCGCCGGTGTGGCGTCAGTTGACTCTTGCCAGGTGGCGCTGCACGCACAGGAAGGCGCCGATCAGGCCCAGGCCGGCGCTGACGGCCAAGAGGCCCGCCATCGGCAGCGGCGCCAGCGGCGTCATCTGGAATTCGGAGGCGTACAGGCGGGCAAATTCGGCAATCGCGGTATTGAGCGGTTGCAGCGCCAGCGCCACCGCGCCCAGGGCCAGCGCGCCAGCGCACAGGCCCAGCAGGGCACCCGTGTAATAGAAGGGGCGGTGAATAAAAGTGTCGGTGGCGCCGATCAGTTTCGAGATGCTGATCTCGTCGCGCTGCGTCATCACCTGCAGGCGGATGGTGTTGAACACCACCGCGATGACGGCTACGCCGAGTGTGATGGCCAGCAGCAGCAGCACCAGGCGCAGCACGCCCAGCAGCGCGGCCAGGCGCTTGACCCAGGCCGAATCGACTTGCGCCGATTCCACGCCGGGCAGCTGGCGCAGCAGTTCGGCCACCGCATCGACATCCTGCGCTTCGGTGGCGGTATTGAAGGCGTTCAGTTTCAGTACATAACTGTCGGGCAGCGGATTGTCGCCCAGGGTGTTGAGCACGTCAGCCAGGCCGCTCTTGCTTTTCAAGGATTCCAACGCTTCTTCGCGCGGAATAAAGACGATTTTCGCTTTCGGGTCGTGCACGATCTTGCGCATCTCGCCGGCCAGGCCACTGGCCTGCTCGCGTGGCGTATCGATTTTCATGAACACGCTGATTTCCGGATCGACCGACATCTGCTCGGACATCGGGCGCACATTGTCGAGCATGGTCAGGCCGGCAAACGGCAGCGACAGGGCAATCGCCACCACCAGCACGTTGAGCAGGAAGCCGCCGGGCGACTTGCGCAAATGAATCAGCGCCGAGCCGAGCGCAAAGCGGTGTTGGCGGAACCAGCCTCTCATGCTTCTTCTCCCTGTGCATCGTCGGCGTCCGTGTCGGCATCGGGCTTGGGCGCGAAATCGGGGTCGGGCGTGGCGAACACGGGCGCTTCGGTGGCCTTGTCGATGGCCACCAGCTGGCCGTTTTTCAGGTGGATCACGCGGGCGGCCGCGTCGAGCATCTGTTCGTCATGGCTGGAAATGAGGCAGGTCACGCCTACCGAATGAAACGCTTTCAGGGCCTCGAGCACCTTGTTGGCGCTGGCGCGGTCCAGGTTGGCGGTCGGTTCGTCGGCCAGGATGATCTGCGGACGGTTGACGATGGCGCGCGCGATCGACACGCGCTGCTGCTCGCCGCCGGACAGCGACAGCGGCCGCGCCAGCGCGCGGTCGAGCAGGCCGACCTTGTCGAGCGCGCGGCGAGCACGTTGCTCGGCCGCCACCTTGTGCGCGCCAACCACCAGCAGCGGCAGCATGACGTTGGCCAGGATCGAACGGTCGTTCAGCAGTTTTTGCTGCTGGAAGATCAGGCCCATGTTGCGGCGAAGAAAAGGCACGCCGGCCGGTTTCAGCTTGGCCATGTCCTGGCCATTGACGATCAGCTTGCCCGAAGTGGGGCGCTCCATGGCGGCGATCATTTTCAGCAGGGTGGACTTGCCGGCGCCGGACGGCCCCGCCAGGAACACCAGTTCGCCTTTGGCGATGCTCAGCGAAATGTCGCTCAGGGCCACCGCATCGGAAGTATATTGTTTGGAGACGTGCTGAAATTCAATCATGTGATGGGCAGGTTTATCCGAGCAGGGCTTCGACAAATTCGGCAGCCACGAAAGGCTGCAAGTCTTCAATTTTTTCACCGATGCCGATGAAATACACGGGCACCGGACGCACGCGGGCGATCGCCGCCAGCACGCCGCCCTTGGCGGTACCGTCGAGCTTGGTGATCACCAGGCCGCTCAGCTGCAGGGCGTCGTCGAACGCCTTGACTTGCGTCAGTGCATTCTGGCCAGTATTGCCGTCAATCACCAGCAAGGTTTCATGCGGCGCGCCTTCCATGCCCTTGCCGATCACGCGCTTGATCTTTTTCAGCTCTTCCATCAGGTGCAGCTGGGTCGGCAGGCGGCCCGCCGTGTCGACCATCACCACGTCGATGCCGCGCGCCTTGGCCGACTGCACCGAGTCGTAGGCCACGGCGGCCGGGTCGCCCGATTCCTGCGAGATCACGGTAATATTGTTGCGTTCGCCCCAGACCATCAACTGCTCGCGCGCGGCGGCGCGGAAGGTGTCGCCGGCGGCCAGCAGCACCGATTGCCGGTTCGACTGCATGTGCTTGGCCAGCTTGCCGATGGTGGTGGTCTTGCCGGCGCCGTTGACGCCCGAGATCATCATCACCAGCGGCTTGTGGCGGCCCAGTTCGAAACGTTTTTCCAGCGGGCTCAACAGATCGATCAGCAGCACTTTCAAGGCGGCCTTGACGGCGGCCGCGTCGAGCAGCTTGTCTTCCTTGACTTTTTTCTTCAGCGCCGTCAGCAGGTAATCGGTGGCGTCGATGCCGGCGTCGGACATCAGCAGCGCCGCTTCCAGCTCTTCATACAGGGCGTCGTCGATCTTGGCGCCGACGAACAGCACCGACAGAGTATTCGAGGTTTTCGACAGGCCGGCCTTCAGGCGCGTCATCCACGATTTCTTTTCCGGCTCGGCGGCCACGATCACGGGCACCAGTTCGGCCGGCGCGCCGGACAGGGCGCCCGGCTGGGGCGGCGGTGGCGCCACCGGAGCGGCAGGAATGACAGGTTCGACGGTGACAGGCGCGGCCTCGGCAGCGGCGGTTTTTTTCTTGAAGAAACTAAACATGGGTATGTGGTGGCGGGTGCTTGCGCTTGGCCCGGCGGCGCCGGACGCTATGGATCGGCCTATTCTACCAGAGCGTGCCCGCGGGTCCATGTTTCACTGTTCGATTGGCAACATTGCGCGTGCCGCCGGCCAGGCCTGGTTCAGTGCGCCGGCCGCAGTGCGCCATGATGGCGGCGGAGCCAGTCGGCGCTGGTTTGCTCGACCTGGCGCAAGTTCAGCATATGCAGGAAACCGGGCGGTCGTTTATACAGTACCGGGCTGCTTCCGCCGGCCCACACTTCCACCTGCGGCGGCCTAGTTGGCCCACAATACCGATGATTGCAATTTACCCTTATAAGGATAGCCCATGCGCAACCTGCTTGCCCTGTTTTTGTTGTCGTTCAGCCTGGCTGCCACCGCCGCGCCCGCCACCCCGCCCGCCTTTGTCAGCATCGACGTGCCCGACGCGCGCCTGGCTGGCGAAGGTGAATTTACCCGGTTCGGCATGCGCATCTACCAGGCTCAGCTGTGGGTGGGGCCGCTCGGCTACCAGGACGCGATGCCGGAAACGGCGCCCTTCGTGCTGGAACTGCGCTATGCGCGCGCCCTCGATGGCGGCAAGATCGCCGACGCCAGCGTGGAACAGATGCAAAAGATCGGCGTCGGCACGCCGCAGCAGCGCCAGGCCTGGCTGGCCACCATGCAACGCATCTTCCCTGACGTCAAGGAAGGCCAGCGCCTCGCGGCCGCCTGGCGCGCCGGTGTCTCGCCCGGCGTGCGTTTTTATCTTGATGGCAAGGTGCTGGCCGACGTGCCGGACGGCGATTTCGCGCGCGCCTTTTTTGCCATCTGGCTGTCGCCGGCGTCCACCGCGCCCAAGCTGCGCAGCGCCTTGCTGCGCGGCGCTTCGCCACTGCCATGACCAGGCAGGTAATCATATTGATCAGGAAAGCGACCGGCTGGTGAACGCACCGCGCTACCGGGACGTGACCGGGGAAGGGCATGAAAAACTTCCGGTACTCGGCGGTTTCATGCGCCTGCTCAAGCGCGACGGGCGCTCCTGAAGCGCAAAATAAAGCCATAATCCGTCGGCAAATTTTCCAAAAGAAAAAGAAAATATTTCTGATCAGAACAATAAAACAGTTGATTCAGGTCAAATTGTCGTTTTTAAGCAACAAAAAATACGAAATATTCAAGAATTAACATTGTAAGAAATTGTTTCAAATGTGTTGAACTTTGCAAGCAAAAGTCGCTGTCATGTGCGTTGTTGCAGGTTTGTCCAGCGGTGCTGAAGCGGGCGAAAATGTTTGCAGCAAGCTCATTTAAATTACCGGAGAGTCAGTAATTTCCTGCTCATCCGGTCTCCTTCCAGCCTTGCTCAAGCGAGCTCGGCATTTCTTGCTACGCCCCGCAATCATGCGTCGTTGCACCAAAATGGCGCGCCTTTTGGTGCGTTTTTGGGGCCTCGCCTGCAAAGTTTGGCGAGGGGGTGTATGCTTCGTCCCGTTCATCCATTATCACCTTACAAATTGTGTGCATTGTCGCGTAAATGGGTAAGGCCAAATGATGGCTGGAGCATGTTGATGTTTTAATCATGCGTCTGCTACTGTTGCGCTAATACAACGGGTTCCTGAAAGGCATACGCTATGATGAAATGGTTAATCAGGCCAATGCATTGATTGGCAAGGGGCAGTGGCTCTGTCGCGTAGTACGGTTGGCGATGGTGAGGGGGCCGCAAAACGCCCCAGGCTTGGTACCGGAAGTAACATGTTGGAACTTGATGGAATGCGCAACGATCGTTATAGTGCCGCTTCCGGTGCCACTTGAGCACCCGAACTGGCGCACGAAATACGGTCTTATGCAGCCTTCAAGCTAATCGGTGCAATAGCGTGCCGAGTCCAATATGACTGTTCCTCCGACCGGAACAGCAGTGGCAGGTGGAGACCTTGCCCTCACTCATAAAAAGCGCTCTGCTAGAGCGCAGCTCGAGATGCATAGGCTGTATTACTTTTTGCTTCAAAAAATTAAAGGAAACATGCAATGAAAAAAACTCTGATCACCCTGGCAGTCCTGGCAGCAGCCACCGGCGTAGCCCAAGCTCAATCGAGCGTTGTTATCTACGGTACCGTTGACGCTGGTTTCGTCAGCGAGCGCGGTGGTGTTAACGGCACCGTGAACAAAGTGGACAGCGGCATTGGTTCGGCCTCGCGTCTGGGCTTCAAAGGCACCGAAGATCTGGGCAATGGCCTGTCGGCTATTTTCCTGTTGGAATCGGGCTTCAGCGTTGACAACGGTCAGCAAGACGTATCGGGTACCCTGTTCAATCGTCAAGCCTACGTTGGCCTGAGCAGCAAAACCACCGGTACCCTGACTTTGGGTCGTCAATACACGCCTTGGTACAACACCCTGTCGAAAGTTGCTGATCCATTCGCAGTTGGCTACGCTGGTTCCGCAAAAAACCTGTTCCCATCGAACACCCGCACCAGCAACACCGTGATGTACGCATCGCCTAGCTACAACGGCTTTGACGGCGATATCGCTTACAGCACCGCTGCCAATGGCAACGAAGATGCACTGTCGAGCAAAATCGGCCGCAAAATCGGCGCGTCGGCTGGCTACTCGAACGGTCCTCTGAACGCCCGTCTGGCCTACAACAACACCTCGAACGATGTTCGTAACGGTAACGTTGTTGCAGAACAAGGTAGCGGCCGCAACTGGTTGGCTGCAGCTAACTACGACTTCGCAGTGGCTAAAGCTTACGTCGCTTACGGCGTGAACAAAGGTTTCAACAGCGCAAACCGTAACAACGGCACCGTGAACGCGTTCAACTACGTTTCGGCAGCGGCCAGCACCGACAGCACCACCGCCCTGATCGGCGCAACGGTACCAATGGGTCCAGCCGGCACCTTCATGGCTTCGGTGATCCACGTGAACGACAAAGCATCGGCCAACGCTGATGCCAACCAGTTCGCACTGGGCTACTCGTACGCTCTGTCGAAGCGCACCAGCACCTACGCTTCGTACGCCAAGATCTCGAACAAAAACAACGCTGGCTACACCGTTGGCAACAACAGCAATGCCGGTTCGGGCGATCAAGCCTTCAACGTTGGCGTTCGTCACTCGTTCTAAGCTGAACTACGCGCAAGCGTAGTCCGCCACACAGGGTGTCCGCTTGCGGATGCCCACCGTGAAAAAACGCGCTGTCAGACTTTGGTCTGGCGGCGCGTTTTTGCATTTGCGACATCAGTTACAATATTGCTGTTAATAAAGTAGGGGAACAGTCATGTACCAAAGAAATTCGCCGCGCCTGGGCGCCTTGCTGCTGGCCTTGCTGACGATGGGCGCCGCCGGCGCCGCGCTGGCCGTCACCAAAGACAAGCAGCCAGCCGGACTGGCGCGCTACGGCGTGGCCGTGTATTCCGATCTGTGCCTGCAAAAGGACAGCGGCGAAATAGGCGGCCAGCGCGTCACCCTGCATCGCTTTGCCGAGGCCGATACGGTCATCTATGAATTCACGGCCGGCTCGCTGAGCTGGCCGATCGTCGCCAACGATGTCAACCTCGACGACGCCAGCGGCGCGTTTGATTTCACCATCGCCGGCGCCGACAATGAAGAGCGCACCATCGCCGGCAAGTTTTCCAGGGATGGCAAGACCCTGACCCTGGAAGGCGATTATTGCGGCGGCAATGTGCGCATGCCGATGAAACTGTCGCGCATTACCGACTTTGGCCGGCCGTTGAAAAACTGCACGCCATGCCCGGCCGTGAAGCCGGCGCCGGCAGAGTCCGAAGAACCTGCCGCACCGGCCGCGCCGGCCAGCGCGGAAATGCCGGTGGCCTGACCTCTATCCTTACTGCTTCGCTTTTTCCGCCTGGGCACGGATGGTGTCCAGGGTGGCGTTCGGCGTGATCAGGTTGCCGTCATAGCGCAGCTCGATCAGGGCCGGCAGCTGGTTCTCGCTGGCATGCGCCAGCGCCCGCCGCAGGGCAGGGGCGAACTCTTCCGTGGCATTGACCACTTCGCCATGCGCGCCATAAGCTTGCGCCAGCGCCGCAAAATCGGGATTGTGCAAGGTGGTGCCCGAGACGCGGCCCGGGTAGTCGCGTTCCTGGTGCATGCGGATGGTGCCGAACATCTGGTTGTTGAAGACGATGATCACCACGCCGGCGCCGTATTGCACCGCGGTCGCCAGCTCCTGGCCATTCATCAGGTATTCGCCGTCGCCGGCAAAGGTGATCACGGTGCGTTCAGGGTGCACGATCTTGGCCGCAATCCCGGCCGGCACGCCATAGCCCATGGCGCCATTGGTCGGCGCCAGCTGGGTGCGCATGCCGCCGTAGCGGTAGAAGCGGTGCGCCCATGAGGCATAGTTGCCGGCGCCATTCGTGATGATGGTGTCGCGCGGCGCCTGCGCCATGATGTCCTGCGTGACTTGCCACAGGTCCAGTGGTGCCTGGCCATCCTGGAAAATCGGCGGGCGCTGCTGGTAGGCGGCCAGCTCGGCCTTCGCTTCGGCCGGCGTGTGCCGCCAGGCAGTGGCGTCGACCGGTTCCATTGCGGCCAGCATGGCACAGGCTTGCGCCATGCCGCTGTTGATCATCAGCTCGGCCTGGTAGACGCTGCCCAGTTCTTCGGCGTCGGCATGCACATGCACCAGGCGCTGGCGCGGCACCGGCGACGCGAACAGGGTATAGCCGCCGGTGGTCATCTCGCCGAGGCGCGGACCCAGCGCAATCACCAGGTCGGCCTGTTTTACGCGCGCGGCCAGCTTTGGATTGATGCCGATGCCGACATCCCCTATATAGTTGGGGTGTGCATTGTCGAGCAAGTCCTGGAAGCGGAAGGCGCAGGCCACCGGCAGGTGGTTGGCCTCGGCAAAGCGTTGCAGGTCCGCACAGGCTTGCGCTGTCCAGGTGGCGCCGCCCAGCAGCAGCAGCGGCTGCTTCGCCTGCGCCAGCATGGCGCGCAGCTGGCCGATCTGGCTGGCCGATGGCGACGCCTGCACCGGCTGGTAGGCGCGCGTGTCGTTGACTGTTGCCAGCGAAATCAGCATGTCTTCCGGCAAGGCCAGCACCACCGGACCGGGCCGGCCGCTGGTGGCGACCTGGAAGGCGCGCGCCAGGTATTCGGGGATCCGCTCGGCGCGGTCGATCTGCGCCACCCACTTGGCCATCTGGCCGTACATGCGGCGGTAGTCGATTTCCTGGAATGCTTCGCGGTCGACGAAATCATTGCCGACCTGGCCGATGAACAGGATCAGCGGGGTCGAATCCTGGTAGGCGGTATGCACGCCGATCGAGGCATTGGTGGCGCCCGGACCGCGCGTGACGAAGCAGATACCGGGCTTGCCGGTCAGCTTGCCATAGGCTTCGGCCATGAAGGCGGCGCCGCCTTCCTGGCGGTTGATGATGAAGCGGATGCTGGACTCGTGCAGGGCATCGAGCACATCGAGATAGCTTTCGCCAGGTACGCCAAAGGCGGTGTCGACACCGTGGATCTGCAGGGCGTCGACCAGGATCTGGCCGCCGGTACGGGAGGATTGCGTCATGTTCGGCTCTTTATGGCAAGTAGGGTGAAAAAAAGCGGGCAAGCGTGCAGCTTGCGCCATTTTAGGGGAGCCGTTTTCAGCAGGCTTTTGAAATGGCGACACCGAATTTCACAATCGCCCGGCGCACGCCACGGCTTTTTGCCCAATCATGCTGCGGCGCGGTACAATGGCGGGTGAAGCAGGCCAGACAGTCGCTGGCTGGTGCAGCAATGCACCGGCGGGAGGAAGGTCCGGACTCCATAGAGCGGGGTGACGGTTAACGGCCGTCCGCTGAAAGCTGCAAAGCATAAGGCGAGGAACAGGGCCACAGAGACGAGCGTATTAAGTTACGGTGAAACGCGGTAACCTCCACCTGGTGCAATTTCAAATAGGCACGCGATGATGCTGCTCGCGGAGCGTGCGGGTAGAAAGCTTGAGCGCCGGAGTAATCCGGCGCCTAGAGGAATGACTGTCATAGCGCCGACCCGCAAGGCAAGGCGCCGTAACAAAATCCGGCCTATCGGCCTGCTTCACTTGAATTTGCGCTTTCTGGCCTGCCAGGAAGCGCCCCGGAAGCCCCCGCAAGGGGGCTTTTTTTATTGCTGTACATACAATAGATACAATAAAGTTGTATATACAATGCAAGATGTTTTTTTATGTAAAATTGCTGATTACAAATTAATTGCTGCAATGAAAAATATCGGACGGGCTGGAATGCCGGCCTTGCAAAACCTTGTTTATATACGAAAAGAGAACAAATTTTGCTCTAAAACAAGAGAATCGCTATCGCCTGCCGGACTGGTGCTTGCAGCGCGAAACTATTGTTCCACGTCAACTACCTGCAAAAATTCCAATTTTTCCATTTCGTAATTTTCTATGTTTACGGTAGGAAAACACATGTGTGCAGATGAGGTACCACATTCACTATCTGTCATAAGTGTCTAATTTATCGATATATTTTATTTTGAGACTCCTTCAACGATATGCGCTAAGTCCTTAATTTCATTAATAAAATTCAAGTTTTGCCAATCGGAAACCGCTTGACCACCCTCGGTGCTTACTCTAAAGTGGTCAACTGTGTGAAAAAGTGTGTTTTTGTGGGAAATTTCCCCCGGTCAGGGTGGTGCCAAAGGCGCCACAGCCCAAGCTCAAAAAGGTCTTACGTGTTTCAAGGCGCGTCCGCTATCAGTCTCGATGCCAAGGGCAGGATGTCTATCCCTGCCAAGCACCGTGACGCGCTCGCCATCCAATGCGAAGGCCGCATGACCCTGACCCGGCACCCCGATGGCTGCCTGCTGTTTTTCCCGCGCCCGGTGTGGGAAAGCCACCGCCAGCAAATCGCCGCATGGCCGATGTCGGCGCGTGCCTGGCAGCGCATCTTTCTCGGCAACGCCGTCGACGTCGAGCTGGACTCGGCTGGCCGCGTGCTGATCTCGCCTGAATTGCGCAGCGCCGCCGGCCTGTCGCGTGAAGTGATGCTGATGGGTATGGGCAGCCACTTTGAAATATGGAACGCCGCCACCCTGGCTGAACAGGAGCAGCAAGCCATCGCTGGCGGCACTCCCGATGTACTCTCCAATTTTTCTTTCTAAGGCTCCGTAATGACACTACTCACGGTGCCGGAATTTCAGCATCGCACGGTGCTGCTTGATGAGGCGGTCGATGCGCTTGACCTCTCGGGCGCGCGTGCGCACGGCATTTACGTCGATGGCACGTTCGGCCGTGGCGGCCACAGCCGCCTGATCCTGTCGCGCCTGGCCGCCGATGCGCGCCTGATCGGCTTCGACAAGGACCTGCAGGCGATCGCCACCGCCGAACAGATTCTTGACCCCCGTTTTGACATCGTCCATGACAGTTTCGCCACCATGACGGCCAGCCTGGCCGCGCGTGGCGTGCAACAGGTGGACGGCATCCTGCTCGACCTGGGCATTTCGTCGCCCCAGGTCGACGATGCGGCGCGCGGTTTCAGCTTCCGCAATGACGGACCGCTGGACATGCGCATGGATACCACGCGCGGCATCTCCGCAGCCGACTGGCTGGCGGTGGAGACCGAGCAGAATTTAGAGAAAGTGATACGCGATTATGGGGAAGAACGGTTTGCTTTTCAGATTGCAAAGGCGATTGTTGCTGGCCGGGCAGTGCAGCCAATTTCAAGCACACGACAGCTTGCCGGCATCGTGGCAGGGGCCGTCAAGACCCGCGAGAAGGGTAAGGACCCCGCTACCCGCACCTTTCAGGCAATCCGTATTTTCATTAACAAGGAACTCGAGGATCTCGAGACTGGCCTGAACCAGGCCTATGCCTGCCTGGCGCCCGGCGCGCGCATGGCCGTGATCAGCTTTCATTCGCTGGAAGACCGCATGGTCAAGCGCTTCTTCGCCTCCAAGGCGAATGTCGAGCAGCCCGACCGCCGCCTGCCGATCCGCGCGGTCGACCTGCCGCAGCCGGAGATGAAGCTGATCTCCAAGATGAAGCCGTCGGACGCCGAGATCGAGGGCAATCCGCGCTCGCGCTCGGCCGTGATGCGCGTGGCGCAGCGTTTGCCGCTGCCTGTCTCTTCCTCTGCCACGGGCGGCGCGCGATGACTGGCAAGCTCAGTATCGTGCTGTCGGCGCTGCTGGTCGCCTGCGGCCTGTCGCTGGTCAACGCGCAGTACCAGGCGCGCCACCTGCTGATCGACCTCGAGCGGGCGCAAGCCCTGTCGCGCCAGCTCGACATCGACTGGGCGCAGCTGCAGCTGGATCAGTCGACCTTGGGCAAGCATGAGCGCATCGAAGCGATCGCGCGGCGCGACCTGAGCATGACGCCGCTGACGGCGGCGCGCACGCAATACCTGACGGAGGGCGGCCAATGAAATTGGGCAGCAACGGCAGTGGCGGTCGCGTGGCGGCCTCGAAAGGCGTGCCTTTCTCGAAGAACCCGGTATTGGCCGTGCGCCTGCCGGTGTGGCGTTCGCGCGTGGTGCTGTTCTGCCTGTTTTTCGCCTTTGCAGGCCTGGGCGCGCGCGCCATGTGGCTGCAGGGCGTGTCGACCCAATTTTTGCAGAAGCAGGGCAAGGCGCGCTATGAGCGCACCCTGGAATTGCCGGCCACGCGCGGCAAGATCACCGACCGCAACGGCCAGGTGCTGGCCTCGTCGGTACCCGTGAAAGCCATCTGGGCGATTCCCGACGACGTGCTGCAGGCGCCGCCTGAAAAAATCACCGCGCTGGCGAACCTGCTGGAAATGAATGTCACCGAACTGCGCAAGAAGCTCGATTCGGACCGCAGCTTCGTCTACCTGAAACGCCAGGTCGAGATGGACGTGGCCGACAAGATCAACAAGCTGGGCATCGACGGCATCGACGAGCGCAAGGAATACAAGCGCTTCTATCCGCAGGGCGAAGTGATGACCCACGTGGTCGGCTTTACCAATGTGGAAGACATCGGCCAGGAAAGCATGGAGCTGGCGCAGCAAAAGACCCTGGTCGGCACCACCGGCAGCCGCCGCGTGATCAAGGACCGCCTGGGCCATATCGTCGAAGACATCGGTTTCATCCACGAACCGCACGACGGCAAGGACCTGACCCTGTCGGTCGACAGCAAGATCCAGTACATCGCGTTTACCCAGCTGAAGGAAGCGGTCGAAAAATACAACGCCAAGGCCGGCGGCGCGGTGGTGCTCGACGTGCATACGGGCGAAGTGCTGGCGCTGGCCAACTACCCCAGCTACGATCCGAACGACCGCCGCAAACTGACCGGCCAGCAGCTGCGCAACCGCGTCATGACCGACACCTTCGAGCCGGGTTCCACGCTGAAACCGATTACGGTCTCGCTGGCGCTCGACACGGGCCGGGTCAAGCCGGGCACCCTGATCGACACGGGCGCCGGCCGCTACACGATTGCCGACCGCACCATCACCGACACCAGCGCGCACGGCGTGATCAGCGTGGCGCAGGTGATCGAAATGTCGTCCAATATCGGCTCCTCGAAGATCGCGCTGGGCATGCCGGCGCAGGAAATGTGGGAGATGTTTACCAAGGTGGGCTTCGGCCAGCAGCCGAAATGGGGTTTCCCCGGCGCCGTCGCCGGCCGCGTGCGTCCGTATAAGTCGTGGCGGCCGGTGGAGCAGGCCACCATGAGCTACGGTAACGGCATTTCCGTCTCGCTGATCCAGCTGGCGCGTGCCTACATGATGTTCGCGCGCGACGGCGACACCATCCCGCTGTCGTTCCAGAAGGTCACCGAGCTGCCCGTCGGCCAGCAGGTGATCAAGCCGAAGACGGCGGCCGACATGCGCGCCATGCTCGAACTGGTGGTGTCGGGCCCGCACGGTTCGGCCAAACGGGCCCAGGTCGCCGGCTACCGCGTGGGCGGCAAGACCGGTACCGCCTACAAGGTGGAAAACGGCCGCTATGCGATGCCGCGCAAATACATCGGCTCTTTCGTCGGCATGGTGCCGATGTCGGCGCCGCGCTTCATCATTGCCGTGATGATCGATGAACCGACCGGCCTGTATCACTACGGTGGCCAGGTCGCCGCTCCCGCTTTCGCGGCGATTGCCACCAACGCGCTGCGCGCGATGAACGTACCGCCCGATTC
>Ga0308163_10000207_pt1 | contig 151158 bp, 141 predicted proteins | sample PhyTR1_FD_201037 | JGI IMG/M metagenome (GOLD analysis project Ga0308163, IMG submission 201037) | Phyllosphere microbial communities from UC Gill Tract Community Farm, Albany, California, United States - DLSLT.R1 | ecosystem: Host-associated > Plants > Phyllosphere > Unclassified | place...
AGAGTGTCAAACTTTTTTTTGATCTACCAAAACAGCAACTTGTTCGTCGCGTTTTCAGCAGAGCCTCGAATTCTATACCGCTTTTTTCGCTCCGGTCAACTTGGGACGCAAATTCTTTTCGAACCGCGACTTTTTGACATGACGGAACCGGGCTCCACCATCTGCTCCTCACGGTGCGAGGTAGCCAGGCACGCAGCAAGGCGACGATGGAGTCAAAGTGGTGCCGCTTGTCGGAATCGAACTGACGACCTACCGCTTACAAGGCGGTTGCTCTACCAACTGAGCTAAAGCGGCAAAAATGCGAGTGCGTATTCTAGGCGACTCTTGGGGCCCGGTTCGCCCGTCCAACATATCCTCATCAATCTCTTGTTGGTCAGCGTGGTAGGCAGCACGGTCGTACCTCAATGGTAGGGAAGCCACCATACAAGGCCGGGCGTTGCTTTTCGCTGCGATGCATACGGCAACGACGCGTCCTGCCAATGTCGCGGACAGGATCGGTCAACCCAAAGCGCGTGTTACCAAGCACTGCGACCAATTCTTGATCGCCCGATCGCCTGGTCCTGCATCCAGCTCGGCAACGCCTCGCCTCCACACGCCAATGCTTTAGGACAGTTAGAGAGCGTAGCCCCGAAAAGCCGAGCGCCGCAGGGTGTGGTGGCTTTACCTGAATCCAATTGAAGCCGGCACACGAATCGCTTCTGACGTCGAATGCTCCATTCACACGGTCAAGACTGTGAACACACCTTCGATGACTCGATTACGACCCTGGGCATCCACTGCGGTTACGACTAGTTTTTTGCGGCCGTCCGATGCGAGATCGAAACGGCCGGAAAGCGGCACCTCGATACGGGTATCAAGCGACCACTCGCCAGTGTCGTTGACAGCAGCCCCGAAGACCGCGCCACCGATGCTGATCAATACGGTGCAGCCTCTGTCAGCGGTGCCGCCAATCAACGGCGTTAGTTCGTTGATGGTCTGACCAAACAAACTTGACCGTCGGTGCACTTCGACGCTCACGAAGCTGCGGGGTTCCATAACTGCGCTCATACGCGGTAATTGCATGGCCTTAACCTCCGATGTAACAACCCTGACTAAGTTGAGTGTCAGCCGAGATTAACTTACCACCAAACGTAAAATATATTTAACCGTCAGAGTTTCTCTTTATATATGTGGAATCGATTAACTCATTTGGTAACTTTTACGCAATACGACCATCGAGATTGATAGCAAGTATTTGCATCCGCTCCAATACACACAAATACAATTGCTTCCCAAAGAAAGACAAGGCAAGCAAAAACAAGAACGTCTGCGAATCCTCACCGGGGGGCAGGAATATCGCAGACGAAAGTTTTTGACCGTTACATACTTGAAGCGGGTTGCCACCCACCGCAGCCATTTGCGCCTACTTAATGCGCTTCAACGACGGCCTGCTGCTGGGGGAAGACGGCTTTGGCGGCTCATCATCGTCCTTGTCCTGAACATCCGCATCCCCGGAGTCAGTGCTTCGTGCTGAGTCAGCCGACACCAGTTGCACGAAACCACGCTGCTCATGGTCGTCCGGTGACTGACTAGGCTCACCATCCGTTCGGGCTTCCGGCTCCATGGGGTCGAGAAGGGGAAAGGCCATTCCTTGCCCGTTTTCCCGAGCATAGATAGCCATGATCCGGCCCACCGGCACCATGATGTCGCGCGGAATACCTGCAAACCTGGCCTTGAATTCGATAAATTCGTTGCCTACTTGAAGGCCGCTGGTGGCGTCGTAGCTGATGTTCAGCACGATTTCACCGTCCTTCACATATTCACGAGGCACCTGAACGGTGTCATCTACGGCAACGGCCACATACGGCGTAAATCCGTTGTCAGTGCACCATTCATAAAGCGCCCGAAGCAAATACGGGCGGGTGGAACGGGATTCGATGGCGTTCATGCCCGGCACCCGATTACTTGCGCATGACCTTTTCAGAGGGCGTCAGCGCTTCGATATAAGCCGGACGCGAAAAAATGCGTTCTGCGTATTTCAGCAGCGGTGCAGCGTTCTTGCTGAGGTCAATACCGTAGTAGTCAAGGCGCCAGAGCAGCGGTGCAATGGCCACGTCGAGCATCGAAAAGTTCTCGCCGAGCATGTATTTATTCTTCAGGAACACGGGGGCCAGCTGGGTGAGGCGATCACGAATGTGGGCGCGCGCCTTTTCCAGAGCCTTGTCGGCACCCTTTGCACCGCGAGCTTCCAGCGCGCTCACGTGCACGAAGAGTTCCTTCTCGAAATTCAGCAGGAACAGGCGCACGCGGGCACGGTCGACCGGGTCGCCGGGCATCAGTTGCGGATGCGGGAAACGCTCGTCGATGTACTCATTGATGATGTTCGACTCATACAGGATCAGGTCACGCTCGACCAGGATCGGCACCTGCCCGTATGGATTCATCACGTTGATGTCTTCGGGCTTGTTGTAGAGGTCGACGTCGCGGATCTCGAAGTCCATTCCCTTTTCGAACAGCACGAAGCGGCAGCGATGGGAGAAAGGGCAAGTCGTTCCGGAATAAAGCACCATCATGGCGGGAGGCTCCTGAAAATCGAAGGAGCGGGACACGTTGAAATGCCCGCTCCCACAGGGAAAAGCCGCACAGGCCATCGGCCCGCACGATACGTTGAAATGCTAGCGCACGGCGCGCCAATACGAAGCGTTGAGCCGCCAGGCAACGAAGGCAAAGATCCCTAGAAAGATCAGAACCCACACGCCCACCCGAACACGGATGTTGGCTGCCGGTTCGCCCATCCACTGTAGATAGTTGACCAGATCGCCGACCGCCTGCTCGTATTGCAGGGGCGTCATTGTGCCCGGAGTGAGTTGCTCCCATCCAGTCACGACATGGATCTTCTCGCCGTGTTCTTCGCGTTCTTCATAGATCGGACGTCTCTGGCCCTGCAATTGCCACAGCGGATTGGGCATGCCCACATTGGGAAAAGCCAGGTTGTTCCAGCCGGTTGGCCGTGCGTCGTCTCGGTAGAAAGTGCGAAGGAAAGTGTAAAGGTAATCGGGACCGGTACCTCCATGGCCGGATCTCGAGCGGGAAATCACGGTGAGATCGGGCGGATTCGCACCGAACCATTCCTTCGCCTGCTTCGGGTCGATCGCCGCCTTCATGGTTTCGCCCACCTTGTCGGTGGTGAACAGCAGGTTTGCCTTGATCTGCGTTTCACTCAGCCCGATATCGCCCAGCCGGTTGTAGCGCATGAAAGCGGCCGAGTGGCAACCGATGCAGTAGTTGACGAAGAGCCTGGCTCCGTTCTGCAACGACTGAAGGTCGGTGACCTGGTTGGGGGCCTTGTCCCAGGCGTAGCCGCCCTCTTCTGCCCGGGCCGTTCCGCCCAGCACCAGCGCGACGGCCGCGATCAACGTGAAGATCGTTTTTTTCATTTGGGCATCCAGCGCTCAGTGGGGGTGGAAGACCACTCGGTCGGGCGGCGTCTTGAAAGTGCCTTGGCGACTCCACCACGGCATCAACAGGAAAAAGCCGAAGTAGAACAGCGTGCCGATTTGCGAGACACGTTCACCCAGCGGTGATGGAGGCTGAACACCCAGGTAACCCAGCACCATGAACACCACCACAAACACGCCATACAGCGCCTTGTGCCACTGCGGCCGATAGCGGATGGACTTGACCGGGCTGTAATCCAGCCACGGCAGGAAGAACAGGATGATGACTGCGCCGCCCATCACGACCACGCCCCAGAACTTCGCGTCGATGCTGAGCATCATGGCCACGACGCCCAGCGCCACCAGAATCACCAGTCCCTTGATAAGCATGGGCAGACGGCTCTTGATGGCGCCGAACGCGGCCGCACCCACAACGCAGGCGATCAGGGCATACATCATCTCGCCGGTGATGGCCCGCAGCATCGAATAGAAGGGCGTGAAGTACCAGACCGGCGCGATATGGTTCGGCGTCTTGAGTGAATCCGCAGGTATGAAATTGTTGTATTCGAGAAAATACCCGCCGGCTTCCGGAGCGAAGAAGATCACTGCGGTGAATGCCATCAGGAACATGCTCACCGCGAAGATGTCGTGCACGGTATAGAACGGGTGGAATGGAATGCCATCGAGCGGCACGCCGTTTTCGTCCTTGTGCTTCTTGATTTCCACACCGTCGGGATTATTTGAACCGACCTCGTGCAGCGCCACGATGTGTGCCACCACCAGGCCCAGCAGGACCAGTGGCACCGCGATGACGTGGAAACTGAAGAACCGGTTGAGGGTTGCGTCGCTCACCACGTAGTCGCCACGGATCAGCAGCGCGAGGTCGGGGCCGATGAAGGGAATGGCCGAGAACAGGTTGACGATGACCTGGGCACCCCAATACGACATCTGCCCCCAGGGAAGCAGGTATCCCATGAATGCCTCGGCCATCAGGCACAGGAAGATCGCGCAGCCGAACAGCCAGACCAGTTCGCGTGGCTTGCGGTAGCTGCCATACATCAACCCGCGGAACATGTGGAGGTAGACCACGATGAAGAACGCCGACGCGCCGGTGGAATGCATGTAGCGGATCAGCCATCCCCAGGGCACGTCGCGCATGATGTATTCGACCGATGCGAACGCCAGCGCGGCATCGGGCTTGTAGTGCATCACCAGGAAGATGCCGGTGACGATCTGGATCACCAGCACCAGCAGCGACAACGATCCGAAGACGTACCAGATGTTGAAGTTCTTCGGAGCGTAGTACTCGCTCATGTGCTCTTTGTAGAGCTTGGATGCCGGGAACCGGTTGTCCACCCAGTTCATCAGCCTGGTTCCCACCGGTGCGTTGGGCGAGATTTCCTTGAATTCAGCCATGGCGTTTGTTCCCCCTGCCCTCAGGCGCTCTTCTTGTCTTCACCGATCAGCAGGCGTGTGTCGCTCAGGTACACATGCGGCGGGATGGGCAGGTTGTCGGGCGCGGGTTTGTTCTTGAAGACCCGGCCGGCGAGGTCGAAAGTGGACCCGTGGCAGGGACACAGCCAGCCTCCCGGCCAGTCGGCAGGCAGCGAAGGCTGAGGACCGGGCTGCAACTTGTCGGTGGGCGAGCAACCCAGATGGGTGCAGATGCCGATGACCACCAGCACCGCCGGCTTGATGGAGCGGTGCTCGTTGCGTGCGTATTCCGGGGTGAATTCGTCCGGGTTGCGTTTGGACTTCGGGTCGGCAAGGGCGCCGTCGTGCTTTGCCAGGGCTGCGACTTCTTCGGCCGTGCGCTTGACGATCCACACGGGTTTGCCACGCCATTCGACCGTGATCTTTTCGCCCTCCTTCAGACCCGAAATGTCCACTTCCACCGGCGCACCAGCCGCCTTGGCTTTTTCGGACGGCTGGAAGGTGCTTACGAAGGGGACGGCGGTCGCCACGCCACCCGCAACGCCCATGCAGCTCGATGCAATGAGCCAAACCCGTTTGCCGCTGTCGATCTGTTGGCTGTCGACTACTGATGCACTCATGGATTTCCTCGGGTATTCATCGCTTTATGGGGGAATCAGCCAAAGATTGTAGGGGTGCCCCCCGCCCCTTAGAACGCGTGGTAGCCCTTATACGGCGCGGTGTTCAGCCGACAAGCTTTCTGGCCGTACGGACCGCCGCCAGCAGGCTGGACGCATCTGCACGACCAGTTCCGGCAATGTCGAAAGCGGTGCCGTGGTCAGGACTGGTCCGCACCATCGGCAGCCCGAGCGTGACGTTGACGCCGTCCTCGATGCCCAGGTATTTGACCGGGATCAACCCCTGGTCGTGGTACATCGCCACCACCGCGTCGAAGCCCTCCGGCTTGCCGTGAAGCGCCCGCGCACGCATGAAGACGGTGTCCGGTGGAAAGGGACCGAAGGCTTCGACCCCGGCAGCACGCGCCGCCTCGATGGCCGGCGTGATGGTGTCGATCTCTTCGTCACCGAACAGGCCACCTTCGCCCGCGTGCGGGTTGAGGCCGGCCACGGCCAGCCGCGGCGCGCGCCCCAGCAACCGCGACAAGGATTCGTGACTGATTCGCAGCGTTTCGTGCACGTTGTCGAAAGTGACCGCATCCAGGGCGCGGCGCAGCGACATGTGGATGCTGACCAGCACGGTACGCAACTCCTCGTTGGCCAACATCATGCGGACCGGCATGGCGCCGAGGCTGCAGCCGACATGGGCTGCAGCCTCTGCCTGCAGCAATTCGGTATGGCCCGGAAACGCCACGCCGGCCGCCGACAACGATTCCTTGTGCAAAGGTGCGGTGACCAGAGCTGCCACTTCGCCTCGCAACGCGGCCCGCGCCGCCCACACGACGGCATCGGCTGCCTGCCGGCCGGCTTCCGCGGAAATCTGGCCCCAGCTCACCACGCCCCGTGCCTGCACCACCGGTAGCACCGGCAGGCAACGTGGCGGCGCCGTCCAGGCATCGGCGACAGAGTCCAGCACCACGAGAGGCAGCGATGGCGTCCCCAGGCAGGCGGCAGCGCGGCGCAGCACGTCGGTGTCACCGACCACGAAACAGCCACGCATCTCTTCTGCATGGTCGCGAAACAGTTTCGCCACGATCTCCGGGCCGATGCCGGCCGGGTCGCCAGCGGTAATCACGATGGGGGCGGCAGGTTTCATGCAGGGTTGTCGATGTCGATGAAGGTGTGACGCAGGCCGAGTTCGGCTGCCACGTGTGCGGCCACCGCCGGCGCACCATAACGTTCGCTGGCGTGATGACCGCAGGCGATGAAGGCCACGCCCAGTTCGCGGGCGTAATGGGCCTGCGGCTCGGATATCTCGCCGGTGACGAAGGCGTCGGCGCCTGCCGCGATGGCGGCCTCGAAGAAACCTTGCGCGCCTCCGGTGCACCAGGCCACCCGCCGTATCGGGCCAGCACCGGGATCGACAAGCGTCACCGGCCGCTCCACCACCCGCTCCACATGGCGCGCAAGAGCCGACGCGCTCTCGAAAGAGCTACCGCCTATGTGGCCAAGGTCCTGTTCACCAAAGAATGCATCGGCCACCCAGCCCAGCCGCGCACCCAGTTGGGCGTTGTTGCCAAATTGCGCGTGTGCATCCAGTGGCAGGTGATATGCGAACAAACTGATGTCATGTGCCAGCAGCAATGCCAGCCGCTGCTTTAGCCAGCCCGTCACCCGGCCGTCGTGGCCGCGCCAGAACAGGCCGTGATGCACGAAGACAGCGTCGGCCCGGGCGTGGATGGCGGCTTCGATCAGGGCCCGACTGGCGGTCACGCCCGAAACGATGTGGCCGATTTCCGCCCGCCCCTCGACCTGCAAGCCGTTGGGGCCGTAATCCTTGAACCGTGCCGGACCCAGCAGTGTGTCGAAGCGCCGCAGCAGTGCGTCGCGGCCGATGGTGGCGCCGCCATTGAGGTTGCTCAAGATTTCCATGCGGGCATTGTCTCCGAGCGCCCGGCGGGGGCCGGTGTTTCGCCGACAATCGCGGACTTGTTTTTTCTTCGCTTTCCTGACCCACTGAATCCATGAAACGCACCTGGTTGCTGTTCGCGCAAACCGTCACCGTCTTATTGGCGGCCTACTTCGTGGTGAGCGTGCTCAAGCCGCAATGGGTCGGACGGCCCAGCTTCGGCGGCGGCGTGGTATCGCTTCTCGAGGCTCCCGCCGCGCCCATGGGCGGCACCGAACCCGGCAGCCTTTCCGGCGCCGCCAAGAAGGCCGCGCCGGCAGTGGTCAGCATCACCACCAGCAAGGCGGCGGTGCGCAACCCGCGCATGGACGACCCCTGGTTCAAGTTCTTCTTCGGCAACCAGGCGCCTTCGCAGCCGCAAGCCGGTTTGGGCAGCGGGGTCATCGTCAGCCCTGATGGCTACATCCTCACCAACAACCACGTGGTCGAAGGTGCCGACGAAATCGAGGTGATGCTCAACGACAGCCGGCATGCGCAGGCCAAGGTCATCGGCACCGACCCCGAAACCGACCTGGCCATCGTCAAGGTCGACCTCGACAAGCTGCCAGTCATCGTGCTGGGTGATTCCGACCGCATCGAGGTCGGCGACCGGGTGCTGGCCATCGGCAACCCGTTCGGCGTCGGCCAGACCGTCACCAGCGGCATCGTCAGTGCGCTGGGCCGAAACCAGTTGGGCATCAACACCTTCGAGAATTTCATCCAGACCGATGCGGCCATCAATCCGGGCAACTCGGGCGGCGGCCTGGTCGACGTGAACGGCAACCTGCTTGGCATCAACACGGCCATCTTCTCCCGGTCGGGTGGCAGCATGGGGATCGGTTTCGCCATACCCGTATCGACCGCAAAACGGGTGCTCGAATCCATCGTGCGCGACGGCAAGGTCACCTACGGATGGATCGGCGTCGAGCCCGGCGAACTGTCGCCCGAACTGGCTGAAACATTCGGCGTCAAGGCCGAAAAGGGCGTGATCATCACCGGCGTGCTTCAGGCCGGGCCAGCCGCTGCGGCCGGCATCCGCCCCGGCGATGTGATCGTGCGGGTGGCCGACAAACCCATCGCCAACGTCGCCGAACTGCTGTCGTCGGTGGCAGGCCTGCGCCCCGGCACACCCACCGAATTCGGCCTGATGCGCGGCGACAGCAAGGTCGACCTGCCGGTGACCCCGGCGGTGCGCCCTGCCCGTCCGCGCAACCAGCAACCGCAGCAGCAACCGGAATGACGGGACCAGCGGCGAAGGCAGTAGTAGCCCCAAGGCGACACCCGGAGAGGCCGGCGGATAGAATTCGCCCTCGCGTTTTACCGCGACTCTCCTAAGGAAGACATCCCATGACCGCAATTTCGTTCCAGCGCCGTGCCGTTTTCGCCATGATGGCCACGGCAGGCCTGGTTGGCATCAGCTCGGCAGCCCAGGCCGCCGACATCAAGATCGGTGTCGCCGAGGCCCTGTCGGGCGGTGCAGCCCAGTACGGCGTCGCCATCCGCAACGGTTTCCAGCTGGCCGCTGAAGAAATCAATGCCGCCGGCGGCATCAACGGCAACAAGATTGCACTGGTCATCGAAGATGAGCGCGGCAACAAGGAAGAAGCGATCAACGTCTTCAAGAAGCTGATCTTCCAGGACAACGTGCTGATGGTCTTCGGCCCCACGCTGTCCAACTCGGCCCAGGCGGCCGACCCGATCGCCCAGGCGTCCAAGACCGTCGCCTTCGGCACCTCGAACACCGCCGACGGCATCACGTCCATCGGCAACTACGTGTTCCGCAACTCGGTGACCGAAGCCGACGTGCTGCCGGAAACCCTGAAGATCACCGCCGCCAAGACCGGCCTGAAGAAGGTTGCCGTTCTGTACGGCAACGACGACGTCTTCACCAAGAGCGGCTACGACAACTTCAAGAAGGCCCTGGAAGACCTGAAGATCCCGGTGACCACCACCGAAACCTTCGCCAAGGGCGACGTGGACTTCAAGGCCCAGCTGACCAAGATCAAGGCCACCAACCCGGACGCCATCGTGCTGTCGGCGCTGCTGGCCGAAGGCGCGCCCATCATGGTCCAGGCCCGCCAGGTCGGCCTGAACGTGCCGATCATCGGCGGCAACGGCATGAACTCGGTCAAGATCTTCGATCTGGCCAAGGAAAAAGCCGAAGGCCTGTGGGTCGGCAGCCCGTGGTCCATCGAGAACCAGACCGATGCAAACCGCAAGTTCATCGTCGCCTACACCGCCAAGTTCAAGACCGCACCCGACCAGTTCGCGGCGCAGGCGTACGACGCCCTCTACATCGCAGCCCAGGGCCTCAAAAAGGTCAAGCTGACAGGCTCCGTGCCGGCCGACCGCGCCGCGTTTCGTGATGCCCTTCCCTCGGCCAAGTGGACAGGCGCTACCGGCGCCTTCGAATTCACCCAGGCCAAGGACCGTGCCGGCAAACCTGCCGGCTACGACGCCAAGCAGAACGCCATCGTCAGCGTGACCCGCGGCGGCAAGTTCAGTATCGAAAAATAAAGAGACTTCTCGCAGCAAATGGACGGCGCCCCACCAGCGCCGTCCTTTTGCATTTTGGCTCTTGCCTTATCTGATGCCGACATACCGGCATCTCCGCAGGATATCCACCGTGCTGGAACAGCAGTTAATCAATGCCTTGTCACTGGGGTGCGTCTACGCACTCTTCGCCCTCGGCTTCACCCTCATCTTCGGCGTCCTCGGCGTCATCAACCTGTCGCATGGCGCGGTCTTCATGGTCGGGGCCTATGGCGCCGTCCAGGCCATCACGCACCTGCACCTGCCGCTGTGGGCGGGGCTGGTCTTCTCGTTCGTCCTGTGCGGCGTGCTGGGCCTGCTGATCGACTTCCTGGTGCTGCGGCCGCTGCGCAAACGCAACGCGCCCCACCTGATTCCCATGATCGCCAGCATCGGCGTGGCCATCGTGCTGAACAACGGCATCCAGGGCATCTTCGGCGCCGAAAACCTGCGCTTCCCCTCGGGCATCGTGTCGACCGACTCGATGGAACTGGGTGGCCTGCACCTGACGGCGCTGGAGCTCGGCATCATCCTGCTGTCCTTCGTGCTGATGGGCGTGCTGATGTTCGCCCTGAAACGCACCCAGCTGGGCCGTGCGCTTCGTGCCATCGCCGAGTCGCCCAAGGCGGCCTACCTGGTGGGCATCAACGTCGAAGGCCTGTTCTTCCTGGTGTCCTTCGTGGCCGCCGGACTGGGTGGCGTGGCCGGCGTGCTGATCGGTCTCTATTCCAACGCGCTGTTCCCGCTGATGGGCCAGCCGATGCTGCACAAGGGCATCGCGGTGATCATCCTGGGCGGCATGGGAGACATCCGCGGCGCCATGCTCGGCGGCCTGTTCCTCGGTTTCGCCGAAGTGCTGTCGGTGGCCTACATCGGCTCCAACATGCGTGACGCTGTCGCTTTCGGCCTGCTGTTCCTGGTGCTGCTCGTGCGGCCCAAGGGATTGTTCGGCACCCTGCAGGAACGGAAAGTCTGACGATGAGCGGTTTCGACAACTTCTGGGCCGTCTACAGCAACCTGGTCCTCGGCCTGGGCATCAACTCCCTGCTGGCGCTCTCCATCTACCTGACGCTTTCGTGCGGCATGCTGGCCATGGCCAATGCCGCCTTCATGGGCATCGGCGCATACACCGCCGCCCTGCTCACCATGAACTACGACACGCCCTTCATCGTGTCGATCGCAGCCGGCATGGTGGCGCCTGCCATCGTGGCTTTCATCATCGGCAAACCCACCCTGCGCCTGTCGGGCGTGTACCTCGCCATGGCCACGCTGGCCTTCGGCGAGGTGGTGCGTATCGTGGTGCTGAACACCGAATCCATCACCGGTGGCGCGCTGGGCCTGAACGGCATCCCGCAGCAGACTCAGTGGTGGCACGTGCTGCTGGCGCTGGTCGTGGTGCTGCTGGTGCTGTGGCGCCTGCGCCATTCGCGCATCGGCCGGGCTTTCGAGTCGATCAAGGAAGACGAGACCGCGTCGGGCCTGATGGGCATCGACGTTGGCGCGCACAAGATGCTGGCCTTCGTGCTGGGTGCGGCCATCGCCGGACTGGCGGGCACGCTCAACGCGCACCTGACCTTCTTCATCGGCCCCAACGAATACGGTTTCGACCGCGGCGTGGACATCCTGACAATGGCCATCCTGGGTGGCATCAACGGCCTGACCGGCCCCGTGCTGGGCGGCACCATCCTGACGCTGCTGCCCGAAGTGCTGCGTGGTTTTGCCGACTTCCGCCTGATGATCAACGGCGTCATCCTGGTTTTGATCGTGCTGTTCCTGCCCAAGGGGCTGTGGGACCCGGCGCGCATCCGCAACTGGTTCGGCAAGGGAGGTAAACAAGCATGAGCGCGACCCTCGAACTGAAAAACATCTCACGCCATTTCGGCGGCCTCAAGGTCTTGCAGGACGTCAACCTGCGGATCCCCCAGGGCGGCATCTTCGGCCTGATCGGGCCGAACGGCGCCGGCAAGACCACCGTCTTCAACCTGATCACCGGACTGCTGCCGCCCACGTCGGGCAGCATCACCTTCGACGGGAAAGACCTCGCCGGCACCAAGCCGCACATCATCACCCGCAGCGGCATTGCCCGCACCTTCCAGAACATCCGCCTGTTCAAGGAAATGAGCCTGCTCGAAAACGTGATGGTCGGCATGCACGCCCAATTGCGCTATGGCAACCTGGGCCTGCTGACGACCTCCGGCCTGTTCCGCTCCGAAGAAAAGCGGGCGCGCGAACGGGCCCGGGAGCTGCTTTCGTGGATGAAACTCGACCACAAGGCCGACGACACCGCGGACAACCTGTCGTACGGCGAGCAGCGCAAGCTCGAACTGGCGCGTGCACTCGCCACCGAGCCCAAGCTGCTGCTGCTCGACGAACCAGTCGCCGGCATGAACGCCAACGAAAAAACCGAACTGATGCACGAGATCAAGCAGATCAGTGCGCGCGGCTACACCATCTTCATGATCGAACACGACATGCGTTTCGTGATGGGCCTTTGCCAGGAAATCGCGGTGCTGAACTTCGGCCGCATCATTGCGCAGGGCGGCCCGGACGCCATCCGCAACGATCCGCAGGTGATCGAGGCCTACCTCGGCCGCGAAGATGACGAACCGGCCGCCGACGGCCCGCACGGCATCGTCACCGACGGCGCCCCTTCCGCGGTTGCCGCGGGTGTCGTGCCCACCTCCGTTCCCGTACCGGGAGCCCAAGCATGAATACCGCCGTGAAAGAAGCCAGCAAGACCATTCTTTCGGTCGAGGGACTGAAGGTCTCGTACGGCCATATCGAAGCCGTCAAGGGCATCGACTTCGCGCTCCAGGAAGGCAGGATCACCACCCTGGTGGGGGCCAACGGCGCAGGCAAGTCCACCACGCTGCTGGCCTTGTCGGGCCTGGTGAAGAAGTCTGCAGGCCGCATCATGTTCGACGGTCGCGACATCGGTTCGCTGGCCCCTCACCGCATCGTCGAAGGCGGTGTGGTGCAGGTCGCCGAGGGCCGCGCCACGCTGACCACACTCACAGTGCGCGAGAACCTCGAACTGGGTGCGTATACCCGCCGCAACCGTGCCGAACGCGCGCAAGACCTCGACTATGTCTACGGCCTGTTCCCGCGCCTGGCCGAGCGACACACCGGCCTGGCGGGCAACCTGTCGGGTGGCGAACAGCAGATGCTGGCCATCGGCCGTGCATTGATGGCGCGCCCCCGGGTGCTGCTGCTGGACGAGCCCTCGATGGGCCTCGCGCCCATCATCGTGCAGGACATCTTCCGCACGCTGCGCACCATCAACCAGGGCGGCCTGACGATCTTCCTGGTCGAGCAGAACGTGCGCCAGGCCTTGAAGATCGCCGACCAGGCTTATGTGGTCGAGACCGGCAAGATCGTGTTGAGCGGCACCGGCGCCGCCCTGCTGGTCGACCCCAAGGTGCAGGACGCCTACCTCGGCGGCTAAGCGCCCGGGCGGGCATGAAAAAAGGCGGTCGATACGACCGCCTTTTTTATTGGCCGGCTTTTGTCAAGCCGCTGAATCGGCCGACGATTCCTTGTTTTCCTCGCCCGGCGCCTTGGTGGTGCGGATAAAGATGCGGGCGGCCCATATGCCGACCTCGTACAGGATGCACATGGGGATGGCCAGAGACAGTTGCGACACCACATCCGGCGGCGTAACCACGGCCGCAACCACGAAGGCACCCACCACGAAATAACCGCGGAAAGACTTCAGCTTCTCGATGCTCACCAGGCCCATGCGCGCCAGCAGCACCACCACGATCGGCACTTCGAATGCGATGCCGAAGGCCAGGAACATGGTCAGCACGAAGCTCAGGTATTCCTCGATGTCAGGCGCTGGCGTAATGCTCTTCGGCGCAAAACTCTGGATGAAGGCGAAGACCTTGCCGAAAACGAAGAAGTAGCAGAACGACATTCCGATGAAGAACAGCAGCGTCGACGAGACGACGAGCGGCAACACCAGCTTCTTCTCGTGCAGGTACAGCCCCGGCGCAACGAATGACCAGACCTGGTAGAGCACGACCGGTAGCGCACACACGAAGGCAGCCATCATCAATATCTTGAGCGGCACCATGAATGGCGAAATGACCGAGGTGGCGATCAGCGTGGCGCCCTGCGGCAGGTGGGCGATCAGCGGTGCGGCCAGCAGGTCGTACAGCGCACCGGGACCAGGGAAAAAGAACAGCACCGCGCCGGCGATGCCGACGGCGATGAGCGCCTTGACCAGCCGGTCGCGCAGCTCCATCAGGTGCTCTACGAAGGGCTGTTCTGTGCCGGCGAGTTCGTCGTCGCGTGAGGGATCTGGCATGGGGCTAGCGGGCTCGCGAGGTGCGGCACCGCCGGGGTTTTAGTTGATCTTCTTCGGACGATGGCGGGCCACACGCGCAGCGCCGGAAAGCGCCTTGGTGCGGACACCCGCATTGGCCTTGTACCACTGCGGGGTGGCACCGCGCTTCACGCGCCAGTTCTTGCCCGGATGCCGGTATTGCGGCGGCACCGGTTCGACGTGGGTGGTCGGCGGCGCGATGGAGTTGTCGGCTTCGTAGCCGTTGTAGGCCGTGTCCAGGCCGCTCTGGAAATCGCTCGCCTGAGTCTGCACCGACTGGTGAACGTCGCGGGCAGCGGATTCAACCGTGTCCTTCATCTTGCGAAGTTCGTCGAGTTCCATGGACCGATTGACCTCGGACTTGACGTCGTTCACATAACGCTGCGCCTTGCCCAGCAATGTGCCCACGGTGCGCGCGACGCGCGGCAGCTTTTCGGGGCCGATGACGATCAACGCCACCGCGCCGATCAGCGCCATCTTCGATAAGCCGATGTCGATCACGTTGCGGTACCGCCTTCAGTCAAAAGCCGGTGACGGCTCAAGAACGGGTCTTGGTTTCGACGTCGATCGGAGCCTTGTCCGACGTGGAGGAATGCGCCACATGCGCCGACGACGGAGGAACCGCCGGGTCGGCCGGATCGGCGCCGCCATCCTTCACGCCATCCTTGAAACCCTTGACCGCGCCGCCGAGGTCGGAGCCGAGGTTCTTGAGCTTCTTGGTGCCGAACACCATTACCACGATCAGCAGCACGATCAGCCAGTGCCAGATGGAAAACGAACCCATGGATATCTCCTAAAGATGTCTGTGATTTTAGGCTGCGCAAAGCGACGCCCGAAAGAAAGGCCCTGAAAGCCTGATTAACCTTTTGCCCACGGGCGCGGGCCGCCCAGAACATGCACGTGCAGGTGGTGGATTTCCTGCCCGCCGTCGTCGCCGGTGTTGACCACCACCCGGAACCCGCCCTGCGGATACGGCTTGCAACCCTGCTCGAGTGCCAGCCTGGGGGCCAGCAGCATGATGCGTCCGAGCAGCGCGGAATCGTCTTGGGTAGCCTGGGCCAGCGAAGGGATGTGGGCCTTGGGGATGATCATGAAATGCACCGGCGCATGCGGGTGGATGTCGTGAAAGGCGAACAGTTCGTTGTCTTCGTAGACCTTTTTCGAAGGGATCCTGCCTTCGACGATCTTGCAGAACAGGCAGTCTGGGTCGTGGCGCACGGGCGCTGCGGTCATGTCGGTCGGTCTCCGGAGTATTTATTTCTTGCGGACGATCAGGCGTCCATCGCCTGGCGGCGGTTCATGCGCACCATGCCCAGCAGAATGCGGTACAGGAACCAGAGCGAAATCAGGGTCCAGGCGATCCAGCCGGGGATGAAGAACAGCAGCCACAGCCACGAGGTCAACAGGTAGAGCGCGCCGCACCAGAACACCGACCGCAGGCGCCAGCGGAAATGCGATTCCTGCCAGGTGCCGGCGGCATCACCACGCTTGACCAGGTCGAGCACCAGCGCGATGAGCAGCAGCGTGATCGACGCCTGCGCCCCGGGCACCACGGCCGCCACGGCCACCACGAGATGCAGGATGTAGCTGACCCAGCCGAAGGTGGCCAGGCTGTCGTCGGGTGCGCGGGGCGGCACCGGGACCGGGGGGCGGAAGTCTTCCATGGTGTCTCCTTGATGCTCAGTCGGCAGCGCGTTCGGCGGCTTCGCGTGCTTCGCGTGCCTGCACCTTGCGCAGCGATTTTTCCTCGATGCCGCTGGTGCCTTCCCGGCGTTCCAGTTCGGTCACCACGTCGGCGGGCGACAGGCCGTAGTGCGACAGCGCCACCATGCAGTGAAACCACAGGTCGGCCACTTCATTGACGACCTTCTGCCTATCGCCGCCGTGGTCGGCATCCTTGGCGGCAAGCACCACCTCGGTCGCCTCTTCGCCGATCTTCTTCAGAAAGGCGTCGGGACCCTTGTGCAGCAGCCGGGCCACATAACTGCTTTCCGGGTCGCCGCCCCGCGCGGGCAGGCGGCTGTCGATAACGGCGGCCAGGCGGGCCAGCGCGTCGGTGATGGATGCGGTGTTGGGAGAAGTCGTCATTTGTAGATGGATTCAGGGTCTTTCAGCACCGGCTCGACCGGTGTCCAGCAGCCATCTTTCAACACGCTGAAAAAGCAGCTGTGACGACCCGTATGGCAGGCAATGCCAGGCTCGTGGCCCAACTGGGTGACCTTGAGCAGCACCACGTCGTTGTCGCAGTCGAGGCGTATCTCGTGCACGGTCTGCACATGTCCCGACTCCTCGCCCTTGAACCAGAGGCGCTTGCGCGAGCGGCTGAAATACACCGCACGGCCCAGCTCGGCGGTCTTTTCGAGCGCCTCGCGGTCCATCCAGGCGAACATCAGGACATCGTTGCTGCCCTGCTCCTGCGCGATCACGGGCACCAGCCCGTTAGCGTCCCACTTCACTTCATCTAGATAGCTCATCGGTCGGATTGTCGAGCATGCGCGGAGCCGGTCCGCGCAGCGTGGTTTCAGAGCCGGACAGGAATACCGCGCGCGGCCATGGCATTTTTTGCCTCGCCGACCGTGTGTTCGCCGTAATGGAAGATGCTGGCGGCCAGCACCGCGTCGGCGCCCCCCTGCTGCACGCCGTCGGCCAGATGCTGCAGGTTGCCGACGCCACCCGAGGCGATGACCGGCACCGACACGGCATCGCTTACCGCGCGGGTCAAGGCCAGGTCGAAACCGCTCTTGGTGCCGTCGCGGTCCATGCTGGTCAGCAGGATTTCACCCGCGCCGCGCCGCACCATCTCGACGGCCCAGGCCACGGCATCCATGCCGGTGTTCTTGCGGCCGCCATGGCTGTATACATCCCAGCCGGCGCCGCGTGCGTTCTCGTCCTCGCCCTGGCGGCGCTTGGCGTCGATGGCCACGACGATGCACTGCGCACCGTAGCGGGCCGATGCGTCTTCGATGACCTGAGGGTTGGCGATGGCCGCGGAGTTGAAGCTGGTCTTGTCCGCACCGGCATTGAGCAGGCGCCGCACGTCGTCTACCGTGCGTACGCCGCCACCGACCGTCAGCGGGATGAAGACCTGGGAGGCCACGGCCTCGATGATCGGCAGGATCAGGTCCCGGCCGTCGCTGGTGGCGGTGATGTCGAGAAAGGTCAGTTCGTCGGCGCCCTGCAGGTTATAGCGGGCGGCGATCTCCACCGGGTCGCCGGCGTCGCGCAGCTCCTGGAAGTTGACACCCTTGACGACACGGCCGCCGGTGACGTCGAGGCACGGAATGATGCGTTTGGCGAGCATGGAAATCGGTCTGGAGAGCGGTGTGGAGGTCGGTACGGAAAAAAGGCTTCAGGCCTGGACGGAAAGCCGTTGTGCGCCGGACCAGGTTTCACCGGGCATCAGGCGGACCGGCGTGTCGATCTCGGCGGCCTCGACACACAGCATGTGGCGATAACCGTCGTCCGGCATGTCGGCCAGTCGGGCCGACAGCTCGGCGCCGGGGTTCCAGACCACGGTCTGTCCGAACACCGGGTCCTGGGCGATGGACAGGCGGCCCGACCCGTCTTCCAGCACCAGCGGGGCGGCTGCGGCCTGGTAGACGCGGTCGGTCTCGCCGGAAAACGCCAGCGCCTCGCCCGAGGCCAGCGGCGCCGGATGGGTGTCGTTCACGGAATCCCAGAAAGGCAGGCCGCCAAGGCCGTGCAGGCGGGCGGCCGCGATGTCGGAGGTGCGCAGGTAGCTGTGCAGCGCCAGGGTGAATTCGAGATGCTCGACCCCGGTGTTCTCGACGAAGAAGGCCACGGTCAGGTTGCCGGGCCTGAGCACCACTTCGAGGCGCGCATTGAAGGCATGCGGCCACAGCCGGCGGCTTTCGTCGTCGTCCCGCAACGCCAGCACCGCGGTACCGGGCTCGGCCTCCACGGCTTGCCAGGTTCGGTTGCGGGCGAAGCCGTGCTTGGGCAGCGGGCCACGCTGGTTGAACTGCGGAAAACACACGGGCACGCCGCCGCGGATGGCCGCACGGCCGTCCAGCACGGCTTGGGGGCTGAGGTAGAGCCGCTCGAGCCCGTCTCCGGTCTTCCAGGACAGGACCTGCGCGCCCTGCAGCGCAACGATGGCGCGGTCGCCCTCGGGCAGTGCCAGCTCCAGGCAGTCCTGGCCGCGGAAGCTCACGGCCTGTGTTGCCATGGCTTCAGACCGCCAGTTCGTCGGCTCGCACCTGCGCGGCCGTGAAGTCGAGGTCACCCGAATAGATGGCTCGGCCGCAGATGACACCTTCGACGCCTTCGGATTCGACCGCGCAGAGCTGCTCGATGTCCGCCATGTTGGACAGGCCGCCCGAGGCGATGACCGGAATGGTCAGCGCCTGTGCCAGCTTGACGGTGGCGTCGATGTTGATGCCCGACAGCATGCCGTCGCGGCCGATGTCGGTGTAGATGATCGATTCGACGCCCCAGTCCTCGAATTTCTTGGCCAGGTCGACGACCTCGTGGCCGGTGAGCTTGCTCCAGCCGTCGGTGGCCACCTTGCCGTCCTTGGCGTCGAGGCCCACGATGATGTGGCCGCCGAAGGCGCTGCAGGCGTCCTTCAGGAAACCCGGGTTCTTGACCGCGGCGGTGCCGATGATCACGTAGCGCAGGCCGCCGTCGATGTATTTCTCGATGGTGTCCAGGTCGCGGATACCGCCGCCCAGTTGCACCGGGATGTCGTTGCCGACCGCCTTCAGGATGGACCGGATGGCGACCGCGTTCTGCGGCTTGCCGGCAAAGGCGCCGTTCAGGTCGACCAGGTGCAGGCGGCGCGCACCGGCGGCGACCCATTTCAGCGCCATCGCGGCGGGGTCTTCACCGAAGGTGGTGGATTGGTCCATGTCGCCTTGCTTGAGGCGGACGCAGTGACCGTCTTTGAGATCGATGGCAGGGATGAGAAGCATGGTGCCGGCAGCAGCTAGATGAAAAGAAAAGGGGGATGGACCCGTCAGGGGTTCCAGGAGAGGAAGTTGCGATAAAGCGCCAGTCCGTGGTCGGCACTTTTCTCAGGATGGAACTGAGTCGCAAAAATGTTATCGCGTGCAACGGCTGCGGTAAAGCGTGCACCGTAGTCCGCCTCGCCAGCGCTGTGCCGTTTGTCGGTCGGCCGCGCATAGAAGCTGTGCACGAAATAAAACCACGCGCCGTCGGGAACGCCGGCCCAGATGGGGTGTGGCACGCTGCCGTCGGCAGGTGTCTGGAACACCTGGTTCCAGCCCATCTGCGGCACCTTGAAACGGCTGCCGTCCGGTTGCAGCCGGCCGGCCAGGTCGAACTTTTCGACCGATCCCGCGATCAGGCCCAGGCCGTCGGTCGGGCCTTCCTGGCTGCGGTCGAGCAGCATCTGCATGCCGACACACACACCGAAGAGCGGTTTTTGCGCCGCGGCTTCCAGCACCGACGCGCGCAGGCCGGAATCGGCGAGTTCGCGCATGCAGTCGGGCATGGCACCCTGGCCGGGCAGCACCACGCGGTCGGCGGCGCGCACCGTTTCGGGTTCTGCGGTCACCACCACGTTCCAGCCCGTGCCCAGGGCTGCGTGCTGCACCGCCTGCGACACCGAACGCAGGTTTCCCATGCCGTAGTCGACCACGGCCACCGTTTTGGAAGAAGTCATGTCAGCGGGCCCCGGCAAGATAGGTGCCAGCAGCCTTTCCTTTTGGAAAAATCAGAGCGAACCTTTGGTGGAAGGGATCACGCCGACGGCGCGTGGATCGCGTTCCAGTGCCGCGCGCAGGGCACGGGCAAAAGCCTTGAAGACGGTCTCGGCCTGATGGTGCGCATTGACGCCCTTCAGGTTGTCGATGTGCAGCGTGACGCCGGCGTGGTTGACGAATCCCTGGAAGAACTCGAAGGTGAGCTGGGTGTCGAAAGCGCCGACCATGCCGCTGGTGAAAGGCACTTCCATGTGCAGCCCCGGACGACCGGAGAAATCGACCACCACCCGCGAAAGCGCCTCGTCCAGCGGCACGTAGGCGTGGCCATAACGGCGGATGCCGCGTTTGTCGCCCACCGCCACCGCGAATGCCTGGCCCAGGGTGATGCCGACATCTTCGACCGTGTGGTGGCCGTCGATGTGCAGATCGCCTTCGCAATGGATGTCGAGGTCGATCAGCCCGTGGCGGGCGATCTGGTCGAGCATGTGGTCGAAGAAACCGATGCCGGTGGCGAGCGTGGCCTTGCCGGTGCCGTCGAGGTTGATGCGCGCCGTGATGCGGGTCTCGGCGGTGTTGCGGGTGACCTCGGCGGTGCGGTCGGCGCTGTTCTGAACGGAAAGGGCGGTGGTCATGGGGTGTTGGGCAGGCTGGTCGCCAGGGCCGAGATGAGCTGCGAATTCTCGTCGGCGGTGCCGACGGTCAGGCGCAGGCAACCGGCCAGCGACGCATGCATTGTAGAAACGTTCTTGACGAGCACACCAGCGGCCCGCAGGGCGGCGAACACACGGGCGGCGCCGGCGTTGTCGTCCGCCACCCGCGCAAGCACCATGTTGGCGTCGCTGGGCCAGGCCTTCACGCCGGACATGGCCTGCAAGGCAGACACCAGCCGGTCGCGTTCGGCGCACACCTGGCGCGCTTGCTGGGCGAAGACTTCGGTGTGTTCCAGCGCAAACAAGCCGCATTCGGCGTTGAGGGTGCTGATGTTGTAGGGCGGGCGCAGCTTTTCAACCTCGGCCACCAGCGCGGCGGGGCCCATCAGGTAGCCGATGCGCACACCCGCCAGGCCGAACTTGCTGAGCGTGCGCAGCAGCAACACGTGGGCATGGGCCGACGGTTCATCCTGGATGGCGTCGATCCAGCTGCGGCCCGCGAAAGGCTGGTAGGCCTCGTCGATGACACAGATGCCGCCCACGGCGCCCGTGGCGGCGATGACTTTTTGCATGTCAGCGGCACCCCAGAGTCCGGCGGTCGGATTGTTGGGCCAGGCCAGGTAGACGACGGCGGGTTCTTCGGCCGCGATAGCCGAACACATGGCGTCGACGTCCAGGCCGAAATCGTCCGGCCGCAGCGGCACGCCGACAAAACGCAGCCCCTGGAGCCGTGCGCTGAAGGCATACATCACGAAGCCGGGCTCGGGCGCCAGCACGGTTGCGCCGGGAATGTCGCAGGCCAGCGTGATCAGCGAGATGAGTTCGTCCGAGCCATTGCCCAGCATCAGCGACCAGCCTGCGGGCAGGCCGGCATAGTCGACCAGCGCATCCCGCAGCGCGGCCACCCGGTCGCCCGGATACCGGTTGAGGGCGACAGCTCCGAGGCGCTTGCCCAAGGCCTGCTGCAGCACGGGCGACAAACCGTACGGGTTCTCCATCGCGTCGAGCTTGATCAGGCCGGCGGAGTCCTGCACCGCATAGGCATGCAGGCCCAGCACATCCTGCCGGATGCGCGACAACGGCGATTTCATGGCAGCTCGGGCGGGGTCAGGCGCATCTCGGCCGCACGGGCGTGGGCCTGAAGGCCTTCGCCGTATGCCAGCGTGGCGGCGATGCCGCCCAGCGACTGCGCGCCCAGTGCGCTCACCTCGATGATGCTGCTGCGCTTCTGGAAGTCATACACGCCCAGCGGGCTGCTGAAACGCGCGGTGCCGCTGGTGGGCAGCACGTGATTGGGCCCGGCGCAGTAGTCGCCCAGGCTTTCGCTGGTGTAAGCACCCAAAAAGATGGCCCCGGCGTGGCGCAGCAGCGGCTCCCAGCGGTGCGGGTCGTTGCTGGAGATTTCCAGGTGTTCCGGCGCGATGCGGTTGCTGATCTCGCAGGCCTCTTCCATGCTGCGGGTGAGGATCAGCGCGCCACGGCCGTTGAGGCTCTTGGCGATGATTTCGGCGCGCGGCATCTCGGGCAGCAGGCGGTCGATGGCCTGTTGCACCGCGTCGATATAAGCGGCATCCGGGCACAGCAAAATGCTCTGCGCCAGTTCGTCATGTTCAGCCTGGCTGAACAGGTCCATCGCCACCCAGTCGGGCGGCGTGCTGCCGTCGGCCAGCACCAGGATCTCGCTTGGGCCGGCAATCATGTCGATGCCGACCGTGCCGAACACCCGGCGCTTGGCGGCCGCCACGTAGGCATTGCCGGGGCCGGTGATCTTGTCGACCGCAGGCACGGTCGCCGTGCCGTAGGCCAGGGCGGCCACAGCCTGCGCACCGCCAATGGTGAAGGCGCGGCTGACGCCCGCCACGTGGGCGGCGGCCAGCACGAGCGGATTTCTTTCACCCTTGGGTGTGGGCACGACCATGATGATCTCGCCCACGCCGGCCACATGGGCCGGCACCGCATTCATCAGCACCGACGACGGGTACGCCGCCTTGCCGCCCGGCACGTAGATGCCGACACGGTCCAGCGGTGTGACTTTCTGGCCCAGCAGCGAACCGTCGGCATCGCGGTAGCTCCAGCTTTCACCGGAAGCCTTCTTCTGGGCCTCGTGGTAGCTGCGCACCCGGGCGGCCGCCACTTCCAGCGCATGGCGCTGCTCGTCGGGCAGGGAGTCGAATGCGGCCCTCAGTTCGGCCTGGGTGATCTCCAGCGCGCCCATGTCGGCGACATCCAGGCCGTCGAAACGCGCGGTGTATTCCAGCACCGCCGCATCGCCACGCGCCTGCACGTCGGCCAGGATCCCGGCAACGCGCTGCTCGATGGCGGCGTCAGTGTCGGCCGACCAATGCAGGCGTGCCTTGAATGCGCGCTCGAAATCGGCGTCGGCACAGGACAGGCGGGCGGGTCGGGCTTGGAGATCCATGGTGTCTTGTCGGTTGACTTACTCGGAGGGAATGGCGGATGCGAAGGCGTCGATGATGCGGCGGATGGGTTCGCGCTTGAGCTTGAGCGCAGCCGGATTGACCACCAGACGGGAGCTGATGTCCATGATGCGTTCGACCTCGACCAGGTGGTTTGCCTTGAGCGTGTTGCCGGTGGAAACCAGGTCGACGATGGCGTCGGCAAGTCCTGTCAGCGGCGCGAGCTCCATGCTGCCGTAGAGCTTGATCAGGTCGACGTGCACACCCTTGGTGGCGAAGAATTCGCGGGCGATTCCGACGTACTTGGTAGCTACTTTCAGGCGGCCGCCCTGGCGTACCGCGGTGGCGTAGTCGTAGTCGTTGCGCACCGCGACGCTGACGCGGCACTTGGCGATACGCAGGTCCAGCGGCTGCACCAGCGATGCGCCGCCCGGGTGGTCCATGTTGTGTTCGAGCAGGGTGTCGAGACCGGTGACGCCGAGGTCGGCGCCGCCGTATTCGACATACGTCGGCACGTCGCTGGCACGCACCAGCACCACCCGTACTTCGGGATTGCTGGTCGGCAGGATCAGCTTGCGTGACTTATCGGGGTCTTCGAGCACCTCGATGCCGGCGGCTGCGAGCAGCGGAAGCGTCTCTTCGAAGATGCGGCCTTTTGACAGGGCTAGGGTGATCACGGCGCGACCCTTTCGATGTCGGCGCCGATGGCGCGGAGTTTTTCTTCCATGCGGTCGTAGCCACGATCCAGGTGATAGATACGGTCGACAACGGTTTCACCTTCGGCCACCAGGCCGGCGATGACCAGGCTGGCCGATGCCCGCAGGTCGGTCGCCATCACCGTGGCGCCCGACAGGCGCTTGACGCCCTCGACCATCGCCACCCGGCCGTCGATGCGGATGTCGGCACCCAGGCGCACCAGTTCGTTGACGTGCATGAAGCGGTTTTCGAAGATGGTCTCGGTGGCCATCGAGGCACCCTGCGACACCACGTTGAGCACCATGAACTGGGCCTGCATGTCGGTCGGGAAACCCGGGTATTCGGTGGTGCTGAAGCTCTGTGCCTGCAAGCGTCCCATGGCCGGGCCGGCGGAACGCACGCGCACGCCGCCGTCTTCCGCGGTCACCTCGACGCCCGCGTCGCGCAGCTTGTCGATGACTGCCTCCAGGTGGTCGGGGCGGGCCGAACGCAGCAGCACGTCGCCACCAGTCGCCGCGACCGCGCACAGGAAGGTGCCGGTCTCGATGCGGTCGGCCACCACGCTGTGTTCGCAGCCGTGCAGTTTTTCGACGCCCTGGATGCGGATGTGGCTGGTGCCGTGGCCTTCGATCTTTGCGCCCATCTTGATGAGCATCTCGGCCAGGTCGGTGATCTCGGGCTCTTGCGCGGCGTTCTCCAGCACGGTCTCGCCTTCGGCGAGGGTGGCGGCCATCAGGAAGTTCTCGGTGCCGGTAACGGTGATCATGTCGGTGCTGATGCGCGCACCCTTCAGGCGGGTCCGGCCCTCTGGCAGCCTGGCGACGATGTAGCCGTGGTCGACCGTGATTTCGGCACCCATGGCCTGCAGGCCCTTGATGTGCTGGTCGACGGGGCGTGAACCGATGGCGCAACCGCCCGGCAAGGAAACCGTGGCATGGCCGAAACGCGCCAGCAACGGGCCCAGGGCCAGCACCGACGCACGCATGGTCTTGACCAGGTCATAAGGAGCTTCGACATTGTCGAGCGCGGAGGCATCGAGGCGCACGCACGAAGTGCTGCTGTTTTCCTGGCGGTCGGCCTTCACGCCCATGTTTCGCACCAGCTTCAGCATGGTGTGGACATCCTGAAGGCGCGGCACGTTGTGCAGCAGCACGGGTTCGGCGGTGAGCAGCGCGGCGCAGAGTTCGGGCAGCGCCGCGTTCTTGGCGCCGGACACCGGCACTTCGCCCCTGAGCATGCGCCCGCCGCGGATCAGCAGCTTGTCCATCACTCGTCTCCGCCCTGAGCCAGCCACTCGGCAGGCGTGAAAGTCTTCATCGACAGGGCGTGCACCTCGTTGGTCTGGATGCGTTCACCCAGCGTGGCATAGACGCGTTGGTGGCGCTTGATGGCACGCATGCCGTCGAACTCGGCCGACACGATGGTGGCGTACCAGTGGGCACCGTCCCCGTCGAGGGTGATGTGCTCGCAGGACATGCCTGCAGCAATGATCGAACGCAGTTCTTCAGCGGTCATAGAAAACAATCGTGGGAGCAGGAACGGACAGCCGACGGCCGGATGAAGGCGGTCAGTGTCGAATCTTGTAGCCGGTGGTCAGCAGGCGCAGTGCGATGGCGCTGGTCGCGATCCAGGCGCCGGCGACGATCGCCAGACTCAGCCAGGGAGACACATCGCTCTGGCCGAAAAAGCCGTGGCGGAAACCGTCGATCATGTAGAAGAACGGATTGAAATGGCTCACGGCCTGCCAGAACGGCGGCAGTGAATGGATGGAATAGAAGACACCGGCCAAAAACGTCATGGGCATGACCAGGAAGTTCTGGAACAACGCCATCTGGTCGAATTTCTCGGACCACAGCCCGGCGATCAGGCCGAGCGTGCCCATGAGCGCCGCCGCCAGCAGGCCGAAGACGATGATCCAGCCCGGTGCCGCAAAGCTCACCCGCGCAAAGAACAGAAAGGTGACCAGGAACACGCCGATACCCACCGCGATACCGCGCACCAGCGACGAGCCCACGTATGCGATGAACATGGCCAGGGGGCTCAACGGTGTCAGCAGCACGAACACCAGGCTGCCCATCACCTTGCTCTGGATGAGCGACGACGAACTGTTGGCGAAGGCGTTCTGCAGCACGCTCATCATGACCAGGCCCGGAACGAGGAACGACGTGTAGGCGACCGAGCCATAGACGGTGACGTCCTTGCCGAGCGCATGGCCGAAGATCAGCAGGTAAAGCACCGCTGTGAGGATGGGTGCGCCGACCGTCTGGAAACCGACCTTCCAGAAACGCAGCACCTCTTTGTAGAAGAGCGTGTTCCAGCCCGTGATGTCGAGATTCATACCGGCACCTGCCAGCGGTTGCCGCCGGCGCCCTGTTCTGCGGCCATTACCTGGAGGAAAACGTCTTCCAGGTCGGCCTTGCGGATTTCAACGTCTTCCACGGTCAGCCCCGCCATGCGGACGGCCGCCAGGTATTGCTCGATCTGGTGTGCGCCAGGTGCAGGCAGCTGCACGATACGGCCGGTGATGCGGGCCTGGGCGGCCAGCTCGGGCGGCAGTTCGCCGTCGACCTTGAAACGCAACACGTTGCCCGAAGCCATGCTGAGCAGCTCGCTGGTGCGGTTGAGGGCCACCAGCTTGCCCTTCTTGAGCATGGCGATGCGGTTGCACAGCGCTTCGGCCTCTTCCAGGTAATGGGTGGTCAACAGGACCGTATGCCCCTCGCGGTTGAGGCGCGCGATGAACTGCCACAGGGTCTGGCGCAGCTCGACGTCGACACCGGCGGTGGGTTCGTCCAGCACGATGATCGGCGGACGATGCACCAGCGCCTGCGCCACCAGCACACGGCGTTTCATGCCGCCGGATAACTGACGCATGTTGGCGGTGGCCTTGTCGGCCAGCCCCAGGTTCTCGAGCAGCTCGTCTATCCAGGCGTCGTTGTTCTTCACGCCGAAATAGCCGGACTGGATGCGCAGCGTTTCGCGCACGTTGAAAAAGGGATCGAAGACCAGTTCCTGCGGGACGATGCCCAGGCGTCGGCGAGCGATGGCGTAATCGGTCTGGACGTCGTGCCCATCGACCAGAACCTTGCCGCCCGTGGCCTTGGCCAGGCCTGCGAGGATGCTGATGAGGGTGGTCTTGCCTGCGCCGTTCGGCCCGAGCAGGCCGAAGAACTCGCCGGGTTCTATGTCGAAGCTGACGCTGTCGAGCGCCTGCAACGTGCCCCGGGCGGACTCGTAGCGTTTGGAGACGGACTGAAAGGAGATGGCTGCCATGGGGAACCGACGATTCTAAGGTGTCGCTGCCGCCCAGGCTGGCACGGGGCTATCCCGTGACCACCGGCGCGCGACCGGCGTGCGGGAAAAACGAAATCGGGACGGTCAGGCGGTGGCAGGCAAGAGGGCAACGACGCCGTAGAGCGCAGCCAACCCGGCCAGCCGCGGATGCAGGCCCCGCACCATGAAGGACCGCCCGAGCGAGAGCACCTCGCGGCGGCAGGCCAGCAGCACCGCCAGCGCAGATGAATCGAAGCGGGTCAGCGCAGTGGCGTCCGCCACCACCGGCTCCTTGCCGCGTCCGAGGCCCTGGGTCAGCATGCGCAGGCAGGTCTGGGCCTGGCTGTGCGTCAGCTCGCCCGGCAACACCAGCACCTGGGCGGTTTCACCGAAAGTGGAGACCGGCGCGGACACGGCGTCAGCCATGGTCAACCCTTCTTGCCTGCCTGGTTGGCGGTGTTGCGCGCAGCCAGCGCCGCGATCAGGCCGTCGATGCCCTTGGCGTTGATTTCCTGTGCGAACTGGCTGCGATAGGTTTCGACCAGCCACACACCCAGCACGTTCAGGTTGTAGATCTTCCAGCCGGCGCCGTCGCCGGGCGTCTTTTCCAGGCGGTAGTCGAGCTGGATGGGATCACCGCGGCCGGTGACCTCGGTACGCACGACGACTTCCTTGTCTTCGGGCGAGGCGCGCAGCGGCTTGATGACGATGCTCTGGTCACTCACCTGCGACAGTGCACCCGAATAGGTACGGACCAGCAACGACTTGAATTCGGCCTGCAGGCGCTGCTGCTGGTCCGGCGAAGCCTGGCGCCACTGCGGACCCACCGCGGCGGCGGTCATGCGGCGGAAGTCCACGTTGGGCATGATCTTGGTGTCCACCAGCGCCATGACCTTGTTCAGGTCACCGTTGCGCAGGGAGGCATCGGACTTGATGGCGTTCAGCGTTTCGTCGGCAAGGCGCTTGATCAGCGCGTCAGGGGCTTCATCGGCGGCGAAGACTGACACCGGCAGTGCGAGCGTGGCGGCGGCAGCCAGGCTGCAGGCCACGCGGGCCAGGAAACGTCGGTTGATCAACATGGGTTCTCCTCGGAATTCAAATAGGGGCAGACGCTTGCGGCTACCCGAGACGGGTTCGAGCGCAGCATCGCACGGCGGTTCCAACCTGCGCCGCCCGACATGCAACTGCGTGCAACCTGGCGACCGGCAGACCCGCGACTTCTGGATTACTGGACGGCCGGGTTGGCGCCGGCAGCGGGTGCCGCCGGTGCGGCCGGTGCATAACCGCTGTCGTCCAGATCGCCATCACTCTCGGTGGTGTCCTTGCGCTGGTTGCGGCGCAACTGCAGGAAGGCGTCACGGGTGAAGCTGTACTGGTCGAGCGCGGCGCCGTCGAGCACCGAACTCACCCGCAGCAGGTTGGCACGGGTGTCGACCACACGCAGCCCGGTCAGCGAATTGCGCACCGCCACGTTGTCGACATGCGACAGCAGGTTGCCGTTCCAGTCGATCGGCAATGCAGCCGTGTCACGCACGGTCGACGGGCCCAGCAACGGCAGGATCAGGTACGGACCGGTCGGCACGCCGTAAAACGCGAGCGTCTGGCCGAAATCCTGCTTGTGACGATCGATGTTGGCTTCACCGGCTATGTCCAGGATGCCGCCCAGGCCGAACACGGTGTTGACCGCGAAACGGATCCAGGTCTCTCCGGCGTCCTGCACACGGCCTTGCAACACGTTGTTCACGAACGACCACGGCTCGGTCAGGTTGCGAAAGAAGTTGCCCACGCCGGTGCGAACGAGCGCGGGTGTCGCATCGCGATAGACAGTCGCCACCGGCTTCAGAACGGCACGGTCGACACCGTCGTTGAAACGATAGACACCCCGGTTGAAGGGCTCGAAGGGATCACGCGGATTGGTGCGCTGGTCGGGGTTGGTGGCACAGCCGGCCATCACCAGAGCAGCCACGACCACTGCGAACAGGCGCGCCGGAGCGCGCAGGCTGCGGCGAAGGGAAGATGTCTTGTCGTTCATTTTTTTGCACCTGCCGCGGGCGTGGGGCCGTCGGCAGCTTTGTTGTAGAGGAATTGGCTGATGAGGTTCTCGAGCACCACCGCCGATTGCGTGGTGGTGATCACGTCTCCGGCTGCCAGGTTCTTTTCGTCGGCACCGGCCTCTATGCCGATGTATTGCTCACCCAGCAGCCCGCTGGTCAGGATCTTCAGCGAACTGTCCTTGGGGAACACGTACTGGTCCTGCAGCGAAAGCACCACGGAAGCCTGGAAGCTCTTGTCGTCGAAATTGATCGACTCGACGCGCCCCACGACCACACCCGCGCTCTTTACCGCGCTCTGCGACTTGAGGCCGCCGATGTTGTCGAAACGTGCGGTCACCTTGTAGGTGGGCTGAAAACTCAGCCGCAGCAGATTGGCCGACTGCAGTGCCAGGAACAGCAAGGCGGCGGCCCCCAGCAGCACGAAGATGCCTACCCATACATCGCTCTTGGATTTTTCCATTTCTCTTTCAACTCCCTTGCACGAGGCAAGAATCAAGGCATGTCATCACGGCGGCGCGGCTCATATGCTGAACATCATCGCAGTCAGCAGGAAGTCCAGCCCCAGCACGGCCAGCGACGCCACCACCACGGTGCGTGTGGTCGCGCGCGAAACGCCTTCGGGTGTGGGTTTGGCCGAATAGCCCTGCAACAGCGCGACGAAGGTCACGGTCAGGCCGAAAACAAAACTCTTCAGGACGCCGTTGCCGACATCGCGCACGACATCGACGCCACCCTGCATCTGACCCCAGAAAGAACCGGAATCAACGCCGATCAGCACCACGCCCACGACCCATCCCCCCAGGATGCCGACGGCACTGAAGACCGCCGACAGCAGTGGCAGCGCAATCACACCGGCCCAGAAACGCGGTGCCAGGATGCGGCGCACCGGATCGATGGCCATCATCTCCATGGCGGTGATCTGTTCGCCGGCACGCATGAGGCCGATTTCAGCGGTCAGCGAGGTGCCGGCGCGACCGGCGAACAACAGCGCCGAAACCACCGGGCCCAGTTCGCGCACCAGCGAGAGCGCCACCAGCAGTCCGAGCGCACTCGACGCGCCGTAACGTTGCAGCGTGTAGTAGCCCTGCAGACCCAGCACGAAGCCGACGAACAGGCCGGACACCGCGATGATCGCCAGCGAATAGTTGCCGAGGAAATGGAGTTGCTCGCTGACCAGCCGGAAACGCCGCAGCGTCGGGACGGCCAGTGACAACAGTCGCACGAAAAGACGTGCCGCCCAGCCCAGGCCGGAAAGCCAGCCGCGGGTTGCCTGCCCGACATCCGCCGGATGCCACCATCTCATGAGCCGCTCCTGGTATGCGTGGGCGGACCGAAGTCGGCCTCGGCGGTGAGCGCCGGGTAATGAAACCGCACCGGGCCGTCGGGCTGCGCATGCACGAACTGATAGACCAGGGGATCGATGCTGTTGCGGATCGCGTCGGGCGGACCCTGCACGGCGATGCCGCCGTTTGCCAGCACCACCACGTGGTCGGCAATGGCCAGGGTTTCGTCGACGTCGTGCGAAACGACGATGCTGGTGAGGCCCATGGCGTCGTTCAGCTGCCGGATGAGGCGGGCGGAAATGCCGAGCGAAATGGGGTCGAGGCCGGCGAAGGGCTCGTCGTACAGCACCAGTTCCGGATCGAGGGCGATCGCGCGTGCCATGGCAACGCGCCGTGCCATGCCGCCCGAGATTTCGCTCGTGCCGAGCGAACGGGCACCCCGCAAGCCCACCGCGTCGAGCTTCATGAGCACGATGTCGCGGATGAGTGCATCGGACAGATCGGTGTGTTCGCGAAGCGGAAAAGCCACGTTTTCGAACACGTCGAGGTCGGTGAACAGCGCGCCGAACTGGAACAGCATGCCCATGCGGCGACGCGCGGCGAACAGGGCATCGGCCGACATCGGGCCGATGTCAGCCCCGTCGAACAGCACCTGCCCGGCCTGCGCACGGATCTGCCCGCCGATCAGGCGCAGCACCGTTGTCTTGCCACCGCCGGACGCTCCCATCAGCGCAGTGACCTTGCCACGCGGAACTTCCAGCGTCACGCCATCGAGCACCTTGCGGCCTGCATAGGCAAAGCTGACATCACGCAGCACAACCAGATTGTCCTGGGGAGCAGCAGGTGGAGAGAGGGGATCGGGCAGGGATGTATCCATGAATAGAAAAAGCCGGACGGACGCCCGGCTTGGGATTCGGGATGATAAGGGAAACCCGTAATACCCGGATACGGCTGATACACCACACGGTGTTACCGCCGTGGCAAGGGCTGAGCAGGCGGTTCAGTGGCCGGCCGAAGCTGCAGCCGCAGCAGACTGTTCGTCGCGTTGCTGCCGGATGGCACTTGCCAGGGCGGAAATACCGGCGCCGATCTGTTCGGCCGTGGCCGTCACGAAAGACAGGCGCATGTTGCGATCGTCAGGCGAGTCCGCATAGAAAGGCTGACCGGGAACAAAGGCGACGTTCTTCTCGACAGCCCGTGGCAACAGGGCCGTCGCCGACATGCCGGGCGGCAGCCGAACCCAGAGGAACATGCCGCCAGCCGGCCGATTCCAGGTGACGCCGAGTCCGGCCATTTCACGCTCGAGAGCCGCCAGCATCGCGTCGCGTTTTGTCTTGTAGAGCTCACGGATGCCCGGCACGTGCCGGTCCAGGAATCCGTCCTGCAGCACTTCGATCACCACGCGCTGGTCGAAGTTGGAGCTGTGAAGGTCGGCCGCCTGCTTGGCCATCACCAGCCGCTGGTAGATCTCGGGCGGCGCCACGACGAAACCCAAACGCAGGCCGGGCACCAGCACCTTCGAGAACGAACCCATGTAGATGGTGTTTTCCGGACACGTTGCCGCCATCGGCAGCGGCGGCGGCGTTTCGAACCAGAGTTCGCCGTAGGGGTTGTCCTCGAGGACCGGCACGCCCGCCTGCGAGGCCACCTTCGAAATTTCGGCGCGCCGGGCGGCGTCCATGCTGCGACCCGTGGGATTCTGGAAATTGGGCAGCACATAGACCAGTCGAGCGCCGCCGATCTTGGCGGCCAGATCCGTGGCAAGCATTCCGCCATCGTCGCTTTCGACGCTGACCACCGACGGCTCCATCGGCTGGAAAGCCTGCAACGCCCCCAGATAAGTGGGCTGCTCCACCAGGATCCGGCTGCCGGGGTCGACGAGCACCTTGGCGACCAGGTCCAGCGCCTGCTGGGACCCGGTCGTGATGAGCACGCAAGCCGGGTCGACCTTCCAGGGCAAGAAATCGGCCACCGCCTGGCGTAGTGCGGGCAGGCCTTCGGAGTTGGTGTATTGCAGGGCGGCGCGGGCATCGGGCGCGCTCAGCACCTTGCTGCAGGCGGCGGCGAATCTATCCACCGGAAAGGTAGCAGGCGACGGCAGTCCGCCGGCAAAACTGATGACACCGGGCCGGCTGGTCAGCTTGAGGAGGTCGCGGATCGCCGAGGACTTCATGCGGCCGGTGCGTGTTGCCAGGGTCCAGTCCCTGGCGGGCGAGGCCTGGTCGAAATACGCTTTCTGCTCGGCTACGGTCAGCGTCTTGGGGACGGGGAGATTGAGCCGGGTTTCACCGTCAGCCGGCACGTGCGGCTCGCAGGGCTCGTCGTGGACCTTGTCGCCCGAAGCCAGCGAGCGAAGCGGCAACACCTGTGGCTGAAGCGCCGCAGCGAGCCGGACTGCACCTTTATTCGCAAAATTCTTGATGGGCTGTTGCAGATACATGGCGAATCTCCGTCAAAAGTCAGACTTTTGTCGGAAATGGGCCCTGCCGATGCCCACCGCACGAAAGGCTCCAGCCGCGGGCGAAGCGGATCGACTGCGCCGACCCGCCCTGCTCCGCAGATCAGCGTGGCAGGTCGCTGTAGCCCATCAGGAATTCATCCACGGCACGTGCCGCCTGGCGCCCTTCGCGGATGGCCCAGACCACGAGCGACTGACCACGGCGCACGTCACCGGCGGCGAACACCTTGGGAACGTTGGTGACGTAGCCACCATCGAAGTCGGTGCTGGCCTTGGCGTTGCCGCGGGCATCCTTGTCGATGCCGAAGGCTTCCAGCACCGGCGAAACCGGGGCGACGAAACCCATCGCCAGCAGTACCAGATCGGCCTTGAGCACCTGTTCGCTGCCGGCCACCTCGACCATCTTGCCGTCCTTCCATTCCACACGAACGGTCTTCAGGCCGGTGAGCTTGCCGTTCTCGCCGATGAATTCCTTGGTGGAGATGGCGAATTCACGCTCACAACCTTCGTCGTGGCTGGAGCTGGTGCGCAGCTTGATCGGCCAGTAAGGCCAGGTCATGGGGCGGTTTTCCACCTCGGGCGGCTGGGGCATCAGCTCGAACTGGGTGACGCTGACGGCACCGTGCCGGTTACTGGTACCTACACAGTCGCTGCCGGTATCGCCGCCACCGATGACGATCACGTTCTTGCCGTCGGCCCGCAGCTGGTTCTTCAGCTTGTCGCCGGCATTGACCTTGTTCTGCTGCGGCAGGAACTCCATCGCGTAGTAGACGCCGTCCAGGTCGCGACCGGGCACCGGCAGGTCACGCGAGGTTTCCGAACCGGCCGTCAGCAGCACCGCGTCGAATTCGGCCTGCAGCTGCGCCGGGGTGATGGTTTCCTTGGCCCAGTTGGTGACCTTGGAGCCCTTGCCCAGCGGATCCTGCGCGGCCCCGACGACGACACCGGTGCGGATGGTCACGCCCTCGGCGGCCATCTGCTCGGCACGCCGGTCGATGTGGGTCTTTTCCATCTTGAAGTCGGGAATGCCGTAGCGCAGCAGGCCGCCGATGCGGTCGTTCTTCTCGAACAGCGTCACGTCGTGGCCGACGCGGGCCAGTTGCTGGGCCGCAGCCATGCCGGCCGGACCGGAGCCGACCACGGCGACCTTCTTGCCGGTCTTGTGTTTGGCCACGCGGGGCGTGACCCAGCCTTCGGACCAGGCGCGGTCGATGATGGCGTGTTCGATCGACTTGATGCCGACCGCGTCGTCGTTCACGTTCAGTACGCAGGCGGCTTCGCAGGGTGCGGGGCAGATGCGGCCGGTGAACTCCGGGAAGTTGTTGGTCGAATCCAGCACCGTCCAGGCGCTCTTCCAGTCGTCCTGGTAAACCAGGTCGTTGAAGTCCGGAATGATGTTGTTGACCGGGCAGCCGTTGTTGCAGAAAGGCGTGCCGCAATCCATGCAGCGCGCGCCCTGGACCTTGGCCTGTTTGTCGTCGAGGCCGACGACGAATTCCTTGTAATGCTTCAGACGCTCACCGACGGGCTTGTAGCCCTCTTCGATGCGTTCGTACTCCATGAAGCCGGTGACTTTTCCCATGATCGTGGTGTCCTGCTTTTTGTTGTTTCTTACTTGGCCGGCGCGACTTCGCGCTGGGCGGCAGAAGGAACGGCGGGCGTGGACGGGTCGGCCTGCACCTTGCGTTCGTAGATTTCGGCCAGGGCGCGTTTGTATTCCGTCGGGAACACCTTGACGAACTTCGTGCGCGAAACCGCCCAGTTGTCCAGCAGGTCGCGAGCGCGTTTGCTGCCGGTCCAGCGGTTGTGCTGCTCGAGCAGCTTGCGCAGGTTGACCTCGTCGGTCTCGCCCTTGTGCCAGATCTTCTCGTGCACGCTGGCGGTCTGCTCGGCCGAGCTGACGACCTTCTCGAGCGTGACCATCGACATGTTGCAGCGCGAGGCGAACTGGCCGTCTTCGTCGTACACGTAGGCGATGCCGCCCGACATGCCCGCCGCGAAGTTGCGGCCGGTCAGTCCCAGCACGGCGACGGTGCCGCCGGTCATGTATTCGCAACCGTGGTCGCCGGTGCCTTCGACCACCGTGGTGGCGCCGGAAAGGCGGACCGCGAAACGTTCACCGGCCACGCCAGCGAAATACGATTCGCCGGAAGTCGCGCCGTACATCACCGTATTGCCCACGATGATGTTCTTCGCTGCCTCGCCGCGGAAGTCCAGGCTCGGTCGCACCACCACGCGGCCGCCCGACAGGCCCTTGCCGGTGTAGTCGTTGGCATCGCCGATGAGGTACAGCGTGATGCCGCTGGTCAGGAACGCGCCGAAGGACTGGCCGCCGGTGCCTTCCAGCTGGATGCGGATGGTGTCGTCCGGCAGGCCGGTCGGGTGCACCTTGGTCACCGCGCCGGAAAGCATTGCGCCCACGGTGCGGTTGACGTTGCGGGTCACTTCCATGAACTGCACACGTTCGCCGCGGTCGATCGCGGGGCGCGACTTCTCGATCAGCTTGTTGTCCAGCGCCTTGTCCAGCCCGTGGTCCTGGAACTCGGTGTGGAACTTGCCGACGGTGTCCGGCACGATGGGCTGGGCGAACAGGCGACCGAAATCCAGGCCCTTTGCTTTCCAGTGGGCGATGCCCTTCTTGGTGTCGAGCAGGTCGACGCGGCCGATCATGTCGTCGAACTTGCGGATGCCCAGCTGCGCCATGATCTGGCGCACTTCCTCGGCGATGAAGAAGAAGAAGTTGACGACATGCTCGGGCTTGCCGGAAAACTTCTTGCGCAGCACCGGGTCTTGCGTGGCCACGCCTACCGGGCAGGTATTCAGGTGGCACTTGCGCATCATGATGCAGCCCTCGACCACCAGCGGCGCGGTGGCGAAGCCGAACTCGTCGGCGCCCAGCAGTGCACCGATGGCGACGTCGCGGCCGGTCTTCATCTGGCCGTCGGCCTGCACCCGGATGCGGCTGCGCAGACGGTTCAGCACCAGGGTCTGCTGGGTCTCGGCCAGGCCGATTTCCCAGGGCGAGCCGGCATGCTTGATGGACGACCACGGCGAAGCGCCGGTGCCGCCGTCGTGACCGGCGATCACCACGTGGTCGCTCTTGCACTTGGCAACGCCCGCGGCGATGGTGCCAACGCCCACTTCGGACACCAGCTTGACGCTGATGCCGGCGTGCGGCGCGACGTTCTTCAAATCGTGGATCAGCTGGGCCAGGTCCTCGATCGAATAGATGTCGTGGTGCGGCGGCGGGCTGATGAGGCCCACACCGGGCACCGAGTGGCGCAGCTTGCCGATGTATTCGGAAACCTTGCCGCCCGGCAGCTGGCCGCCTTCGCCGGGCTTGGCGCCCTGCGCCATCTTGATCTGGATCTGGTCGGCGGACGACAGGTACTCGGCGGTGACGCCGAAACGGCCCGATGCCACCTGCTTGATCTTGGAACGCAGCGAATCACCCGCCTCCAGGTCCATGTCGACTTCGACGTTGGCTTCGCCGATGACGCTCTTCAGGGTGTCGCCGAGCTTGATCGGGATGCCCTTGAGTTCGTTCCGATAGCGGTTCTCGTCCTCGCCGCCTTCACCGGTGTTGCTCTTGCCGCCGATGCGGTTCATCGCGACCGCCAGCGTGGCATGGGCTTCGGTAGAGATGGAACCCATCGACATCGCGCCGGTGGCGAAACGCTTGACGATTTCTTTCGCCGATTCGACCTCTTCGACCGGAATCGCCTTGGACGGATCGATCTTGAACTCGAACAGGCCGCGCAGCGTCATGTGGCGACGGCTCTGGTCATTGATCAGCTGGGCATATTCCTTGTAGGTGCTCCAGTTGTTGGCGCGGGTGCTGTGCTGCAGCTTGGCGATGGCGTCGGGCGACCACATGTGTTCTTCGCCACGGGCGCGCCAGGCGTATTCGCCACCGGCATCCAGCATGGTGTTGAGCACCGGATCGTCGCCGAAGGCGGCCTTGTGCATGCGCAGGGCTTCTTCGGCGATCTCGAAGACGCCGATACCCTCGACACGGCTGGCGGTGCCGGTGAAATATTTGCCGATGGTCTCGGTGTTCAGGCCGATCGACTCGAACAGCTGCGCGCCGCAGTAGCTCATGTAGGTCGACACGCCCATCTTGGACATGATCTTCGACAGGCCCTTGCCGATGGCCTTGACGTAGTTGTAGATGGCCTTGTCGGCCGACATGTCCGAAGGCATGTCCTTGTGCAGCTGGGCCAGGGTTTCCATCGCCAGGTACGGGTGGACCGCTTCTGCGCCATAGCCGGCCAGCACGGCGAAGTGGTGCACTTCACGGGCGCTGCCGGTTTCGACCACCAGGCCGACCGTGGTCCGGCGGCCTTCGCGCACCAGGTGCTGGTGGATGGCCGACAGGGCCAGCAATGCAGGAATCGCCACCTTGTCCGCGCCCACCGCACGGTCGCTGATGATCAGGATGTTGTTGCCGCCCTTGATCGCGTCGACCGCCTCGGCGCACAGAGAAGCCAGCTTGGCTTCGACGCCCTCGCGGCCCCATGCGAACGGGTAGGTGATGTCCAGCGTGGCGCTGCGGAACTTGCCCTGCGTGAACTTCTCGATGTCCCGCAGCTTCACCATGTCGTTGAAGTCGAGAATCGGCTGGCTGACCTCGAGCCGCATCGGCGGGTTGACCTGGTTGATGTCGAGCAGGTTGGGCTTTGGGCCCACGAAGCTGACCAGCGACATCACGATGGCTTCGCGGATCGGGTCGATCGGCGGGTTGGTCACCTGTGCGAACAGCTGCTTGAAGTAGCTGTACAGGGGCTTGTCCTTGCCGGACAGCACGGCCAGCGGGCTGTCGTTGCCCATCGAGCCGATGCCCTCTTCGCCGTTCTTGGCCATCGGCTGGATCAGGAACTTCAGGTCTTCCTGGGTGTAGCCGAAGGCCTGCTGGCGGTCGAGCAGGGCCACGTCGCTGGCGGGTGCATCACCGCTGCTTTCGACGTCGTCGAGCTTGATGCGCAGGTTCTCGATCCACTGCTTGTACGGCTTGCTGCTGGTCAGGTTGGCCTTCAGCTCGTCGTCGTCGATCATGCGGCCCTGGTCGAGGTCGATCAGGAACATCTTGCCGGGCTGCAGGCGCCACTTGCGCAGGATCTTCTGCTCGGGCACCGGCAGCACGCCGGACTCGGAAGCCATGATGACCATGTCGTCGTCGGTCACGATGTAACGCGAAGGGCGCAGGCCGTTGCGGTCGAGCGTGGCGCCGATCTGGCGACCATCGGTGAACACCAGGGAGGCCGGGCCGTCCCAGGGTTCCATCATCGCGGCGTGGTATTCGTAGAAGGCCTTGCGGCGGCCGTCCATGGTGGTGTGCTGTTCCCATGGCTCGGGAATCATCATCATCACCGCCTGGCTCAGCGGGTAGCCGGCCATGGTCATCAGTTCGAGGCAGTTGTCGAAGGTGGCGGTGTCGGACTGGCCGGCGAAGCTGATCGGGTACAGCTTCTTCAGGTCCTCGCCCAGCACCGGCGAAGACATCACGCCTTCGCGGGCCTTCATCCAGTTGTAGTTGCCCTTGACCGTGTTGATTTCGCCGTTGTGGGCGACATATCGGTACGGGTGGGCCAGCGGCCATTCCGGGAAGGTGTTGGTCGAGAAACGCTGGTGCACCAGGCCCAGGGCCGAAACGCAACGCGGATCCTGAAGGTCCAGGTAATAGGTGCCCACCTGGTCGGCCAGCAGCAGGCCCTTGTAGACCACGGTGCGGCTGGACATGCTCGGAACGTAGTATTCCTTGCTGTGCTTCAGGCCCAGCGCCTGGATGTTGGCGCTGGCGGTCTTGCGGATGACGTAGAGCTTGCGTTCCAGCGCGTCCTGGACGATGACGTCGGCGCCACGGCCGATGAACACCTGGCGGATGATCGGCTCGGTCTTCTTGACCTGCGGCGACATCGGCATTTCGCGGTTGACCGGCACTTCGCGCCAGCCGAGCAGCACCTGGCCTTCGGCGCGGATGGCGCGCTCGACCTCCTGTTCGCAAGCCAGGCGGGAAGCGTGTTCCTTGGGCATGAAGATCATGCCGACGCCGTATTCGCCCGGGGGCGGCAGGGCGACGCCCAGCTTGGCCATCTCTTCGCGGTACAGCAGGTCGGGCAGTTGGATCAGGATGCCCGCGCCATCTCCCATGAGCTTGTCGGCACCGACGGCGCCGCGATGGTCGATGTTTTCGAGGATCTTCAGCGCCTGCGTCACGATGTCGTGACGCTTCTCGCCCTTGATGTGGGCAACGAAACCGAGGCCGCAGGCGTCGTGTTCGTTAGCGGTGGAATACAGACCGTTTTGTTGGAGATGCTGGATCTCGGCAGCCGTCGTCATGGGCGTGCTCCTTCGAATGTCGCGGGGATTGCGAGCATAGGACACAGCAACAACGGTGCCAAGAAGTTTTAATTGGGGTCAGATACCAATTAATTCCCGATTAATCCCGTGGGAGAATAAATTAGGGACAGATATAGTGTGCGTGCAAGTCTTTGATTTTATTGGCCTGCGGCACAGCGTCACACCGCTATTTTTCCAGCCGAGGGTCTTCCCGGGGTGCCCGGCAAAAGCCTGCGTTGCGTCTTTTTTTCCAATGCCGATAGAAAACCAGGCCCACCCAGCGCCCATCCGCCCAGCGTGGCGGCATCCAGCTGCTTATGTGCAGCAGCGGAAATACCGCCATGCACCAGATCGGCATAGACCATTTCGCGCGCGAACGGGGTGTTTCCCAGCGCCCAGCAGCTGGCATGTGGCGTTACCAGACGATCTGCATGGCGCCCGATGTAATGCGCGTGGCTGGACCATTGCCAGGCGTCGGGCTGTGACGCCAGGCCGGCTGCCACAGGCGCCAGGTCGGCAACCACCATGGCGGGCAGCAGCCAATCGTCGGCATCGAGCACCGTGGAGCGATAACGGCCCTCGAACAAGGTGCCGCTGCGGCCGTACCGGTCATTGAAATAACGCACGTAGCCCCGGCCGACGGCTTGCATCCAGGCACCGAGGCGATCATCAGCCGGCGTGACCAGCAACTGCACCTGGTTGCCCAGCAGTACATATCCGTGGACTGCCACCGCGTTTTCGATGGCATGGTCTTGCAGGAGCTGCAGCAGGTATTGCCGATCGGCGTCGTCGCCGAACACCGTCTGGCCGTTATTGCCCCGCAATATCAGCCGATGGACCTGGCCCGGGACAGTGAGGCGCGGCAACCGGGCCACGTTCTACTCGACGGCCTCTGCTGCCTGGGCCGCGGATTCCGGCAAGGGTGCGCAGCCGTAGCGCTCTGCCGCAAGCGATTCCAGCCCGAACTGCGCCAGCAAGGCATGCAGCCGCTCGGCAGCGCTGCGTTTGCGCTGACCGGTGTAGCGGGCAATGATGAGTTCGTTCTTCATGCTGTGTTCCCAGCCGACCAGTTCGGTCACCGTCACCTGGTAACCGCAGGCTTCGAGATAGAGGCAACGCAGGACATTGGTGAGCTGGCTGCCCATCTCGCGGGTGTGCAGCGGATGGCGCCACAACTCGGCCAGCGGCGTGCGTTTGAGTGCCAGCGCCTTCTGGCCGCGCAGCACCGATGCCACTTCGGCCTGGCAGCAGGGCACCAGCACCAGCGCCCTCGCCTTCTTTTCCAGCCCGAAAGCGATGGCATCGTCGGTGGCGGTGTCGCAGGCGTGCAGGGCGGTGACGATGTCGATGCGCTCGGGCAACGCTGCATCGGTCGCTGCATCGGCGGCCGAAACGTTCAGGAAGGACATGCGGCCGAAACCCAGCCGTTGCGCCAGTTCGGTAGACCGCTGGACCAGCTCGGCGCGGGTTTCCACGCCATAGATATGGCCGCCCTGGCCTTCGGCCTGGGCCTTGAAGAACAGGTCGTAGAGGATGAAACCGAGATAGGACTTGCCAGCACCGTGGTCGGCCAGGGTCGCGCCCTGCCCTTTTTCGGGCAGTTCGCGCAGCAGCGGCTCGATGAAGTTGAACAGGTGATAGACCTGCTTCAGCTTGCGGCGCGAATCCTGGTTGAGCTTGCCGTCGCGGGTCAGTATGTGAAGCTCCTTCAACAACTCGACAGACTGGCCTTCGCGGATTTCAGGCGGCAGCGCCGGCGCTGCGGCAACGGTCTTGGGAGCGTGTTTATTCATGGGGAATCCTGTTTGGTCCGCGCCGAGCTGCCGGGGCCGACATCGAGGGCAGACCAACCCTCGCCGCCCAGCTTTTCCAGCGTTTCGATATTGCGGCCGAAGATGTCCTCGGCATCCGGGAAAGCCTCCACGGCTCGGTCGACGCTGGCTTCGCGCAGCAGGTGCAAGGTGGGCCACGGCGCGCGGTTGGTGGCGTTGGTGATGTCGTCCGCATCGGTGCCACCGAACTGGAAATCGGGATGGAAGGTCGCCAGCTGCAGCACTCCTTCGAAGCCACGTTCGAAGAGCTGGTCTTCGGCGTCACCTGCGAAATCATTGAAATCGAGGAAGTCGCCGAGGCAACCGGTGGCGACCAGTAGCGTGGTGTCGCGTTCTTCGGCGTCAAGCGCTGCGAGCGCATCTGCCTCTGCGAACAGCATTTGCAGCAGGAGCTCGGGGTCTTCGGTGTCGGTGCCGACGTAATGGACCTGGCCCCGCACCTGCACCGCCTTGGCGAAGGGGCACAGGTTGAGGCCGATGACGGCACGGTCGACCCAGCGGCGGGTGTCGGCCAGGGCGACTTCGACGGAAGAGGTATTTGGATGGGGCACGGGGCGCCAAGTTTACCGGCGCAGGTTCAATCGAACAGGCGGCGGCCGGTCAGGCGCTGGTGTTCGCTGCTGGCAAAACGGTCGGTCATGCCGGCGATGTAGTCGGCCACGATGCGTTGCCGGCTGAGCGCCGGGCCGGCTTCTGCCGCTCGGTCGCCGAAGCCGCCGCGCATTTCTCCCGGCTCGGCGCAATAGGCATCGAACAGTTCATGCACCACCTGTTTGCCGGCCGTCGCCATGGCCGAAACCTGTGGATGCCGGTAAAGGTTCTGGAACAAAAACCGTTTGAGCACGATGGACTCGGCCCGCATCGCCTGGCCAAAACCCACCAGCGGCCGGCCGGCGGTCCGCACTTCATCGGCGGACTGTGGCGCGACATCGGCAATCGCCTTGCGAGTGGTGTCGATGACGTCGTAGACCTGGTCGCTCAGCATCAGGCGGATCGATTCGTACAGCAGGCGTCGCTGGCCGCGGCCATGGCCGATTGCCGGATGGGCAGACAGCGCAGCGCGTCGGTAGCGATCAAACAGCGGTACGGCTTCCAGTTGCTCCAGCGTGATCAGCCCCGAGCGCACGCCGTCGTCGATGTCGTGGGCGTTGTAGGCGATCTCGTCGGCCAGGTTGCACAGCTGGGCTTCCAGCGCGGGTTGCTCGCGATCGATGAATCGACGCCCCACTCCGCCGGGCTCGATAGCTTCGAGAGCCTCGGCGGCCGGCCGGGCACAGTGCTTGAGGATGCCTTCGCGGGTTTCGAAAGTCAGGTTGAGGCCATCGAAAACCGGGTAACGCTCTTCAAGCGTGTCGACCACACGCAGGCTTTGCAGGTTGTGTTCAAAACCGCCATGGTCATGCATGCACGCATGCAGTGCGTCTTGCCCTGCGTGGCCGAAGGGCGTGTGACCCAGGTCGTGCGCCAGCGCGATGGCCTCGACCAGGTCTTCTTCGAGGCCGAGCGATCGGGCGATGGACCGACCCAGTTGCGCGACTTCGAGCGAATGTGTGAGCCGCGTGCGGAACAGGTCTCCTTCATGGTTCAGGAAGACCTGTGTCTTGTAGACCAGCCGCCGGAAGGCGGTCGAATGCACGATGCGGTCGCGGTCACGCTGGTAGTCGGTACGGGTGGGCGCCGAGACTTCTTCAAAACGGCGCCCCCGGCTCAGTGCCGGGTCACAAGCGTACGGAGCGAGCATCGTGGTGACCGGCCGGTTCAGATCGGCGCGCAGCAGGCGTCGATCACGGCGCGCACCAGCGCGTCGGGCGCGGGCCGCACCACCGCCCTGCCCGGACCGTCGATCAGCACGAAACGGATTTCGCCGCCTTCGGACTTCTTGTCTCCACGCATCAGTTGCAGGTAGCGGCCGGCATTGTCGACCGGGTCGATATGGGGGCCGACCACCGGAAGCCCGGCCCGCTCTATCAGGGTGCGCAGCCGCGTGACGAAGGCAGCGTCGACCAGCCCGAGATGCTGCGACAGCGTGGCCGCCATCACCATGCCGCAACCCACTCCCTCGCCGTGCAGCCAGGTACCGTAGCCCATGCCGGCCTCGATGGCGTGGCCGAAGGTATGGCCGAAATTGAGGATGGCGCGCAGGCCGGCTTCGCGCTCGTCGGCACCGACGACTTCCGCCTTGATCTCGCAACTCCGGCGGACCGCATGTGCCAACGCGCCGGTTTCGCCGGCCAGCAAGGCATCCAGGTTGGCTTCGATCCAGTCCAGGAAAGCCATGTCGTGGATGGGACCGTACTTGATGATCTCGCCCAGGCCGGCACTCATCTCGCGTGGCGGCAGGGTCCGCAAGGTGGCCAGGTCGCACACCACCTGCAGCGGCTGGTAGAAGGCGCCGAGCAGGTTCTTGCCGGCTGGATGATTGACCGCCGTCTTGCCTCCGACCGACGAGTCGACCTGCGCCAGCAACGTGGTCGGCACCTGCACAAAGGGCACGCCACGCATGTAGCAGGCGGCCGCGAAGCCGGTCATGTCGCCGACCACGCCGCCGCCCAGCGCGAACAGCACGCTCTTGCGGTCGCAACCATGCGTCGCCATGGCATCGAACACCAGGTTGAGTGTGTTCAGGTCCTTGTGGTCTTCGCCATCGGGCAGCACCACCGTATGGATTTGAGGGAACCGGCCCGCCAGGCTGGCCCGCAGCCTCGCGCCGTAAAGCGGTTCGACCACCGTGTTGGTCACGATGACGGCCACCGTCGCCCGGGGCAGGCCAGAGAAACTGGCCGGGTCGTCGAGCAGGCCGGCACCGATGTCGATGTTGTAGCTTCGGTCCCCCAGGTCGATGGAGACGCGGGTGTTCTGCAATGTTTCGACGGGGGCGGAATCGGTGGAGATCAGGACAGGAGGCATTGGAACGATGGAAGAACGGGCCGCGACGGGCTCGCCGCCCGAAAGCGCGAAGTGTAAATTGCCGGTCGCGCCGTAGTGCTTCAGGGGCCGCTGGTGGCAGCCTGGGGACTGCCGTAGCAGCCACCGGCCAGCTCCAGTTGCATGACCACCGTGCCGACCATCATGGCCACCGAACGCCGGGCGCTGTCGATGGTGAAGGCGGCCACTTCGCGGTAGAGCGGGTCGCGCGCGGCGTATAGCTCGCGCAGGCGTATCAGCGGGTCGACACCTTGCAGCAGTGGCCGTTGTGCATCGTGTTTCAGCCGGCGGGCGAGTTCTTCGGGTGAAGAACGCAGGTACACCACGGTGCCGACGTTTCGCAGGCAATCGCGGTTGGCCTCGCGCAACACGATACCGCCGCCGGTGGCCAATACCTTGGCTTGCGGCTCGGCGCACAGTTCGGCCAGCACCGCCTGCTCGACATCACGGAAGGCCGGCTCGCCCTCACGTTCGAAGTACTCGCGGATGGTGCAGCCTATGCGTTGCTCGATGACCGTGTCGGAATCGACGAAAGGCATTTGCAACCGCCGGCCGAGCTGCCGGCCGACGGTGGACTTACCGGAGCCAGGCAGGCCGATGAGGGTGATCAAGGACAAGAACTCAAGGCAGCGGGACAGGGAACTGTGAAACACGACCCGACGGAGAGGTCACAGATATGTTTACGACGGCGCCCGATGCGCAACCGGTCAGGTCCAGACGCGCCGACGTTGCGATGTCTTCTGTAGGGGATGTGTTGCCTGGCACCAGATTGATGACCGGGCTGCCCGAAATGGCCGAGACGCTGCAGCCTGTAGTCGGGCTGATGCCGGTGATCGTCGTGCCTGCCGGCATGGGCAGCAGCGGGTAGTCCTTGCTGCGCACCTTGAAGGCGATGACCGAATTCGACAGCGTGGTGATGCTCAGTACTGCTTCGGTGGAAGCGAACAACAGGACCGCCTGTTGGCGAACCGTAGTCGCGAGGCCGGTATTGCAGTTCGTCGTCGAGGGAAACGGCCAACCCGAAGCCGCACATGCACCACCGGTCGCGCCTCGCTGAATGATGAATTCGCCTGTATCGAAAAGCTTGTTTTCATTGTCGTCGCGGTACGCATCCCCGATGCCGCCACCAGCGGTGGGCAGCAATACGTCAGTGCCGAGATCGAAAATATTGTTGGCGTTCACGTCGGTGTAGTCCTTCGTGCCCTCGGTATAGGCGAGCACCGAGACCCGCCCGTCAGCCGGACGCGGATTCTGAGACTGGAAATTGACTGTGCACTGAGACAGGTTGCTGACCAGCGCCGTAGCACAACTGCCTGCCACTTGCCCGCCTTCCGCAGTGAAGTTGACGACGGTTCCGTCGACAACCGGATTGCCCTGCCTATCGGCCAGGCGCACCGTGAGCGTGGTCGCCGTACCGTCCAGGACTGCACCTTCGATGTTGGACGTGGCGACCGACAGGCTCATGAACCGCTGCGACGGCGGGCCGGACGCGATCGTCAGATTCTGTGTTTCGGCAAATACGGTGGCATCGGATGTAAGAGCCGCCTTCACCTTCACCGGGCCAGGAATGGTGCCGGAGAAAATAGTCACGGATGCGTTGCCGCTCGAGTCACTGGTAACCACCACCGGCGTTGAGGAGCCGCGGGCACCGAGGCCAGCGCCACCGGGATTGGTGGTCAGGCTGAAAGTAACGCTTGTGCCGGGCAACGCGGTACCGGAGGCAAGCACCTTGAACACTGCAACCGATTGCTCAACGGCACCAGAGCCCGCTACAAATATCTGTGCCGGGGTGGCAGAAGCGAAAGTTATGGCATTGGCAACCGGGGCGGCGACGGTGACAGTCGCCGTCTTGGCAGTTGCTCCCGAACTGGTTGCGGTGATCGTCACCGCGCCACTGCACAAGGTGCCGTCGGCAGCAACCGCCGTATAGGTGGCGGCAGCGTTGCCCGACCCGTTCGTCGTGACACTCGTGCTCAAGGCACTGGAGTTGATCTTGCCGCAAGACGCGGCGAAAACGACGTTGACCGGCGTGTTGGTCGAAGCGCTGCCACCCACCAGTGCGGTGACCGACAGAGTGGTATTACCGCCGGATGGAAGGCTGGACGATCCGACACTGATCGAGGACAACGTCAGAGAGGGGGATGAAACCGAAAAGTCTGTCTTTCCGACAACCGATGCGGTGCCAACGGTAGCCGTCGCAGTGACGGAAACCGCACCGACTGCAACCACCGAAATTGGCGAAACACCAACCTGCGCGACGCCGGTTGTATCGGTCAGGGCCGTGGAACTCGCGAGAACAGCGAGAGTGGCGTCCGAAAGCGCGAAAGTGACCAGTCGACCGGAAACGACGGCGCCGGCGGCGTCGGTCACCTTGGCACGAGCGGTATACCCCCCGTCGACACCGATGCTGGTAACCAGCGTCCCGGCGGAGTTGTAGAGCGCTACCGACACGGCTGCGGTAGCAGTCGTGGTCGTAGGTGTAGTGGTGTTAGGTGTCGTGGTGGACGACGTGCCGCTCAACGCGCTGCCACCACCGCCACCGCCACCACCGCAGGCCACCAGTGCAACCGCAAGCAATGCCGCAGTCGCAGCATGCGCCCAGCGAACCAGAATCCCGTTTCCGTTTTGCATGTCTTCTCTTCCCACTTATCGCTTGTATGTCAGCCCGGCTCAGCGCGCCGCGTTCTGGTCCGTAATCATCTTCGGCGTGATGAACACCAGCATTTCCGTCTTGTTGTTCACGTTCGCGCTGTTGCGGAACAGCGCGCCTGCGAATGGAATGTCGCCCAGGAACGGGACCTTGTTGATGGTTGTCGTCTGGGTCAGTTCGAAGATGCCGCCGATGACCACCGTGCCGCCGTTTTCCACCAGTACCTGGGTCTTGATGTGTTTGGTATCGATGGCGATACCCGCGGTGGTGGTCTCGCCGCGCGAGTCCTTGTTGATGTCCAGATCCAGGATGATGTTGCCTTCAGGCGTGATCTGCGGGGTGACTTCGAGCTTCAGGTTGGCTTTACGGAAAGCCACCGAAGTGGCGCCGCTGGCCGTGGCCTGCTGGTATGGGAACTCGGTGCCCTGCTCGATCAACGCCTTGGTCTGGTCGGCGGTGACGATGCGCGGGCTGGACACCAGCTTGCCCTTGCCGTCCGCCTCGAGCGCCGACAACTCCAGGTTCAGGAACCGGTTGGCCGACGCGTTGAAGATCGACAGCGCGAACGTCGCCGCGCTGGTACCCGTGGCCGTGGTGGCCGGCAGGTTGACGAAGTTGGAAGTGGTGTCGACCGTGCCGCCCGCACCGGTGGTGGCGACCACGTTGTTGTAGGTCGTGCCAACCGCCAGCCGATTGCCGCCGCCGAGTGAATAACCGGATGTGCCGCCCTGCTGGGTACGCAGATCCGAGCTGCCCAGCTTTACGCCCAGCGAACGGCTGAAGGTGTCCGATGCTTCGACGATACGGGCCTCGATCAGCACCTGCCGCACGGCCTTGTCGAGCCGGGCGATGAGTTCCTGCACTTGGCGGATCTTCTCGGCGGTGTCGGTGACAAAAAGCTGATTGGTACGCGGCTCGGCGATGACACTGCCACGGGTCGACAGGAACCGCGCATTGTTGCCGCTGACACCACCGATGCTACCCACGCCGCTGGTGCCGCCCACGGCCACGCCCAGCAACTGGCCCACCATGTCGGTAGCCTTGGCGTAGTTCAGCTGGAAGGCTTGCGTTCGCAACGGCTCGAGGTTCTGGATGGCCTGCAGGGCTTCCAGGTCCTTGCGGGTGCGGGAATCTATCTCGTCCTTGGGTGCGATCCACAGCACGGTGCCGTTTTTGCGCATGCCCAGGCCCTTCGCATCCATGATGATCTGCAATGCCTGGTCCCAGGGCACGTCCTTCAGGCGCAATGTGAGCGAACCGACGACGGTGTCGGATGTGACGATGTTGAAGTTTGTGAAGTCGGCGATGACCTGCAGCAACGAGCGCACATCGATGTTCTGGAAGTTGAGCGAAAGGCGGTCACCCGAGAAACCCGGACCCTGGGTGAGTTTGGTCAGGTCTACCTTCTTTGGCCGTACTTCCACCACGAACTGGGTGTCGCTCTGGTAGGCGCTGTGTTCCCAGTCGCCGCGTGGCTCGATGGTCATGCGCACCCGGTCGCCCAGCTGCGAGGTGGTGATCAACTGCACCGGTGTGCCGAAGTCTGCGACGTCCATCCGGCGGCGCAGGCCTTCGGGCAGGGATGACTTGAGGAACTCGACCACAAGGTTGCCGCTTTGCTGGCGCAGGTCGACGCCCACCTTGTTGTTGGGCAGGGTGACCACGATGCGGCCGACCGCCTCGTCGGAGCGGCGGAAATCGATATCGCGCAACGGCTCGACGTCGCTCGCCGTGTTTTCGGCAAAGGACGGCCTTGGCGTCAGCGCCGCGGCGCCGGCTGCGGATGGCTCGAGCGACACCAGCAGGGTGTTGCCCTCGATGCGTGCGGTGTAGGCGGTCGGGCGACGCAGGTTGAGCACCACCCGGCTGCGGTCTCCGGCCTCGACCACCGTTGCCGAACGCAGGTTGCCCTGGTTAAGTTCGACCGAGGAACGACCCAGGCCATTGACGGCACCGGGAAAGTCGAGCGCGATACGCGCGGGCGACTGGATGGCGAAGCCGGTAGGCAGGCCAGCAGGCGGCGTCGAGAAATCGATCCGCAAAAGTTCACCCGCTCCCTGTGCGAACGCGGTCATCGACTGGATGCTCGTCTGCCCCCATGCCGCCATTCCGACCAGGCTGCCCAGCAATAGCGCCGTCAGGCCGCGCAAAAGGTTGCGAATACGCCCGTAGCCTTGATTCATTTCGTAGTCTCCTGAAGCTGCAGGCTCGTATTGCGTTCAACCCAGTCGCCGCCCGGGTCTTGAACAACCTCGCGGATGCGCGTTTCTGTTTCGGTGATGGCGGTTACCCGGCCATAGTTCTGTCCCACGTGTTCACCCACCCGCACCTGGTACAGCAGGGTGCCCACCTTGACCAGCGCCGCGGGCTGCCGGTCTTTCTGCAGGCTGCCGACCATGCTGAGGGCATCCAGCGGAAAGGCCTCGAGCGGCTCCTTGCGACGCGCCAGTTCGGGCGCCAGCAAGGCTGTATTGACGGTGGTGCGGGTGGTGTCCCGCTGCAGCGCCTGGGTAAGTTTTTCGGCGCTGAAGGGATCGACCGCATCGCGCTGGGCGTAGGCGGCCGGCGTGAATTGCTTTGGAGGGCTCAACGGTGGTACACGCGGCTTGGCAGCGGCCTTTTGCTCGGCCATCCAGGTGCTCAGGTCGTCGTCGACGACATCACCGCAGGCGGCGAGAAGGGGCAGAAGGCAGAAAGCCAGGGTCCAGACCTTCATTTCTTGGCTCCGGCCGCAGCCTTGCGTTGCGCTTCGATCTCTTCCTGGTCCAGGTAGCGGAATGTGCGCGCGGTGACGTCCATCGCCAGCATGCCGTCCTTGGCCGGGGCGATGGACAGGTTGTCGAGTGTCACGATGCGCGACAGATGTGCCACGTCGGAAGTGAAGGCGCCCATGTCGTGGTATCTGCCGGTGACACGCACCTGAATGGGCAACTCGGCGTAATAGTCGCGCACCTGCACGCTACCCGGCCGGAACAACTCGAATTGCAGGCTTCGGCCCAGGCCGGCCTGGTTGATGTCGGACAGCAGGGCATCCATTTCAGCCTTGCTTGGCAGCTGCTTCTCCAACTGGGTCACGTAGACGCTGATCTGCTCCCGCTGTTTTTTCAGCGCATCGAGGTTGGTTGCTTTCGCCAGCTTGGATGTGTAGCTGGTACGCAGGACTTCTTCCTGAGCGACCGCGGTGTCGAGTTCGGTCTGGAAATCGCTGAGATAGGCATACCAGGCACCGCCGATGACCGCCAGCGCGATGACGACGTAGAGCAGCGCGCGTGGAATGCCCGGCCACTGCGAGGGATCCTTGGGGTCGAGTCCGCGGAACTGGCTTTGGAGCTTGTAGGAAAGCTCGGCGAAGTCGAGCTTGGGAAGGGACGGGGTTGCCATGGCAGTGCGTCCTTAACGTGCGGGTGCCGCCGGGGCGGAGGCAGGGACGGTGGCCGATGCGGGCTGGCCGCCGGCAACGCCAGCCGCGCCCGCCGTAGCCGCTGCCTGGACCTCGCTGGACCGCAGCAAACGCACCGTGATGGTGAAGTTGGCAACGCGTCGCTGGTCACGCGGCCCGAGGGAGACGGAACCGGTGACGATCTCGATCAGCTGCGGCTTGGCGAAATAAGGAGTGTTGTTGCCAAGATTGCGCAGTAATTCCGACACCCGCTCGTTGGACTGCGCCGAACCCTTGAGGGTCACGGTCTGGTCCACCTGGCGCATGTCGGTCAGGTAGACACCGTCCGGCAACTGGCGCACCAGCTCGTTGAGCAGGTAGACCTGCAGGTTGCGGTCGGACTGAAGGTCTTCCACTGCCTTCTGCCGTGCCCGCAAGGCGGTGATTTCGGCCTCGATGGTGGCGATGTCCTTGATCTGTTTGTCCAGCACGCCGATTGCGCCCTGCAATGCGGCATTGCGGCCGGACTGATTGTCGATGCGCGCCTGGAAATAAAGGTAGATGCCACCCGCCAGCAGGCCGCCCACCACGACCGAGGCGCCGACCGCGGCATTGAAAGCCTCGCGACGCTTCTTGCGTGCAGCTTCGCGGTGCGGCAGCAGATTGATCAGGATCACTGCAGGAACCTCCGCATGGCCAGGCCACAGGCAGTGAGGTAGGAAGACGCATCACGCAAGGTGCGCGCCGATGACCGCACGCCCGAACCGATCGTCATGCCCTCGAACGGGTTGGCCACCGAACAGCTCACGCCGGACTGCAGTGATACGGCAGCCGGCAGGCTGGGCAACGCGGCGGAGCCACCGGACAGCAGGATGTGGTCGATGCGGTTGTAGGTGGAACTGGTGAAGAAGAACTGCAGCGCACGGCTTATTTCTGCCGCCATGCTTTCGACGAAAGGCGCCAGCACCGCGCTGGCATAGTCGTCAGGCAGCTCGGCATTGCGTTTCTTCAGCTCTGCCTCTTCGATCGAAAACCCGTACTGGCGCACGATAAGTTGCGTGAGTTGGGCGCCGCCGAAGGCCTGGTCGCGCTCGTAGACCACTTCGTCGTTGCGCATGACCTGCATGCTGCTGCCGACGCCGCCGATCTTGAGCAGCGCCACCATGGCGTCCTTGCCGTTCGGCAGGCTTTCGATAAGGCGGCCGGCCGAAAGACGTGCAGCGAACGATTCGATATCGAGCACCTGAGGCTTGAGGCCGGCGGCTTCGGCAAGGCCCTGGCGATCCTGGACCTTTTCCTTGCGCGATGCGGCGATGAGCACCTCGATGTCCTCGGCCGAACCGGCGCTCGGGCCGATCACGCAGAAATCGAGGCTAACCTCATCCAGCGAGAAAGGGATGTACTGGCTGGCCTCGGACTCGACCTGCACTTCGAGTTCATGCTCGTTCAGCCCTGCGGGCAACACGATCTTCTTGGTGATGACGGCGGAAGGCGGCAGCGCCAGAGCCGCGTGGCGGGTGCGGGTGCCGCTTTTCTTCACCAGGCGCCGAAGGGCTTCGGAGACATCGTCGAAACGCTCGACGTTGCCATCGACGATCCAGCCCTTTTCCAGCACTTCGATGGCGCATCGTTCAAGCACCAGCGTTCCGTCCTTGGCCCGACCCAACTCGACCAGCTTGATGCTGGACGAGCTGATATCTATGCCCAGGAGCGGCGCGGCCTGACGGCTAAAAGGCGAAGCCAGCGAGATCAATGAGGCACCTGCTCTGACAGTTTATGAAACAAAAAGCTAACGGCAATCTCAATCCTATCAGCACCGTTTGAACGGGCGTCCAATTGGGCACCAACGGGTGTAGACGCCCGCTGCGCCAAAACAACAGGGCCACGCCCGGGTTAACGACAGTGGTCACACACGCTGACACACTTGTCTGCCTCGAGGCCCCGGAATATGCATGAGGAATCCCTTCGATTTCTATAATGCCGGGTTCCCTTACGCGAGACGCCATGGCCACCGAACCCCGCGATCCACGCGAACCCAACGCTTCCAGATCCTCCGACAACACCTCTTCCAGGTCCAGGCGCCCAGGCACCAAACCGCGCGGGCCGCGGCCGTGGTGGTCATGGCCGCTTCGTATCGTGCTGGGCCTGGCAGGCGTCGGTGTGGCCCTGGTCGCCGCCGTGGCACTGACCGTCGGCGTCGCACTGGCTGTCGCCTATCCCAACCTCCCCGACATTTCCGACCTGGCCGACTACCGGCCCAAGCTGCCGCTTCGCGTCTTTTCGACCGAAGGAGCCTTGCTGGGGGAATTCGGGGAAGAGCGCCGCAACCTGACGCCCATCGGCGACATTCCCCAGGTGATGAAAGACGCCGTGCTGGCAGCCGAAGACGCCCGGTTCTACAACCACGGCGGCGTCGACTACGTCGGCGTTCTGCGGGCCGGCCTTGCCAACGTCAACCGTGCCAAGAGCCAGGGGGCGTCCACCATCACCATGCAGGTGGCACGCAACGTCTACCTGTCATCCGAAAAGACCTTCACGCGCAAGATCTACGAGATATTGCTGACGCTCAAGCTCGAACACATGCTCTCGAAGGACCAGATCCTCGAGATCTACATGAACCAGATCTACCTGGGCAACCGCGCCTATGGTTTCGCCGCTGCGTCTGAAGCCTATTTCGGCAAGCCGCTGCAAAAGATCAGCATCGCCGAAGCCGCCATGCTGGCCGGCCTGCCCAAGGCGCCCACCGCCAACAACCCCATCAACAATCCGCGCCGCGCCCGGGAGCGCCAGCTCTACATCATCAACCGGATGGCTGAAAACGGCTTCATCAACCGCGACCAGGCAACCACGGCAAAGGAAGAAGAACTTCACCTCCGGGGCAATAACGACAGTACGCGCGTACATGCCGAATACATCGCCGAAATGGTGCGGCAGATCGTTTTCAACCAGTACGGCAGCGACGCCTACACGCGGGGCCTGAATGTCTACACCACCGTCAGCGCGGGCGACCAGGAAGTCGCATACAAGGCGCTGAGGCGCGGCCTCATGGACTACGAGCGCCGCCAGATCTACCGAGGGCCGGAACAGTTCGTGAATCTTCCTTCAGACCCGAAGGAAGTCGACGAAGCCGTCGACGAAGCCCTGGCCGACCATCCCGACAACGGCGACGTGCTGTCGGCCGTGGTGCTTGAGGCCGGCCCCAAACGCATCGTGGCCGTGCGCGCCGATGGCGACCGCGTCGAAATCACGGGCGACGGCCTGAAACCCGCCCAATCCGGCTTGAGTGACAAGGCCGGCCCCAACATCCGCATCCGCCGTGGCGCGGTGGTACGTGTAGTTCGAACTACCAAAGGCAGCTGGGAAATCACCCAGATACCGGAAATCGAAGGCGCCTTTGTCGCTATCGATCCACGCAGCGGTGCACTCAAGGCGCTGGTGGGCGGCTTCGACTTCGGCAAGAACAAGTTCAACCACGTAACCCAGGCCTGGCGCCAGCCGGGCTCCAGCTTCAAGCCGTTCATCTATTCGGCCGCGCTTGAAAAGGGCTTCACGCCCGCCACCGTCATCAACGACGCACCCCTTTATTTCGATGCCGGCACCACAGGCGGCCAGCCCTGGGAGCCCAAAAACTACGGCGGCGGCTTCGACGGACCGATGTCCATGCGACGGGCGCTCGAGAAGTCCAAGAACCTGGTCTCCATCCGCATCCTGCAGTCCATCGGCACCAAGTACGCGCAGGACTGGATCACCCGTTTCGGTTTCGACAAGGAACGGCATCCCGCCTACCTGCCGATGGCGCTGGGCGCCGGCTCGGTCACTCCGATGCAGATGGCGGCTGCCTATTCGGTGTTCGCCAACGGCGGCCACCGGCTCAGCCCCTGGCTGATTGCCAAGGTCACGGACCCCAAGGGTCGCGTGCTGCTCGAAACCAAACCGCCTGCGCTGGACGCCAGCAACCAGGTGATCGAGCCACGCAATGCCTTCATCATGGACAGCCTGCTGAACTCGGTGGCACGCAACGGCACCGCCGCCCGTACCCAGGCCACGCTGAAGCGTCCGGACATCTATGGCAAGACCGGTACCACCAACGATTCGATGGACGCCTGGTTCGCCGGTTTCCAGCCAACGCTGGCTGCCATCGCCTGGATCGGCTACGACACCCCCCGCAACATGGGCGACCGTGAAACCGGCGGCGGCCTGAGCATGCCGGTATGGCTGAGCTTCATGGAATACGCACTGCAGGGCGTGCCGGTGAAGGAATACGAGCCGCCAGCCGGCGTGGTGAACAACGGCGGTGAATGGTTCTACGAGGAATACGCCCGCAGCGGCGGCATTCCGAGCCTGGGTGGTGGTGCTGGCGACGCGCCTGGCACACCTGGCACACCGACCGACGCCGTGGCACCGGCCGCCCCGCCCCCGAGCGAAGAGCGAAGCAAGATCCTCGACCTGTTCCGCTGACGCGCCGTCAGAACACGAGCGACAGGCCCGACTGGGCGGTCGCCTCGCGCGTCAGGATCTGCAGCATCTCGCCCTGGCCCTTGGTGTCGGTCCAGGCGCCACCGGTCCACTTGAAGTGATAGCCGCCCGACTTGGCCGCAAGCCACAGTTCGTGCAGCGGTTTTTGCTGGTTGAGCACGATCTGGCTGCGGTTGGCAAATACCAGGGTGACCATGCCGCCGGAGCGCTGTGCGTCGATGTCGGCATCGGTTTCGTCGTTGAATCGGTCGCAGCAGGCCTCGACATGGCCCAGCAGTTGCTCGGCAAGGGTCTGATACTCGAGGTCGGTCATTACTACAATCCGCTGATGTTGAAAGTCCCGCAAATTCTAGTCAGGGTGATAGTCCTTGTTGTCGGGGCGGCTGCGATTGCCGGCTGCGGCCAGAAAGGCAGGTTGTTCATTCCTACCGAGCCTGCTGCCGGGCAACGCGCCCCGCTGGTCCAGACCCTGCGACCGGACTGGGCTCGAACCCGCGACACCGCCCCTGCCAAACCGGCCGACGGCGCGGGTGTGTTGCCCCAGGCGCCCGCGATCATCGCGCCGCCAACGCCCACCGACCTGGTGCCCGAAAGCACCATGCAGGAGTAGCGGCATCCGTCCCGGTCTGTCCGCCTGATTTCTCGTATTCGATTCCCGCCACCGTTGTCCAAGCCATGATTCCAACCACGCTGCCCGGCGCCCCCCAACTCGCCTATCGCGGTGACGCGCTGTTCCTGGAGGACGTTTCGCTGGCCGACCTGGCCTCGACCCATGGCACACCGCTGTACGTCTATTCCAAAGCCTCGATGCTGCAGGCCTTGGCCGCCTACCAGCGCGGGTTTGCCGGCCGAAAGGTGCAGATCTGCTACGCCATGAAGGCCAACTCGACGCTGGGCGTGCTTCAGGTTTTCGCCCGCGCCGGTTGCGGCTTCGACATCGTTTCGGGTGGCGAGCTTCGCCGGGTGCTGGCCGCCGGCGGAGTGGCTTCCAGGATCATTTTCTCGGGTGTCGGCAAGAGCCCTGCCGAAATGCGCGAAGCGCTGGCAGCCGGCATCGGCTGTTTCAATGTGGAAAGCGAATCCGAGATCGACTTGCTGAATGCGGTGGCACTGGCCACCGGCGCGGTTGCGCCCATCAGCATCCGCGTCAACCCCAACGTGGACCCCAAGACCCACCCCTACATTTCCACCGGGCTCAAGGACAACAAGTTCGGCATCGCCCATGAACGTGCGCTGGCCGTATACCGGCACGCAGCGGCCCTGCCCGGCCTGAAGGTTGCCGGCATCGACTGCCACATCGGTTCGCAGATCACCGAAGAGACGCCTTATCTCGACGCCATGGACCGGGTGCTCGACCTGGTCGCGTCCATCGAGTCGGCAGGCATTGCGCTGCACCACATCGACTTCGGCGGTGGCCTGGGCATCAATTACCAGGGCGACACGCCGCCTGCCGCCGACGCACTTTGGACAACGCTGCTGGCAAAGCTCGACGCCAGGGGTTATGGCGACCGCCAGCTGATGGTGGAACCCGGTCGTTCGCTTGTGGGCAACGCTGGCGTATGCCTGACCGAGGTGCTCTACAACAAGCCGGGCGAGCACAAGAACTTCTGCATTGTCGACGCCGCCATGAACGACCTGCCACGGCCCGCCATGTACCAGGCATACCACGCCATCGTCCCGTTGCAACTGCCCGCAGCCGATGTGCCGGGCGTTACCGTCGATGTGGTCGGCCCCATCTGCGAAAGCGGGGACTGGCTGGGCCGCGACCGGCAACTGGCGGTGCAGCCGGGCGACCACCTGGCGGTGCTGTCCGCCGGCGCCTACTGCATGAGCATGGCCAGCAACTACAACACCCGGGGCCGTGGCGCCGAGGTGCTGGTGGACGGCGGAGTTTCGCACCTCATCCGCGAGCGCGAAACCGCCGAGGACCAGATGCGCGGCGAAAGGCTCACCGCCTGATCTTGCTGGCGGGCTGCCCTCAGGCGGCCGGCCGGGCCTTGCGGGCCTGGGCCGCCGCCAGGGCCTGCGCCTGCTTGCGTTTCTTGCCGACAACCGCGTACCAGACTCGCCACAGCAGCAACGCACCGATGATGCCGGCGTAGACGAACACTTCGTTGAAGTTGTTCTTGCCGGCCCGCATCCAGAAGAAGTGCAACAAGCCCAGGCCGGCGATCAGGTAAACCAGCTTGTGCAGGGTTTGCCAGCGTTTGGCCCCGAGCGTCTTGATGGCCTTGTTGAACGAGGTGGCGGCCAGCGGCGTCAGCAGCACGAAGGCGGCGAACCCCACAAGGATGAACGGCCGCCTGGCGATGTCCTTCACGATCTCGCCGACATCGAGGCCCATGTCGAACCACGAATAGCAGAACAGGTGCAGCAGTACGTAGAAATAGACGTACAGGCCGAACATGCGGCGGAAACGCGCCAGGCCGTTCCAGCCGGTGATCACCCGCAAGGGCGTCACCGCCAGCACGATGCAGATGAAACGCAGCGTCCAGTCGCCGGTGGAGCGCACCAGCGCCTCGGCTGGGTTGGCGCCCAAAGCATCCGCCAGTGCGCCATACACCAGCCACGCAAACGGCCCCAGGCACAGCAGGAAGAGCAACGGCTTGGTGGCAGGGTTGAGCAACAGCTTGTTCATTGCGTGGGGGCTGAAATCAGAAGTTCTTCTTGAGGTCCATGCCGGCATACAGCTTGCCGACCTGGGCTTCGTAGCCATTGAACATCTCGGTCTTGCGGCGCTTTGCGAACAGGCCGCCGCCGTCGCCGATGCGACGCTCGGTCGCCTGGCTCCAGCGCGGATGGTCCACCAGCGGATTCACGTTCGAATAGAAGCCGTATTCATTCGACGCCGCCTTGTTCCATGCCGTGCCTGGCTGCTGCTCGACGAAACGGATCTTGACAATGGACTTGGCGCTCTTGAAGCCGTATTTCCATGGCACGACCAGTCGCACCGGCGCTCCGTTCTGGTTGGGCAACACTTCGCCGTACATGCCGAAGGTGAGCATGGTCAGCGGGTGCATGGCTTCATCCATGCGCAGGCCTTCGGCGTAAGGCCAGTCGAGTACACGCGAACCGACGAATGGCATGGTCTTGGGGTCGGCAAGCGTCAGGAACTCGACGTACTTGGCATTACCCAGCGGTTCGACCTTTTTGATGAGCTCGGCCAGCGAATAACCCACCCAGGGAATGACCATCGACCAGCCCTCGACGCAACGCAGGCGATAGATGCGGTCTTCCTGCGGGCTGAGCTTCAGCAGGTCTTCGATGTTGAAGTTGCCGGGTTTTTTCACCAGCCCTTCCACGGCTACCGTCCAGGGCCTGGTCTTCAGGGTGTGGGCGTTCTTGGCCGGATCGGACTTGTCGGTGCCGAACTCGTAGTAGTTGTTGTAGGTGCTGGCGTCCTTGTAGTCGGTCGCCTTCTCGATGGCCTGCGCGCCGTCGACTCTGGACTGGATGCCGGCCAGTGCCGGCAGCTTGCCGGGTGCCGCGGTCTGCGCCATGGCCTGCCGGCCGGCCCAGGTGGCCAGCACGGTGCCGGCAGCACCGCCGGCAGCGAGTTTCATCATCCGGCGGCGGTCTTCATAGACGGCCTGGGGCGTGATGTCGCTCGATTGGGGATGGTCGAAACCGTTGTCGCGAGAGCGGATGAGCATGGGCAGCCTCTTCTGTGGAGCCAGGGAAATACGGTGGAACGAAGGGTTTTCGTCCGATGCCTCATTTTGACTACGCAGCGCCGGGCCGACCGGTTTCGAAACTTCAAATTTCCGTTACAAGGTTCCGTAGCTGTGCAGGCCCGAAAGGAACATGTTGACGCCCAGGAAGGCGAAGGTCGTGACCGCCAACCCGCCCAGCGCCCACCAGGCGGACACCACGCCGCGCAGGCCCTTCATCAGCCGCATGTGCAGCCAGGCCGCGTAGTTGAGCCAGACGATGAGCGCCCAGGTTTCCTTCGGATCCCAGCTCCAGTAACCACCCCAGGCCTCGGCGGCCCACAGCGCGCCAAGCACGGTCGCGATGGTGAAGAAGGCAAAACCTACGGCGATCGCCTTGTACATCATGTCGTCCAGTACCGGCAGCGGCGGCAGCTTGGCGGCAATGCGTTTGCGGCCGAACATGATGGCTGCGACGATCAGCGCGGACACCCCGAAATACACCATCCAGTAGGCACTGCCGTTATTGCCTGCCGTCTTGCGGAAGACGATGGGCTCGAAGCACAGCACGATGCCCAGCAGCCACAGCGGCGCCAGCTTGATCAGCCGGGTTTCGCCGGCCTGCTGCTTGATGAGATAGGCGAAGGCCACCATGGCGGACAGCGCGAAGGTTCCGTAGCCGATGAAGTTGGCCGGCACGTGCAGTTTCATCCACCAGCTTTTCAGGGCCGGCACCAGCGGCTGGATTTCCTGTGCCTCGCGCGCAACCGTGTACCAGAGCAGGAAACCGACCGCACCCGTGACCACCAGCATGACGAAGGCACCCAGCGCGCGTGTCTTGTAGTGGTCTTCGTAATACAGGTAGAAGGTGGTGGTGAGCCAGCAGAACAGCACGAAAACCTCGTACAGGTTGCTGACCGGGATGTGGCCGATGTCGGCGCCAATCAGGTAGCTCTCGTACCAGCGGACCATGGTGCCGGTAAGCGCCATGGTGATCGCCACCCAGGCCAGGCGGGTGCCGACCAGCGACATCGCCGTACCCTCGCCCTTCGACAGCATGCCGATCCAGTAGAAGACGGTGCTCATGCAGAACAGCACGCTCATCCACAGGATGGCCGACTGGCTCGACAGAAAGTACTTGAGCCAGAACACCTTGTCGGCCTGCTCCAGCTGCCCCTCGCCGCCGGTCTGATACGAGGCCAGCGCCAGCAGCGACAGCAGCGCCACTGCCAGCATCAGCTTTCGCAGCGGCCGCCAGAACCAGCCCAGCCAGGCGAAGAAGGGAATCGCGCCCAGCAGGATGCCCTTTTCGTAGACGTCCATGAAGGCGCCGTAACGCTGCAGGGTGAACAGGCCGCCGGCCGCCACAATCAGCGCGAAGACCCAGTCGAACACGCTGCGGCGCGCGAAGAAGCCGGATTCGAGTACGTAGGTGCGCGGCCCGGCGGGGGATGTTGTCGTGGTGCTGGTATTCATCGTCGGTAACTCCGTATCAGGTGGCGGCACCGAGCAGGCGCTCGCGCAGGCGATCGAATTCGCGGTCGCCGTCGAGCGTCTTGCGGTTGGCCGAGAGGGCCATGGTCGCGGTCGATCCACCCTGCGCATCGGGCGCCAGCCAAAGCCATAGACGCCGTTCACGGATGAACAGCATCGCAAAGACGCCGACGATCAGGAACACGCAGCCGGTGTAGACCACGATGCGGCCGGGCGCACGGGTCACCTGGAACACGCTGGCCTGCACCTGCTGGAAATCCTCGAGGCGGAACGCCATCGGCGCCGGATAAAGCGCCATGTCGCCCAGCGAAAGAACCGACTGCGTCATGAAGGCGCGGGCGCTGGGGTCGTTGGCATCCAGCGGCTGCTTGCCGGCGTCCTTGCGGCTTTGCTGCAGCAATTCGAACAAGGCGCCGTTCAGGATTCGCACCAGCACTTCACCGGCGCGGGCACGTTCGGCCTCGGGCACGTTGTTTTCCATGAAAGCCGACACCGCCTGCAGGCCGCCGTTGCGTTCGGGGCTGCCTTCGGCCGCCTGCGGATTGCCGGCGAACAAAGCCACGGCCCGCGATGCGGACGCCTGCAATTGCGCGACCAGTTCGGGCCGCGCGGCATCTACCGAAGCAGCCGCATACCGTTTGACAGCGGCCTCGCGCCTGACGGGGTCGGCCAGCGCGGCGCGCAGGCGCAGGAAGGCATCGAGGCTGCCGTCCTCGTCGGCCGGCAGGCGCAGGTAGCGGAAGGCATCGGCCACGTCGGACCGGGTGCCGAACAAAAACACCGGTACGCCGTCGCCCAGTTCGACCGGCAGCATGTAGTTCTGGTATTCGATTGCCTGGCCGGCCGCGTCGCGCAGGCGGTAGACGATGCTGGGGCCGACGTTGCGCAACGCACGGTCGGCATTGGGACGGTTGGGTGCGCCCATGCGTGATTCGAGGGCCTGGCGAAGGTCGACCTTGCGCACGTCGACCGGACCGCCATCGCCTCCGGCGCCCGAACCGTTGTCGCCGCCCTTGCCGAAATTCTCGACGTTGATGGTGCGCAGCGAAGCGTATTCGAGTGTCAGCTTGCCGCCGGCCGTGCTGCCCTGCTCCAGGGGCGTGCTTGCACCGATGGTGCCGTTGACCTCGAAGTCGGCTGCCGTGCCGGCGTGCATCGGCACGGCCTTGAGTTTCACCTTCGAGCCACCGTCATCGAAGCTCGACTGGTAGATTTCCACGCCCCGCCAGCTCACCGGATGGTTCACCTCGACACGGGCACTGTGCGACCGGCCGGTATCGCGGTCATGGATGACGATGTCGCTGGCGAACAGCTTGGGCATGCCGGTGGAGTAATGCTCCACCACGAACTTCTTGAGTTCGATGGAAAACGGCAGGTCCTGCACCACGATGCCGTCGGCCTGATTGAGGATGGCGGTGCTCGACTGCGTGCCTTCGGACACCAGCAGGTTGCCGCGGAACGTGGGGTTGGAAGGCGACAGGCGGTGCTGCGGCGCCACGTCTGCGATCATGCCGCCGCCGTTGTAGGCGGTCTTTCCGTGCAGCAGCATCTGGGCGCGCACCACCAGGTCACCGTCGAGCAGACCGCCGATGCACACCAGCACGATGGCGCTGTGCGCGGCGATGTAACCCAGCCTGTTGGCACGGCCGGCCTTGGCCGCGATCATCCAGCCGGCGCCCGGACGCTCCTGCAGCCTGACCTTCCACCCGCCACCCGCCAGCGCGCCGCCGAGGCGCTGTGCCGCCGCTTCCGGAGCGTCGGCCAGGCTGCCTTCGGCGCGGTGAGCGAAGGCGCGCAGTCCCTGCACCCGCATGTCTTCCTTGTAGACCCGCAGGTCGGCCAGGATGCGCGGCGCACTGCGGGCGATGCACAGCGAGGTGCTGGTGACCAGAAAAGCCAGGATCAGCAGGAACCACCATGCGCTGTAGACCCGGTAGAGCGAGGCGGAATCGAACACCTCGGCCCAGAACGGGCCGAACTGGTTGACGTAGTTGCCGTAGGGCTGCTGCTGCTGCAGCACGGTGCCGATGACGGATGCGATGCAGATGACGCTGAGCAGCGAAATGGCAAACCGCATCGACGACAGCAGCTCGACACCGGAACGCATGAACTGCGATCCGGAACGGACGCGGATGCCGTGGGTGGAAACGGACATGGAGGACGGAAACTAAAAGACCAGAGCCTGGAAAACCAGGGCGAAAAAAGAACGGGTTGCCATTGGTGGAAACCCGTTACCAGTTGCTTGAGTGTGCCGCCTGCGGATTAGTTCACCCGCACGTGCCGCTGCAAGCTCAAAAAGATCAGCGCAGTCCGGCGACGTAATCGCCCAGTGCCTTGATCTCGCGGTCATTGAGTTTGGCAGAAACACCCGTCATGACCGCATTGTTGTTGCGTACGCCGTCCCGGAATGCCGTGAGCTGGGAGACGGTGTAGTCGGCATGCTGGCCGGAAAGGCGCGGGTACTGCGCGGGCAGGCCTGCCCCGTTGGGGCTGTGGCAACTGGCGCAGGCCGGAACCTGCCGGTCGGCGATGCCGCCCCGCCAGATTTTTTCACCGAGCGCCACCAGGTCTTTTTCCTTGGCGAAACCGGTCTTGGGCGCCTTGCTGGCAACCCAGAAGGAGATGTTGCGCATGTCGTCTTCGGAGAGCGCCGCGGCAAAACCCTGCATGACCGCGTTCTTGCGGGTGCCCGCCTTGAATTCGCGCAACTGCTTGACCAGGTATTCGGGGTGCTGGCTCGCCAGCTTGGGTTGTGCCGGCACCGACGAATTGCCATCGGCGCCGTGGCAGGCCGCGCACACCGCCGTGTAGCTGGCTTCGCCCTTCGCCAGGTCGGGTTTGGCGGCCTTCTGAACCGTGGCCGGCGCCCCTTCTGCGGCCCTTGCCGGCGAAACCGACAGCAGGGACATCAGCAACACACAGGCTCCCAGTGTGGCTTGCGTGGCTTGCAGCAAGACGGACATCTTCATATCGAGGGTCTCTTCTTATGAGCGCAAAACCCCATGATTCTACAATGGGCACCCTTGCCGCAAGCCCGGTTTACCCTGGAGCGGCCCCTCAGTTTCCCTGCCTCCGGCCGCATCCGCGTCCTGCATCCACCGCCCATGACTTCTATCCGACCACCCGTGCGCTACGACGGCCAGGCCACTGTTGCCGATGCCGAGGCCAAGGCCGCCATGGGCTGGATGCACACCGCGCGTTTCCTGACCACCGCCGCCCAGCTGCACCATCTGCCCCAGCTCGAATTGCCCGAGATCGCCTTCGTCGGCCGATCCAACGCCGGCAAGTCGACCTGCATCAATACGCTGGCGCAGCAGAAGCAGCTGGCGTTCGCGTCCAAGAAACCCGGCCGCACCCAGCACATCAACCTGTTCTCGCTGGGCCGCCAGGGCAGCACCGACGCCATCCTGGCCGACCTGCCCGGCTACGGTTATGCAGCCGTCCCCATGCAGGACAAGATCCGCTGGCAGCGCGTGATGGGCCAATACCTGGCCAGCCGTGAAAACCTCACCGGCGTCGTGCTGCTCTGCGACCCGCGCCTGGGCCTGACCGAACTCGACGAACTGCTGCTCGAACTCATCCGCCCGCGCGTTGCTGAAGAAGGCCTGAAGTTCCTGCTGCTGCTGACAAAGGCCGACAAGCTCACCCGCCTTGAGGCCGACAAGGCACTGCAGATCGCCAGGCTCAATGCAGGCGGCGGGCACGCCATGCTGTTCTCGGCGCTCAAGCGCAAGGGTGTGGACGAGGCCGCATTGCACATCCGCAAGTGGGTGGAAGAGGCCACTGCCGAGAACGCAGCGCGGCTGGCCGCCCTGCCGGTCGAAGATGCCGACGATGCGGCATCCGGCACCGAGCCGCCGTCCGCCGACTAATAGACGCTTTGCTCGCCCTCCGGGCGGGTCTTGAAGCGTTTGTGCACCCAGTAGTACTGCTCCGGCATGGTGGCAATGAGGCCTTCCAGTCGCCGGTTCATCAGCGCTGTATCGGCCACCGCATCGGCGCCCGGGAAGTCCTTCCAGGCCGGCATCAGTTCCACCGTGTAGCCCTGCGGCGTGATGCGCGGCAGCACCGTGATGACCTTGGCGCGGCCCAGTCGCGCGAAACGGGGCACCGAAGGCAGCGTGGCCGCCTGCACACCGAAAAAGGGCACGAAGACCGAGTCCGACGGGCCGAAATCCATGTCGGGCAGCAGGTAGAAGACATCGCCGCCCCGCAGCGAAGCCACGATTTCCTTCAAGCCCGTGGTTCGCGAGAACACACGGCAATCGCCGAAACGCAGGCGGCCGTTGCGGATCCATTCGTCCACCACCGGGTCAGCCTGCTGGGTATAGATCGACGTGTAGCGGCGGGGAATCCGGATGGCGATGGCCGTGGCCGCCGCGTCCAGCCCATAGAAATGCGGAGCAAAAAGAATGGTGGGCTGGTCGCCTTCGAGTTCGTCGAGCGCACCGAGCAGGTTGAGCCGGCGAGCCACCACTTCGGGCGGCGCATGCCACAGCCATCCCCGGTCCATCCATGACTGGCCGAAAGCCACGAAGGTTCGGCGAGCCAGCTTGCGGCGTTCGCCCTCGGCCATTTCGGGGAAACACAAGGCCAGGTTGGTCCGCACCACCTTTCGGCGCGAGGCCACCAGCAGGAACAGCAGTTGCCCCAGCAGCCAGCCGATGGCGCGCACCCAGCGCAGCGGCAGGCAGGCGCTTCGCTGCATGAGGTAGATGCCAAGCCGGCTCATGGCGTCGACGCCTCTTGCGGGACCGCCATAGCGCGCGGCTTCTTGTAGCGGGCGTAGCCCCATAGATATTGGTCGGGGCGGAGGCGGATCATGTCTTCCATGTCGGTGTTGAGGTCGGCCGTGGCGGCTGCAAGGTCGGCCGGCAAGGGGGTGGGCCGTGCCTTCACGTGCACCACGAAGCCACGGCCCCATGGCAGCCGCTCGGTCCAGGCCAGCAACACGGTCGCGCCCGACTGTTGGGCCAGGCGTGCGGCCAGGGTCATGGTGTAGGCCGGTCGGCCGAAGAAAGGCACCCAAACGCCCATTCCCTCGGGCGGCACCTGGTCGGGCAGCAGGCCCACGGCCTCGCCCCGGCGCAGCGCCCGCAACAGGCCGCGGACGCCGGACAGCGTGGTGGGCACCGCTTCCAGGAAGGGACGGGAACGGGCGGTCGCCATCAGCCGTGCCAGCCACGGTTGCCGGGCCGGCCGGTACAGCACCGTCATGGGGCCGTGGGCCGCGCCGTAGTCGGCGGCCAGGGCCTGGGGCGACAGCTCGAAACCGCCCATGTGCGGTGTGAGGAACAGGATGCCGCGCCCGGCGGCATAGGCCTCGGCAATGCAGCCGCCGTCGTTCCAGGTCCAGCGTGGCGCCGGGCCCCACCACATGCGGGGCAGTTCGGCCACCATGCGGCCGGCATGCGCCACCGCGCCGCGCACGGCCGAAAACCGGTAGCCGCCCAGCGCCGCGTTGGCGATGAAACGCCGCCGATAGCTGGGCGACAGCAGGAAGGCGCTCCAGCCGAGGAAGACACCCACGGCATGCAGCAAACCGAGCGGTGCATGAGAGAAAAGCCGGCGCAAGGGAACCCGATGTTGAGGGGTGGGAGAAAGCAGGAACAGAAAGGTAAGACGGCGTGAACGGCGCAATCGTTTGCGCCTCGTGTGGCTAGAATGTGCCGGTCGCCGAGTTAATTTTGAGCAACTTGCAGGGCGACGTTAAACACAACTGCTAAAGCGTTCGCCACAGCTCCGAGGGGCCTGGGCAGCGCCCAACCAGCCTCGCAACCCCGGAGTTTATTCAAACATGGCGAACGACTTTCTCTTTACATCCGAATCTGTTTCCGAAGGCCACCCCGACAAGGTCGCCGACCAGATCTCCGACGCCATCCTCGACGCCATCTTCGAACAGGACCCGCTGAGCCGGGTCGCTGCCGAAACCCTGACCAATACCGGCCTGGTCGTGCTGGCAGGCGAGATCACCACCAACGCGCATGTCGACTACATCCAGGTGGCGCGCGACACCATCAAGCGCATCGGCTACGACAACACCGAATACGGCATCGACTACAAGGGCTGCGCCGTCATGGTGGCCTATGACAAGCAGTCCAACGACATCGCCCAGGGCGTGGACCACGCGTCCGACGACCACCTGAACACCGGCGCCGGCGACCAGGGCCTGATGTTCGGTTATGCCTGCGACGAAACGCCTGAACTGATGCCCGCGCCCATTTACTACGCGCACCGGCTGGTCGAGCGCCAGGCCCAGCTGCGCAAGGATGGCCGCCTGCCGTTCCTGCGGCCGGACGCCAAGAGCCAGGTCACCATGCGTTACGTGGACGGCAAGCCGCACAGCATCGACACCGTGGTGCTTTCGACCCAGCACAGCCCCGACCAGAGCGAATCGCCCAAGAAGATGAAGGCCAGCTTCATCGAGGCCGTCATCGAGGAAATCATCAAGCCCGTGCTGCCCAAGGAATGGCTGCAGGACACCAAGTACCTGATCAACCCGACCGGCCGTTTTGTCATCGGCGGTCCGCAGGGCGACTGCGGCCTGACCGGCCGCAAGATCATCGTCGACACCTACGGCGGCGCCTGCCCGCACGGCGGTGGCGCGTTCAGCGGCAAGGATCCGTCCAAGGTCGACCGCTCGGCCGCCTACGCCGCGCGTTATGTGGCCAAGAACATCGTCGCCGCCGGCCTGGCGCGCCAGTGCCAGATCCAGGTGGCCTACGCCATCGGTGTGGCCAAGCCGATGAACATCACGGTCTACACCGAAGGCACCGGCGTGATCCCCGACGCCGAGATCGCCAAGCTGGTCGAAGCGCATTTCGACCTGCGGCCCAAGGGCATCATCCAGATGCTCGACCTGCTGCGGCCGATCTACCAGAAGACCGCCGCCTACGGCCACTTCGGGCGTGAGGAACCGGAATTCAGCTGGGAGAAAACCGACAAGGTGGAACTGCTGAAGGCAGCGGCAGGCCTGTAAGGGCGGTCTTGTCCGACACCGGCACGGTGTCGGCGGTTTGAAGGTGTCTACTGTTCCCACCGACAGGAGATTCACATGAACCAGAAAACCACCATCGAACGAACCACCGACGCCATCGGCCCCTCCGACAAGGAAGCGTTGCCCGGCGGCAAGGTGGACGGCGGCTCGGCTTCCGACCGCGTCGCCGTCAATTTCGACGACGACGAGATCTACTCGGGCACCGGCAACAATGCCCGCCAGGGCGGCACCACCCATGCGAAGGGCGGCGACAGCGGCAAGGTGGAAGCGCCGGCCGAACAGCTGTCGCGTAGCAACGAGCCACGCGAACGCAACTTCTGATGCCGTCGGCCGGATCTATTCCGGCGTCGCGCCCGTGGCCTTGACCACCTGCTTCCAGCGCACGATGTCCCTGGCGACGAAATCGCCCAGGGCTTGCGGCGTGCCGCCCACGCCGTCGAGTGCATCCACCTCGAAGCGGGTTTGGACTTCCTTCGATGCCACTGCCTTCACTACCGCAGCATTCAGCGCTGCAACCACCGGCGCGGGCAGGCGCGCCGGCCCGAACACACCCCACCAGGCTGTCGACTCGAAACCCTTGACGGTTTCGCCGACCGTGGGCACATCCGGAAATTCGGCCATGCGTTTGATGCCGGTCGTGGCAAGCAGCTTGACCTTGCCGGTCTTGATGTGCGGCAACACGTTGCCGATGGATGAGAACATCACCTGGACATGCCCGCCCAGCAGGTCGGCAAGGGCTGGAGACGTGCCTTTGTAGGGCACGTTGACGATGTCGGCGCCAGTGACCATCTTGAATTGCTCGCTCGCCATGTGCAGTGACGAACCGACGCCGCCGATACCGAAACTCAGCTTGCCAGGGTTCTTTTTCGAATAGGCGATGAGCTCGGCCACGTTGGCTACCGGCAGCGCCGGCGCGACCACCAGCAATGCCGGCGCGGTGGCCACCATCGAGATCGGCGTGAAATCCTTCACCGTGTCGTAGGGCAGCTTGGGAAACAGGCCGGCGTTGATGGTGTGGCTGCTGTAGCTCAGCAGCAGCGTGTGGCCGTCGGGTGCGGACTTGGCGACCGTCTCGGCCGCGATGTTGCCGCCGGCGCCGGCGCGGTTTTCAACCAGCACCGGCGTTCCCAGAAGCAGCGACATTTCCTGCCCGACGGCGCGGGCAATGATGTCGGTGCTGCCGCCCGGAGTGGCGCCGACGATGAGGCGAATGGGTTTGGCCGCCCAGTTGAGCGGCGCCGCCGGCTGGGCGAAGGCAGCCGTCGGCAGCAGGGCCGAGGCGGCCAACAGGCTTAGGGTCTGGCGTTTTTTCTGCATGGTGTCTCTTTCGTCTCTTTGTTTTTTGTATCTGCCGCCCCGAGGTCAGGCCGCAAGCTGTGCCCAGGGCCGTCGCAGCCCGTCGCCCTGCAACCAATCGGCAATCTGCGGCCTGAAGCTGTGGGTGATGTCGATGTCGTCCCACCCGTTGAGCAATCGCAGTCGCCAGACCGGGTCGATCTGGAAACCGAAAACCTTCCCGGCCGCGCTGACGGTGCAGGTTTCCAGGTCGACCTCGGTCTGGATTCCGCCGGGCGCGAGCAGCGCCAGCAGCGTTTCCATTTCGGCCTCATCCACCCGGGCCGGCACCAGTCCATTGTTGACCGCGTTGGCCGAAAAGATGTCGCCGTGCGAGGGCGCGATCACACAGCGGATACCGGCGTCCACCAGCGCATAGACGGCGGCCTCGCGCGACGATCCGCTGCCGAAGTTGCGGCGCGCGGCAATGAACTTCGCCCCGCTGTTGCCCGGGTCGTTGAGCGCAAAGGCCGGATCCAACGAACCGTCCGAGCCACGCCGCAGATCGTGAAACAGATACGGCGCATAGCCCAGCGGCGGCGTACGGGGCTGTTTCATGAACCGCGCAGGCAACACCTGGTCGGTGTCGATGTTGATCTGCGGCAACGCACAGGCGACCGAGCTGACGCGAACAAAAGCTTCCATCAGGCGACCGCCTCCACGGCCAGTGAACGCACGTCGACCAGCCGCCCGGCCACCGCCGCGGCGGCCACCATGGCGGGCGACATCAGGTGGGTGCGGGACCCGAGCCCCTGGCGTCCCTTGAAGTTGCGGTTGGTGGTGGAAGCGCAGCGCTGGCCGGCCTGCAGCGTGTCGCCGTTCATGGCGGCGCACATGGAACAACCCGAGCCGCCCCACTCCAGGCCGGCGTCCATGAAGATCCGGTCGAGGCCTTCCTTTTCGGCCTGGCGCTGCACCAGCGTGGAACCCGGCGACACCAGCCCGGGCACCTTGCTGCGGCGTCCGGCCAGCACCGCCGCCGCCGCGCGGAGGTCTTCGATGCGAGCGTTGGTGCAGGAACCGATGAAAACCCGGTCGATCGCGATCTCGGAAAGGGGCATGCCGGAATGCAGCCCCATGTAGTCGATGGCATCGCGCACATGGCCGGCGCGTGTGGCGTCGGACAGCCGGTCGGGGTCGGGTACGGTGGCGTCGATGGCCAGCGCGTCTTCGGGTGTGGTGCCCCAGGTCACTGTCGGGGCAATGCCTGCGGCGTCGATCAGCACTTCGCGGTCGAACACGGCGTCGGCGTCGCCGGCCAGCGCCAGCCACTGCGCCGCCGCCCGGTCGAAGGCATCGCCCTGCGGTGCGAACGGCCTGCCGCGCACATAGTCGAGGGTCACCTGGTCGGGCGCCACCAGGCCGCAGCGGGCACCCGATTCGATGGACATGTTGCACAGGGTCATGCGGCCTTCGATGCTCAGTGCCCGCACGGCGGAGCCTGCGTATTCGATGACATGGCCGACCGCGCCGTCGGCCCCCAGCCGCGCCACCACGGTCAGGGCCATGTCCTTCGCAGAGATGCCCGGGGCCAGCGTCCCTTCGATGCTCACCCGCAACTGGCGGGGGCGTTTCTGCCAAAGCGTCTGGGTCATCAACACATGGGCGACCTCGGAAGCGCCGACGCCGAAGGCCCAGGCACCCAGCGCGCCGTGAGTGGACGTATGGCTGTCGCCCTCCACCACCAGCAGGCCGGGCAGGGTCATGCCGAGTTCCGGACCCACCACGTGGCAGATTCCCTGCCACGGATGGTCCATGCCGTAGTGGCGGATGCCGAACTGCGCCGCGTTGGCGCCCAGCTGGTCCATCATCCGCGCCAGTTCGGCATTGGCGGCGCCGCCAGCCATCGGCTGGCCGCGTCCCCGGGTGGGCACGTAGTGGTCGGCAATGGCGACGGTGAGGTCCGGCCGGGCCACGGTCTCGCCCCGTTCGCGCACCTTGTTGAAGGCATGGAAGGAGCCTTCCTGCACGTAGTGGCGGTCGACCCATACCAGGCTCGCGCCGTCTTCGCGTTCGGCGATGACGTGGCTGTTCCAGAGCTTGTCGAACAGGCTCTGCGGTTTGCTTTCGGCAGTCATGACGACGCCCTCAGCCCTGGTACCTGTTGCCCAGGGCCAGCAGTTCGGGAGTGCCGATCAGCCCGTTGAGTTGGTCGAAGTCGAACATCTCGCCCTTCATCGGCGCGGTGGTGCCATGCTGCTTCAGGCTTCCGTAATAGCGCTGAAGCTGGCGCGCCGCGAACCGGGCGGTGCCGCCTGGAAAAATGACGATGCGATAGCCGCGGCCGCCCAGTTCGTCCGCGCTCTGGATGGGTGTCTTGCCGCCTTCGACCATGTTGGCCAGCATGGGAATGCGGCCCGCGAAGATGCCGCAGACACGGTCCATTTCAGCTGCGCTGTAGACCGCCTCGATGAACAGCGCATCGACGCCGCAGGCGAAATAGGCCTCGGCCCGGTCGATGGCGGCGTCCAGGCCTTCGACCGCCACGGCGTCGGTACGGGCCAATATCAGCGTCTGGTCCGAATGGCGGGCATCCAGCGCGGCGCGCAGCTTGCCGCACATCTCGGCGGTCGACACCAGCGACTTGTTCTCCAGGTGGCCGCATTTCTTCGGGAATGTCTGGTCTTCCAGCTGGATCATGGCGGCGCCGGCACGTTCGAAATCGCGCACGGTGCGCTGCACGTTCAGGGCATTGCCGAAGCCGGTGTCGCCATCCACGATGACCGGCGTACGCACGCGGTCGGTAATGCGGGCCAGCGTGTCGACGGCTTCCTTGGCGGTGGTCAGGCCGACGTCGGATCGGCCGAACTGGCTGTACGCCACTGCTCCGCCCGACAGGTAGAGCGCCTCGAAACCGGCCTGTTCGGCGATGAGCGCGGTGAGGGCGTCGTACACGCCCGGCGCCAGCACGGCGGTCGGCGTCTGCAGGCGCTGCTTGAAGGTCTGCGATGTCTGGTCGCGGTTCGAATCGAGTGGGGTTGCGGTCAAGGCGGTTGTCTCCGGTCGCTTGTAGTCGACCCAATCTACCCGCTGCCGCCCCGCTCGAATATCGATATTTATCTCATCGTTTCATCAGGAATATTGACGAAACCCCAGCACACCGGCTTAACCGTTATCGCGCCAGCACTGGCGCCAGCGCCTTGCCGGTATGGGTGCCCAGCCGCACCACGTCTTCGGGCGATGCGGTCGCCACAACCCGGCCGCCGCCAGAGCCGCCTTCCGGCCCCAGGTCGATCACCCAGTCGGCTTCGGCGATGACGTCCAGGTCGTGTTCGATCACCAGCACGCTGTGGCCGCCGTCGGTCAGCCGGTGCAGCACGCGGATGAGCCGCTCGACATCCGACATGTGCAGGCCCACGGTGGGTTCGTCCAGCACATAGAAGGTATGCGGTGCCTTGTTGCCGCGCCGGGTGATGTCGTCGCGCACCTTGCTGAGTTCGGTCACCAGCTTGATCCGCTGCGCCTCGCCGCCCGACAAGGTGGGCGACGGCTGGCCCAGCGTGAGGTAACCCAGGCCCACATCACGCAGCAGCTGCAGCGGATGCGAGATGTTGGGCATGGTCGAGAAGAAGTCCACCGCCTCGTCCACCTCCATCTTCAGCACGTCGCCGATGGTCTTGCCGCGCCAGCTGACCGCCAGCGTCTCGGGATTGAAACGCGCGCCGTGGCAGGCCTCGCACGGCACCTTCACATCCGGCAGGAAACTCATTCCGATGGTGCGTACGCCCGCGCCTTCGCACACCGGGCATCGGCCTTCGCCGGTGTTGAAGGAGAACCGGCCGGGGCCGTAGCCGCGCGCCTTGGCTTCCAGCGTGTCGGCGAACAGCTTGCGGATGGTGTCCCAGAAACCGATGTAGGTGGCCGGACAGCTGCGGGGTGTCTTGCCGATGGGGGTCTGGTCCACTTCGAGCACGCGGTCGATGCCCTGGTAGCCGTCCAGCGATTCGCAACCCAGCCACGCAGGGTGCTGGCCGGCGTCGTCCTTGTCCCGGCCCGCCCTGGTGGTGCGCTGCTGCACGGCTGCCTGCACGTTCGCCAGCAGCACATCGCGCGCCAGCGTCGATTTACCCGATCCGCTGACACCGGTGATGGCCACCAGGCGTTTCAGCGGCACGTCGATATCCACTTCCTGCAGGTTGTGCAGCTGGGCACCACGCAGTTCGATCCAGTCGATCTCCACGTCGACCGGCGCAGCGCCCTTGGCCATCGAAGGGGCGACCGGCCGACGCGGCTGCAGCGGGTGTTTCATGGCATGCAGCAGGTAGCGGCCGGTGATCGAGTCGGCCGACGCCGATATGTCTGCCACCGAGCCCTGCGCGACGATGCGGCCGCCCCGGCTACCGGCGCCCGGACCGACGTCGATGATGTGGTCGGCACGTCGGATGGTGTCTTCGTCATGCTCCACCACCACCAGCGTGTTGCCCTTGTCGCCCAGCTTGTGCAGGGCGTCCAGCAGGATCTGGTTGTCTCGTGCATGCAGGCCGATGGTCGGCTCGTCCAGCACGTAGCAGACCCCCTGCAGGTTGCTGCCCAGCTGGGCAGCCAGCCGGATGCGCTGGGCCTCGCCGCCGGACAGCGTGGGCGCGCCCCGGTCGAGCGTGAGGTAACCCAGGCCGACCTCGCCCAGGAATTCGAGCCGGCTCTTGATTTCCGGCACCAGGTCGCGGGCGATGCCGGCTTCGCGCCCGGCGAGCGCCAGGTCCTCGAACCACGAACGTACGTCGACCACGCTCTTGGCTGCGATGTCGGCAATGCCCACGCCGCGGAAAAGAACCGCCCGCGCAACCGGGTTCAGCCGGCTGCCGTGGCAGCTGGGGCAGGCCGCGCTGCCAACGCCTTCGGCATCGGGTTCGTCGAAGGTCTGTTCGCGGCCCTTCTGGTCGTCCGCCAGCACAGAGTCGTCGAACACCTTGCGTTGTTCCTTGCTCAACTTGACGCCGGTTCCCACGCAGTCGGGGCACCAGCCATGCTTGCTGTTGTAGCTGAACAGGCGCGGGTCGAGTTCGGCATAACTGGTGTGGCAGACCGGGCAGGCGCGTTCAGTGGAAAACACCTGCACCGTGCCGATGTCGGCGGTCGGGCTCCCCGATTCCATGGCTTCGGCCAGGTCCTCGATGTCGGAGATCACGTGGACCACGCCCTTGCCGTGCTGCAGGGCCTTGGCGAGCGCGGCGCGCAATGCGGCCTCGTTTTCGGGCGTGACGAACAGGCTGGCCACCGGCAGCTCGATGTTGTGTTCCTTGAACCTGTCGATCCGCGGGAAATGCAGCGTCGACAGGAAATTGCCGTCCACCCGCAGATGGGTGAAACCACGCGGCCGTGCCCAGTCGGCCAGCTCGGTATAGACGCCCTTGCGGGCCGTCACCAGCGGCGCCAGCAGGCCGATGTGCCGGCCGCGGAATCGCGCCAGCAACTGGGCGGCGATGCTTTCCTCGGTCTGCGGCTGCACCGCGGCGCCGTCATGGATGCAATGCTGCACGCCCATCTTCACGTAGAGCAGGCGCAGGAAATGCCAGACCTCGGTGGTCGTGCCGACCGTGCTCTTGCGGCCGCCGCGCGACAGGCGCTGTTCGATGGCCACCGTCGGCGGAATGCCGTACACCGCATCCACCTCGGGCCGGCCGGCCGGCTGGACGATGCTGCGGGCGTAGGCGTTGAGGGATTCGAGGTAACGACGCTGGCCTTCGTTGAACAGGATGTCGAATGCCAGGGTCGACTTGCCCGATCCGCTGACACCCGTCACCACCGTGAAGATGCCGCGCGGGATGTCCACGCTGATGCCCTTCAGGTTGTGCTCGCGGGCGTTGACGATCTGGATCGCGTTGGGTGCGGTCGATGGCTGGCGCCTGGCCTTCAGCGCATGCTGCAGCGGCATGCCTTCTTCCACCGTGTAGCCGCCGTGCCCCAGCTGGTTTTCGTATTCGGCCAGCGCCCGGCCGGTGTGCGAAGTGGGATGCAGGCGCAGTTCTTCGGGCGGCCCTTCGGCCACCACCAGGCCACCGCCCTCGCCGCCTTCGGGCCCCAGGTCGATGACCCAGTCGCTGGCGCGGATCACGTCCAGGTTGTGTTCGATCACCACCAGCGAATGACCGGCGTCCAGCAGCTTGCGCATGGCGCGCATCAGCTTGGCGATGTCATCGAAATGCAGGCCGGTGGTCGGTTCGTCGAACAGGAAAAGAGTGCCCTTCTTCGCCACCGGCTGCCGGCTGCTGCTGCCGCTCTTGGCGGCTTCGGCCAGGAAACCCGCCAGCTTCAGGCGCTGGGCCTCGCCGCCCGACAGTGTCGGTACAGGCTGGCCCAGCTTCACGTATTCCAGGCCGACGTCGACGATCGGCTGCAACGCGCGGATCACCTCGCGGTCAATGGCGAACAGGCCCGCGGCTTCGCTCACCGTCAGTTCCAGCACGTCGGCCACGCTGAAAAGGCGGCCGCCACGCTCGATCTTCACTTCGAGGATTTCATTGCGGTAACGCCGGCCGTCGCAGTCCGGGCAACGCAGGTAGACGTCCGAAAGGAACTGCATCTCGACGTGTTCGAAACCCGAGCCGCCACAGGTCGGGCATCGGCCGTCACCCGAGTTGAAGCTGAACTTCGAGGCGGTGTAGCCGCGTTCGCGCGACACCGGCGCAACGGCGAACAGCTCACGCACCGCATCCCATGCCCCTACGTAGCTCACCGGGTTGGAACGCGCCGTCTTGCCGATGGGGGACTGGTCGACGAACACCACGTCGGCCAGGTAGTCGGCTCCGAGCAGGCGGTCGAACGCGCCCGGTGTTTCGGTCGCCTTGCCGAAGTGGCGCAGCAGGGCCGGTGCCAGCACGTCCTGTACCAGGCTCGACTTGCCGGAACCGCTGACGCCGGTGATGGAGACCAGGCGCTGCAGCGGAATATCGACGCTGACGTTGCGCAGGTTGTGCTCGCGCACGCCTTCCAGGATCAGCCGATGGGTGTTCTCGGTCACCAGGCGCTTCAGCCCCATGCCGACCTGCTTGCGGCCGCTGAGATAGGCGCCGGTAAGCGTGTCGGCACTGCGAAGTTCGTCGGTGGTGCCGTCGAACACGATGTCGCCACCGCGCTCACCGGGGCCGGGGCCCATGTCGATCACCCGGTCGGCCGCCAGCATGACCGCCGGGTCGTGCTCGACCACCACCAGCGTGTTGCCGGCGTCGCGCAGCCGGTGCATGGCCTGGGTGATGCGGTCCATGTCGCGCGGATGCAGGCCGATGCTGGGCTCGTCCAGCACGAAAAGCGTGTTGACCAGCGAAGTGCCCAGTGCGGTGGTCAGGTTGATGCGCTGCACCTCCCCGCCCGACAGCGTGCGGCTTTGCCGGTCGAGCGTCAGGTAACCGATGCCGACGTCGTGCAGGTAACGCAGGCGGGTGGTGATCTCTTCGAACAGCAGGCGCAGTGCCTTGGCGTCGGCCTCGCCGGCCACCGTACCGTCGCCGTGATGCTCCACCCGGTCGAAGAAACGCCGCAGCCGCTCGATGGGCAGGATCATCAGGTCGTGCAGGCTCAGGCCCGGCAGGGCTTCGAGCTGGTCCCGGCTCCAGGCCGCCCCCACCGGCAGGAAGCGCTTGGCTGGCGGCAATACCTCGTCGGCATCTTCCTTGCTGCCGATGCGCCAGAGCAGCGGTTCGAGTTTCAGGCGCGCACCGTTGCAGGTCGGGCAGGTGGTGTAGCTGCGGTACTTCGACAGCAACACCCGGATGTGCATCTTGTAGGCCTTGCTCTCCAGGTAGCCGAAAAAGCGCCGGATGCCGTACCACTGCTTGTTCCAGTTGCCCTCCTTGAAGCCGGGCGTGCCTTCGATCACCCAGTCGCGCTGGTCCTTCGTGAGCTTGCCCCAGGCGGTGTCGCGCGGGATGCCGGCGGCTTCCGCGTACTTCATCAGGTCGTCCTGGGCTTCGGACCATGCCGGCGTCTGGATGGTCTTGACAGCGCCCGCGCGCAAGGTCTTCCGGTCGTCCGGAATGACCAGGCCCCAGTCGACGCCGATCACCCGGCCGAAACCCCGGCAGGACTCGCAGGCCCCGGCCGGCGAGTTGAAGCTGAACATCGACGGCAACGGGTCGGAATAACGGATGTCGCTTTCAGGACAATGCAGCCCGGTCGAGAAGCGCCAGGTTTCGGTCACCGCCTCATCGCCCGGCGGCGTGGCGTGCACCGCCAGGCGGCCGGCGCTGCGTTTCAAGGCGGATTCGATGGCCTCGATCACCCGTACCCGTTCGGCGGTCCCGATGCGGAAACGGTCGGCGACCACATCGAGCATCACTCGCGGGCCGGCGGGCGTTTCTTCCTCACGCTCGGCATGGATGCGGGTGAAACCGCTGGCCGACAGCCATTGTTCGATCTGTTCGCGTGAGGTGCCCCCCGGCAGTTCGACGGGAAAGGTCACCACCAGCCGCGGATCGTCGAGCGCGGCGGCACGGACCTGCATTTCGGCGTAGATGCTGTCGGGTGTGTCGTGGCGCACCGGCAGGGCTGTCTGCCTGTCGAACAGCTGGGCGGCGCGCGCGTACAGAAGCTTCAGGTGGTCGTTCAGCTCGGTCATGGTGCCGACCGTGGACCTTGAAGACCGAACCGGGTTGGTCTGGTCGATGGCGATGGCCGGCGGCACGCCTTCCACCCTGTCCACCGCCGGTTTGTCCATGCGGTCCAGGAACTGCCGTGCGTAGGCCGAAAAAGTCTCGACGTAGCGGCGCTGGCCCTCGGCATAGAGGGTGTCGAACACCAGGCTGGACTTGCCCGAACCGCTGGGGCCGGTGACCACCGTCAGTTCGCCGGTGCGGATGTCCAGGTCGAGGTTCTTGAGGTTGTGCTGGCGGGCGCCACGGATGCGGATAGTGCCTTCGGGTCGATCTGTCATAGCGCCTGCAAATAAGGGTGGGGGCGAAAGATTCTAGGGGTCAATGAGGTATCCAGAAGCGACCGGATGTGTCCGCAAGGACGCCCATCATTTCGCACGGATCACAGGCACAAAGATGCCGGACAACACCCCGGGTGCACGTGCAAGCCGCGCCCTCGCCGTTCTAGACTTGGGTCCATGCAGATCTATAAAGTCGGCGGCGCCATACGCGACGCCCTGTTGGGCCTTCCGGTGCAAGACACCGACTGGGTGGTGGTGGGCGCCACGCCCGAAGCCTTGCAGGCATTGGGTTATCTGCCGGTGGGCAAGGATTTCCCGGTGTTCCTGCATCCGCAGACGCATGAGGAATACGCCCTCGCCCGCACCGAACGAAAGACGGCTCCGGGCTACCGCGGTTTCGTGGTGCATGCAGCGCCGGATGTCACCCTCGAAGAAGATCTGGCCCGGCGCGACCTGACCATCAATGCGATGGCCCAGCCGGCAGGTGCTGCCGGGCACGAAGGATTGGTCGACCCTCACGGCGGCCGGCACGACTTGCAGTTGCGGGTGCTGCGCCACGTGACCGATGCTTTCCGGGAGGATCCGGTACGCATCCTCCGGCTGGCGCGTTTCGCAGCGCGTTTCAGCGATTTCTCGGTGGCGCCGGAAACCATGGAGCTGATGCGCCAGATGGTGGCCGCGGGCGAAGTCGATGCCCTGGTGCCTGAACGTGTCTGGCAGGAACTGAGCCGGGGCCTGATGGAAGACCGCCCCTCGCGCATGCTCGACGTTCTGCGCGAATGTGGCGCACTGGTGCGGCTGCTGCCCGAGGTCGATCGGCTTTGGGGCGTGCCCCAGCGGGCCGACTACCACCCGGAAGTCGACACCGGCATCCACCTGAACATGGTGCTGGACATGTCGGCCCGCCTGCATGCGCCGCTCGAAGCCCGCTTCGCCTGCCTGACCCACGACCTGGGCAAGGGCACCACACCCGCCGAGGTTCTGCCGCGGCACCTCGGGCACGAGGGCCGCAGCGCCCGCCTGCTGGACCCGCTGTGCGACCGGCTGCGGGTGCCGCTGGCCTGCCGCGCCACGGCCGACGTCGTGGCACGCGAACACGGCAACATCCATCGCAGCGAAAGCTTCGATGCGGCTGCCGTGTTGCGCCTGCTGGAACGGTGCGACGCGATGCGCCGCCCGGATCGGTTTGCCGACGTGCTGCTGGCCTGCGAATGCGATGCGCGCGGCCGCCTGGGCCTGGAAGAACAGCCGTATCCGCAGCGTGCACGCTTGTGGGGGGCGCTCGAGGCGGCCAACGGCGTGCAGACCGCGCCCGTGGCTGCCGCAGCCGCCGCGGCGGGCGCACGCGGCCCGAAGATCGGGGAGGCGGTAAGCCGGGCGCGCGAAGCCGCCGTGGCCTCCGCCCTGGCGACTACATCACCCTGAACTGCAGTTCGTACGGCTTGCTCACGGTCAGCTCTTCGAGCATGCCGTGCAGCTTGACCCGCAACCTGCCCATGTCGTCGCGCCGCACACGCTCCACGAACCGAAAGTTGAGCAGTGTCGAGCGGTGGATGCGCTTGAAGAATTTCTCGTCGAGCAGATGTTCGAACTCGGCGATGGGCGTTCGCACCAGGCCTTCCTGGTCGGCCATCACAACGCGGGTGTACTTGTTGTCTGCCTGGAAGTAATAGATGTCGTTGGTCTGGTAGACCATCATGTCGCTGCCGCGCGCGGCCGTGATGGTGGCCAGCGGGACCGTTGGCGGCCGCAAGGGCGCACGGCCGTCGTCGCTGCGTTTGTAGAGCCGGTCGAAGGCACGCGAGAGGCGTTCGCGGGTGATGGGCTTCAAAACGTAGTCGACCGCCGCCACCTCGAAGGCATTGACCGCGAAACTGGGGTCTCCGGTGGTGAAGATCACCGCGATGTTGCCGCCCAGCGCGTTCAGCCACGAAGGCTCGTCGCTGTCCTTCATGTGGATGTCGAGCAGCAGCAGGTCCGGCTTGTGCAGGGCCACTGCCTGCACCACCTGCGCAACGCTGTCGACCCGGGCGACCACCTGCCAGCCGGGTCGCAATTCATGGATCAGGCCGACGACATGCGCCTGCTGAACCGGATCATCTTCGGCGACGACTACCTTCATGCAGCCCTCCGGGCGGATGCGCCGCAGACGTGATCTGTGAGAGAGGAATTCAGGAAACTTCTTGGCATCGCAAACCTCGCACACTCCGGGCCGGTCTTCGGATGGTCCGAAGAGCGCAGCAATTGTTGCACCTAACGTTCCATGCGAATCCGCGGGAGCAAACCCAAAAGAGAATATGTCGGCCTATGCCACACCGGATCGATTTCCCGGGAGCGCACGGCCAGACGCGGCAACGCACAAATAAAATGTGAGCGTACACACTCTATCTGGAAGCGGGCCTTCTGTATTCAAGCCGGCGAGGTCCTTACTGCGGCCAGACCACTCCGTTGTCATTGAGGATGGCGTCGAGCGGCAGGTCATGCGCTTCAGGTTCGAAGTCATCCAGGTAGCCCTGGGTGAAACCCAGGCCGACGGTGACCGGGCGGGGCTCGAGCGCCGCCAGGGTGCGGTCGTAAAAACCACCGCCATAACCCAGCCGATAACCGCCTGCGCCGTAACCAACGCAGGGCACGAAGAGCAGCGTAGGCACCACCAGTTCGGTGTCCTTCGGTTTCGGAATGCCGTAGGCGTCTTCTTCCATGGGGCAACCCGGGTACCAGGCGTGGAAGGTAAGCGTCTTGTGCTGCCGGTCGATCACCGGCAGTGCGATCCGGCGCCGCTGGGTTTCGCCGGTGAGTTCGCCGTCTTCCTTCCATCGATGCAATGCGGGTAGTGGATCGAACTCGCCCTTGATGGGCCAATAGGCACCGATCACCACATCGGGCCGGCCCACCAGCCAGATGCGCATCACCCTTTGCAACTGGTCGGCGCGTTCCAGCCGGTCGGGCAGGTTGAGACGTTCTTCGATGAGTGCCCGGCGAACGGCAGCTTTGTCCATAATTCCCTTGATGAGTATCCCTTGGAAGATTTTGACATCCGCCACGCTGGCATTGTCGGTGGCATTGCCCGTCGGCGCCCAGACGTTGACGGCCCGCAACGGAGACGATGTTGTCATGGACATGTCGCAGGCGTTCCGCAGGGGCGACCGCAACCGGCTTGCGACCCTGCTGCCGCTGGCCCGTGGCCATGCGCTGGAACCCTGGGCCGCCTACTGGGAACTGAAGGCACGCCTGGCCGATGCCCAGCCGGCCGAGGTGGACGCCTTCATGGCGCGCTGGGCCGGAAGCTATCAGGAAGACCGGCTTCGCAACGACTGGCTGCTGCTGCTCGGTGCGCGGCGCGACTGGCAACGTTTTGCCGACCTGTATCCCTCATACCGCATGGGCGACGATCGCGAGGTGCGTTGTTATGCCCTGGTGGTCAACCAGTTGGGCGGCGGCGGTGCCGCGTCGCAGGACCCGGCTGCCGAGGTGATGCGCAACTGGTACGCGCAGCGCGACGCGGGCGACGGTTGCGCCACCGCCGCCGCCGAATTCTTCAGTGCCGGCAAGATCCCGCCCGCTGCCATCTGGCGCAAGGCACGGCTCGCCATCGAGGGCAACCGTCCGGGAGTGGCGCGCACCGCCGCCAACATCGTGGCACCCGATGAAGCGCCCTTCGTCAGCCAGCTCAACGACAGCCCGGCGAAGTTCCTGGCTGCCCGCGCGGTGGCCAATTCCAGGGCCCGCAAGGAACTGATCACGCTGGCGCTCCTCAAGATGGCGCAATCGGATGCCGATGCCGCCGCGCTGCAACTGGACAGCAAATGGAGCGTGCAGATATCGGCGGAAGAACGCAATTACGTCTGGGGCGCCATAGGCCGGCAGGCGGCCAGCAAGCTTTCGCCCTACGCCACCGAATATTTCGACAAGGTCACCAAGGACTCCGACCTCAGCGGCGACATGCTCGGCTGGAAGGTGCGTGCCGCCTTGCGTGCCGGCCGCTGGCGCGAGGTCGTCAATGCCACTTCGGCAATGGACGAGACCACCCGCAACGACCCGGCCTGGGTCTACTGGCGTGCCCGCGCCCTTGTGGCTGTCAAGCCCTCGGCGGCGCAACAGGCCGAGTCGCAGCAATTGCTGGAAGGCATCGCCAGTCCGCGCGGTTTCTACGAACAGCTGGCGCTGGAAGAACTCGGCCGCCCCATCGTGCTGCCCGCGCGACCCGCCCCGCCGACGCCTGACGAACGTGATGCCGCCCGCACCAACCCGGCCCTTGCGCGCGGCCTCTACGCCATCCTGATGGGCCTGCGCAGCGAAGGCACCCGCGAATGGAACTACGGCACCAACCTGCACACACCGGGCGGCATGAACGACCGCGAACTGCTCGCCGCCGCCGACATGGCCTGCCAGAGCGAAATCTGGGACCGCTGCATCAACACCAGTGAACGTACCAGCCGGGCCGTGTTCGACTACGTGCAGCGGTTCCCCATGCCGCACCAGACGCAGGTGGTGCAGCGCAGCCGGCAGATCGGCATCGACCCGGCCTACGTGTACGGCCTGATCCGCCAAGAAAGCCGCTTCGTCACCGACGCCCGCTCCGGCGTGGGTGCCTCGGGCCTCATGCAGGTCATGCCGGCCACTGCGCGCTGGACCGCCAGAAAAATCGGCCTGGCGAGCTTTACCCCCGACCAGATCTCCGACCGCGACACCAACATCACCATCGGCACCGCCTACCTGAAGCTGGCGCTGGACGACTTCCAGGGCTCGATGCCGATGGCCGCGGCCGCCTACAACGCCGGCCCCGGCCGGCCGCGCGCCTGGCGCGAAGGGCCTGTGCTCGAAGCCGCGATCTGGGCCGAAAACGTGCCCTTTGCCGAAACCCGCGACTACGTGAAAAAAGTGCTTTCGAACACGGTGAGTTATGCAGCCGTGCTGAACGGCAACCAGCCACAGTCGCTCAAGGGCCGGCTGGGCACGGTGGGACCGAAGGACCCGAACTTCGTCGAACCCAACAAGGACCTTCCCTAAGGTTTCCGCCGGGCCTCCGCAAGGCAGCTTTCCAGCGCCTGGGTGAGCAACTGCCCGACGATGCGCGCGACCGCCGACAGCGGTTTGCGGGCGTCGATCACCACATCCACCGTCTGCGCTTCCACGCCCTGGTCGCGCAGCGGCAGGAACCGCAGGGTGCCGGCCGCCAGTTCCGGGGCGGTGTCCAGTTCGGAGGTCAGCGCCACGTAACGCCCGCCCAGCACCAGCTGTTTGAGGAGGTGCAGCGAGTTGGTTTCCACCCGCTGCGGGCCTTCGCCGAACAGCCAGCGGTAATGCGACTCGAGATAGCGCCGGATCAGCAGCGCCTTGCTCTGCAGCACGATGGGGTGGCTGCAGACCGCCTGCAGGCTGGTGCTGTCGCTGGCCGCCAGAGGATGGCCTGGCGCAACCACGCAACCCAGCGGCAACGGTGCGCTCCACAGCGTGACCAGCTCGCGCCGCGGCTCCAGGTTGAAGACGGCGGCCAGCTCGATACGGCCGGCCAGCAAGGCCGACACCGCCTCGTCGGTGCTGCCCACGTCGGCCGCCAGCGATATGCGCGGATGCGACACCGAAAGCGACTCGACCAGCCGCGGCATGGCACTGGTGGCATGGCTGTCCATCGCCATCATTCGCACCTGCCCCTGGTGCACACCTTCCATCTGCCGGATGGCTTCGCCCAGCCGGCGTTCATCCTCGCGCCAGCGGCGCGCCAGGGTGACGATGGCGTCGCCGGAGGCAGTCAGCCGCATGCCGCGCGGCAGCCGGTCGAACAATGGCACGCCGAAGGCTTCCTCCAGCTGCAGGATCTGCCGGTTGACGGCAGAAGCCGCCACATGCAGTTCGCGTGCAGCCTGCTGGATGGAACCGGAACGCGCGACCTGGTCGATGTAGCGCAGGGCGGCTGGAGTGAGGGAGGGGCGCATCTGGGTGGCTGACGGAGACTGACGAAGACTGACGAAGGACTGACTGCGGGCTCGGTTTTTGCGTACTGATTTTTCGCATGGATTGTTGCCCATCGCATGATGGACGGCAATGCAGCGGCTGCCTACGATTCAGGCAGTCCCTTCCACTTTTTCGTCTGGTCGCATCCATGTTCAAGCTTCATCGCCGTCCCTTCCTGGCTGTCGCAGCCGCGACTTTCGCCCTGGTTTCCGGCGCGGCGCAGGCTGCCTGGCCCGAAAAGCCGATCCGCATCGTGGTCACCTTCGGCGCGGGCGGTGCCAGCGATATCGTTGCACGCGAAATCGCCACGCCGCTGGCGCAAGTCCTGGGGCAGCCGGTCATCGTCGACAACAAGCCCGGCGCCGGCGGCACCATCGGCGGCTCGGAAGTGGTGCGTTCGGCACCCGACGGCTACACGCTGATGCTGTCCAACTCGACCCCGCTTTCGATCGGCCCGTTCACCCTCGCCAAGCTGCCATACGACCCGGTGCACCAGTTCACCCACATCGCCATGCTGGGCGTGGCGCCGGTGCTGATCATGGCCAATCCAAAGGCCGGCATCGCCAGCCTGAAGGACATTCCCAAGGCGGTCGGCTCGGCCGGCGGCCAGATGGGCTTCGGCAGCGGCGGCCCCGGCTCCATCGGGCAGATCGTCGGCGAGATGATGAAGGCCGACATGAAGGTCAACCTCGACCATGTGCCGTACCGCGGCGGCGCGCCGATGTCGGCCGACCTGCTGGCCGGCACCATTCCGCTGGGCATCGACGTGATCACCGCCTACGTGCCGATGGTGAAACTGGGTCAGCTCACCGGCCTGGCGGTCACTTCGCGCACCCGCTCGCCCTTGCTGCCCAACGTGCCCACCGTGGCCGAGGCCGGTTTCCCCGATCTGATGGCCGACAACTACTTCGGCGTTTCCGGTCCGGCCGGCATGCCCGCACCCATCGTCGAGAAGCTGCGGGCCGCGCTGGCGGAGATCGTCGCCCGCCCGGCCATCCTGAAACGTTTCGAAGAGCTGGGCGTGCTGCCCAGCTACGCCGGTCCGGCGGCTTTCGCGACCGTGGTCGAGAAGCAGATCCGCGACTGGACGCCCGCCATCAAGGCTTCCGATCTCGGTCCGAAATGAAGCCGATGTCGCTGGACGAACTCAACGCGCAAGACGAGGCCGGTTTTTCCGAAGCCCTGGCGGGTGTCTTCGAACATGCGCCATGGGTGGTGGATGCGGTAGTGGACCAACGGCCCTTCGCCAGCATCGCCGCCCTGCACCAGGCCTTGATCGACGTGCTGTGCGGCTTGCCGGAGCGATCGCTGGTGGCGTTTCTCTGCCTGCATCCGGAACTGGCCGGCTCGGCGGCACGCGCCGGCACCATGACGGCGGATTCCGAGCGTGAACAGTCCGGACTGGCGCTGGGCCGCTTGCCGCCGGCGCAGTCCTCGCATTGGGACCAGCTGAACGCCATTTACCGCGAAAGGTTCGGTTTCCCGTTCATCCTGTGCATCCGCCGGCACGACATGGCGTCGGCGCTGGCTGCCTTCGAAGCCCGGCTGGAGAACAGCCGCACGCAGGAGATGCAGTCGGCCCTCGTCGAGATCACGGCGATTTCAGGCCTGCGCCTGGCCGAGCGGCTCGGTGAACCGGCGACCGTTACAGGTTGAGGATCCAGGCACCTTCGCGCCGGGCGGCGCCGGCCTTTTCGAGGTCGGCCACCAGCGCGCCGGCCCATGCATCGAAGGGCAGGCTCGGGAAATAGCGGCGGTGCACCAGCTGCAGGTAGGCCGTGCCGCCGGCCCAGGCCAGCAACGCGCCCAGCTGCCACCGCTGCCAGTCGAGCAGCCGGAACTTCAGCAGCACCCGCGCCGCGTGGCCGGCATGGCGAGCGGGATCCAGCAGGAAAGCCCCCAACCGCCGCCGCGCGGTTGCCAGCGCACCATCCACGTCGTCGAACACCGGGCCGTGGCCCGGCACCACCACCGCGGGATTCAGTTGTTCGATCAGGTCGAAGGTGGCGGCCACCGCACCGAAGGCGTCGTCGCCCTCCAGTTCTGGAAACACCACGCCGAAACCGTCGGCCCACAGCGCGTCGCCCGAAATCAGCGTGCGGGTTTCGGCGTCGAACAGCACCACCGCATGGGTGTCGTGGCCAGGCGCAGCCAACACCCGCCACGGACGACCGCCCAACTGCACGTCGGTGTCGGGAACCAGCAACTGCTGGAAGTCGAAACGCGGGCATTCCTGGCCGGTCGGCGCATAACTCAGCGCGGATTCGTCCCATTGCCGCACCGCATCGGCCTCGCCAGGCGGAATGGCCGTCTTCATTTGCGGATAACGCTGCTGCAGCGCGGCATTGCCTCCGCAGTGATCGCTGTGCAGATGGGTGTTGAGCAGCAGGTCGAGCGGGCGCTCGACCAGCGCGGATTCGACCAGCGCCACCGTCTGTCCGGCGTGGCTGCAGTAACCGCTGTCGATCAGCGCCGTGGGATGATCCGGCGCATCGAACAGCACGCCGTTGGCGGAAAGCCAGCCACGCTCCAGGACCGTCATGCCATCAGGGAGTTTTTGCATGGCCGCGCAACCGGAGTGAAGGAATGCACCATTCTTCGGCGCCGCCCGGCAGGTCGCCAGGGGGCTTCTACCGACGGCAGGGTTCGAGAGGCCGCCATTCCCCTGAAACACCGACCCGCATGCTCGCCAGACTCCAACGATGTATCACCCTGGGCCTGCTGGCCTGTGCGCTGGCCTGGCTCTGGTTCTGGCTGCCGTCGCGGCCGGTGATCGCCCTGCTGGGCGTGGCGCTGCTCATCTCCGGGCATGCCTGGTTCCTGGCCTACGAGATGTGGCACATGCAACGGCTCAACCAGGCCGACCCGGCCCCGCGCGCAACGCGTCAACAGGTGGTGTGGGCCTGGCTGCGGGAATGCTGGACCGCACCCACCGTGTTCTGCTGGCGCCAACCATTTTTCTCCAACCAGGTGCCGGACCACCTGCCACACGATGCCCTGGGACGCCGCGGCGTGGTGCTGATCCACGGCTTGGTGTGCAACCGTGGTTTCTGGACACCCTGGCTGAGGCGCTTGCTGGCCCGTGACCAGCCCTTCATCGCCGTCGACCTCGAACCCGTGGTGGCCGACATCGAAAGCTACAGGGCCATCGTCGAAGCCGCCGTCAGCCGCATTACCGAAACCACCGGCCTGCCACCGGTATTGCTTTGCCACAGCATGGGCGGGCTGGTGGCGCGCGACTGGCTGCGTGAGGGCCGAAACCACCAGCGGATCGCCCGCGTCGTCACCATCGCGTCGCCGCACCACGGCACCTGGCTGGGCCGCCACGCCCGAAGCGGTAGCGGCTTGCAGATGCAGCAGGGCAACGCCTGGCTGGCGGCCCTGGCCGATACGGAGGAGCCGGCGTTGCTCACGCGTTTCAGCTGCTGGTATTCGAACTGCGACAACGTGGTGTTTCCGGCATCGACCGCAACCCTGCCCTGGGCTGACAACCGGCTGGTGGTCGGCCTGCCTCATGTCGCGATGGCTTTCGACCCCCAACTCATGGCCGAGGTGCTGCAGGAAGTCGCCGATTAGTCCTAGGGTTAACCCTGGATCTCGCTTAAAATATGGGCATGATCGCTCCCAAGTCCTGGCTCAACGCTTCCTTCCATGCCGGCCGTCGCTGGTTACGCCCGGAGCATGTGGCGGGCAGCGGCCCGAGCAAGCCCGCCGCGGCGGGGCTGGTTCCGATCCGGGTGCTGGGCCTTCAGCATCGTGAACGCATTCGGGCCCACCTGCTGGCGCTCGACGAATCCGACCGTTACCTGCGTTTCGGTTATTCAGCCAACGACCGCCAGATCGACCAGTACGTCGACAAGCTCGATTTCGAACGCGACGAGGTTTTCGGCATCTTCAACCGCCGCCTCGAACTCATCGCCCTGGCCCACCTCGCCTACGGCAACCCGGACGCCCGGCCCCGCAATGCCGAATTCGGCGTTTCGGTCGTAGCCCGCGCACGAGGCCGCGGTTATGGTGCCCGACTGTTCGCCCGTGCAACGGTGCACGCCCGCAACGCGGGCATCGGCCAGATGGTGATCCAGGCGCTCAGCGAAAACGCCGCCATGCTGCGCATCGCCCGCAAGGCCGGCGCGACGGTTCACCGCGACGGCCCCGAATCCGAAGCCTTCCTGACCCTGGCGCCCGCCACCATCGACAGCCGGGTCCTGCAATGGTGGGAAGCCCACATCGGCGAAACCGACTACCGCCTGAAGCGCGATTCGAAGCGTTTCTGGGACTGGATCGGCGGCATGCAGGAAGTCCGGCGCGATGTCCGCGCCGGCCGCCGTCCCACCGGGCGCTGATGTCTTCAACCCGTGTAGCGGGCGCGCGGGTTATTTGTGACGACATGTTCACATCACGCGCTTCCGCTATCCTTGTCATCCCAATCGCAACAGCACGTCCTGCACCATCCGCCTGTGTCCGAGCCGCATCCTTCGCGCATTGACAAGGAAGACAAACGCACCTTCCTTCAGAAGGTCGCCGAATTCATCCACCCTGCACCCGACACCAAGGAAGACTTGATGGAGGTGCTGGCAGCGGCCGAAGACAACGATGTGATCGGCCCCGAATCCCGCGTGATGCTCGAGCGGGTGCTGCACATGGAAGACAAGAGTGCCGGCGACGTGATGGTCGCGGCACCGCGCATGGACCTGGTCGACATCGACGCGCCCTACGAAGAACTCATCAACCTCGTCATCGACACGGCGCATTCGCGGTTTCCGGTGTTCAGCGGCGAACGCGAGAACATTGTCGGTTTCCTGCTCGCCAAGGACCTTCTCAAGCTGCAGCGGGCACCCGACCTCAATGTGCGCGCGCTGCTGCGCCCAGCGGTGTTCGTGCCTGAAAGCAAGGGGCTGAACGACCTGTTGCGCGAATTCCGCGCCAACCGCAACCACCTGGCCATCGTCATCGACGAATTCGGCCGCGTCGCCGGCCTGGTCACCATCGAGGACGTCCTGGAACAGATCGTCGGCGAGATCGAGGACGAGTTCGACATCGGCGAAGAGGAAGGCGACATCTTCGCCCTGGCCGACCGCAGCTATCGGGTCTCGGGCGACACCCCTGTCGAGCGCGTGGCGGAAGCGTTCGATGCGGTGCTGGCTCCCACCGACGAAGACGACGAATTCGACACCATCGGCGGACTCATCGCCCACGAAATGGGCCATGTGCCGCGGCGTGGCGAAACCTTCGTGCTGGGTGGACTGCAGTTCCTGGTGATGCACACCAAGGGCGGCGCGGTGCGCTGGTTCAAGGTGACACCGGCGCCAGCAGACGCCGACGACGCTTGACCGTGCTTTTTTCACGCCTCTGGCCCTGGTTGCTGGCCGTGCTGGCCGGCCTGGCGCAGGCGGCTTCCATCGCCAGCCCGCTGGACAGCGCACCCCTCTGGTGGCTGCAATGCCTGTCCGTCGCCGGACTGGTCGTGCTGCTCGATCGGTCGGCCGGCTGGCGCACGGCGTTTCTCCTGGCCTGGGCCTTCGCCACCACCTGGCTGTGCGGCACCTTCTGGTGGCTGTTCACGTCCATGCACACCTATGGCGGGCTCGCTGCGCCGCTGGCAGTGCTGGCGGTGCTGGGGCTCGCCGCGTTCCTGGGCCTTTATTACGCGGCCGCCGGCGCGGTCTACCGTGGGCTCAGGCCGCGGGGACTGTGGGCCCGTGCCCTTGTGTTCGGTGGCCTGTGGCTGGTGGCCGAACTGCTTCGCGGCACCTGGTTCACGGGTTTTCCGTGGGGCGCCGGGGGTTACGCGCACGTCGACGGCGCTGCGCACTGGTTGGCGCCGCTGGTCGGGGTCTATGGCGTGGGCGCTATTGCGGCGGCCTTTTCCGCTGCCCTGGCCGGTGCGCTGGCTCGTCGACAACCTGTGCGGGGCGCTGTCGTGCTGGTTGTCTGCATGCTGGCTTCCTATTGGCCGCAGCCGCCTTCTGCTCCGTCGGGAATGAAGCCGCTGTCGGTTTCCCTTCTGCAAGGGAACATTCCGCAGGACGAGAAGTTCCAGCCCGGCAGCGGTGTACCGATGGCGCTGGAGTGGTACGCGAAGGAACTCCAGGCCTCGAAGGATTCGCTGATCGTCGCTCCGGAAACTGCCATTCCGGTTCTCCCGCAGGACTTGCCGGACGGTTATGCGGACGCCTTGCGCAAACGTTTTTCTTCTGGTGAACAGGCCGCACTCATCGGTATTCCGCTGGGCAATGCGACGGCGGGTTACAGCAACGCCGCGATCGGCTTGAAGCCCGCCCAGGCTTCTCTTTATGTCTATGAGAAACACCATCTGGTGCCGTTCGGCGAGTTCGTGCCACCGCTGTTTCGCTGGTTCACCGAAATGATGAATATCCCGCTGGGGGATTTTCGGCGGGGCGATGTGGGACAACCTTCGTTTGAATGGATGGGGCAGCGGCTGGCACCCAATATCTGCTACGAGGATTTGTTCGGTGATGAACTGGCCCGGCGTTTTGTCGACCCTGCTGCCGCACCGACCGTTTTTGTGAATATCAGCAATATCGGATGGTTCGGGGATAGCGTTGCCATCGACCAGCACCTGAACATCTCACGCATGCGGGCGCTGGAATTTGCCCGGCCCGTGGTTCGGGCCACCAATACCGGCGCCACTGTCGTCATAGATGATCGCGGGGTTGTCACCGCTTCTCTGGAGCCGTATACCCGCGGGGTCTTGCGCACGCAGGTGGTAGGCCGGGCCGGGGTCGCTACTGTCTATGCCAGGTGGGCCAGCCGGTTCGGGAACGCGCCACTTTGGATTCTGGGGCTGGCGATGGTCGCGCTGGCCGGAGTGCTGCCGGCCTTTATCCGGCGTCGTGGCCGTTGACCGTTATCCCGGCTTAATTTGCAAGGTGGACAGAAAGCAGCGTCACCTGCGCCGCAAACCCTAAGACGAGAAATCCAGCATGGCACAAGGCAAAAGAATCTCGACGGAAATAGATGCGACAGCCCTGCAAACCATCAAGGACCTGGGTGCAGCCGCAAAAGCCGCCAGACTGCTGGCGGCGGAAGGCCAATCGACAGCCGCCGCAAAACTGGGGGTTCACGTACAGACCATCGCCCGGATCGAATCCGGCGAACCCGGCGTCTCCGCCGGCCACCTCTTCGGCCTGCTGGCCTTATACGGGCTGACTGCCCAGGTGCGGTAGCAAGGCCTTCGCAGCCTCGATCCGCAGTCCCATCTCGACGCCCGCGTCATTCATCACCCGCAGCAAGAACTGCCGCGGATCGGTCTCTTCACCAGCCGCCATCGGCGAAAAACCCGCACCAGCCGCAGTTCGAGGCGTCAACCGCAAAAGAGCCGCCTCGAACACCGATGGCTTGCTGACTGCCAGCACCCGCAACAAGGCCGTCTGCCCTTCATCGCCGGGCGGAATATCGAGCCAGGGCGTATCGGCGAATACGGGCGCCAGGTCAGGCGCCAGGAACGCCGACCAGTTGCCGCCCGGCACCTGTTCCGCTGGCACCAGCCGGACAGGCTGATCAGCGGACGGCAATAGTCGCAAACGCCGTGGCTCAACGTCTGCCAGGAACCGCGCGACAAGCCCCTGCAGAAACCGCTGCCCCTGCGAGATCGCCACGGGATCCGCCAGTGAGAACCACAGTTGCAGCCCATCGGTACCAGAGACGGCGATGCCGGGAGCAGGCAAGTCCAGCTCGGACTGGACACCTTGCCAGACACGTCCCAACTCGCGCCAGTCCGGCGGCCCGGCCAACTCCAGGACCAGACAACGAACAAACCCGTCCACGTCGCTCAGGGCGCCGGAACGGGCTAGATAAAGGCGACGCAACTCCGATTGAAGAGGCGTCGGGGCAGGAGACAGCGGCAGGTCGGACATAGCACCCGACTCTAGCCGCCCCCGGGATGCCGGAGGCGGCCGCCGATTACAGCGACTTGCCGTAGGCGCCGTAACCGTAGCTGTTGCCGACCAGTGCGTTGACTTCGCCGCTCTTGATGGCACGAACGGTATCGGCGCGGACCTCGGCGCGGCTCAGCTGGCCATTGGTCGCCTGGATCCGGTAGCCGTAGCTGTCACCCAACTGGGCTTCTACCTCGCCGCTGGCCAGGGCGCGACGGGTGGTGGCCCGGACTTCGGCGCGGCTGACGGTCGACGCGGCAGTCGACTGAGGACCGAAGCCCCACTGGTCGCCCACCGAACCCAGGGATCCGGCCTTCTGGGCGGCGACAACCGAGTCGCGCACCTGGGCACGGGTCAGGTCTTGTGCCTGGACCGACACGGAGGAAAGAGCGCCGATGAGGGCGAAGGCGGAAGCTGCGAAAGCGGTGCGGGCGGTGATGGTGTTCATGATGATTTCCTGTGCGGTGTTGAAAGTTGCAAGAAAGAGAGCTTTGAAAACCGCGCCTTTCGGCTCCGGTATCGCCGCTGCGTCTTGCAGTGCGATGGGCGAACTTTATTGTCCGAAGACGAATAGATAAACCACCTGCATAGAACAACATCGTCAACTGATTGGAGACAATCAAAACTCATCCGGCCGGCCTTCTATAGTCATCGGATGCCCGATACACCCCTGAATTCCCTGTCCCGCGACCTGTCTCGTCTAAGACGCCATGCAGCCGCGGCCGATGCTGCCGGCCGGCTCGGCCCGGCCCAGCAGGCGGTGATGCATCGACGCGGCTGGCTGAAGTTGCTGGCACCACGGTCGGCCGGCGGGGCCGAATGCCCGCTGCCGCAAATGGTGCGACTGGAAGAAGCCGTCGCCGCGGTGGACGGCAGCTGCGGCTGGGTTTTCACCCTTTGCGCCGGTGCCGGCTGGTTCGCCGGTTTCCTGCCGCCAGCGCTGGCGCGCGAGGTGATCGGAACGCCCCGCGCATGCATAGCCGGCAGCGGCGCGCCTGGCGGGTTCGCCGAACGTGAAAACGGCGGCTGGCGCCTGTCCGGCGAATGGTCTTATGCCAGCGGCGCACCCATGGCCACGCACTTCACCCTCAACGCCGTGCTCCGGGAAGGCGGCGAAGTGCTGCTCGACGAAACCGGTGCCCCACGCATCAGCGCCTTCATCCTGGCAGCCGACCGGGTGTCTTCGTGCGATGCGGGCTGGTTCGCCATCGGCATGCGGTCCAGCGGATCGCATGGATATGCCTTGAACGGAGCCTGGGTGCCGGACAGCCACGCCTTTGTCATCGATCCATCCGCGGCCACGTCCGGCGGGCCGCTCTATCGCTTCGACTTTTTGTCGCTCGCGTGGGTGACGCTGGCAGCCAACCTCGCCGGCATGGCCCGGAATTTCATTCAGCTGGCCGACCCGCTGATCCGCCAGCGCCGGCCTCTGCGCGCAGCGTTACCGCTGGGAGACGATCCCGCCGTGCAGCAACGCCTGTCGCAAGCGACCGGCAGTCTGCACGCTGGCTGGCATGCCTTGCTGGGGTCGCTCGACGCCGCCTGGGCCGACGTCGAGGCGGGTGCGCGGATGAATGTCGACCAGCAAGCCGACCTGCGCCGGCGGGCACTCGCGCTGGTGCACACGGCGCATGCCGCGGTAGACGGCCTGTACCCGCTGTGCGGCATGCACGCGGCCGACAACCGCAGCGAGCTCAACCGGGTCTGGCGCGACTTCCACACTGCATCGCAGCACGCGCTTTTTGCCAGCTGATTTCAGCCGATGCGGGCGATGAAACCGCCGAGCGCCGCCTGGAAGGCAGCCGGTTCCTCGATGGGACCGAGGTGGGAAGCGTGGGCCAGGATCTCCAGCGTGGCACCGGGTATGCGCTGCTGGATCTCGGCCGCCATCGCCGGCGTGGCGCCGCCGTCGAAAGCACCGGCCAGCACTGCCGTCGGGCACTTGATGGCGTGCAGCCGGTCCAGCCAATCGACACCCGCCACCGCCTCGCAGTTGGCGATATAGCTCTGCACATCGTTGGCCAGCAACTGCTGCCGCATGGCCTGCACCAGCGCCGGCTGCGCGTTGCGAACCGCCTCGGTCAGGTAACGCTGCAGCACGGTTTCGACAACGGCAGACAATCCTTGCGCCGCGACCGTCTCGACCCGCTGTTGCCAGCCAGCCTTCGCGGCATCCGCATAGCGGCCGGCAGTGTGCGCCAGGAACAGTCCACGCAGCAGTTCGGGCCGACGCAGCGCTAAGCCCTGGCCGGCCATGCCGCCCATCGACAGCCCCACGAACAGCACCGGTCCCCGGCCCCAGGCCTCAATGACCGCCGCCGCGTCATCGGCCACTTCGGTCATGGTCCAGGGGCTTTGAACCCTGGGCGACGCGCCATGGCCGCGATGGTCGTAGGCCAGCACCGGATGCCGGCCCCGCAGGCTCTCGGCGGTGCCCAGCCACATGCGGTGGTCGAGGCCCAGCGCATGGCTCAACACGATGGGCACGCCCGGCCCGTCGCTCAACTCGATGGTGTGAAGGGCCTGCATCTACAGGTAACTCCGGCCGTCGACATAAGCCTTGCGCCAGCGGGTGATGTTGACCCGCTCGAACAATCCGACCGTGGAAAACGGGTCGGCCTGGATGAACTTCTCGGCTTCTTCGCGGGTTTCGACGTCGACCACGTAAAGGCCGCCGCCGGCACCGCTGCCGTCGTCGTTCAGCTTTGCGCCGCAGGCCAGCAGCAGGGCCTTGTGTTCATCGAGAAACGAAAGATGTTCGTCCCGCGTTTTTGCACGGAGGTCGGCGTGGCCGGGTTTGTCGAATGTTTCGATCATGAAAGCCATGAATTGACCTTCAGTTCTGCGCGATGGCCGAGGGATGCTGGGCGAGCGGCGTCACGGTAATCGCCATGTACGGGTACAGCGGCAAAGCGATGAGCAGGTCATGCAGGGCGTCGTTCGATTCGACGTCGAGCACGCTGTAGTTTGCATATTGGCCGGCCACTCGCCACAGGTGGCGCCATTTGCCTTCCTGTTGCAGCTTTTGCGACATGGCCTTTTCATCCGCCTTGAGCCTGGTGACCAGGCCGGCGTCGGCATCCAGGGGAATCTGCACAATCATGTGGACCAGAAACAGCATATTCTTAATCTCCAGGTTTTAATAATGAAGGGTTCAGCCCCAGGCCAGGACCGCGACCGTATATACGATACCGATCCAGAACATCATGATCACGGTATAACCCATGATGTCCTTCAGCTTGAGTTTGGAAAGCGCCAGCGCCGGCAGAATCCAGAAAGGCTGGATCAGGTCGTTCCAGGCATTGCCCAGCATGACGGCGGTTGCCGTGTGCCCGACCGATGCACCAATCGATTTTGCAGCCTCGATCATGAAGGGCCCCTGGATAACCCAGTGACCGCCAGCCGACGGCGCGAAGAAATTGATGACAAACGAGCTGATCAGGCCCCAGAAAGGCAATGTACCGGGCGTGGCGACCTGCACGAAGTAATGCGACAGTGTTTCAACCAGCCCTGACGCCGCCATGATGGCCATGATGCCGGCGTAAAACGGATATTGCAGGATGATGCCGCCGATGGTCTTGATGCCTTCGTTGAGTTTCTCGACATAGGCAATGGGCGTGCCCAGCAGGATGATCCCCAGAAACAGGATGATGAAGTTGATCAGGTTCAAATCCATCGAACCGCCGGCGCGGAAGAAAATAATCACATACGCCAGGCCCATCAAACCGATCAGCCCGCTGAGGATTCGGCTGTTGTTCAATTTATGGGCGATGGTCTTGCTGTCGGCAATATCTTCGTCGGTCGACACGAGCACCTTCGGGGTTTTCGAATCATCCAGCGCCGGGTCTATTTCCTTCACCGGTTGTCCGGGTTTCGGATGCAGCCAGGCATTCAGCAGCGGCAAGGTGACCAGCACCACCAGGGCGGTAACCAGCATGGTCGGCGAGAAAATGGTCTCGGAAAGCGGAATCACGCCCATCTGCGCTTCCAGCGGATGCCCCTTGGTGGAAATCAGCACCGGAATGCTCGCCGACAACCCGAGGCCGTACAGCGTGAAACCGCTGTACGCCGAGGCGATGATCAGCGGGTAGTGCACCCCCTTCACCCGCAGCGCCAGCTTGCGGGCGACGATGCCGCCGATGACCAGGCCGAAACCCCAGTTGAGGTAGCTGCCGATGCCGCCGACCAGCGTGGCCACGATGATCGCCATGCGGGGCTCGTGCACCTTGTCCACGATGCGGTCCAGCAGCCTTTCAGTCAGTGGCGCAGTGGCCAGCACATAACCCATGGTGAGAATCACCGCCATCTGGGTGGTAAATGCCAGCAGCGTCCAGAAACCCTTGCCCCAGGCGGTGGTCAGTGCCATCACGCCCTGGCCTTCGACCAGTACCGCCAGCGCCATCGTCAACAGCGTGAGGCCAATGGCGAAAACAAAGGGGTCGGGCAGATACTTGCGCATCAACTCGGTAAAAAATCCTGTTATTTTTTGCATTATCAAAGTCCCCTTGGAAAATCTCTCTTGTCGATCAGACGGTAGCAATCGGCGTGACGGGTGAGCCCATGGCACCGGGCAGACGCAAGGGCGGTGCGGTCAGCATGAAATGCGAACGATCATTCGCGCGCAGCCAACGGGCCAGGTCACGCAGATACCACAACTCGCCCAGCGGCAGACCCAGTTTGAACAGGCAATGGTGATGCAGCGGCATCAGCGGATAATGTTCACCCACTCCCGGTTTTGCCGGATAACGCTCCACCGCATAGTTATCGGCCGCCAGGGCGGCAATACCCGAATCGGTAATCCACTGCAAAAGCCGTTCGTCCCGGCCGTCCAGTGCACTGCAGTGGCTGCTCAATACGGCTTCGTCGGGATGGCGCTGCATCTCCAGCACCATTTCGGCAAAACCGGTGCGCAGCACCAGCATGTCGCCGCGTTCGATCTCGATATTGTCCTTGTCAATGGCGAACATCAGGTCGTCATAACCGACCGTGCGGAACTCGCGGCCATAGTGGGCGAACAGGTCGATCAATACTCCCCGGCCCTGCATGCCCTTTACCGCGAGATTCTCGATGGAAAGCGCATCGGCCCGGCTGTGTTCGTGGCCGCATGAAAACGGCTTGTAGCTGTCATCGGCGTCATATTCGACCGGCCCGACGATATCGGCATTGGCCTTGAAGCCGTTGTAATAGACGCTTTCCGCCTTGCCGTCGCCGTCGGCATCGAACAATGCGCCGACATGGGCCAGGGCGTCCCATTGCGTTGAATATTGCAGGCTGAGCAATACCTGGTCGTCGCTCACCACGTCGCTGGCGTGTTCCTGCAGTCGGGCGAATGGAAAATTGACGTATGAAAAACCGTCCTTGGTGGTCGGGCTCAATACCGGCGGATGACGGCGCACATTCAACTTGCTGTCGCCCGGATAATCCAGCGGCAATGAAAGGCAGAAGCTCAGGCCGGCGCGGATCTCCCGCGCGCCTTTCAGCACCTGGTCGGCACCGATCAGGTTGGGCCGGCCCAGCTGGTCGTCGGCGCCGAAGTCGCCCCAATTCGAGCCTTCCGGCCGGTTCTTCCAACGCATGTCGTCTGGTCTCCGTTCGTTTATTCGAGCAGCGCGGCGGGGATCTGGCGGAAGACTTCCATCAGCGCGGCGACTGCCTGGGTTTCGTTTTTCAGCAGCCGCACCTTCGGGCCGCCGATCACCAGCGCGAAGGGTTCGCCGTGGATCCGGAAACCCTTGGCAAAACCGGCGACGTCTTCAACCGATTCGCCACCGGAGCGGTGCCAGCCGGCCGCCTCACCCTGCGTCACTTCGGTTTCCAGTTCAGCCCGGTCGACCACCGAGCCGTCGGTGGCGGCGCCGAAAGGCTCGGCGCTGTCGAGCAGTTTCCTGCGCGCGTTCGGAGGCAGGGCACCCAGCAGCGCCTTGCCCGCAGCGCTGGCGTGCAGCAGCATGAAACCGCCGGGTTCGTCGCTGTAGCGGATCTTCTGGCGCGACTCCATCACGTCCAGGTAGACGACGCGGTCGCCGGCCAGCGCGGCCAGGGCGGCCGTCTCGCCCGTGGCGTCGCGCAAGGCGGTCAGGAGCGGCTGGAAGAGCAGGGTCAGCGGGTCTTCGCTGCAGATGTCACGGGCGACGTGCAGCAGGCGCTGGGTGGGGTAATAACCGGCTTTCACGCCGGGGGCGTAGAGCCATCCCTTGGCGACCATGGTCTGCAGCAGGGCGTGGCAACTCGACAGCGGAATCTCGGTGCGGCGGGCGATTTCGCTGTAGATCATCGGCTGACGAACCTCTGCGAAGAGGTTGATCACGTCGAAGACCCGCGCTGCCGTTTTCACATCCATGACAGGATTGTCGACAGGTTGATAACCCGGACACAAGAGGCGTCAGGGTAAACACCGAGGCCCACCGGCCCCGGTGCGGCTCGCTCAGTCCGGCAGCTTGTAGGCGATGACGTAGTCGCCGCGTGCCGCCGACTGGCGGGCGCCGCCGGCCGACACCAGCACGTATTGCTTTCCGGTGCCCGGTGACTTGTAGGTGATGGGCGTGCCCTGGCTGCCGACCGGCAGGCGGGCCTTCCACAGTTCCTTGCCGTTGCCGCTGTCGAAGGCGCGCAGGTAGAAATCCTGCGTGGCCGCGAAGAACACCAGGCCGCCCTGGGTGGTCATCGAGCCGCCGATGGTCGGCATGCCGACAGGGATGGGCAGCGCCAGCTTCACGCCGTGCAACACCGAATCGCCGATGGTGCCCAGGGGCACTTCCCAGGCCACCTTCTGCGTGTCCAGGCTGACGGCGGTGAGCGAGCCGAAAGGCGGCTTCTGGCAGGGAATGCCCAGCGGCGACATGAAGCGGTCTTTCACCACCGAATACGGCGTGCCCTTCAGCGGCACCGCACCCATGCCGGCGTTGACCGCCTCGCCGCCATCGGAGGCGGGCGCGTCGTTCTTCTGCGCCACCATTCGCACCCAGAGGCCCAGGCGCATGTCGTTGATGTAGATGGTGTTGGTGGTCGGGTCGATGGACAGGCCGCCCCAGTTCAGGCCGCCCAGCGATCCCGGGAAGCTCAGCGACTTGTCGGTGTCCGGCGCGGTGTAGAGGCCGTCGTAGCGCATGCCCTTGAAGGCGATGCGGCAGGCCAGCTGGTCGAAGGGGGTGGCGCCCCACATGTCGGCTTCGGTCAGGGTCTGCGCGCCGATCTGCGGCATGCCGACCGACAGCGGCTGCGTCGGCGAATACGGTTCGTCCGGAATGGTCGCGGACTTCACCGGCTTCTCGATGACTTCGGTCAGCGGCTTGCCGGTGGCGCGGTCCAGCACGTACAGCTGGCCGGCCTTGGTGCCGAAGACCATGGCAGGCACCTTGCAGCCGTCGGGCTTCTTGAAGTCGAAGAACGTCGGCTGCATGGGCACGTCGAAGTCCCAAAGATCGTTGTGCACCGTCTGGTAGACCCAGCGCTGCACGCCGGTGGTGGCGTCCACCGCCAGCATGGAAGCGCCGAACTTGTGGTCGAGCTCGGTGCGTTTGGCGCCCCACAGGTCGATGGCGGCGCTGCCGGTCGGCATGAAGACGGTATTGAGCGCCGGGTCGTACGACATGGAGGCCCACACATTGGGCGTCGAGCGGGTGTAGGTCTTGCCTTCTGCCGGTGCGTTCTTGTCGTCCGGGTTGCCCGGGTCGAAGGCCCAGCGCAGCTTGCCGGTGATGACGTCGAAACCGCGCACCACACCCCCGGGCATGTCCATCGCCACGTTGTCCGAAACCCGGCCGCCCACCACGATGGTGGTGCCCGCCAGCGTGGGCGCGGAGGTCGGCACCCACAGCGGGTCGGGCGAGTCGCCCAGGCCCTGCTTCAGGTCGACATGGCCGTCACGGCCGAAGTCGCGGCAGAACTCGCCGGTGTCGGCATCCAGCGCCACCAGGTCGGCGGTGATGGTGTTCATCAGGATGCGGCGCTGGCACGGCGCACCGGCCGCGACCATGGCCGGCAGCACCTGGCTGCTGCCCGGCTGGCTGGGCTGCACCAGTTGCTGCGTGGCGTCGAAATAAGCCAGGCCACGGCAGCGCATCCACACCTTCGACTGCGCGTTGACGACCCTTTTCCACTTTTCGGCGCCGGTGTCGACATCCAGCGCGATCACGTTGTTGTGCGGGGTACAGACGAACACGGTGGAGCCGATCTGCAACGGCGTCAGCTGGTCTTCGGCGCCGTTGCCGTCCGACTCCGGCACGTCGCCGGTGCGGTAGGTCCAGGCGACGGTCAGTTTGTCGACGTTGCCGCGGTTGATCTGGTCGAGTGCCCCGAAACGGTCACCGCCCGGGCCGTTACCGTAATGCGACCAGTCCTTGGCGGCAGTCTGCGGCGTCACCGGCACCTGGCCCGAAGCCACCGTCGACTGGTGCAGGCCGTGCGGCATGAACATGCCGACCACCGTGGCGGCCAGGCCCAGCGCCGTCACTGCGGAAAGACCCATGAACAAGCCTGTGCGCGGCGCCATGGCCGCCCGTCGACGCAGGGTCGGCTGCACCAGGAACACCAGCAGCAGCAGGCCGGCAAAACTGAAGAGACGGGCATGCAAGGCCCAGAAATCGGCCCCGGCTTCCGACCAGGCCCAGGCTGCGGTGCCGACGAATGCCAGCAGGTAGATGGCCAGCGCCGATGCGCTGCCCCGCACCATCTGCACACCCGATGCGACGAGCGCCAGCCCCATCACCAGGTAATACCAGCTGCCCGACTCGGCGATCAGCATGACGCCACCGCCCGCCAGCGCCAGCCCGACCAGGATCAATATCAGGCCCAGCACGACTGCCGGCCAGCGCGGCGCAGTCGACGGGGATCGGGAATGGGACGCGGGGTTGGCAGACATCGAATGGTTCGGCAATCTTTTTTGATGATGTTATATAAGTATATTCCCTAGGTTTTGTCGTAAAAACGCCCCGGGAATAGCTGCCGGGGCTTGCGCCTCAGTTGTCCTGTCCGCCTTTACCCGCCTGGTTGTTGCTCAGCCCGCGCAGGTTCATGACCGCTAGGCAGACCTGCAAGGCTATGAGCGCCATGGCCTGGGCATGCAGGCCCCATGCGATCCACAGCAGGTTGCTGACCATGAAGACCCAGAAGCCCACCTTGCGGCGTCGCACCCTGGGTGACGCCACCAGCCATGCGGCGGTAACCGACGCGGCAAAGGCAAGCCACTGAACGGAATCGATCCACTGCTGCACGGTCAGATCATCGGAACGCCGCCGGTCACCGCAATGGTGGCGCCGGAAATATAGGAAGCCTGGCCCGACGCCAGCAGCACATAAGCCGGCGCCACCTCCGCCGGCTGTCCGGGCCGCTTGAAGGGGGACTGGCCGCCGAATTTCGAGACTTCTTCCTCGTCCATGGTCGACGGGATGAGCGGTGTCCAGATGGGGCCGGGCGCCACGCAGTTGACCCTTATGCCCTTCTCGGCCAACGCCAGCGCCAACCCGCCGCTGAGGTTCTGCAGTGCACCCTTGGTGGCCGCATAGGGCACCAGCGTGGGTTTGGGCGAGTCGGCGTTGATCGACACCGTGTTGATGATGGCGCTGCCGCCGGCCATGTGCGGCACCGCCGCCTTGCACAGGAAAAACGTCGCATAGACGTTGGTGCGGAAGATGCGGTCGAACTCTTCGGACGGAATGTCCAGGATGCTGTGGCGGGTCATCTGCCAGGCCGCGTTGTTCACCAGGATGTCGATGCCGCCAAAGGCGTCGACGGTGCGCCGGATCAGCGACTTGCAATGCTCCTCTTCACGGATGTCACCCGGCAGCATGAGGCATTTCTGCCCGGCTTCTTCCACCAGCTTCGCGGTCGATCCGGCGTCATCGGATTCATCGAGGTAACTGATGGCCACGTCCGCACCTTCACGTGCAAAGGCGATCGCCACGGCCCGGCCGATGCCGGAATCGCCACCGGTGATCAATGCCCTGCGGCCCGCCAGGCGGCCCGAACCGACATAGCTGGCCTCCCCGCAATCGGGCGTGGGGGTCATGTCCGACTGGCTGCCGGGTGGCTGGAGTTTCTTCTGTGGAAACGGTGGCTGCGCGCCAGCGGTACGGGGGTCGATGAGCATGGGTTCTCCTGTTTGAAAATCGGGGTGATCGGGTGGTCTTCAGGACTTCAGGTCGTCCTGCAGCGTGGCCATGTCGATGACGTAGCGGAAACGCACGTCACCGTCCTCGACCTTCTTGTAGGCATCGTTGACCTGCTGGATGGAGATCACCTCGACGTCCGGCCCTATGCCATGCCGGGCACAGAAGTCGAGCACTTCCTGGGTCTCGGCGATGCTGCCGATGAGCGAACCCGCCACCGACTTGCGGTGCATGGCGGTCTCCATGTTGTTGACCGGTTTCAGCGGTTCCAGCGCGCCGACGGCGGTCAGCGTCTTGTCGCGCTTGAGCAGTTCCACGAAGGGGTTCACGTCGTGCTTTTCAGGCACGGTCGAAAGGATGAAATCGAAACTGGCCTTCAGGGTCGCCAGCGTCTTTTCGTCGTCTTCCATCACACCCGTGACACCCAGGCGCGCGGCCTCTCCGAGCTTCTCCTTCGTGCTGGTGAAGACGGTCACCTCGGCGCCCATGGCCTTGGCGATCTTGGCGGCCATGTGGCCCAGCCCGCCGAACCCCAGCACGCCCACCTTGTCGCCTGCCTTCACGTTCCAGTGGCGCAGCGGTGAATAGGTGGTCACGCCCGCACACAGGATGGGCGCGGCGACTTCCGGGCGGATGCTCGCCGGGATCTTCAAGACGAAGTCTTCCTTGACCACCAGCGTGTCCGAGTAGCCGCCCATGGTGTTGTCGCGGCCGTACATGTTCTCGCCGGTGGGGGCCTTCTTGGCCGGCACCATGGGACCGTTGTAGGTGGCCAGCCAGCTGTTCGGGCCTTCGCAATAGTTCTGGAAACCGGACTTGCATGCCGGGCAGCTGCGGCAGCTGTCGATCATGCAACCCACGCCGACCAGGTCGCCCACCTTGTGCCGGGTGACCGATGCGCCCACCCTGGTGACCTTGCCGACCACCTCGTGGCCGGGCATGCAGGGGTAGACGGTGTTCGACCACTCGTTCTTCACCTGGTGGATGTCCGAATGACAGACACCGCAGAACATGACCGCGATCTCGACCTCGTCCGCACCCGCCTCCTCTCGTTCGAAATCGAAAAGCTTCAGGCTGCTGAACGAATGTCTGGCGGCGTATCCATGGGACTTGATCACGGTCGTTTCCTTCGAAGAATTTCTGCAAGGGACGCAGGTTGGTCAGCCGTCGGCGGGGTCGGCGTGGGGTAAATCCGACGTATGCCGTCGGACCCGTCGGACGGTCCGTCGGGCGACGGGGCTTCGCAGCAGGCGGCGGCGGATGGTTACAAATCCCCCACCTCACGAAAGAAAAAATGACCGAAGTCCGCACTGGCCAGGCCGCCGAAAAGCTCGATCGCCAAACGTTCGGCGAGCGTTTCCGATTCAAGTTCCACGACCCCGCCTTCGCCACCGAAGCCGACGCCATCGGGCGACTGGAAGACATCGCCTGGGACGCTTATCAGGAGGGCCGCAAGAGCCCGGTGACTTCCAGGGCCGGCCCCGGTTTTGCGGACCCCGACTACGAGCTTTCAGTCGAATGGCAGGCCACCAGCGAGAAGCTGAAGCAGGCACAGGAGCGCTGGTCGCAACCTGGCACGCGCGGCCGGGTGCTGGTCGTCAACGGCAGCGCCCGCAACGACGGCACCTGCCCGGGTGAAATCTCCAAGACCTGGCGCATGTCGAAACTGATCCGTGAGGTGGTCGAAGCCGCCGGGCAGGAATGCGACATGCTCGACCTGAGCGTGGTCACATCGGAATACGGCCGCAACATCCACCCCTGCAAGGGCTGCGCATCCACCGCCATGCCGCTTTGCCACTGGCCTTGCAGCTGCTACCCCAATCATTCGCTGGCCCAGGCCGAAGACTGGATGTCCGAAATCTACGAACGCTGGGTCTCGGCCCACGGCGTCATCCTGATCGCGCCGACCTACTGGTACCAGTCGCCCACGCCGCTCAAGGCCATGATCGACCGGCTGGTATGTGCCGACGGCGGCAACCCGGACCCCAGCAGCACACACGGAAAGAAAGCCGCCGAGGCCAAGGCGATAGAAGAAAAGGGCTGGGACTATCCCAAGCACCTGGCCGGCCGGGTGTACGGCGTGATCACCCATGGCGACGTGGCGGGCATCGAGGTCCACCGCCGCAACCTGAACGACTGGCTGGACTGGATGGGTCTGGTCGACGCGGGGCACTACGCCGGGCTGGACCGCTACATCGGTTACTTCGAGCCCTACTACAACAGCCACGACACGCTGGATGCCGACACCAGGACCCAGGAGGAGGTGCGTAACGTGGCCCGCACGGTCAGCACCGCCGTGTCGCTGCTGCGCGCAGGCAAGCTGTCGGTGCCCGGTGCCGGCCTGAAGAACCCACGCGCCAAGTAGGCGGTCGGTTCAGGCCAGGGCAGTCGCTTCGACCTCGATCTTGAAGCCGAAATGCAGGGTTGCCGTCGGCACCACCGCCCGGGCCGGACGGGATGCGCCGGCCCATCTTTCATACAGCTTGTCGAAGGCCGGCCAGTTGGCGATGTCGTCGACGTAGACACGCACCTGCAGCAGCCTGTCGATGCCCGAGCCCGCGCAGAGCAAGGCCGCCTCGACGTTGGCCAGCACCTGGGCCGCCTGCTCTTCGAAGGTCGCGTTGACCAGGCGGTCGCCGCCAGGGGTGACGGGCAATTGACCGGAGACGAACACCAGCCCGGCACCCACCGCCGCATGGCTGTAGTGGCCGCCAGGTTTCGCCAGCGCCGGCGCCGGCAGATGGATCGCGACGGACTTGTCTTCACCAGCCATGGAAACGCTCCCAGGTCTGCACCGTGCCGTCGGCGGCCAGTGCCTCGTATGCAGGAAACTGCGCACCGGTGGCGCAGGCATGGTTGGGCAGTATGCGCAGCCGGGTGCCGGTCGGGAACCGCGCCACGATGTCGCCGTCCATGCCCGCCACTCCGTTCGCGAGCGACAGGATCCCGTGCTCCTGGTTGGCGCCGGTCAGCAGGTATCCCTGCAGCGGTTCACCGTCCAGCGTGCAGACCTGGCCGTAGCCGTAGTCGTGCCCCTGCTTCGATGTCCCCCGGTCGCGGCTCATCGCCATCCAGCCGGCATCGACGATGGCCCAGCCCTTGTCTGCCTGGTGGCCGATGACGGTGGTCAGCACGCTCAGCGCGATGTCGTCGGTGCCGCACACACCCACGTTGTGCATCACGAGGTCGAAGAACACATAGACCCCGGCGCGCAGTTCGGTCACGCCTTCCAGCGAAGCGGCTTCCAGTGCGGTCGGCGTGGAACCCACCGACACCACGTCGCACGGCAGGCCGGCGGCGCGCAGGCGCTCGGCGGCCAGCACGCAGCCGGCGCGCTCCTGTTCGGCCAGTGCGGCGATGGCCACCGGGTCATTCAGTTCGTAGCTGGAACCCGCATGGGTCAGCACACCGGCCAATCGCATGCCGCCCTCGTGCAGCACACGGCCGACGTCCAGTAGGGCGGCTTCGCCGGGCTTGATGCCGGATCGGTGGCCGTCGGTGTCGATCTCGATCAGCACATCGAAGGCATGGCCGTGGACGTTGCCGAAATCGGCGATGGCACGCGCGCCCTCCACGCTGTCGGTGAGGATCTGCAGCGCGCAACCACGCTGGCGCAGGTCCAGCGCATGGGCCAGCCGGTGCGGCGCCATGCCGACCGCATACAGGATGTCGGTCACGCCGCGGCCGAAGAACCGGTCGGCCTCCTTCAGCGTGGAAACCGTGATGCCGGTCGCGCCGGCAGCGCACTGCGCGGCGACCACTTCGGCGCACTTGGTGGTCTTGACGTGCGGCCGGAACCGCACGCCCAGGGCATCGGCCTGGCGTTGCATGCGTTCGATGTTGCGTTGCATGCGGGGCAGCGAGACGACGGCCGCCGGGGTGTCGAGGGTCAGTAGGGTGTTCTGCATGGTCTCGACTCTAGGTCCGGCCGGCCCATCGCGCAGTTCACTCTTCGGTCATCAATGGTTAAGCTGCACTGAATGATGCAGATCGAAGACCTCCGCCTGGCCGCCGCCCTGTTGCGCGAAAACTCGCTGAGCGCCGCCGCGCGCTCGCTGGGTGTCACGCCGCCCGCCCTGTCGATGCGGCTGCGCAAGCTGGAAACATCGCTGGGCCTGGTGCTGGCCCACCGCACCGCCCGCAAGCTCCAGCTCACATCCGAGGGTGAACGGTTCGGCCGAGAGGCCTATGAGCTGCTGCTGAAGTTCGACGGCCTGCGCGAATCGCTCCAGCGCGACGACAAGCGCCTGACCGGCACCCTGCGCACCGCCGCGCCCTTCGGCTACGGCCGCACCCATGTCGCACCGCTGCTGGCCAGCTTCTCGCGCCTGCACCCTGCCCTGCGGCTGCAACTCGACCTGCGCGAAACCCCCTGGCCCGACAGGCACGATTCCGACGCGGTGGTGCATGTCGGCGCGGTGCGCGATTCGTCCTGGGTCGGCCACACCCTGGCCACCAACGACCGATGGCTTTGCGCCAGCCCGGCCTATCTGCAGCAGCACGGCACGCCGCACAGCCCGGCCGACCTGGCCTGCCACGCCTGCATCTGCATCCGCGAGAACGACGAGGACGTGACGCTGTGGCACATGCGGCCCGTCGGCAGCGCCACCCGGAAGAACGAAACCCTGCGCATCAACCCCGCCTTCGTCACCAACGACGGCAGCGTCGCCCGGGCCTGGGCGGAAGACGGCCTGGGCCTGGTGCTCCGCTCGCAATGGGACGCCGAGGCGGCCATCGCCGCAGGCCGGCTGCAGCGGGTGATGGCCGACTGGGCCTTCGGCAGCGCACCCATCGTGGTGCTGGTGCCGACCCGCAAGGGACGCAGCGCCCGGGCGCAGGCGCTGGTGGGTTTCCTGCTGGAGGCGGCGCAGGCATCGGGCAACCAGGAGCAGACTTGAACACCATGAATCCCACTACCGACACACAGGTCGTCATTCCGACCGCCGACGGCGAATGCCCTGCCCATCTCCTGAAACCTGCCGCTGAAGGCCGCTGGCCGGCAGTGATCTTCTACGGCGATGCCGGCGGCATCAGGCCCGCCATGGTCGCCATGGCACGGCGCATCGCCGAAGCCGGTTACCTGGTGCTGCTGCCCGACCCCTTCTACCGCTACGGCCCTTACGAACCGCTGGTGCCCAGGGATGTTTTCGCCGGGGACGTCATGGCGATCCTCGGGCCGCTGATGGCCACCACCGGCAACCGCAAGGCAGGGGAAGACACCGGCGCCTATCTGCGATATCTAGATGCGCTCAGTTCGTTCAACGGCACCGACGGCGCAGGAACCGGAACCGGAAAGCTGGGAGCGGTCGGCTTCTGCATGGGCGGTGGCATGGCCATCACCGCCGCTGCCTGCTTTCCGGACCGTTTTGCGGCGGTCGCCACCTTCCACGGCGGAAATCTCGCGACGGACGATCCCGAGAGTCCCCACCTGCGGGCGGCAGAACTGCAGGGCGAGCTTTATGTCGCGGCGGCCGAAAACGACGACACCTACCCGCCGGCAATGGCCGAGCGGCTGGAGGCGGCGCTGCTGGATGCCGGTTCGAAACACACCACCGAAACCTATGCCGGCGCGGCGCACGGCTGGATGGTTCCGGACTTTCCGACCCATGACCCCGAATCCGCCGAACGCGGCTGGGCGTCGTTGCTGGCGCTGTTCGAACGGACCCTGAAGCGCTAGGCCTGGCCCGCGGCCTTCGCGCCCGCACGCGCATGGCTTGCCTGGTAGGCCGCCGCCGCCTTGTGCACATGGCGCGCCGCCAGCAGTGCCGCCAGTTCGCCGTCGCCCGCCACCAGGGCTTCGAGGATCTGGCTGTGGTCGGCCCAGTTGTCGAATGCGCGACCGCGGTTGATGGGGGCGAACAGCAGTGCGGTGCGGTCTCGCAGCGAACGGGTCATGTCGGCCAGCACCTCGTTGCCAGCGCCGATGGCGATCAGGTCGTGGACCTGAGCGTTGGCCGACACCAGGCCGTCGACATCATTTTCGGCTGCGGCACGCCGGCCGGTGTCGATGAGCTTGCGCAGGCGCTCGACCATGGCGTCGTCTCGGCGCTGGGCAGACAGGCGGGCGTTCAGGCTTTCCAGCGTGGCGCGCACCTCGACCAGGTCTTCGGCCAGCTGGCTGGACACGCTGGCCACCGTGGCGCCACGGCGCGGCTCGATGCGCACCAGGCCTTCGGATGCCAGCGCCCGAAGCGCCTCGCGCACGGGGATGCGCGACACGCCCAATTGTTCGGAGATGCGGCCCTCGACCAGGCGGTCGCCCTGCTCGTATTCGCCGTCGAGAATCTTGCGGCGCAAGGCGTCGGTGACGATGGTGAAGAGCGATGCGTGCTGGTCGCCCAGGTTCGACGACACGCTGGGGGCGGGGACGGGTGCGGCCTCTGCCGGGATGCTGGAGGTTGCGTTGTCGGACATGCGCGCCTGGAGTGGAAAACAGGGGTTCGATTGTAGGGGTCGCCCCCTCTCCGGGCACACCCGCGGCAGGCTCAATCCAGCGCCAGCCGGCTCCAGGCCAGCCCCGCCAGCGCGACGTCCTGCAGGCCGATGCCGACCGACTTGTAGACCGTGATCTCGTCGGCATTGCGTCGCCCTGCCACCCGCCCGGTGACCAGGTCCGCCAGTTCGACGACCTTGCCTTCCGGCAGCAGCGCGTCGGGCGCGGCACGCACCAGGTCCCCGGCCTCGCGCAGGGTCTGCTGTTTCCATTCGATTGCGATGAGCGAGGCGCGCCGCAGCGCGGTGTCGTCCAGTTCGCGGGTGTGCGGCAGGCTGGAACCGATGGCCGCCACGAAACAGCCAGCGGGCAAGGCCTCGCCACGGAACAGCGGCTCGATGGCGCGCGACGCGGTCACCACGATGTCGGCGCCTTCGACGGCCGACTCGGCGCTGTCGCAATGCCGCACCGGCACGCCGCAGCGCTGCTCGAGAGCCGCCAGCGTGGCAGGCAGCGCATGCGGGTCGAACACGTCGATCCGGCCCGGTTTGTAGGCGCTCGACATCTGCAGCGCATGGGCCTGGCCCTGCACACCGCAGCCCAGCAGGGCGAGGTTGCGGGCGTCGGGCCGGGCCAGGTGGCTGGCGGCGATCACCGAACAGGCAGCGGTGCGAAGCCGGGTGATGGCGCCGGCATCGAACGACGCAAGCGCCCGGCCGTTTTCCGCCGAGAAAAGCAGGATGACGAAGTTGAACTGGCCGGCGATGGTGGTGTAGACCTTGGCACCCGCCACCTTCTGCCCCGGGATGACCGCGCCCAGCGTGGACAGCTTGACGCCGCCGGATTCGGTGCGGATGCGTTCCTGCATGGCCGCCTCGCCGCGGCCCATGCGCTCCAGCGCGTCGCGCAGCACCGCCTGTGCATCGGCAGGGGTGACGGCGGCGTCGATCATCTCGTCGGTGACGTGGTGCATGGCGGGCCTTACTTCTTTTCCCAGGAGACCGCCACTTCGCCACTGACCACGAAGGCCTGGCAGGCCATGCGGTAACCCGCGGCGAAGTCGTCGTCGTTCAGGTGCTTGCGCTCCTTGGGCTTGATCTTGTCGAGGTTCTCCAGGCCCTTTTCGACGAGGCACTTGCAGGTGCCGCACAGGCCGCCGCCGCACTTGAAGGGAATGCCCGCCTTTTCTCGCAGGGAGACACGCAGCAGGTTGCTGTTGTCCGGCGCGGTGACGACCTGGGAATCGTTGGTGATGAAGGTTATCTGGACCATCGGGAGTCTTGAAAAGTCAGGGGTTCGTGTGGCGGCTGCGGGGCTTCAGGTGCGTACCAGCGCGGTGTCGATGGAGCCGAACGAGCAGAGGTGCTGCAGTTCGCGCAGCGCGGCCTCGACCGAATCGAACTTCTCCAGGAACTTGGCCGGTACCGAGTTGACGCTGGGCTCGCCCGATTCATCGACCACCCGCACGCGGGTGCGAGCCAGTTCCCCGGTCAGTTCGGCGATGACGAAACGCGCCTTGATGCGGCCGCAGAACAAATAGTCGTAGGACTCGGCGACGGCCAGTCCTTCGCCCATTTCGGTGCGGAACTGGCCGGGCTTGCTGGTCAGGATCAGGTACATGCGGGGTCGTCCTGGCGCAGTTCGATGTCGTGGTCCAGCCAGAGCTGGCAGGCCAGCCGCCAGCCGCCGTCGATACGGTCGCCCAGCTGCTTCTTTTCCTTCCAGTTGGGCGGAGGCAACTGGTCGCCGCCGGCCAGCACCTCGCAGGCGCAGGTGGCGCATTTGCCCATGCCGCACTGGTACTTGAGGTGCGGAAACGGAAACTGCTTGATGCCGGCCCGCACCACCAGGTTGGTGTTGGCCTTCACCTCGTCGGTAAAGGTCTGGCCGTTCTTGTGGAATACGACTTGTGGCATGGGCCGGCTCTTCTCTCGATCCTTGCCGATCAGGCCGCGATGGCTTCTTCGACCTCTGCCTGCACCGCCACGTAGTCGTTGTAGAGGGCGGTGGTGTAGAGCAGGCGCATCTGGGCGCCGACTTCGCAGATCTTCAGGCAGCGGGCCTGCAGCTCAGGCGTGTTGGCAAGTTCCAGCACGATCTGGTAGCCGCGTTCGCCGTGAATCTCGTCCGAGACGATGTGCAGGTCGAAGAACTCCACCTCTTCATCGGTGAAACCGTATTTTTCGCGCAGCGTGGGGGTCTGCTTGCGGTAGATGGAAGGCACTTGCGATTCGAGTCCCACCACCAGGCCGGCCACCGCCACCACCGGGTCTTCGCGCATGGCGACCGCATAACACCAGGCCTGCAGTGCGCGGGTGGTGGGCGACATGTTGTTTTCGTCGGTCACCCGTTCGCGGCTGGTGCCGCAGGCTTCAGCAAAACGGATCAGCAGGTCGGTGTGGCGATCGCCGCCGATCTCTTCTTCATACATGTTGGCCAACAGGAAATCCTTGGCCTCGACATGCTGCGCCGGCATGCGGGCATAGACGTAGCCCAGGTAATCGGCGAAGGGGCCGACGTAGTGGAAGTGGTTTTCGGCCCAGCGCGCGAGCTGTTCACGGCTCAGGGTGCCGCCGGCCCATGCCAGGCTGAACGGTGACTTGTTTGCGCTCTTGCCCTTGATGGCGTTCTCGAGAGCGGTGCGGAAATCGTCGCGGGACAAAAGTTCGGACATGTCGGACTCCTGGAAGAAAGGTTGGGTAACAGGGGCTGATGGGTGGGCGAATGGCTGCATTCAGCTTAGGCGCACGGCAGACTGTATACCGTAATGACGTTATTGCAAGCTTTCCGACCTTTTTCTTTGAGTAAACCGCATGTCTGGTATACATTATTCGAAGAGATTCAATCTTCAACCTTGCAAACCCACGTACCTCCGACATGAGCCAAGCCACCCCCGCCACGTTCGACAACCACATCGCCGGCGCCTGGAAGCCGTGCAGCAGCGGTGCGACCTTCGCCAACCTGAACCCGGCCGACGCCCGCGAAACGGTCGGCCTGTTCCAGGCTTCGGGCGCATCGGACGCGCAAGAGGCGGTCGACGCGGCGCAGGCCGCTTTCGATGGCTGGAAGCGCGCCCCCGTCACCCGCCGTGCAAAGGTGCTGCTGGCGGCCGCCGACTACCTGGAGACCAACGTCGACCGCTTTGCCGAAGAACTCACCCGTGAGGAAGGCAAGGGGCTTGCACTGGCGCGCGACGAGTTCCTGCGCTCGGCGCAGACGCTGCGGTTCTATGCAATGGAAGGCCAGTCCTTCAGCGGCGAGACCTTTCCGCAGGACGACCCCGACATGCTGGTCTACACCCAGCGCGAGGCCCTGGGGGTGGTCACGGTGATCGCGCCATGGAACTTCCCGGTTTCCATCCCGGCACGCAAGATCGCTCCGGCGCTGGTGATGGGCAATACCGTAGTCTTCAAGCCGTCATCGGAAGCCCCGCTGTCGGGCCTGCGGCTGGCCGAAGCGCTGGTGCACGGCGGTGCGCCGGCCGGCGTTGTCAACTTCATCACCGGTCGCGCCAGCGAAGTCGGGCCGGTGCTGACGACGGCTCCCGCCGTGCGCGCCATTTCATTCACCGGCTCCACCGGCGCCGGCGAGCAGATCCACCGCGCCGCCAGCCTGACCACCCGCACCCAGATGGAACTCGGCGGCAAGAACCCGCTGATCGTGATGGAAGACGCCGACCTCGACCTGGCCGTCGACCTGGCCGTCAAGGGCGGCTTGTCGCTATCGGGCCAGGCCTGCACCGGCACCAGCCGCATCCTGGTGGTGGCTTCGGTACTGCAGGCCTTCACCGACAAGCTGGTCGCCAGGGTGAAGACACTCAAGATCGGCAGCGGCATGACCAAGGGCATGGACCTGGGCCCACTGGCAACCGCTGCCCAGCTGAAATCGGTGCTGAACTACATCGCCATCGGCAAGACCGAAGCCACGCTGCTGTGCGGCGGCGAACAGCTGACCGAAGGTGACTACGCCCACGGCTACTACGTCGCGCCGGCCGTCTTCGGCGGCGTCACCCAGCAGATGCGCATCGCCCGCGAAGAGATCTTCGGCCCGGTGCTGGCCGTCATCGAGGTGGCCGACTACGCGGACGCCATCGCCAAGGCCAACGACACCGAATACGGCCTTTCGGCCGCCATCTGCACCCGCAACCCGCGTCATGCCCATGCCTTTGCGCACGACATCGAATCGGGCACGGTGAAGATCAACCGCACGACCACCGGCAACCTGATGAACGCGCCTTTCGGCGGCATCAAGCGCTCCAGCACCTCGACCTTCCGCGAGTCCGGCCGCGGCGGGCTCGAGTTCTACACGCAGATCAAGACCGTCTACCGCGGCATCTGAACGTCCGGCCCCCTTCTTCCTTATCCAGACCAATCCATTTCCATGAAAAAAGTCATCCGCCTCGAACTCGCCGAAGCCCGTCACATGATCGCCGCCGCCATCGCCAGGTCGCATGAAATCGGCGTGCTGGAAACCATCTGCATCTGCGACGACGGCGGCTACCCCATCGCCATGGACCGCATGGACGGCGCCCGCATCACCGGCCCGCAGATCGCCTGGAACAAGGCTTTCACCGCCGCCGGCCACAAGCGCTCGACCCACCTGTTCAATACCGCGCCCAACGGCCCCGCGCTGCCGGGCAACGAAGCCTTTGGCATCCAGTGGAGCTTCGACGGCAAGTTCGCGGTCTTCGTCGGCGGCTTCCCCATCGTGATCGACGACCAGGTGGTCGGCGGCATCGGCCTGTCGGGCGGCAACGGCGAACAGGACACCGCTGCCGGCGTGGCCGCGCTGGCCGCGCTGGCGGAACTGCTGGCGCCGCTGGGCCACACGGTGCTGGTTCAGGCCGACATCAAGAAATAAGACAGCGCAGGCATAGCGACCGCCATGGCATACCGCATCCGGATGATGGAACCCGCCGCCTCGTTCGAGGTGGCGGAGGGCGAGACCCTGCTCGACGGCGCCGACCGCGCCGGCATACACCTGCCGCACGACTGCCGGTTCGGCACCTGCGGCACCTGCCGGGTACGCATTGCTTCAGGCAGCGTCGGCTACGAGGACTTCCCTGCCGGTCTCAGCCCCGAAGAGGCCGAAGCCGGTTTTGCGCTGGCCTGCCAGGCCCACGCGCTGGGCGACCTCACCCTCCAGCCCGAGCGCCTGCTGGCGCCTTGTTCGCCGCCTCGGCGATACCGCGCCACGGTCAATGCCTTGCAGCCGCTGGGCGAAGGCGTCACCCACCTGAGGCTGGACCTGCCACCCGAGGCCGACGACCTGGTCTACCGCCCGGGCCAGTACATCAACCTGTTCCTGGAGGACGGCAGCCATCGCAGCTTCTCGATGGCGTCGCGGCCGGGCGACCGCAGCGTCGATTTCCACCTGCGCCGAATTCCGGAAGGTCGCTTCACCCACCATCGCGTGGGCGCACTGCGCGCGGGCGACACGCTCGAGGTTGAACTGCCGCTGGGCAATTTCTGCCATCACCCCGAGGACTACCGGCCGCTGCTTCTGCTGGCCACCGGCACCGGCCTGGCACCACTCAAGAGCATCCTCGAATCGTTGATGGATTCCGACGACTGCCCGCCCGTGGCGCTGTATTGGGGCGCCCGCAACGAAGAAGACCTGTACCTGCACCACGAGGTGGCGGCCTGGGGGGAACGGTTCGAGGACTTTACCTACGTCCCGGTGCTTTCGCGGCCCGGGGAGGGCTGGCAGGGCCGGAGCGGATACGTGCAGCAGGCGGCGCTGGAAGATTTCGAGGATCTTTCGGAACACGCCATATACCTGTGCGGCTCGCCCGCCATGGTCGAGCAGAGCAGGCGCGATTTCCTGGCGCGCGGCGCCAGCATCGACCACATCTACGCGGACAGCTTCACTTTCCAGGCCACCTGACAAGGCGCTTTCCAAACCGGGGGCCCGTCGCCGTTTGGCACGGGCCTTCTGCCTTTTGGTATACAACTTTTAAATCGACGTCATTTTCAAGAAAGACCCAGACTGCACCAGCGGAAGGCGCCGCGTCGGTCCATTTGCACCCGTACTGGGCGGAATGCTGAAATAGTATTTTTTTGCCTGCGATAAACCGGGCAGGGTAATTGCTAGTCAAACCCCAACACCGTACGCATACAGTATACCGACTGAGCGTTTTCGGCTTCCCACGGTTTTCGTACAGGAGTTCCTTCTTCATGGATCAGCATGTCCTCATCGGTGCAGCGCACTGGACCTATCTGGCGGGCGTCGCGGTCATCGTGCTGACGATGATCTTCCGGGCCAACGTGGTGGTCCCGTCCATCCTGGCGACCTTCTGCGTGGCCCTGGCCTGGACACACAGCCCCGTCGCCGCGCTCGGCAGCATCTTCACGGCGAGTTTCGTGGCGGCCAAGGAGCTGTTCAACATCTTCCTGGTCATCGCGCTCATGACCGCGCTGCTGAATTCGCTGAAGGAACTTCGTTCCGACATCCGCATGGTCGAGCCCTTCCGCGCGGTGATGAAGAACGGCCATAGCGCTTATTTCATCCTGGCGGCCATCACCTATTTCATCTCCTTGTTCTTCTGGCCCACGCCGGCCATTCCGCTGGTGTCGGCGGTGCTGCTGCCCGCGGCCATCGCCGCCGGCCTGCCGCCGCTGATGGGCGCGGTGGCCATCGCCATCGCCGGCCAGGGCATGGCGCTGTCGTCGGATTACGTGATCGGCGTCGCGCCCGGCATCAGCGCCAAGGCGGCGGGCGCCGCGGTCAGTGCCGCGGTGGTGGCCGACCGTGCACTGGTGCTGTCGCTGATCGTGGGCGGCATCGCGCTCACCCTCGCCTACCTGCGCATGCGCAAGCTGATCAAGCCCGCCAGCAACACACTGCTGGCCGAATGGCAGGCGCAGTCGAGCGGCACCGAAACCGCCCGCCTGGAAGAAGCCGGCACGTTCGACAAGGCCGAACTGGCACGCGGCACCGACGGCCGTGAGCCCTTCATGAGCGACAAGGCGATCGACGGCGCGCTTGCGGCCAGTTCCAGTCGTCGCGTCGGCTGGTCGAAGCTGTTCGCGGTGCTGACTCCGCTGGCTTTCCTGGCCGTCATCGTGACGATGGTCGCCCCCAAGCTCATGCCTTCGCTGCCGCCCCTGCGCGGCGGCGAGGCGGCCACCCTGGTCGGAGGCATGGCCGCGCTGCTGATGATCCTGGCATCGCTGGCAGCCGAAGGCCCGCGCAAGATGCTCGACGTCAGCGCCGACCACATCACCAGCGGTTTCGTGTTCGCCTTCAAGGCCATGGGGTCGGTGCTGCCGATCGCCGGCTTCTTCTTCATCGGCGCCGGCGAAACCGCCGGTCCCATCCTCAACATCGCGCAGGGAACCACCCCGCCACACCTGCTGTTCGAACTCATCCAGTCGGCCGAACACCTCATCCCGCACAGCCACCTGTTCGTGGCGTTCGGCATCCTCATCGTCGGCATGATCACCGGCATCGACGGCTCGGGTTTTGCCGGCCTGCCGCTGACGGGTTCGCTTTCCGGCGCCCTGGCACCGGCCGCCGGCATGGACCCCGCCACGCTGGCCGCCATCGGCCAGATGGGTGCGGTATGGACCGGCGGGGGCACGCTGGTGGCCTGGTCTTCGCTGATCGCGGTGGCGGGTTTTGCCCGGGTGCCGGTTCTGTCTGCCGTGCGGGCATTGCTGGTGCCGGTGGTGACCGGACTGGTGGTGGCGACCATCGTCGCCGTCTACCTCTGGAGTCACTGAGCATGAAGCCGAGGCCCGGGCGGCCAGGACGACGGAGCCAGCCGCTCCACGCAGCAGTGGATGCGCCCCGCTGGCGGCTCGAATCCGCCGTGCCAGGGAAAGCTCGGAGGCCGTAGCGACTTCGGCGGTGCCCGGTGGGTGATGCGCGACCCGGTCGGTGCATCGGACAAACGCAAGGATGGCCCCGCCGCGGGGAACCGATTGCCCGGGCCGCGCTAGTGCATTGGGGCCCGTCGATGCGGGCATTCCGCCGCATCGAAACAGCCTCGGCGGGGCGAACATTCGACGCTGTCACCCTCCATCCGCACGCATACCGGGTCGGCCGCGACCCTTCACAGAGCTGGAATCCCGTTGAGCCCGGCACTGCGCGACACCCTCATCAGCGCCCAGGCGCACAAGCGGCTCGGGCAGTCCGACCGCCAGGCCGCTTGCCTGGGCGCCGCATTGGCCGACAAAACCCTGCCCGCCCCCATGAGGGCGGCAGCGCTGGCCGAACTGGCCGACCTGCAACTGAACGCCTTCGGCGACGCGCGTGCGGCCGTCGCCTCGCTGCAACTGGCTGCCCACGCGAACCCGGCCCTGGTCCAGCAAGCCACGCTGGCCGGCCTGGTCGCCGACCTGTACGACGGCAACCGCGACCGGCGGGCCATCGCCCAGGGGTTTGCCGACCTCGCCGCCAACCTGCAGCACCCGCCTCCGCCACCCATGCACGCCCGCAGGCCGGCGGGCAGCCGGCCGCGCATCGGCCTCGTCGCCAGCCAGTTCTGCGCATCGCCGGTCGGCTTCCTGACGCTGGGCGCACTCACGGCCCTGGCGCGCCATGCCGACCTGCTGTTCTTCGACCGCGGCTCCAAGGCCGACTGGGCGCAGGCAGGTTTCAGGGGCATCGCGCACCGCTGGCTCGCCTGCGCCGGCCTAGACACCGCCACCCTGCACCGGCTGATGGTTGCGGCCGACCTGGACACGCTGATCGACCTCGGCGGCTGGACCGACCCGGGCGCGCTGGCCGCAGTGGCCGGCCGCCCGGCCCGGCGCCAATGGAAATGGGTGGGCGGCCAGGCGCTCACCACCGGCCTGGCGTGTTTCGACGGCTTCATCACCGACCGCCGCCAGACCCCCATCGACGCCGAGGCGCTGTACACCGAACCCCTGCTGCTGGCCCGGCACGGCTACGTGAGCTACACCGCCCCGCCCTACGCACCCGACCTGGCAGCCGCCACCGCCCGGCCACCGGCGCCGGCAGGCCGGCCCGCGCCCGGCGTATTCGCCCTGCTATCGAACCCCGCCAAGATCAGCGCCGCCACCGGCAGGGCCGTGCAGAAACTCAAGCCCCGCCGCCTGCTGCTCATCGACCAGCGCTGGCGCCATGAAGGCACCCGCCATGCCGCGCAGCAGCGCCTGGGCAGCCTGATGGACGTGGCCGAGTTCGTCACCCCCGCCAGTCACCCCGAATACCTGCAGACCTTGCGCGACACCCAAGCCGCGTTCGTCGACACCTCGCCCTACGCCATGGGCCTGACCGCCATCGAGCTGCGGTTGCTGGGCAAACACATCGTCACCCGGCGACGCCCTGCAGGCGGCCTCATGAGCGAGCGGCATTGCATCGGCCACGTCGGTGCTGCACGTTTCGACCACCATGAACTGCTGGCCCGCCAGTTGCTGGAATGGCAGCAGCGATGAACGCCGTCCGCTGGACCACCCTGTCGCGACTCAGGCAGCAGGCGGCGGCCGGCGAATGCCTGCTCGACGCCCCCGTCATCGCCGTGCTTCCCTGGCTGCGCCGCGCCGCCGCCCGGCGAGCCGCCGAACTGATGGTCAGCCGCGCAGCCGCACCGCTGCAGGTGCTGGCCGTGCACGACGACGTGGCCGGCGGCCCGGTGGAGATATGGAACACCGCCATCCGCCACACGCGGGGCGCGTTTGTCGTCTATTGCGCCGAAGACGCCTTCGCCGGCCGCTGGTGGCTGCGGTTCGCGCTGGAAGCCATGCAGCAGAAACCCGGCTCAGGCCTGCTGGCATTCAACGACGGCAAGTGGTTCGGCCAGCTCGCCGCCTTCGGCCTGGTGCGGCGCAGTTGGTTGATGCCGCTGTATGCCGGCGCACTGTTCCACCCCGGCTACGCCCGGCATTACGGCGACACCGAACTGACCCTGGTGGCACGGCAGCAGGAAGCCCTGGCCTACCACCCGCATTCGCTGCTAGTGGAAATGGACCACGGCAAGGACGGCAAGCCGGTAGATCCCCACGACAAGGCGCTGTTCGAAACCCGTGCGCGGCACGGTTTCGACGGCCGGGTCAGCGACAGCGCCCTGCGCGCCGCCTTCAGCTGATCAGGCCAGGCCCGGCAGCATCCAGTCCTCGGCGGAGTCGAAGCAGCCGGTGTCGCCGAGGCGTTTCAGGCCCAGGTCGGCGATCCACCCCATGCGGTCCATGGTGGCCTGCAGCAGGCGGATGTGGTTGTGCAGATCTGCCTCTTCGAGCTCGGCTGCCGCATGTCCGTTGGACACACTCACTCCCGCGATGGCCAGCGAACAGACATGCCGCAGCAATGCCTTGATCTGGCTGATTTCGTGATGGCTGAAAGTCCTGTTTTCCATGCCCGGTCTCCTGGTCTTTTTTCAATGACGGAAAGAAGAACGCCGCCGCTTCCGAGGGGAAGTGGCGGCGGCCCGAACAGGTTGGCGTACCGACTAGGCATAGGCTTTGATTTCGGCAGGGCGTGAGCCCTCCCATCCGAGCCGCCATAAACGGATCGAACGAGGAAACAGCGGCGCCTGAGCACCGCTGTCTCACCTATGCATAGACGGGACGCCAATCCCGTATCGCGCTTTTTTTGCGCGACGGCGGACTGTAGATCAACTCCCGCGCATCGCCAAAAAAGGCCGCCAGAACGAAAAAGGGGCCCACCGACGGTGGACCCCTTTTGTCATGAAAAATTTTGGTAGGCCGTGACAGACTTGAACTGTCGACCAAAGGATTATGAGTCCTTTACCAGGGTATTGATTTGCAAGGGAAAACTTGCAAAACACCATTTAAATCAATAACTTACCTTACCGCTTGTTCCCGTCACTTACCGCTATCTACCGCACCCATTGCAGCAGATTTGCAGCATTGCTGCAGCCATTGTCGCCCAGGGGTGGGACCGATTGCAGGCCTTCCATCCACCTAGGAATCGGGCGCTTTCGGGCGTTTGAGTTACGTCGTTACGTCGTTACCTACCTACTCCACAAGTAAAGTAGCCAGCCTTGGACGGGGCCTCAGCTCCAGAGGCTACTGGCTTGGTGTGGCGTCGCTGCCAAAGAACCGTTGTGAACAGTAAGGTAGCCTCTGAGCACCAAGCAACGTGCCAGATGCCAATTATTGGGCTTCCAACCTATACCTTGGACTGGCATGTGCCAGTTCACTCTGGTACTCCCTTGGAAAAGCTTTTCACCCCCGAACAGTTGGCGGAAAAAATCGGCCTTGCTGTCCAGACAATCTACAACCGGCGCAGCAACGGTTACTCGCTTCCCCCTTCGGTCCGAGTCGGGCGCGCAGTTCGCTACCGCCCTTCGGACGTAGAAGCATGGATTGCCGGGGAGGAGTCCGCTTTTTGCGCCGTGTCAACTGCTCAGCCCCGCAGTCCTGCGGACACGTCCGAGGCCAAACCAATAAAGAAGGGGCGGCCCACGAAGAAGCAAGCCGTTGAACGCCGCCTTTTGACGATGAGGCGTCACTAGCAGGGTAACTGGGCCAACACGGTCAGCGCATCACGCCGGTCCATGCGGGCCACATAGTCGCGCTTGAAGGTGTTGACGAAGCTCTCGGCATGCCGGTGCTCTGGAAGCGGCCAGCCAAGTCATATTGACCCGCGCGCCCCACGTAAGAGCCTCGCGTCCACATAACTCAAGCGGACACGTGGACACTTACGGAATCGATTTGATGGCAGCCGACGCAGGCGCCGGCACAACCCGGACTTCAAGGCTTTGGTCATCGCGCGATGCATGCGACCCGGCGTGTCCGTGGCAGCGGTCACGCTGACCCATAGCCTTAACGCCAACATGCTGCGCAAATGGTTCATCCATGCTCAGCCCTCAGCGGCTTCGTCGAGCAACTTCGATGGTCGCACCTTGAGTGCATCTGCCAAGCGCTCAAGACTTTCCAAGGTCACGTTCGCTCGTTGAGTCTCCACTTGGCTTACGAATGTCCGATGGAAACCAGCTATGTCGCTCAGTCCCTCCTGAGAAAGCGTAGCAGCTGTCCGTAGCGCCCGAACGTTGCTGGCAAGTACAGCCCTCGCAGATTTCTTCTCGATAGTCATCCCGCGAGGCTCTCTGACCGCTGGACAAAAATCTACCGGCCAAACATCTACCGTTCATACGTATACTGGCTATACATATCATTTCGGCGGAGACTTCAGCCTCCCGATTGCCGAATTCAGTTCACTCCGCTCGCCATTGCCGCCTCTACTACGGCGGCGAGCTTCGTAGAAAAGGGCAAGTCAACGCCCAGCTCAGAAGGTCAACCGATGCCCCCAAGAAAGTCCAACCCGTTCCAGCAGAGCCATTCATACGCCTACCTTTGCGCGCATAGCTCCTTGCCAATTTTCAAAGTTGGTAAAAGTGATGTGCCCGTCGCTCGCCTCAAAGGCATTGGCATGAGCAATTTCGACATCACAACGTTGTCGGTTCTTCAGACGACCTCGTCACGCCAGGCAGAAGAACTTGAGAAGGCACTCATCGCGCGTTTGAAAGAGTTGCCATATTCGAACCCGCATAGGCCCAACATGTTGTCGGGCAAGACCGAATTCTTCCCTGCAGCGTGCCTGGCACACCTGCCGGAAATCCTCGATGAGCTTCACAAGGTCATCGCTTTTCACCGTATTCCCAACTACTACCAGGCGGCCATTTCCATGACGCCGGATGAGAAAGAGGTGCCATGGACGCTGCAGCACCTTGCAGGTGACATCAGGCGCGATGTCGGTCAAGCAGCTGTCTTGGACAACGCGATGGCGGACCTCCTTGAAGTCACAACCGATTTAGAAATCTGGACTAGGCCAGACACGGACCGCCGAGTGACACTGGTGCGAGGTCGCAGCTTGAAAACAGACGCATGTTTCCGCCACGTTGACCAAATTGGCGACCGTTTTTCCAAAAAGGCTCGCTGGTCGCAGGTGGCGCTTCGGTCCGTTCTGACCTTCGAGCGCGCCAGTGACGCCCGCGGGAGCAACCTCTGGGAAATGGAGTTTCTGTTTCCGCTAGACGCACCGGCTACACCCCCGGACCAGCGCGCACAGGCCATTGAAGACATCTACGCATCGTTGATTGCCCGTATCCGCAGCCTGCCAAATCGACCACGAATTCCGGGCGATGAAATCCGTCTGAAGCTTCGTCGAAACTGAGAGCAAGCGGCCGGCCGCCCTGCGTCAGGCACAGGAGTTAGGCTGGGTATTTCTGGCGCTGACCCAGGTGACAACTTAGCTAGCAATGGAGCATTGATGCCACACTGGAACGTTGGTGCTATCGACCAGACGCCAACCAAGAGCCTTGCCGCCTGGTCCGCGTATTCGGTCCGTTTTGACGGGCCCAATGAGCCGTGCACAGTGCACCTGACCGGTTTCCGCAAGGAAGGCTGCGTCGGGCAGGTCAGCTCTCCGGTAGAAGTTGTCGACCCTTCTAACTGGCGCGTCAGGACTAGGTCCGGTACTGTTTATCACCTGAGCCAGCTGCCGGGCCTGAACGGTGACGCATTTGCCTTGTGGGGTGCATTTAAGGCGCGGTATCGACTCGACCACGAGGACGACGTCACCGACTCCCTCGCGAAACTGATGATGACCCTCAACACAGGCTTCACCCAAAAGTGAAGCCCACCAATCGCGGTCGCGACGGTCGAGCAAATAGTGAAGCCGAATGGGGGTGGAGGCCTCACCGTGGAACTCGAATCCCCGACGGCCCATTCTTCCTACAACGTACCGAAGAGTGCCGCGAACACCCAGCTGAATTCGTTGGTCGTCCCCAGCATGCTGGGGGTATATGTAGTGGTAGCCGCTCGGCAAGACCTCCACCGACGACTCTACCTTGTGACGTGATGTTGTCCAGCCTGCGCCCCGAACTCTTCGGAAGTGCGGCAGAAAATGGACACAGAGGTACCTTTAACTGTTCGAAGGCTGCGCACCACGCCGTCTTGATTTTTTGCCTTGTTGCTCTGCCGTGTTCGTTCCGGCGGCAATTACCCAATGATAGTTTTTGGCCAACCATTTCTTTCTATCTCAGTCTGTTGGCAAATAGGTTTCGCTCGGTTCGGGTCTTACACAACGAACATCTGTACTCCGAACAATCTTTCAGTTTTGTTGTCTTTTCTATGATGGACAACAAATATCGTTAGAACGACGATTGTGGCCATGAAAAAGACTCCCAAACCAGTCGGAAGGCCAACTTTTCGTATCGATGGAGGCAGGCTACGCTCTCTCCGTGAGGAGGCTTCGCTCAGTCAAAGAGAACTCGCACAACGAGTGTACGACCGTGCCGGTAAAGGTTATGCGAGCCTTGCGGTCCAAAAAAATAGCGCTCAACGTTGGGAGTCCACGGGAGCGCTGCCGGCCGACATGGCCAAACATCTTGCTGATGAGCTGAGGACCACTGTCGCTGTCCTGCAGGGCTCTTTGCCCGAGCCAGCACCGAGCAAAATAGACGAAATAGAAGCACGGCTGCGCCAGCTCATTGCCAACGGTCCTTGCTCCCGACTACGGGATGCGCTCGCAAGATGGGAGCCAGACGAAAACGCCCCACGCGAATTGGCGATGCAAATCACCGAGCGCTTGGAGGTAGCGCAACTAAGCCACGACGAAAAGGAGTTAGAGGACCTGGCGACGCTCACGGGCTACAGCAGTAAAGAACTGCGCGAACCGACAAGTTTTGTAGGGCTCTGGATGTTCTTTGCGACAGGCACCCTAGGACCTGCGAGGACGGAAATTCTGAGTGGGATAAGCGAAGTTCGTTACGCGGTCAAGACTGAAATGGAAACGGCCCTTGGCGGACCAAACGATGGCGACGCACACATTTCTTTCTCTGAAGAGAAACATTGGTTTTGCATCACCATCACGCACCCGCGACTCAAGCAATTAGTGCGGACACTCCGCTTTGTCAGATGCCAGCCAAAAGAGAATGGACTCCAATGGACGTCCCCTACCTGGCAAGACAAGTTCTGGTTGAAGGACTTGCAAAACTATGCATACAACCTTTCCAGTTTCGTCACTGGATTTGATTCTGTATGTGTGCCGTCGGACTGCCGATGTCTTCGGTTTGCCATTGCCAAAGTCCCCAGTCTTCAGGAGCGTGAACGGCTCGGGCCAGACGCATCTGAAGAAATTCTCGAACTCTTCGAATGCAACCTCTTGGAACTCCCAGCCGAGACGCTGTTTTCGTTCACGCGGGAGGGTAGTTCACACTTATTGGCTGTCAACTGGCTAACTTCTAACTTATGGGAGAAGCTATTGCCATACATGGCGGATTGGCCACTCGAGTGCTGGCAATTTCGCTTGTCGCAGCGTCGCATTGACCTCATTCTGGATGTCCCTTACAGGCTCTATGCAAAAAGCAAAGTCCCGCTTCATTTCGGAAACAGATTCAGCGTAGGACTGGTCGAGATATTCCCCGAGGGAGGGATGAGAACAGCGCCATGGCCGCAGAAAAGCGTCGCCACCGTCCACAAGCGACTGACAGAATGTTTGCATCAAGCGCTTGAGAGCGAGCAACAAGCTGCCACGCACCACGGGTTGGCCCCTTAGCGGCGCAAATTTCGGTTCCATGAGCAGCGCAGAGCCAGAGTCCCGGGGCTAGGTGCTGCTCGTCCATCATTCCGGGACTAGGAGAAATACATGAGCAATTCACCCGCTAACGCACCGAGCAAAACCGGTAATCCATCAGGTGGAGGTCGTGGTAACAATCCACCGGGCCGCGGCAAGTAAGGAGACATCGAACAATCGCGGCCTGCTCTTTCGGACAGGTCGCTTTGTGCGGTTCTGCATTCAGTGGCAACTATGAGCGGCTGGTGTTGACGGTTTCATTCACCAGCAGCGTTCGCTGGGACGCAACGCATTTGCAGGACTTCGCTAAGTCAAGAGCCAAGTCATCGGCCACGAACCACCTACCAGAATTAGGGTGCAAGTCTCGAGCCAACGGCACTCGCCACGCGGCGGCATTGCGCGAAGCGGAAGCTGCGCATATGCCGGGGTTTTCCTCGTGCGCCCTACCCCATCAAACTCTGTCGTGCCACTTAGTGGTCAGTTCGACCGAGCTTTAAATCTCCGATGCCGACAGAGCTCGTAACGTGACGACTCGTCAAGGAGTTGAGGCCCCCACAACGGCCTTAGCAGCATCAGGTTTTGCGTCGCGCAATTTGGACTTTGCCGCCCCACGTTTTCACCTGAAGTGGCCAAGCATCACGACTGTCGATCATTCCGAATCGGCGAAGAAATCTGCCCATCCGACTGGCGACTGACCCTGGGGCGATAGAAGTACGTTGATCGAATTGCATTGCGGCATTCTGCCGAATCACTGTATATTTGACCAGTGTTTTGCCATTTTTCTTTCCAACCACACCATGCCACCGCCGGACGTACTCCCTTCGTTGGAGCGCCCCGTTCCTCTCGCGCTTTTGCCGCTGCTCCTTCCGTTGGTAGGAGACAGGGTACAGGCCGGATTTCCGTCGCCTGCTGAGGATTTCAATTGCACGCGCATTGACCTGACCGAGCAGCTTGTTCGTCAAAGGAACTTTCACGTTGGCCAGCGCGGGAGTTGGGGGCCAGCGCCGTAACTGGGTGATGAAGCAGGAGCGAAAAACACCCAACTACACGACTGATTGGGCGGAGCTTCCGTCTGCAATTGCGTGACCATGAAAAGCAGGAAAACTCTATGAGGCCAAGCCGGGTTTACGTTGCGGGACCAGATGTGTTCGCGGAGAACCACGCGGACCTGTTCGATGCGGTACGAGCGACCTGTGAGAGGCTTGGTCTCGTCGCCTTGATACCAACGGATTGCGAGCTGGAAGTTGGGCGGGATAGCCCGCCCGCCCTGGTAGCCCAGAAGATTCAGCAGGCCAACCTGGCAATGTTGAGGTCAGCAGATGCGGTGATTGCTAACCTCGTTCCGTTCCGCGGAACCGAGCCAGATTCAGGCACCGTATTTGAGGTTGGGTTCGCTCATGCGATTGGCCTGCCAGTCATCGGTTACGGAGTGCCGGCGAGGCCATATTCGGAGCAAATCGAATCGGTTTTCGATTGCATGCGAGACCAACACGGAAAGCTTCGCGAAAGAACCAGTGGCACGGCCGTAGAAGATTTCGGCTTGCCGCTGAATCTGATGTTGGCTTGCTGTGTTTCGATGACACCCGACGTGACCGCGGCGCTGGAGGCCGTGTCGGCGCTGGGTGCCGACGCACGGCTTAAAGCTTTTTAGACGCCGGTAACTTCATATCCCGGAGGGCCTTTAAGCCAGCTTCATCCGTGAACCTGTGAGCGTTCTTTGGGTCAGAAATAGCGGCGAAATTGCGCAGCGATTCAAGAGACACGCCGAGCTCTAAAGCGAGAGCGTTCAAATCGCCTTCAGCGGGCCCATATCCGGTGCCCGGGTCAGTTGGAAGTTGCGCATTTGCGTCCATGACCTCATCGTATTCCGTACGGTCGCCGAGCTCAACAACCTGGAACGGCAGAAATACTGCGCACCTGCGGCCGTTTGCAGCGCTTGCGTAACCCTGCCGGGGATGGCAAACTTTCGCTGCGAGTGGCCTGGAGGCCTCTCCCGCTGTCCGAGTCATTCGGCAGCCTCACCGCTTTGCGCAATGCAACGGTGCCCGAGGGCTGTCTACGCCAACCGGGGACTTTCCATAACTGGAGTCCCTGATGCCCTCAAACATTCAACGTTTTCGAATGGCCGCCTTTGTTCGCCAACAAGGGCGTTGCTACTACTGCGATGCGCCCATGTGGATAGCTTCTTCTTGCGGCTCACGACATCTACAGTGCACGGCCGAGCACCTCGTCGCTCGGTGCGATGGCGGTCATAACAGAGCCGAAAACATCGTTGCCGCCTGCGCGTACTGCAACCACACACGGCATAAAAGGAAGCGGCCGCAAGACGCTCATGCCTACCGCCTGCATGTGCAAAACCGAATCCGCCTCGGGCGTTGGCGCCAAGACGCAGGCCTGGCCCGACCCGATACCCGTGTGCGCGCACTGTGATGAACCGCCAGCGTGCGGCTGGAGGCAATGCCCGGGTCAAACCCAGACGCCAAAATTGCCGCGTATGGCTGCAGCGTTAGCATCATGGCAAGTGCAGTCGCACAGCTGGAGCCGTATATGCCAAACATTGCTGATGTCCTAAAACAGGAAATTTCCCGAATTGCCCGGAAAGAGGTTCGCGCAGAATCAACCGTCATCCGCAAAATCGTTTCCGAACAAAAAAGCCAAATATCGGCTCTCAAACAGGAAGTTCACAACCTACAACGCGCTCTGAAAAGCACTCAAAAGCTGGTTGCAAAATTCACAGACGACGTGTCACAGACACCCACTACTCCGCCAGAAGACGGCGAATTAATTCAACGCCGTTTTAGCAGTCGCAGACTGTCGGAGCATCGCGAAAAAATTGGCTTATCCGTCGCGGCGTATGCGGCATTGGTTGGTGTTAGCGGACCGACGCTACGGGCTTGGGAGCTTGGTAAGCGTCGACCTAGTGAAGAGCAGATGGCAGGCATCGTCGCTGCGCGCGGATACCGCCCTCCTGAGGCGGAATGAAAAGGTAGAGAGCCAGCTCCGTGGATTCAGGGCAAGCCAACACAGTCTGCGCAATACGCGACAGTACGACAAAGGACATACATTGGCCTGGCGAATGCGACCGTCATCTGCTTTTCAAGGTGCCCGTGTTCTGCGCCTAGCTGAGTAAGTCATTGCCCGTGCCATGCCGGCCAAGCGGCTGCATTGGGAACTGACTTCTTCCACGAGTGCGCCGCCGCCCCTGTTTGCTCATCCCGCAACAACCGCAGACCGTTAATGCACCTCAGCTTCTCAGAAAACGGTCCCGATTTCCCCATCGAAGTGGTGGACGCCTTGCTCGAGGGTGAGGTAGTTTTCCTATGCGGCGCGGGCATCAGTGCACAAGCTCTTCCTTCGTTCAAACGCCTGGTTGAAAAAACTTTTATGCGCTTGAACATGACAATGAACTCGGCCGAGAAGAAGGCTTTCAAGGAGGGACGATACGAAGAAGCATTGGGCTCGGTAGGCCGCCGACTCGCGGAACCAGAGCATCTCGTTGACGCCGTAGCCGAGCTTTGCAAGCCAGCGGCAGGGTCCGACCTCACCCAGCACAGAACAATCCTGCGGTTGTCTCGCGACCTTGAAAACAGGCCTCTCATCGTCACGACGAACTTTGACACGATGCTGGAGATGGCATTCCATGCCGAGCCACGACTTCCTGAAGAAGTTCAGAGGTACAGCCTAGCTGGCCAAGCGCTACCAGCACCCGGTGGTTCATCCTTCAGCGGCATCATCCATATTCACGGCCGTGTCGAAGACGCTGGGCTACGCCTCGACCGAACTCCTTTTGTCGTGACGAGCGCCGACTATGGCGATGCATACATGCGTTCCGGTTGGGCGTCACGATTCCTGTTCGACCTTTGCCGGTGCAAAACTGTGGTCCTGGTGGGGTATAGAGCTGGTGATGCGCCAGTTCGTTATTTCCTTAACGTGCTTGCAGCCGACCGCAGCAGATTTCCAGACCTGAAAGACGTTTACGCGCTGGACGCAGTTGACCCTAGTGGCAAAGCAGATGTCGGTTGGAACGCATTGGGCGTAATACCCATAACGTACGAGAAGGAGCCTGGTGGAAGTCATTCCCCGCTGTGGCGTGACTTGGCTAGCTTGGCAGACATCATCGAGCAGCCGCGAAAACGGCTGAAGGCGTTGGCGGAGGACCTACTTTCCAAGAAAGTCCAGGAACTCACAGAAAGCGAATTGAACAAGGTCCGGTGGTTGTTCAAAGGCCGTCGTGACCTTTTCTCTGTCTTCATCAAGTGCGTGACAGACAAGGCATGGCTCGACTTATTCCAAGACGAGCAATTGTGGTCAGAAGAAGATGCGTCCTGGGTAGTTGCAGGATGGATTGCCAGAGACCTTCAATCGCCCGAACTCTTCGCTATCGCACTGCAGTGGGTGCAAAAGCTGCAAAGCCCGTTCGTGGTATCTATGAGCCGGCATATTCAACACGCTAGAGACCTACCGCCGCTTTGGACGCGGGCATGGCGGCTCCTGGAGCTTTTGGAGTTCGAAGATTCAGCCCATAGCGCACACATTGGATACCACCTAACACCCCGCCTGAATGGCAATGAAGTGCTGCAAGGAGACGTGCAACGTGCTGTGGATTGCATCGCGCCCCGATTGACGCTAGGCCGAGCCGCTGACTTTTGGGCCGACGCAGATGCACCTGCCGAGCCGTTATCGTTATATGGTTTGACGAAACCAAGACTGACTTTGAAGAGCGTTGACGAACCACGCGAGCTTATCAACGCACTGCTCAAGCTACCGGACCCTTGCAACGTTCTCATGATTGCGAACGCAAAGTTCCAAGCCTTGATTGGTTTGAGCCAAGACGCTGGCGCAATCACACCCGACTACGACAACACAAACATTGATGTTCCTTCCGTGGAGCCACACTCGCAGAATGAGTTCCACGATGGCTTAGTTCAGCTCGTCGAGTTGCTTGCAGCGTTGGTCCCAAAGGCTGCAGCGACGAATCGTGGTGCAACACTTAATTCGGTCAATAGCTGGGCACCTTTGCCCGGGCTCTTAGGACCCAGGCTTTACCTCAATGCACATAGGTCACAGGACCTCTGCGATGCTGACGAAGCCATCAGTGCAGTGCTTTCCGTGACGAGGGAAGTGTTTTGGTCTACGAGGCGGGAACTTGCACTGGTGCTCAGGGAGCGCGTGGGAAATGCGAGCCAAGCGACCGTAGCGGCCGTAGAAGAACGAATCATCAGCGAAGCTTCCGACTTTTTCAGGCAATACCCAATAGATGAAGGTGAAGTTGACTGGCGAGACCATGCCCGAGACGAAGCCGTGTGGCTCAGGCTCAAGATGCTTGAGATGGCAGGCAGGCTATCAGTGGTGGGTCAAACAGAGCTCGACCAAATTCAGGACCGACGAGAGCACCTGAACCGACCTGTCGAGGAAGCCGACTACTTCGGCTCCTACTCAACAGACGTTCAATACGTCCGACCAGATGCGACGCCTTTCCTTGATGCAATCGACGAAGACCGCATCGCTGTTGCACACGAGACGCGTCGGAGCTTCGACCTTGAGAAACGAGAAGGTTGGAGAGCGTTCTGCCAGGCGGACCCGGAGGGCGCATTCAGAACACTCACCAGCGCGCCGCTGGAAGAAGCTAATGCGGTGCTGTGGGGTACGTTCATCTCGACCATTCAACAACCGTCGTCAGAAGCTCGGTCAGAACGACGTTCATCACATACTGATTTCGTTGCAGAGGTCGTGACGCGTCTCAGCGAGGCATCGGATGGCTTCCTTTCTCACATAGTTCGGCAGATGACGGACCTTTATGTGCAGCTTCCGAGAGCAAGCGAAAAGCGCACTGCAGGATGGTGGCAACGCCTTTTCGCCATCGCTACAGGTTTGGATGTAGACGCGTTAGCTGGTAGTGATGGTGTTCATTCCCGAGCCTCGTATTCGGCAGGAGGCAGGCTGACCCTCGACCTGCTTCAAGAAATCGAAGCTCGCATCAAAACTGGTAAAGGCTTGACCAAGGACATGCGCTCTCGGCTACATGCTGCTGCGAACGGCGTGGGCGGGCATGGCGTCTATGCACGCGCAGTGTTGCTTCAGTTCGCTGGATTCGTAGCCCTGCGTTGCGGTCGCGATGTCACGACATGCTTGAAGGCGGCACTCAGTGGCGACAGCGCGGAAGCCAAAGAGCTCAGACAAGTGCTTCTTCTTGACTCGCCTGCATCATCGACTTCTGCACGTGTGTTTGGCACCCACATTCTCAAAGCAATCACGGAGCTTACGGCGACGGGAAATCGGCAATCCCAAGCCGCGGCTGCAAAGCTTCTGTACCCCATGCTCGCACGATACGAGAGAAGAGCAACCAAACAGGACGAGCGTGGCATCACCGCTGCAGCGGTTACTCGGTCATTGCGCATCTGCAATTCCCATCTTCGCGCGGGCTTTGTGGAAATGCTGGTGAACGCAATGCCAAGGCTGCCAAAGAGCAGCGCAGAGCCATGGAATGAAGTTGCAAAGCCCTTGCTTGATGCCGTGTGGCCTCCCGAGAGGGCCTTGGTGGAACGCCGGTCGTCCCGACAGTTTGCGGCATTGGCAATTGCTGCAGGACCCGAATTCCCGGCTGCGCTCAAGGCCGTCGGGCCCTATCTCACCAACCTAGGAAAACAAGACTCCGTAAGCTTTCTCGACAAATCTCAAGCTCCAGCGGCGTTCCCAGAAGAGACGCTAACGTTGCTTTGGAAGCTCTACGGTCGTGGCAACTCTGACATGGTCAAGGTGCCTGAATTGTTGGATAAATTGGCCATCGCCAAGCCCGCACTTCGAGTAGACCGCCGGTGGCAATGGCTCGACCGCAAAGCGACTCGATATGACTAAGAAGATTGCGGCCGACGTCGGGATAACCGGCGCGCGACCACGCGTCAAGACGACGCCTGGCCAGTTGAGGTAAGCCCTCGCGTATGTAATGGTGGATTCAGTGTGAATGCGCCTCTGCGTGACCTTTGCGATTTAGTCCATGTCAGATGGTCAAACGCATACGTACGAAATCCAATCCCAAGCGATAACATCCTCACGGCGTCGCGATGGTCGCTGGATGACTGAGCTACACCTGCTTGGGGTGGGGAGACCCATCCGACACTGTGATTCTCCAAGCTGTTCGCGGCGGTTTGGAGTAACGGCAGGGAAGCCGGGCTCATACGGGTTCAAGTCCCACACCAGTCCATCGGGCGCCACCTCTTCTTGAGCATGACGGCGTGATTGAACACCTGCCAGTACCGCCGTTTCGCACTCAAACGAACGGCGCTAAAAAGCTTTAATCGCAGGCCGCCCCCTTTATGAGGTTGGTAGGCGTTCAGCCCAAATCATGTTGGGTTATCAAGCGCAGGAGACAACGTAAGTCGTTCTACCAGGCTTAGCCAATACGACGCGCCAGTTGCCAAGGTATCGTCGTTGAAATCGTAATGCGGGTTGTGCAGTGCGGGGCATGGAGTTGCTCCATCCGCTCCCATCCAAACATATGCACCAGGTTTCGCTTGGAGCATGAAGGCAAAATCTTCCGACGCCATAGAGGGACGCACGCCAGTGAGCACTCGGGTGACGCCAGTTGTCGCTTTGGCAGCTGCAATGGCCGACTCTGCTTCTGCGGCAGAATTTATTGTGGCGGGGTACCGGCGTTCGTAATCAACGGTAGCTTCGGCTCTATGCGCTGAAGCGATGCTTTGGCACATGGACTTCAATGCGAGTTCCACTTGGTCTTGAACCGCCGGGTCGAAGCACCGCACGGTGCCACGAATCATGACGCTATCGGGAATGACATTCCACGCGTCGCCGCCATGGATTTGCGTCACGCTGACGATGACTGAATCCATCGCGCTGAGCATCCGGCTCGGGATGGTTTGCAGCCCAAGAACGATTTGGGCCACGCTGATGAAAGGGTCTACCCCGCGTTCCGGCATGGCGGCATGGCAACCTTTTCCTTGCACAGTTATCTCGAAAGTATCGAGCGCAGCCATCATTGGTCCAAGGTTGACCGCGAACTCGCCCGCAGGTAAACCGGGCCAGTTGTGCATTCCATAAACAGAGTCACAAGGGAACCGCTCGAACAGTCCGTCTTGCACCATAGCGCGCCCGCCACCCTCATTCTCTTCCGCTGGCTGGAAGATGAAATGGACGGTGCCATTGAATGCTGATTTGTTCTGCGACAAGTGATGCGCAGCTCCGAGCAACATAGCCGTATGACCGTCATGGCCACATGCGTGCATCACTCCAGGGCGCGTCGATGCATGCGGTACAGCATTGAGTTCGTGGACCGGGAGTGCGTCCATGTCTGCACGCAATCCGATGGATGGGCCCTTTCCGTTTTTTAGGGTACCAACTACCCCTGTGCGGCCCAAACCACGGTGGACATCAATTCCCATGGTCGCCAGCTCCCGAGCGACCAAATCGGCGGTCCGATGCTCTTCGAATGCCAGTTCGGGATGTGCGTGGAGGTCTTGCCGCCACCGTTTCATCGCCTCGACTGTTGAGGCTTGCAAAAGGGACTTCATCATGTTCGCTAGTTGGGAATGTTCATCAGGAACTGATGAAACCATCGGCGGTTGTCAGCGGATGGGTTTGACGCGCAGTGCAGGTCTACTCCCATCCTCTTGAGCTCTTCGAATGCAGAAACAGCCTGGCTCTCAACCTCTCTCTAAGGACTTGCAAAGTTTGCAAGCGGAGCGCCTAGCCGTTTCACAACCTCATCTTTCGTAGGTTGCATTGCTGACGTCATGGTCAGTTAGATGGGCGCATGCATGAAAAACTGCGCAATGATTGCTGCGCCGATGAACGTGCCGAAGTTCGCCGCAAACGACACCACCACAATCCGCCAGCCGAGGCGCCGAAACGCCGGCACATCCTTGGCAATAGACAGACCAGCAAAAGCCAGCATAGGCGTCGAAAGTGCCAGGAAGTTGATTTTCCCAGTCATTGCCGCGATGGTTGCTGCGCCTGGAAACGACGGGAAGGTCAGAACCATGCCAACCAGCGAGACCCAAATCACAGCAGGTACACGAGCACCTGTTGCTTTGTACAAGCCATAGCCTGCAACGGTCACGCCTACGATGATTCCCATGCCACCCAGGACATTGATGTCGAACGGAGCGGTCTTGTAGGTAATCCAGTTCCCGCATAGGGCGAAGGCACCAACAATGACCCACGTGAACAGCGTGAGCGCAAACGAAACCTTAGCGCCGTTCTCGTGCACGTCAGCGTCGACGGTTGCTTTTTCGTCCATCGTTGCGATGGTGCGGCGACCGATGATTGGCTCCAGTTTCCCGTACGCCCAGATGGTGAACGGCAGCGACAGGAACAGAGTGAAGTAAGTCCCGATGGTCGTGGTGATGAGGTTACTCGCGGCGGCGAAGGTAGCAACCTCTTTAGCAACTTCAGGGGTTTGCTGAGCAGCAATTGAGCCTGCAGCTGCAGCCATCATGCCCCCCGAACCGACACCCGCGCCCATGGCCAAAGCGAGGGGATTAAAGATGTTCAGGCTGGTGACCAGGCCGGCAACAATTGCGATAAAGACTGCACCAAAAACCGTGCCAGTGAGGTATTCAGCAAGCACGCCCTGCCCCTCGGGAGACTGCATGCCGTACTTCTCGCCAATGATGGCGAGACTGGGTTCACGGCCGACCGAAAACGTCGCGCCGATTGCTTGGCGCTTGATGCCTAGCAGCAATGCAATGGGCAGACCGAAAAGCATGGTTCCAAAGAAGTGACCGAACTCTTGGAAAATCAAGCCAAAACCGGATGCTGCGAGTTTGGGGAGGCTGCCACCGACCAGAAGTGCCAACTTGGCGATGAACATGAGCAGCGCAGGCTGAAGAATCGCAGCAGAAACTTTCTGCAGCTCTGTTCCGACCGAAGCGCCTTCAGGCAAACGCTTGCTCATTAAACCGACCGCCGCGCCCATGAGCAGCGCCCATAGCAACGGTAGCAAGACGATTTTCGCAGGCCCAAGCGGAATGCTGACGTTGCCGATGAACTCGGCAACCAACACAATAACGAAGGCGAATAGGTACAGCTTGGCTTTGTCGAAGCCAGTGCTGGGCATGGCTGCGGTGGGCAGCATATGGGCAGGGGTGGACATTTTTGTTCCTAGTTCAATGACTGTTATTAGCGCCCTGTGGATGTGCCGCAGCCCTCCGGCTGCGGCATAGCTCTTCTTTTTTTGTTTATCTCGCCTGACTCAACTCAGCGAATGCTGTCAGCGTCAATGCTTGGTGCGTAGCCGAAAGGTTGGTTCGGCTTTGCAGCTGTTTCAATCCAGACGCTTTTGACCTGCGTGTATTCATGCAGAGCCTCAATGCCGCTGGACCGTCCGTAGCCGCTGGCGTCGTAGCCGCCGAACGGCGAAGCGACATTGATGACCTTGTACATATTTACCCAGAACGTGCCGGCTTTGACCTGAGCTGCCACGCGGTAAGCACGGCCGATGTCGCTGGTCCAGACCGCTCCGGCCAAACCGAAATCACTGTCGTTGGCGATGGCGATGGCGTCTTCCTCGGTGTCGAACGGAATTGCGACGACAACGGGACCAAAGATTTCGGTTTGCGCGACTGCCATCTTGTTGTCGACGTTCTTCAGGACGGTCGGGCGCACGAAGTAACCAGACTCAGCTGCATCGCCGTTGCTGCCTTCGACGACCGTTGCGCCTTCCTTGATACCCGTCTGAATCATGTTCAGCACATGCTTGTACTGCGTTGCGTTTTGGATGGGCCCAACTTCGGTTTCCGCAGCAGTGGGTTCACCCACGCGAATCTGTCGAGCACCGTCAGCCACCATCTGCACGAACTTGTCGTAAATGCTGCGCTGGACAAGCAGACGCGAACCGGCGACACAGCTCTGGCCAGCATTGCCAAAGATGGCAGCTTGTGCCCCGATAGCCGCACGCTCGAGGTTGGCATCCTCAAACACAATGTTTGCGGACTTGCCACCCAGTTCCAGCAAGCAAGGAATGCCACGCTGAGCGGCTGCGGCAGCAATCTTGCCGCCGGTAGCGGGCGAGCCTACGAACACGACCTTCTTGGTGGCGCGGTTCATGAGCGCGGCTTGGCCGGTGGTGTGACCGTAGCCAACCAAAATGTTCACGACACCCTTAGGCAGGCCAGCTTTTTCAGCGATTGCTGCAACAGCCATTGAGCTCAGTGGGGTGAGTTCAGAGGGCTTAAGCAGAACCGAGTTGCCCATGCAAATTGCCGGTGCTATCTGCCAGCCGCAGGTGTTCAGTGGAGCGTTCCATGGTGTGATTTGCAGCACAACGCCACAGGCTTCACGGCGGGTGAAGTTGAGGTGGCCCGACGGCACTGGAATGACGTTGCCGTACACCTTGTCGGTCCAACCGCCGTAATACTCGAACATCTCCGCAACACGGAGTGCTTCGCCACGGCAGTCGCGGATGGGCTTGCCAGCGGACAGTGACTCGAGTTGAGCCAGTGGCTCCAGATTCGCACGCAGCGCGCGTGCGATTTCTTGCATGATGCGACCGCGCTCTGCATGGCTCAAGGCCGCCCAGACCTTCTGACCAGCGACCGCAGCATCCGCGGCCTTGCTCACGACGGCGGCCCCTGCGTCCTTGTACTTGATGAATGTTTGGCCGTTAGAAGGATTGACCAACGCGATGTCTGCGCCTTCACCAGGCAAAACTTCTCCGTTGACGTAAGAGCCGATGACGCCTTCGGGAAAGAACGGGGCAAATGCGGCGAGCAGTTGTTCGGTAGGGTTGAGATTCATGTCGACGTGTTCCAGTGATGTGATTCAGGCTCGGGTGCCGAGCTCGACGATGCGGTTGAAGTCTTCGCCGTCTTCAATGGTTTCAGCGCTCTTGGCCCACAGTTCTGCGACCTTTGCCGACATCGGCAGGTCCAGTGCAAGAGCACCGATGAGTTCCTGGGAAAGACGCACGTCCTTGCGCATCAGCTTCATGGTGAAGCCGGAGTCGAACTTGCCGTTCATGACCCAGGTCGGAAAGCTGTGCTCCGTGACGAAGCTGCGGCCGGAGCCGGCGTTAATGCCCTGCAGCAGGCTTTCGACCGGCACACCCGCTTTGGCAGCCATGCGCGTCACTTCACCCGCTACCAGGAGATGCGATGCGGTGAACAGGTTGTTTGCAATCTTTGCCACGTGGCCAGCACCGACACCACCGACATGGACGCGCTTGGCGCTCATGGCTTCCAGCACCGGCATCGCGCGGGCCAAATCCTCATCGGAGGCTCCGATAACCATTGCCATCGTCCCGGTGATAGCACCTTTTGGACCGCCGCTGACCGGTGCATCCATCAGGCTCATACCGGCGGCCTTCAGCTTTGCGGCGAGGTCACGGGTGGTGTCAGGATGCGAGGTGGAAGTCTCGATAACCAGCAGGCCGGGCTTTGCGTGGCTCAGGATGCCGCCGGCGCCTGCCACCACCTCGGCAACGATGGCGGCGGTCGGAAGCGAAAGCACAAGCACGTCTGCTTCAGCGATAACTTCGCCAATGGTTTCCTTAACCGGAACGCCTTCAGCGGCAAGCAGCTTGCGGGTCGCTTCAGAAGCATCGGTACCCACAACCGTGAAGCCGCCGCGTTGCAGCGACAACGCCATTCCCCGACCCATATTGCCAAGGCCGACGACGCCGACCAAGTTGATTTTGCTCATCTCAGATTCCTGTTGCATTTGGCGGTACCACAGACAAAAGACTTATTCACTTCATCTGCTTGCCCGCGAGAATCGCACTAGGGAGCGCTGCGAACAATGTCTGCGCCGATAGAATTTCGTTGACTTAAAGTCAACACTTCAATTTGCTGCGGAGAGGGATTTCCATGAGCAATACGCTTGATGACAGGCGAGTGCGTTATTTCTACGAAGCAGTAGCTGCGGGCACGGTCAGAGCCGCGGCCGACACCATGAATCTGAATGCATCCGTGGTGAGCCGGCAGATTTCCCAGCTTGAAGAGGAGCTGGGCCTAACGCTCCTGGAGAGGCACGGTCGAGGTGTTAAGGCCACCGACGCCGGGCACATGCTCCTGGAATACTTTCGTCAGCACAACGCCCACAAAGACGACGTTCTCACTAAATTCCAGGAGATACGAGGATTGGCGCGTGGCCACATCGACCTCGTCCTAGGCGAAGGATTTGTGAGTGACATGATGGGCGAGCCATTGCAGGCGTTCTGGTCCCGGTACCCGGCATTGACCATCAGCATGAGCCTGGCCGGAACCAACGAGGTACTCCGCAAAGTCGCTGAGGATGAGGCGCACATTGGCCTGGTTTACAACCCGCCTGAAACCGCTGGAATTCGGTCCCGGGCTGCTGTCCGCCAGCCTATGTGCGCAATCGTTGCTCCAGGACATCCACTTCAAGAAATGCAGCGTCAACCTCTTCTTAAGCACCTCGCGGCTTACCCACTTGCGCTGATGAGAGGCTCCTACGGGACACGCCAAATTGTCGACTTGGCGCAGCAACTCGAGAAGGTTCAGTTAGACCCGAAACTCACGACCGATTCCATTTCAGTCGTAAAGCATTTCGTGCGGGGCGGTCTCGGTATTGGTCTTCTGCCAGCCTTCGCGGTGACGCAGGAAATTGCAGCCGGAGACTTGATTGCAGTTCCCATCGACAACCGGCTTCTCGCCGGCGCTGAGGCTCATGTTGTCACTCGTCTTGGCCGGCAGCTTTCCTCAGCGTCGAACCAATTCTTGCTCCAACTCATATCGACCATGCATGCATTCAAGGATGCTGGAGCCAAGAGAGGCAAGGCGCAAGCCTGACTTAGGCTTGCTGTGCGCGAGCGGTGCGCTGCAGCTCCTTCACAAACGCTTTGATAGCTGGGTGCGATTTCTCACCCAGTCGAAATGCAGCAAGAATGCGACGCTTCACCTGGGGTCGTAAGGGCACGGCCACCAGGCTCCGAGGAAGCTGACTAAGCCGCAGCCCTGGAATGATGGAAATAGAGCAGCCCGAGGCGACCATCGACGCGATGATTTCTGAGCCTCTGCATTCAGCGTTGACACGAGGCGTATACCCGGCCTGCCTGCAGAGGTTGAGGACGAACTCGCCGTAGAAGCTCGTTGCGGAATCCAGCGCCCACTCTTCGTCCTTGAGCTCGGCCAGCGTAATGAAGCTTTTGCCGGCCAGCCTATGCCCCTCCGCCACGACGACCCGAAGTTCATCATCAATGAGAGGCACCCGCTCTACCGCCTTCTCCATCCGCGCGAGACGAACGGTCAGGTCGTCCACGATGGCGACGTCTGCGCTCCACGACCCAAGAGCAGCCAAACCCTCTGCAGGCTCCATTTCAACCAGGGTAATTTGGAGGCGAGGATATTGGCTGCGCAGTGCATGAATGACAGGCGGCAGCAACGCTGCAGCTGAGGTGGCAAACGCGGACACTCGCAAGGTCCCCGCAATCTCTTGCTTCAACTGGGCCAGTTCAGATTTGGCCTCGTCCAGGACCGTCAGCACCCTCTCCACGTGCGTGACCAACACCTCACCAGCATGCGTCAACTTAACGCCTCGCCCACGACGTTCCGTCAACGCAATCCCAACCTCATCTTCCAACTGCGCCAGCTGTTGAGAGACAGCAGACGGTGTCAGGCATAGCACTTCAGCCACCGCTGTCATGGTTTGCCGGTTCGATAGTTCGCGTAGTGCTTTCAGTCTGCCCAAGTCCATTCTTCACCAATTCAATCTTTCAATATTTCTAACATATACGCAAAGAAAAGATAAATAGTATTTAACCCAGGCCGCTACTACTATCGCGCCGTCTTCCACACATGCACCGACGGACGTCTCCATGGCAGTCAGCGTTTTCGACCTCTTCAAGATTGGCATAGGGCCGTCTAGCTCCCATACCGTTGGACCGATGCGAGCAGCGCGAATGTTTACCAAAGCGCTCGAAGAAACTGGTCACATGGCCAGCGTTCGGCGTGTGGTTTCAGAGATGTTTGGCTCCCTTGGAGCGACAGGTAAAGGACACGGGACAGATACCGCCGTTCTTCTTGGGCTCGCTGGTCACGAGCCCGATACGGTGGACGTTGACGCTGTACCAAGTCTCTTGGCGAGCATTCGCGAAAGTCACCGCATTGCCTTGGCCAACAAACACGAGGTCGAGTTCAACGAACGGACGGACCTGCTTCTCTACGGCCTGAAAGCTCTGCCGTTTCATCCGAACGGCATGCGGTTTTCCGCTTTCGATAGCTTCGGTCGCACCACACTCGAAAAAACGTATTACTCGGTTGGAGGAGGATTTGTCGTTAGCGACGTCGTCGCAGCCGACGGCTCAAAACAAAAGGTCGTAGCGCCCGCTGCCGACGTGCTGCCGCTGCCTTTTCATAGCGGAAACGACCTCCTTGGCCTCACCCAGAAGCATGCGTGCTCTATCGCCGGCGTCATGCGCAAAAATGAATTGCATTGGCGGTCCGAAGAGGAAACCGACCGAGGGCTGATGCAAATCTGGGATGCGATGAAATCCTGTGTTGAGCGTGGTGTTCGCACAAGCGGCCATCTACCTGGTCCGCTCCGCGTACGTCGACGTGCTGCATCCCTCGCACAGCGCCTGGGCGACCCTAAGGCAACAATGAGCGACCCATTCGCCGTTATGGATTGGGTGAACCTATACGCGCTTGCGGTCAATGAAGAGAACGCGTCCGGGGGAAGAGTCGTAACTGCTCCCACGAATGGCGCCGCTGGCATCGTTCCAGCCGTGCTCCATTACTACGTTCAATTCGTACCGGGCGCTGACGAACAGGGCGTTCGCGACTTCCTTCTGACCGCTGCAGCTATTGGCCTTCTGTACAAAGAGAACGCCTCCATTTCGGGCGCTGAAGTTGGGTGTCAGGGCGAAGTTGGAGTTGCGTGCTCAATGGCTGCTGCAGGGCTGTGTGCAGTCTTAGGTGGAGACCCCCGCCAAGTCGAGAATGCCGCCGAGATTGGCATGGAGCATCACCTAGGGCTGACCTGTGACCCCGTTGGCGGACTCGTCCAAATCCCGTGCATCGAACGAAACGCCGTGGCTTCGGTCAAGGCTATCAACGCAGCTCGTATGGCGCTCCACGGAGATGGCGTGCATCACGTTAGCCTCGACCAGGTCATCAAGACAATGCGCGAGACCGGTGCCGACATGATGACTAAATACAAGGAGACGTCGCGAGGGGGTTTGGCGGTGAACATCGTCGAGTGCTGAGACGCCGGAACTAGCCGAGACTTTATCGTCCCGGCCGCTCCCATCAACGTTCAGTCAGGCTTGATGTTGTTCGCTTTTGCGATGGGTGCCAGCTTAACGGTGTCCTCTTTCATCAGGTCAAAGTACACCTGGGGGGCACCGTACTTCACGTCGAAACCGACACCTTGCAGCTTCTGCTGAACTTCCTTGTCGGACACAGCTGAAGCGACAGCTTTTACCAGCGTCGACTTGACGTCAGAAGGCAAACCTTTTGGCGCAACGACAGCCCACCACGCTTCCAGACTGACGTTCGGGAAGCCGCTTTCAACGATGGTGGGGACGTCAGGCAACAGCGGCGAGCGTGTCTTGCCAGTCACAGCAAGGACCCGAATTTTCCCGCCCTTCGCGGCCGCGAGAGAAGCCGGCACAGCGTCAAAAGAAATCGGAATTTGTCCGGCCATCAGGTCGGTCATGGCCGGAGCACTACCTTTATAGGGAATGTGTGTGACCTTTATGCCGGCTCCTGCCCACAGCATTTCGGCCGCGAAGTGAACGGTCGAACCGTTGCCGTGAGAGCCATAGTTGTACTGAGCCGGGTCAGCCTTCACGAGCTTCATCAAATCGGCAAATGTCTTGGCCGGCACGTTTGCATTGACGTTCACCGTCAGCGCGTTTGAGCCGACCACACCTAATGGTTCGAAGGATGTCGCCGCGTTGTATGGCAGCTTGTCGTAAATGATAGGGTTCACGACAAATGTGGTCGCGCTCCCCAGGAAGATGGTGTACCCATCCGCCACAGAATGGGCTACTGCATCAGCGCCAATGATGGTCGCGGCACCAGGCTTGAAGTCAACAATCACCTGCTGTTTGAGGTTGTCACTCATCTTCATCGCGACGGTGCGCGCGATGGTGTCTGCTGTACCTCCTGGCGGAAATGGCACGACCAACCGAATAGGCTTCTCGGGGAAACCTGCAGCATGAGAGACCAATGCAAAGGCGCTAGTGGCGACGGCAAATGCGGTTCTGCTAAGGACGGTTCGACGGTGCATGGGTAAACCTCGTTCAAAAGTCATGGGGAAATGGGAAGGCATCTTTGGATGAGGGCGGACCAGAAAGCAGAGCCGGTCACGATGTTCTTGTCGTTGAAGTCGTAAGACGCGTTGTGCAACGCTGAGCTGTCAATGCCGTTACCGATTCGCATGAGGCATCCAGGCACCGCTTCCAACATGTAGCTGAAGTCCTCGCTACCCATGATGGGTTCTGCGACGGGGTTGACGGCAGCGGCGCCGATGAGCTCTTGCGCCACTTCAACGGCTAGCAGGCAGGCCCGTGCGTCGTTGATAAGAACTGGGTAGCCCAGCACATAGTCGATACGGACTTCGGCCCCATACGCGACGGCCTGCGCCATGACCACTTCTTCAATGCGCCTCTTGAGCAGAAGCCGAACCTTGGGGTCGAAAGACCGAACACTCAACTCGAGTTCGGCACCGCCTGGAATCGCGTTGTAGGTATTACCCGCGCTCATGCGACCAACAGAAATCACTGCCGCAGCGCCAGGCTCCACATTCCTTGCGACGATGGTCTGGAGCGACATGACGATGGCGGCGGCGACCAGGCTTGCGTCAACGGTAAGGTGTGGTCGGGCCGCATGGCCTCCCCGTCCCTTGACCACAATCAAAACCTTGTCGCTGGCAGACATGAACGGACCGCTCCGAGTCATGAATTCGCCAGTGGCTAGGCCGGGATGGTTGTGCATGGCAAAGACCATGTCGCAAGGGAAACGGTCAAACAATCCGTCTTCCATCATTCGCTGCGCGCCGCTGTTCACGCCAATTTCTTCAGCAGGTTGGAAGATGAAATGAACGGTCCCGTTGAATTCCGGTTTAGCGCTCATGTGAGCCGCAGCGGCGAGCAACATGGTTGTATGACCGTCGTGCCCGCAGGCATGCATGGCGCCATTCACCTCACTTCGGTGGGCAACACCTACCGCTTCGTTTATTGGTAGTGCATCCATATCGGCCCGCAACCCGATAGCCATATCGCTGCTTCCGGAACGCAATGTTCCCACTACTCCGGTTCCGCCTATCCCTTCGGTGACTTGGAGGCCAAAGGCCCGCAGGGAACTCGCAACGAGCGAACTTGTTCGATGCTCTTCGAACGCAAGTTCCGGGTGCCGATGGATGTCGCGACGGACCTCGACGAACTTCGAGAAAAGGTGCGCTGTTGAGAGAACTGGTGCCATTACGCTCATCGCGTCCCCCTGCGGCGGCAAGCTTCTATTGCGCGCCTGGTCGTGTTACTGAACATGGTCGAAAGACTCGCCTTGAGGATGACTCGTACTCTGGCAAATTCGGCCTCGGCAGGACCAGTTTCGGGGCAAACAGACTGCTTAATCCCTCTCTGAAATACACGCCTTTTTTCAAAAAAACGCATAGGAAGAGCGCAGTTTAGGAAGCGAACAACGGCGACGTAAGAGCGTCCCGTTGTTATCATGAGTACCTCACATACTCATCGGATTCAGCAGTGACTCTTGCTCAGTTACGTGCCTTCGTGGCGGTTGTCGACCACGGAACCATCAGAGCCGCGGCTAGAGCACTCGGGATGGAACAAAGCGGCCTGACGCAGCAGATGAAACGGTTGGAAGCTACGCTGGCGTCGCCCCTTTTTTCGAGGGCAAACAAAGGCATCACGCTGACTGAAAAGGGAGCCGAGCTGCTGCACAGAGCGCGGCTGATACTTAGCGAGTGCGACCGAGCCGAGCAGCTGTTCTTCCAACAAGGCGGCGAACTGATTGGAGAAATCAACGCAGGCTTTTCCTCTGAGTTGTTTACGACGCTTGTTCCGGCCTCACTTCACCAGCTTCGGACGACGAACCCTCGTGTGTCCGTGCACATCAGCAGCGGCCCCTCCAATCTGCTGCTGTCCGGCATTCGAGAAGGCAGGCTGGACTTCGCCATCACACTGGTGTCGGAAGGCACAGACGTGTCAGACCTGTCCAGCGCGTTTCTCCAGGCCTCAGCGCCTCGTGTTCTTTGCCGGCGAGGCCATCCACTTCAGGGTGCGCGTCGACTGAAGCAGCTATGTGATGCGGAGTGGATAAACACAAGACGATTCAGCCGCGAGCGGACCCCGGGAAATCGTCTGTCAGACTGGTTTGCTGACAATGACTTGCCGCCACCTCAAGTCGTCGCCAGCATCGAATCGCTCTTTGACAGCCTCACGATAGTGGCCAAGACTGACTACCTTTTTTTAGCTCCAGCATCTGTGCTTGAGGAAGGCGGAGTCGACCTTGCTCTTGAGGCGATAAACATCGCCGAGGCAATACCAGGTGCCAACCTCTGTTTCGTCCAACGAGCTGATGTTCCACTCGCTCCGGCAGCTGCTGAGTTCGCGCGAATCTTGCAGTCTTACGCGAGCCTCATAAGGCGTCGTCGCGCTGGTTGAATACCCATGGCTCAATGACGCGAAGCGCTAGACGGCTGCATAGTGTTGGTTCGCAGCCGTCTTCAGACTCACCAACGATGGGCTGGTTCGCCGAGGTCCCAGAACAGTCCGGCCATCACCTCAAGACCCTCACGGGCCACTGAGCCCAGAAGGTGCTCGTTTGGCGCGTGCTGTGAGCATGCGGGGTACGAATGTGGAACCCAAACAGTTGGCAGGCCAAGCACGTCCGAGAACGCATCATTAGGGATAGTGCCGCCCAAGTTGGGAAGGACTGCAGGCGCCGAGCCTGTGGTCCTTTCAATGGACTCCACTACAAGGCCGACGGCGGGGTGCTCAGGGTCCAGCCTGGTTGCCTCCATATGGACTGTCGCTTTGACATGTACCCATGGAAAACCCTTCTCCTCCAGATACGTCTGCAGCCGCGCCTCAACGTCCTGAAGGTTCGTGCCGACCACATAGCGCAACTGAAGAACGGCTTTTGCTGCACTTGGAATAGCTCCGACTGGCCGTACCACGCTACCGCACTCGATACCCAGGACCTCCAATGTGTTCCATGCAAAAACGCGCTCTGCCGGCAATAGACCCGGTTCGCCCCATCCGCTGTCCACTTCTGGGTCTCCCAGATTCCCCCCGACCTGCAAGCCAGCAACGCTCTTTCGTACTGCATCGGGAATAGCAGGCGGGCGCAGAAATGGAGCCTGTATTGCGCCACGTGCATCGACTAGGCAGCCAATTGCGCCTGCAAGCACCGTTCCTGGGTTGCGCAGCAACCCGCCCCAATTGCCTGAGTGATGGGCTCCTTCCCTGAGGTTCAAGCTCAGTTCAAAGTTTTGAATCCCACGTGAACCGAGGAAGACTGTGGGCGTGCGAGCATTCAATCGCGGACCGTCTGACGCGATAAACAGGTCTGCTTCGAGCGCCGTCGCATTGGTAGCGCAAAATTCGTTGAGCCCTGGAGACCCTCTTTCTTCAGCCGTCTCAAACAGAAGTCGAATGTTGTATCCCACTTTGCCGCCACGAGCCGCAAGGACCGTTCGCAGAGCACCAATATTGACTGCGTACTGACCTTTATTATCGGCAGCACCTCGCCCGTATATTTTGTCACCTTCGGCCTTGAGAACCCAAGGTGAAAGACCAGGCTTCCATGAATCATCTTGCCCGCGAACCACATCACCGTGCCCGTACAGAAGCACCGTCGACAGAGACGCGTCTTCGATGCGTTCGGCAATTAAATACGGCCCGCAGCCCACAACCGGATTCTCTAGGATACGACAGTCGAACCCAAGCTCCTCGCATTCTGGGCGAATTTCACGCTCCAGATAATCTCGAAGCACATCGACGCTGCCCTCCACCTCGCTGGCGGTTCTGAATGACACCTTACGCGTCAAATTCAAAATAAATTCCCCACCATCAAAATATTGCGCTGCGTCTTTAACGGCTGCCTGTCTACTCACGATTAACCTTTCAAATCCGGCTTTATCAAGCGCAAAGCTTAATCAGTTGCAGAAATATTGTTTGCTTTAGCAATGGGTGTCAACATCGCCGTATCAGTCTTAACCAATTCAGCATACTTTGCGGCAGGCGTCCAAGCCGGGTCAAAACCCGCATCAGAAAGTTTTTTCACAATTGCCGGGTCGGTCATGGTTGCTTGCAACGCCTTCTCCAATTGCTCACGAACATTTGCAGGCATTTGTTTAGGCCCGACAATCCCAAACCAGGACGTCATTTTAAATCCTGGAAAACCAGACTCTGCAATGGTTGGCACATTCGGCAACAGCGGCGAGCGTTTCTCGCCAGTAACTGCAAGAATTCGCACCCGGCCGCCCTTTACAGCCGTTGCCGCCGCCGGAATAGCGTCGAACCCCACTGGAATCTGGCCACCTTGCAGGTCAGTCAGCATAGGAGCGCTACCCTTGTAGGGAATATGCACGACGTCTTTTAACTTTGCAGCTGACCACAGCATCTCAGCCGCAAAATGTACGGTTGTGCCGTTCCCGTGGGAGCCGTACGAATACGTTCCTGGCTTGGCCTTGACGTCTGCGAGGAGTTCCTGCACCGTGTTCGCTTTGACATTAGCGGCATTAACAAGCAATGCAAGCGCATTGCTACCAATGACCCCGACAGGCTCGAAACTCTTGATGGAGTCATAGGGGACTTTTGGATAAATGATTGGGTTCACGACGAAGGTAGTCGACGTACCAATGAGCAATGTATAGCCGTCTGGTGCTGCCTTCTGCACATAGTCTGCCGCGACGATAGTTGCGGCGCCCGCACGGTTGTCAATCAAAACAGGTTGACCGAGCACTTGCCCCCATTTATCGGCGACCATTCGGGCGACCATGTCGACTGAGCCACCCGGGGAGAATGGGACAACCAATGTGATTGGGCGTGTGGGAAATCCACCTTGTGCGTTCGCAGTAGCAGCTGCGGCAAATGCAAGGGTGGCTAGGGTTACCTTGAGCGAGACTAGGCGATTCATATTCAACTCCAAAGAATGACCCAACTGCTTTTGCACTTTGCGTGCCAGCAATTTCACGGTCAAAAATCGATATTTGCCTGATATTGTGCATATGGCGCACCAATTTCCAACACTCGTTTTCCCCATGCACCAAGATAATGTCTCAGATAATCTCAGACGAAAAAAGGCCGCACGCGAAATAGCGTGCAGCCCAAACCCCGAGAGCAACTTATTTAAAGATAATTTTGAATAGAAGGCTTCTTTACATATTGAGTAATACGATTGAAGTCATCTTTATCTTGCAGAGATTCGGCACTAGCATTCCAAATAGAGCCCACTTCGCTGGTTACTGGGAAATTTTGACCCAGTGACTTTTGAAGTGCCATTGCCAAATTCACGTCCTTGCGCATCAGCTGCACAGTAAAACCAGAATCAAATCCGTTGTTCAGAATTCGCGACGGGTAGTTGTAGAGCGTCACACCGCTACGGCCCGAGCCGACATTGATAGCTTCGATGAGGGCCTCAGTTTTCACGCCAGCGGCGTCTGCCATGCGGAAGGCCTCACTAGCAGTCAGCAGATGGGAAGCTGTCAGAAGGTTGTTGACAATCTTCGCGATGTCGCCGGCGCCAACGTCGCCGATATGGAAGCGCTTGTCGCCCATCGCGGCCAGGAGGGGCTCAGCAAACGCAACGTTTTCCTTGGTTCCGCCGATAAACATAGTCAGCGTGCCTTTGCGGGCACCAGTTGCGCCACCGCTCACTGGGGCGTCGATGAAGCGAATACCCTGCGTATCCAAACGAGCAGCCAGCTCGCGTGTTGCATATGGGTCGCCAGACGTCGTGTCGATGACCAAGAGTCCGGGCTTGGCATTTGCGACAAAGCCGCTTTCGCCTTCGAGGACGGCTGACACGATTGGAGTGGTGGGCAGCGAAAGCACCACCGCATCGCAGTTGCTCAATGCAGCCAGGGACTTTTCGACATGTACACCCTCAGCAGCGGATGCATCAGCCGCCTGCTCGGAAGCGTCGTAGCCGACAACTTCGAAACCGGCACGTGCCAGCGAAAGCGCCATGCCACGGCCCATGTTGCCAAGGCCAATAACGCCAACTTTTTTGAATTCGCTCATCACTATTTCCTTGAGATTGTTTACGCGCCGACGTGAGTCGGAACCCACACGCTTTTTGTTTGGGTGTATTCGTAGAGGGACTCGATGCCGCTAGAGCGCCCGTACCCGCTGCTGTCATAGCCGCCGAACGGCGTCGCCACGTGCATATCGCGGTACATGTTTATCCAGAAGATTCCGGCACGTACCCTCTTGGCCACGCGGTGGGCTCGAGCTACATCGCGAGTCCAAACTGCACCTGCCAAACCGAACTCGCTGTCGTTGGCGATGGCGATTGCCTCTTCCTCGGTGTCGAAGGGAATGGCTACCAGAACTGGACCAAACACTTCTTCGCGAGCGATGCGCATGTCGTTATGGACATCCCGCAGAACGGTCGGTCGCACGAAGAAGCCAGGCTCGGTTTTCTTCGTTTGGTCCTCGCCAAAAGCAAGCTTTGCCCCCTCACCCAGTGCCATCGAAACCATCTCGCCGATTCGGTTGAATTGGGCGCGGTTGTTGATGGGACCGCCTTCAGTGCTTTCATCGAGCGGCTGGCCAATGCGGTACTTCGCAGCAGCAGCGGCAACGGCATCTACGAACTTGTCATAGATGGCCCGTTGGACGAGCAGGCGAGAACCAGCAGCGCAGTTCTGACCAGTGTTGGCAAAGCCTGCGATGACCGCCGCCTTGACCGCAGCATCGAAGTCTGCGTCCTCGAACACAATGTTCGCGGACTTGCCTCCCAACTCGAGCAGACAACCAATGGGACGCTTCGCAGCAGCAGCATTCACCCGCCGACCGGTTTGCACCGAGCCGACGAAGACGACTTTTTTGGTGATGGGATTCGCAATGGCGGTATCGCCAATGCTTTGGCCCAAGCCATTGATGACGTTTAGTACACCCCGAGGAAACCCAGCTTCCACTGCAAGTTTTGCCAACGCAATCGAAGTCAGTGGAGTCATCTCCGAGGGCTTCAACAAAACGGCATTACCCATTGCCAAAGCCGGCGCGATGTTCCACGCGGCCAAGTAGATGGGCGAGTTCCAAGGCGTGATGGCTAGAACCACGCCGAGTGGCTCACGAAGCGTGTAATTCAACTGGCCGCCAGGCACTGGAATGACGTTCCCGCCGAACTTGTCGGTCCATCCCGCGTAGTAGCGGAAGATTTCTACAACGGCCTGAAGCTGGGCACGGCTTGCTGTGATTCCCTTGCCGCTGGTTATGGCTTCCAGCTGCGCGAGCTCCTCTGCATTGGCAGCAATCAAGGTGCTAAGTGCCTGCAGCAGGATGCCGCGCTTTTGCGCGGACATTTCTGCCCAGACTTGTTGCCCTGCTTCGCAGGATTTCAGCGCAGCGCTGACCAGCTCTGGTGACACGTCCTGGAAAGCCATGACCTCAGCTTCGGTGGCTGGGTCGACCAAGCCGATAGATGCCCCCGTCCCTTGCACCGACTGACCATCAATGAACGAACCAACTTGGTCAACAGGACCAACAAATCGCTCTACCAGCGAGCGGAATAGCGACGACGTATCGGCCATGGGCGGTGTTCCGTTTCTCTAGCCAATATTCAGGCTTTGGCCTGGGCGTCGATTTCAGCGAATGTCTGCTTCGCGACGCGGGTGGCTTCGCTGCCGGTCGGCACACCTGCGTAAAGCGCGACTTGCAGGAAAATTTCGCCAATTTCTTCGCGCTTCACACCGTTGTTCAGCGCGGCACGGATGTGCGTCTTCAGTTCGCCAGGGCGGTTCGCCGCAGATAGCAGCGCCAGATTCACAATGCTGCGGGACCGGCGGTCAAGACCTGGGCGGTCCCAGATGTCACCCCAGAGGTTGCGAATGGCGAACTCGCGCATCGGTTCGCTGAACGCGTCGGTGTTCGCTGAGGAGGACGCAACATACTCAGCGCCCAAAACTTCAGCACGAATCTGTTCACCACGGACAAAAAGCTCATCTTGCATGACTCATTCCTCAAAGCACCGTGCGATGTGCACGTCAAGAGGCCAGTGTAGAAATGGGATGGCGTGGTCGTAAGATGCTTAAATTGTTATCATGAGTACAAAAGATACTCACAGTAAAGCGCTGTCGCTATGGGGTGCGTTTGACAGTCAAATACTGTTGCGTGTTCGAGGGCAGTGGCCGTTAGCAGACAGCCCCCGAGCCACCTCAAAAACATGTCAGGCTGCTAGTAGGAACTACTCCTACCTCTGTGCAATGAAAGATGACGCAGACACCGATGCCGATGCCGATGCCACTTGCCACTTGCCACTTGTGCACTAGGTTTGCGTTGAGCCACTGGCCAACTGCGAAACGCACTACCGGTGCTTCGGGCTTAGCGCCTGCGGCAAAGAACCTCGACCTTGAGGGCTAGGCTTTGGCGTTGCAGGATAGGTTGCTTGGCGTCTTCTATGGTGTTCACCTATCTGTCATTGGTAGACACCATCCTGGCCTGTAGCCTGGTCTCAATCAAAGGGGTTGGCCGGACGCTTACGGACATCTTTCCTGAATGGGCTGGCCCGCACGAATACCATCACTTGGCCAGCCAAGGACTTCTGCCGGCGCAGCCTCTCGGCCGCACGCATTCCGAACTAGGTGACTGCTTCTTCCAACTGGTGGAGGTGGCGCACGACTTTGCCGAATGACCTGGTGGCCGCTATCTCCTCCTTGGCGGGTGGCATGTCCTCAAAGTCCATGCAGGAGATGCCGTGAAGCCCCAGATGGGTTCGCTGCATGACAACGCCCCATCTGGCTCTGACGGTGGCAACATCCACCCGCTACGACCGCATATCAATCTCACTTGAGGTCGAGATGAGCCAGTCAGCAAAAGCAGAAAACGCAGGAGGCACAGGGCGCCACTCAGGCCTGCGAAGGTAGTAGGCATGAGTCGAATGCCAATCGACGTTGCTCAAGCAGACCAGCCTTCGGGATTGCAGTGCGTCTTTTGCCATGAAGGCTGGCAGGAGCGCTACACCGATGCCTCCGAGCGCGCCGTTAAGGGCCATCGACATCAACGTGTACCAGGGGCCGGCCTCAAGGTGCTCCTCGCTAACGGAATCAATCCCCGCGAGAGTGAGCCAGCCAGGCCACGCGTCTGAGACCGCATGACGGCGAATCAGCTGATGAGTGTCGAGGAACGAACGCAGTTCGTCCCTCGATAGCGACTCTTCATCACCAAAGTTTCGCCCGAGAAATCCTTGAAGCACGTCCCGGGCCACATAGGGACGCAGTCCCGCCTCAAGCACGAGTTGAGAAACGACGCCAGGGCGCTCGCCAGTGCAGAACTCGATGGAGGCATCGCTGTCCCCGTTGCTGAAGTCAGTCTCACCTACGCGCGTGGATAGATTCAGACTCACTTCCGGATGCTTCGCAAGGAACCCCTGCAATCTGGGCATCAGCCAGTAATTTGCAAAGCTTCCGGTCACAGACAGGTTGAGAGCGGCGCCTAACTCCGCTGCGGACGCTATTCCTTCGGTAGCCTGCTCAATCATCTGCAAGGCTGGCCGTATGTCCTGCCAATATTTGCGCCCCGCAGGCGTCAGTTCTAGACCAGCTCGTTTGCGCTGAAAAATTTGAACCTTGAGAAGCTCTTCGAGCTGAAGAATGTTGTGGCTAACAGCACTCTGCGTGAGATGCAACTGAACAGCAGCTTGAGTGAAAGATAGGAGCTGTGCACTGGCGTCCAGGCACTTGAGCGCCGTCATTGACGGTAAGCGTTTCATGCAGCAATTTGGCTCATGGAGCCACAAAGAATTCTCGTTTGGTCGGAACGTGAGGGGTCAATAGGATTTGTCACACGAAGGACACGTTCGAGCAAGTTTCCCTGGGGTACTGCCTTCCGAGCGGACCCGACCCATTCGAACCACTGCAGCAAGCAACTTTCACGCCTCGTGAATTTGCTCAGCACCAACCAAACCAGGTATCCATGGTCACCATGATTCGCTCAAAGGTCATTCGCACCATCCTTTCGTGCTTCGCGTTAGCCGCAGCGGTGCCCCAGGCCGCCTGGGCCCAGTACCCAGAACGCCCCATCAAATACATCATGCCGGCAGGACCTGGCTCGGCTCCGGATTCGCTCATGCGCATGCTGCTTGCGGATGTCAGTAAGCGTCTCGGCACCCCCATCATCATTGAGAACCGCACTGGCGGTGGCGGACTCATCGCGATGCAGGCCATCGTGTCGGCAGCATCAGATGGCTACACGATTGGCCACGGTAACACTCAAACCCTCGGCATCAACCCCGGGCTTTCTCAGGTGGCGATGGACCTGTCCAAGAAGGTCGACCTCATCGTGCAAGTTGGCTATACGACGAACATCCTTTCAGTAAATCCCAACCTTCCCGTGAACTCCGTAAAAGAGCTGGTCGCCTATGCAAAAGCCCATCCCGGCGAATTGAAGTTTGGCTCAGCTGGTAATGGCACTTCAGGTCACGTCGGTGGCGAGCTTTTCAAAACGATGACCGGGACGGACATGATTCATGTCCCCTACAAGTCGGCAGCTCCTGCTGTCGCCGATGTGATGGCCGGCCATGTTGACTTGATGTTCGACAACTTGGCCAGCAGCCTACCGCAGGTGAAGGCGGGAAAGCTGAAGCCATTGGGAGTTACGAGCTTGAAACGCACCCCCTTGGCGCCGAACGTCCTAACAGTTTCTGAGGCAGGTGTACCTGGCTACGAGACCGTTTCCTGGTCGGGTCTGATTGGTCCCAAAGGCCTATCTCCCGAAATAACCAAGAAGCTGAATGAAGCCGTGAACCAATCCCTTAAAGACCCGCAAATCGTCGCGAACCTCCATGAGCTGGGCTATGAAATCGTCGGAGGGACCGCCGCCGACTTCGCGGTCTGGAGCCAACGCGAGCAGTCTAAGTGGACCGCCGTCATCAGGGCATCCGGAGCCAAAACTGACTGACCGCTGCAATAACTGGGACCGCGCTTGCGAGTCCCTTTCATTCCAAATAAATGCCCTGGATGCAGGGCCCATCCCAAGCGAGAGCATCGAATGACACGCAGCAAAGCAATTGAAATCGCGACGACCGCCATGGACTCCGGAGCGTTCTTCCGCGACTTGGAACGTCGAGTGAACATCCCCTCGGATTCGCAGACCAGCACCGACACCACAACGCTCATGGCCTATGTGAACGAAGAGATGCGGTCCACCCTTGAGGCGCTGGGGTTCGGTGTCACGGTGTACGACAATCCGGTGAAGGGCGCAGGCCCCTTCATGATTGCGGAGCGCATCGAGTCTCCAGATGCCCCCACCGTGTTGATTTCCACGCAAAACTGACCCACTTACCCCGGTAATTTCCATCTAAAACTGACCCACGTAATAACCCTAGCCTGCTGCTTTTAGTGGCAGGAGCACAGGAGTGATTGACGTGGCGACACTGA